>Ga0222714_10001779_pt1 | contig 23931 bp, 20 predicted proteins | sample C33_3DmetaG_FD_165048 | JGI IMG/M metagenome (GOLD analysis project Ga0222714, IMG submission 165048) | Estuarine water microbial communities from San Francisco Bay, California, United States - C33_3D | ecosystem: Environmental > Aquatic > Marine > Unclassified | place: USA: California...
CCTTCTTGGCAGCAGCCTTCTTACGACGCTTTGGTGCAGCCTTCTTGGCAGCAGCCTTCTTACGACGCTTTGGTGCAGCCTTCTTGGCAGCAGCCTTCTTACGACGCTTTGGTGCAGCCTTCTTGGCAGCAGCCTTCTTACGACGCTTTGGTGCAGCCTTCTTTGGTGCAGCCTTCTTGGCAGCAGCCTTCTTGCGGCGCTTTGGCGCAGCTTTCTTAGCAGCCTTTTTTACGGCCACGTTACCTCCCTGGTTAAGTGCGTCATTTCCGGAACATGACGCGCTGAGGCTAAGTTTTCACTATCACACCCAACTAAATCCATTAAGTACCAATGAAAATTCTCGGCGTGTCGCAATTTTTTAATAAAAAACCCTACTTTTTTTGCATTTTTCACTATTTGAGCACTGCAATTGCGAAAAATGTCTACCATTTTTTAATTTTTGTAACTGTGCTTTTCTTCAGGATATTTTTTTGCTTTTACCTCAGCTGCGAATTCCGTCACAGCATTTTTTAGATCTTCACGCAGATTTAAATACCGCTTTACAAACTTAGGTGCCGGCTCTTTTGTTAGTCCAGCAAGATCCTGCCAGACTAAAACTTGAGCATCAACTTCAGCTCCAGCCCCGATTCCAATTGTGGGAATAGTTAGCTTTGAAGTTATCTCTGCTGCCAATTGGGCTGGAATAACTTCAAGTACAACTGCAAATGCGCCGGCAGCTTCAAGCGCAAGGGCATCTTGCAGCAGCACTTCAGCGGCAGCGCCTTTACCTTGAACCTTGTAGCCACCAAACGCATTGACTGATTGCGGGGTAAGGCCAAGGTGTCCCATGACGGGAATTCCAGCAGCAACTAATGCAGTTACCTGTGGCGCAACTCTGGCTCCACCTTCAACTTTTACAGCAGCAGCGCCACCTTCTTTGATTAAGCGGGTGGCATTTCGCAACGCATCTTCAACTGATGCTTGATAGCTACCAAAGGGCATATCAGCTACCACCATGGCGCGCTTAGCACTTTTACTGACAGCTTTTACTAATATTAAAAGCTCATCAACAGTAATGGGAATTGTTGAGTCATATCCCAGCATCACCATCGCTGCAGAATCACCAACAAGCAAAACGGGAATTCCAACTTCATCAAACAGCTCTGCGGTAAGTGAGTCATATGTTGTAAGCATGGGCCAGCAGTCGCTAGCAAGTTTGGCTTTGGCCAGATCTAAAACTGTAATTTGAGTTTGTTCGCCACCAAAAAGTGTGTGGGCTTGGTTGCTCATAGTTCCTCCAGCGAATCGAAGCTGTTGGTTAAGTCTCCGTTCAGTAATAATTGTGCCATAGGAGTAATCTGAGTTTGAAACGGTGTAACCAGAGTATGCTTTTAAACCCAAGAGAACAGGTGTCTATGTCAAACGCTCCCATTGAGCCTATTGAAGCTAATCCAAAGCGCTGGGCAATTCTGGGGGTTTTAGTTACCTCCCTCGTTGTGGTGATTTTAGACAACTCAATTTTAAATGTGGCTCTAAAGACAATTCAAGATGCGTTAGGTGCATCGCAGTCGCAGTTGATTTGGGCTATCAACTCATATGTTCTAGTTTTTGCAGCATTGCTTTTCACCTGGGGAGTGCTGGGTGATAGATATGGGCGCCGGAAGATATTGGTTATTGGATTAATTTTATTTGGTATCGCTTCTGCTGTTTCAGCTTTTTCAACCACTCCTGAAATGTTAATTATCACTCGCGGATTTATGGGTATTGGTGCCGCTTCAGTACTGCCAGTTACGTTAGCAATAATCACAGTAGTTTTTCCAGCCCATGAACGCGGCAAGGCAATTGGGTTTTGGGCTGCATCAGTTGGTGGATCAGTTGCGTTAGGGCCAATAGTTGCGGGCTTGTTACTGGAGCGATTTTGGTGGGGATCGGTTTTTTTAATAAATGTGCCCGTTGTAATTATTGGAGTAATTGGAATTTTGGCGCTAGTTCCAGAAAGTAAAGATCCAAATCCAGCAAAACTAGATCCACTAGGTGTGCTGCTTTCAATTATTGGCCTGATGTTGCTGGTTTATGGCATCATCCACGCAGGAGATACTCGCAACTGGTCTGCAGTGCAGAGCTGGGGCACGATTTTGGCTGGTATTTTGATTCTAGTTTTGTTTGTGTGGCTAGAGAACCGAAGTGATCATGCAACTTTAGATCTAGCTATTTTTAAAATTAAAGCCTTCTCAGTTCCGCTGTTCGCCGCAACTATGACTTTTGCAGCCTTGAGTGGGTCGCTGCTGTTTCTGGCGTTTTATCAACAAATTGTGCGCGGTTTAACCCCGCTGCAAGCAGGTCTGCAAACACTGCCAGTAGCGGTTGGTCAGATATTAGCTGCGCCAAATGCAGCGCGATTAGTTGCGAAGTTTGGATTTCGCAAAGTTGTGATCACCGGATTAGTTATCACAACATCTGCATTTGTAATGTTTACGCTGCTTACGCCAGATACTGCAACTTGGCAGATGTTGGTAATTTTCTTTCTACTTGGATATGGAATTGGAAATACCATTGCACCAGCAACTACCCAAATGACAATGTCAATTCCAATTACTCGCTCTGGTGCTGGTTCAGCTGTTCAAAATACGGTAAGGCAGGTTGGCGCAGCTTTAGGTATTGCAATTGTTTCTACAATCGTTGCAACTATGTATTCAAATCGAATGAATTCTGGTTTGATTGCTAACGCAATTGAGCTGCCAAAAGCTGTTAAGACCGAGGCCACAGATTCAATTGGCGGCACCTTCAGTGTGGCTGAATCTTTACTTGCAACTGAAACAATCTCAGGTGATATAGCGATCAAACTTCAAGCCATTGCAATTGATGCTTATATGGATAGCTTTCATGCTGCAGTGCTAATTGGCGCAGCTGTTGTATTGCTAGCACTAGTTATCATGATTTGGCAGATGCCAGTTACAGATTCAACCACGCAGCGACAGCTGCCAGTTAAAAAGCAGCCTGACCCTACTGCTGATTCCAATGATTTGTAATTGGTAGTCGTCTATCGCGGCCAAAAGCTCGTGAGCTAACTTTGGTCCCTGGTGGATACTGCCTGCGTTTGTATTCGGCGGCATCAACCATTTTTAGAATTCTGCTAACTAACTTTGGATCAAAGGCGTTAAGCGCGGTTTGGTCATTCTCAACATAGGCGGCCAGGATTTGATCAAGCATTAGGTAATCTGGCAACGAATCGGAATCTTTTTGATCAGGCCTTAATTCAGCCGAAGGTTCTTTGGTGATGCTGTTTGGTGGGATCGGGGGAGTTTGCGCTAACTTGATTGCTTGCGCATTGCGCCAGTTAGCTAATTGCCAAACCAAGGTCTTTGAAACATCCTTAATCGGTGCAAAACCACCAACTGCATCACCATAAATAGTCGAATATCCAACAGCTAACTCAGACTTGTTGCCAGTAGCAAGCACTAAATGGCCTTCTTGATTGCTAATTCCCATCAAAATTACACCACGCACGCGAGCTTGCAAATTCTCTTCAGCTAACTTGGTAAAGCCAAGTTGATTTAAATACGAATCAACAATTGGTTGAATTTCCTCAACTCGAAAACCAATACCTGTTCGGGCTGCAAGATCTTGCGCATCGGCAATGGAATGGCTAGATGAGTATTTGCTTGGCATCGCAACAGCATTTACCCTGTTGGCACCAAGGGCATCTACCGCTAGCGCTGCTACAACAGCAGAATCAATTCCACCAGATAGCCCAAAAATTACTGACTTAAATTTATTTTTATCAACATATGAACGCAGACCAACAACTAATGCCTGCCACAACTCGGCAAGCGGCTCCAAGGGATCGGCGATGCTCGCTGCGCTGGCATGGCTTGATGGGGTGGTTGAAATTTCTAGAGTTTCAATTGCAGTTGCAGTTGGTAACTCAAGATCAGTAATCAGCAGCTCTGGAGTAAATAAGTTAGCCCGCGCTAAAAGTTCTCCAGCTGCGCTCACGACAAATGAAGCGCCATCAAATACCAGCTCATCTTGTCCTCCCACCATGTTTACATATCCAACAGCAGCGCTGATCTCTGCTGCTCTTGTTTTAACTAACTGCAGCCGCTTATCCGTTTTTGATTGTTCATAAGGTGAGCCATTCAAAACCACCAGTAAGCCAACGTTGTTCTGTTTAATTTTGGAGATCACGCCATCGTGCTGCCAGATATCTTCACAGATGGCAATTGCAACATCAACATCAGCAACGCGAATCGTTAGGGTTTGATCACCAGCTGTGAAATAGCGATGCTCATCAAATACGCCATAGTTTGGTAAGTGATGTTTAAAATACTTGGCAATAACTTTGCCTCGATGAATAACAGCGGCAGCATTTCGATCCGCATCTAAATAGCCAGTAATGATCACCAGCTCGCCAGCGCCAAGCTCAGCTAACTGGGCGGCTAACTCATTAAGGCTAACTAAAACTGCCGCTCGAAAGCTTGGCCGCAAGCTGAGATCTTCAATCGGATATCCGGTAAGCATCATCTCTGGCACTACTAATAGGTCTGCGCTGGCGGCCAGGGCGGTTTGGGCAGCACTCTTAATCAGCGCAGAATTACCTGATAAATCGCCAACAATAGGGTCTAACTGCGCCAGTGCTAGCCTAAAATTACCCATAAGGGCGAGCGTAAACCGTTGCCCGTTCAGCTTCGCGTAGGGGCGTGCTGAACGATCAGCGTAGACAGGGCAGACTTAACCCATGGATAAGCAAACCGAGTATGTGCTTCGCGCAATTGAAGAGCGAGATATTAGATTCGTGCGCCTTTGGTTCACCGACGTTTTAGGCTCCTTGAAGTCAGTTGCGATAGCACCAGCCGAGCTGGAATCTGCATTTAGCGAGGGCATTGGCTTTGATGGCTCAGCGATTGAAGGCTTTACTCGCGTAACTGAATCAGACATGGTTGCGATGCCAGACCCTGCCACATTTCAGATGCTGCCTTGGCGCGGATCGCAGCAAGGCGTAGCGCGAATGTTCTGCGATATTAAATTGCCAGATGGCTCTCCTTCTTATGCAGATACCCGCCAGGTGCTTAAGCGTGCGTTAGATAAAGCAGCCAAAATGGGATTTACGTTTTACACCCACCCGGAGATTGAATTTTTCTTGTTTAAAGGTGAGCGCGAAGATGGTAAACCACCAACCCCATCAGACAATGCTGGCTTCTTTGATCACACCCCACAGGGCGCAGATAACGATTTTCGTCGGGCAGCGATTACCACGCTAGAGCAGATGGGAATTTCAGTTGAGTTCTCGCATCACGAAGGCGCACCTGGTCAGCAAGAAATAGACCTGCGTTATGCAGATGCACTTTCAACAGCTGACAACATTATGACGTTTCGATTAGTGATGAAGGAAGTTGCATTACAACAGGGACTTTACGCCTCATTTATGCCAAAACCTTTTAGAGAGCATCCTGGCTCTGGCATGCATACCCATATGTCACTATTTGAAGGTGATGCTAATGCTTTTTATGAAGCAGGTGCTCGCTATCAACTTTCAAAAACTGGACGTAGCTTTATTGCTGGAATTTTGGCTCATGCCCCTGAGATTACTGCGGTAACAAATCAGTGGGTGAATTCTTATAAGCGGCTATTTGGTGGTGGTGAAGCCCCATCGCATGTTTGCTGGGGGCATAACAACAGATCAGCGCTGGTTAGAGTTCCGATGTATAAACCAGACAAAGCACAATCAACTCGAATTGAATACCGCGCATTTGATAGCGCAGTAAATCCTTATCTTGCTTTCGCAGTAACGCTAAGCGCAGGGCTGAAAGGAATTGAGGAAGGCTATGAGCTTCCTGCTGAAGCAGAAGATGATGTTTGGTCTTTAACTGATGCTGAGCGCAGAGCGATGGGGATTGCCACACTACCTTCGTCGCTGAATGAAGCTTTAAGCATTATGGAAAAAAGTGAGCTGGTTGCAGAATCTCTTGGCGAGCATGTTTTTGATTTCTTCCTACGCAACAAACGTGCTGAATGGAATGATTATCGTCAGCAGGTTAGCGAATGGGAATACAAAAAATACCTGCTGCATTAACGAGTTCTGATGACTCGTGATGTTGGGTTGGGAACCAAATTAATTCAATGTGGTGTATTTGATCTTGCAAAAACCCAAGAACTACTAAATTCAAAAGCGTTAACTACAGGCCAGCTTGAACAAATCTTGCAGCTGGCAAGCATTGCTGCTGATGCGGATCTGGTGATTGCAAAACTTGTTGCAAATCTTAGTTGGTTAGAGCTGCCAGCAGAGCAGCTAAAAAGACTAGCGCTATTAATTGGCGCCTCAATTGCGCTTGGCGAATTAGTTGAGAAACGCAGCGAGCTGCTAACCGCATTAATATCACCAGCTCCAACGAATAGAGATCTGCTGGTTGCTGATTTTATTTCAAGAGTTGAGAACAAAACCAGCGAACGTGCTCGCAGCGCGCTAAAGCAGCGCTATCAAAATCAATTAGTTTCTATCGCAGCGCGAGATCTGATTGCAGAGATTGATTTCAATGCAATCAGCACCGAGCTAAGCTGGTTAGCGGATGCAGTGCTTGCAGCCGCCTTGCAGATTGCCAGCAGTGAAAATCCAGATCAGGCCAATCAAGTTGAACTTGCAGTTATTGCGATGGGAAAAACTGGCGGCAATGAACTTAATTACATCTCGGATGTGGATGTAATTTTTATTGGAAAACCAGTAGGCGATACGGCCGAAGAAGTTGCAATGGCTGCTGGCGCAAAATTAGCTAGCAGTTTGATAAATATCTGCAGCGAACCCACAATTGATGGCGTTATCTGGCCAGTTGATGCTGCGCTGCGGCCTGAGGGCAAAGCTGGGCCGTTAGTGCGCTCGGTGAGCAGCTATCTTGGCTATTACCAGCGCTGGGCTGAAACTTGGGAGTTTCAAGCATTGCTCAAAGCACGATGCAGCGCGGGTGATCAGCTGCTTGCTGCCGAATTTCTAGCTGCAGTAACACCGCTGGTTTGGCAGGCAGTTGCTAAACCCAATTTTGTTGAGAACGCCAGAAAAATGCGAATCCGGGTTGAAGAAAACATCTCCAGCAAAGAGCATGGTCGGCAGTTAAAACTTGGCCGGGGTGGATTGCGGGATATTGAATTTGCCGTTCAGCTGCTGCAGCTAGTTCATGGTCGAGCAGATCAGGAAGTTCGAAGCGGCAACACGTTGGCCGCGCTAGCAGCGCTAGCAGCTGGCGGCTATGTTGGTCGAAAAGATGCTGAAGCATTACATCAAAATTATGTCTGGCTTAGAACGCTTGAGCACCGGTTGCAGCTGCGTAAAATGCAACGCACACATGTGTTACCAGAAAATGAGTTCGAGCTTCGCGTGATTGGCCGCTCAATTGGACTTCGTCAAGATTCGGCATCCGAACTAAATCGCAGCTGGGAGCAGGTTGCAAATCAAGTTAGAGATCTGCACGAGAAACTTTTTTATCGGCCGCTGCTAGATGCTGTTGCAGTGCTGCCCAGCGAGTCGGTTAGGTTAAGTGAAGCTGAAGCAGAAGTGAGATTACAAGCGCTAGGTTATCTGGATGCGCAAGCTGCGCTAAGACATATTCAAGCGCTAACAACTGGCTCACGGCGTCGAGCGGCAATTCAGCGAACGCTGCTACCGGTGTTACTGCATTGGTGGTCAACTGGTCCAAATCCAGATAAGTCGCTGCTGGCATTTCGGCGCATCAGTGAAGCGCTTGGGGATTCGCCGTGGTTTTTAAGCTCACTTCGCGATGATGCTCAGGTGGCAGAGCGAGTAGCTAAAGTAACGTCAGCGAGCGAATTTTTAGTAAATATGCTGCTGCGAGCACCTGAGACTCTTGCGATGCTGGCAGACAATGCTGAGCTTGTTCCAATCTCAGTTGAAGTATTAAATCAAGAAGCAGCTGCAATAATCTCGCGCCATACCGCTGATCCGCAGCGAGCAGTTGGAGCGCTGCGAGCAATGCGGCGTCGTGAGTTAGTTCGGATCGCCACCGGCGCTGTGCTTGAAATTTTAGATGTAGATCAAATTGGTGCAGCTATAACAACAGTTAATAAAGTTGTGCTGAATTCGACGTTAATTGTGGTTCAAGAAAAAGTTGCAGCTGAAATATCTAAACCAGTGCCAACTGATTTTGCAATGATTGCAATGGGGCGCTTTGGGGGAGCCGAGCTTGGGTTTGGCAGTGATCTGGATTTGATTTTTGTACACCGCCCACATGACGGTGTTGCTGAAACTGAGGCCACCCCAATTGCTACAAAAATTGCAGCTGAGATTAGAAGTTTGTTAATGGCCCCGCACCCAGATCCGGCAATTGAGATTGATGCTGACCTGCGCCCGGAAGGCAAAAAAGGTGCGTTAGTAAGAACTTTGGATAGTTATCAAAGTTATTACGATAGATGGTCAATCAGCTGGGAGAGCCAGGCGCTGCTGCGGGCAGATTATGCTGCTGGTGACGAAAAACTGGCAGCTGATTTTCTAGAAGTAATAAATCCACTTCGCTGGCCCAGCAACGGCATGCCCGAAGCTGAGATTCGCGAAGTTCGATTGCTAAAAGCCCGCATGGAGGCAGAGCGACTACCTAAGGGCGCTGATCCTGTGCTGCATTTAAAACTCGGCAAAGGTGGGCTAAGCGATGTGGAGTGGGTTGCGCAGCTGATTCAGCTTCGGTTTGCTGGCGCGCATGCTGCCTTACAAAAAACCTCCACAATTGAAACACTACAAGCAGCTGTTGAATTAGCAATAATTACTCAAACCGATGCTGTGGTCTTAATGGACGCTTGGCGGATGAGCACCAAGATTAGAAATGCCATTACGCTGAGTTTGGGTAAAAACTCTGATTCAATTCCAATTGATCAACAAGATCTACGCAACGTTGCATTTCTGCTTGGTTACGCAACTGACAGTGCTAATTTAATGGTTGAGCAGTATCTGCGCACAGCGCGAAGATCTAGAGAGGTGTTTGAGCGGCTGTTTTACGATTCTTAATCAGCTGGAATTTGATCTAGCAGCTCTTGTGAAAGCGGAGTCTTCAGCGTCAAAATGGCTTTTAACCTAATTGGCAGCGGCAATCTGGTGTATCCGGCACTTTCAAGCGCACCTTGACCTTCACCTCGAATTACAAACCGAGCAAATGGCAGCGCACCGTTATCAACTGAGCTTTCGCATGCCATGACATGCGCAACACCAACAGCAGGCCAAGCAGATTTAAAGTTAGAGGGGTCAATTAACGGATCTGATAATGATTCATTGACTTTACCGCCATAACCAATTGTTGAAATTAATTGGTTTGGGTTACCGCGATTCAGCGTTGCTGTAGCAAGCGATCTCATGGTGTAAACCGGCTCTGGTACTAAAATATCCCCATCATTAACAACCATATTTGCTACGTTTAAACCATTAATAACTGCCGTGCCTAGCGACACAATTCCAAAACTACCTTCAATGTTATAAATCTCAGCAGCCATGTCATACAAAGTCTCAAAGTTTTGCTCACCGCGAACAATGTCGGCTGGTGGCAACTTGCCACCTCCTGCTTCATGCGCCCAAGTAGTCATAGCTAGCACAGCGGAGGACTTTTGTTTAGAACCTAATTTGATAACTGGAACTGAATCAAGTTGAAAATCTGGATTCAGGGCCTGAATAATTGGATCGTTCCAGTTTGTTATAGAGCCATCAAGCAGCCCCCCAATTGCAACGGCATCTAGAGCAAGCCCTTCAAGGCCAGTTACTTGTAACGAAATTGTGGCTGGGATTCCAAAGGCAGGGGAGATCAAGATTTCACTTGTAGGACAACGTTGATTAAATAAATTTATTTCTGCACTTGTTGGAGTGTGATCTGAGATAAGCACTTCAGCGGCCGGGTCATTAACTGAGAAGAACGCTGAATGATCAGGACATGCGCCAGTTAAGCTGTCTGCGAGCAAGAAGAAGTTATCTGCTAGTTCAGCTGGTCCATCTACTGCAGTTGAAGCAACTTCACAATTAATAGTTGCCTCAGCTTGACCAGCTAGCACCTCAGGAGGCAGCGGCGGGGTGCAGGCTGAAATCAGCAGCGCTGCAATTACCAAAATTGCGCTTTTGATCTTCACCTACCCCCCATTTCTTGCTCTAATTAACTTAATCAATATTAACCTAAACAGCGCGAGCAGCTAGTAGCCGCTCGCGCTGTTTATGGGTTTTGGATTATGGCCTTGTCGCTTTTAGGACCTGACCTAATGCGTATGCCTGCATTTTGCCTGATAGCGCGTTGTACTTAACTGCAGCAGCTCGAGTTGGGCCGCATGTCTTTAGTACATACTCAGCAAACTCAATCACACCTTTAACTGGCTTCTTTGGCATGATGTAGTAGGTGTAAACACCCAACTGATAAGCACCCTTGATCTTTGAAATTTTGTAACGTGGGTACACATAACCGCGAGAGCCTGGCAACGGCTGCGCTGCTAGGAACAAGTTGGTAGCTTGCAAAGTTGGAGCAATGAACTGCTTGGCACCATTTTGTAGTTTGGCTAGTGGTACACCACCGGTTGAAGCATCGGCGTAATCAACATAACCAATTGAGTTGGTGGTGTTCTTTACTGAAGTCATAACACCCTGGTTTTGAGGCGAGCCAATGCTGCCTGCTGGCTGAAATGCCGTGTTGAAAACACCTACTTCTTTCCAGTCGCTGGCATGGTTTGATAGATACTGGGTGAATGCCTGAGTGGTTCCAGATGAATCGGATCGATAAACCACCACAATTGAGGAATTTGGTAGCTTAGCATTTTTGTTTCGCTTCTTGATTGACTTGTCATTCCATTTTGTTACTTTTCCACTAAAAATGTCAGTTACGTTCTTAGCGGTCAAATTAAGATTTCGAACACCTGGCACGTTGAAGGGTAGAGTCAGTGGCGCGCCAGCTAGCGGAATAAAAATGTAGTCTTTGGCTCGAGCTACTTGACTACCTGACCAATAACCATCACTCATCGCGAAGGCTGTGGTGCCAGCAAGCAGCTGAGCGCGGCCAGATCCGGATCCAACTGATCCATACTGCGCAACAGTAATTGCTGGTCGGGTTGCGTTGTACTGAGAAATGCATTCATCCATGAAGCCTTTTGCGAAGCTAGCTCCAGCACCTTTAATCTCAGTATTAGCTGAAGCGGCTGGGGTAAGCACGCTAACAACAAGGGCTGCTATGGCTAGCGCACTTGATAATTTAATTACACGACGCATAACTGCGTTCTCCTTCGTTTTGCCCATTCCGGGATGTGTGAAAAGTATGGGGTTAAAGCAACCAGTTGTTGATTTAGCAGCCAATTCAAGTTAGCCATAAAGTGAACAATTAGTAAACTAAGTTGAGATTAACCGAATCGTCCGTTTACGTAATCAGAAGTTCGCTGCTCAACTGGGTTTCCAAAAATTTCAGCAGTAGGGCCATGCTCAACAGCAAAGCCTGGGTTGTTATCTTCAGAAAGGAAAAATGCAGTGTAATTGGCAACTCGCTGAGCTTGTTGCATATTGTGAGTCACAATTACTACCGTCATAAATTCACTTAATTCACGAATTGTCTGCTCCACTCGAAGCGTAGAACCTGGATCTAAGGCTGAGCATGGCTCATCCATCAACAATACGTGCGGATCAATTGCTAGTGAGCGCGCAATGCATAGGCGCTGTTGTTGTCCACCAGAAAGCGAACCACCAGTGTTGTTGAGACGATCTTTAACTTCATTCCAGAGTCCTGCTTGCATTAAAGATTTTTCAACTAATTCATCATGATTGCTGTTGCTTAATTTAGCTAGTCGCAACCCAGAGAGCACATTCTCACGAATTGTCATAGCTGGAAATGGATTTGGCTTCTGGAAAACCATACCGATTCGGAGTCGGACATCTACTGGGTTAACTGAAGGATCATAAATATCAGTTCCTTCAAAAATAACTTCACCAGCTAGGGCTGCGCTTGGAATTAGCTCGTGCATGCGGTTAAGCGTTCTAATGTAGGTGGATTTACCACAGCCAGAGGGGCCAATTAGCGCAGTCACCGAGTTTTTTGGGAAATTGAGATTTACATCAGCAAGCACCATTCGGGGACCAAACCAAACATGTAGATTCTTTGATGCCAGCACGACATCAGTATCTGGTACCCCAGACCCTTGAGTTTTTGGCGCTACAAATGGCATAGCCTCTACTGTACTAGTCATTACTTACCCTTTCGCAGTCCTGTGCTCAACACTCGAGCTAGTGTGAAAAATATTATTACCAAAACCAACAGCACCAGCGCCGCCGAATAGGCACGAGCTTGCTCCGGCGCAAAGGGTTGTCTTACGCCGTTAAAGATATACAGCGGCAGCGCTGCCATCGGGCCATCTACTGGGTTGATATTGGTTTTGGCCGAACCAAAAATCGTAAACACCAGCGGAGCAGTCTCACCGACAACTCGAGCAATACCCAACAACATTGCAGTTATTAATCCCGCTTTGGCAGTTGGTATTACAACCATGCTCACAACTCGAGCCCGTGAAGCGCCAAGGGCTAGCGCAGCTGCACGAAGCTCCTCAGGCACTAGTCGCAGCACTTCTTCTGCGGTACGAGCAACAGTTGGCAGCATCAAAATTGTGTATGCCAACGCACCCATGGCGCCGTTGTATTCAGAGATATTGGTGAAAATTAAAGTTGCAAAAATGAACAATCCAGCAACAACTGATGGCACGCCGCTCATGGCTTGAACCAGACCTTGCACTAACACTCTGCTTCGCCCTCGAACTTCAGTTATATAAACTGCAGTTGCAATTCCAATTGGAACTGAAATTAGCGTTGCAATTCCAACAATAATTAGCGTACCTAAAATTGCATGCCCAATTCCACCATAGCCAAGCGGGGAAGTTGGCGTAATGAATTCGTTGTTCTGAATTAAAAATTGAAACTTCAAAGCTTCAAAGCCTTTGGTCGCAACTGACCAAATCACCGAGCTCATCATGATTGCAACAAATGAAATGGCAAATCCGATAGCTGAAATCAGCACGCCATCGCTTAGACCTCGACGTCCTCGATGGATCACGCCAGCTGCTGCACCTGCTGATATCTGCAAAATGATAAACAACACCCCTGCTAAAAAGCCAGATAAAATTTCTAAAGCATTTGCAGTAAAAGCAATAAGTCCTGGTGCAATTGAGGCAACAACAACTATTAATACGTCATTTTTTGATTTACGTCGCCATGGCCGCTGCGGTGCAGGGGGTGATTGCAATGTTTGAGTTTGGGGATTCATTATTTGTCCGTCACAGTTGCGCGTGCGATGGTGGTGGCAATTACGTTTACTACTAATGTGATCACAAACAGCACTAAGCCGCCACCAAGCAGCGCTGAGATCTCAAGTGGATCAGCTTCGCTGAACTTAGCCACAATTAGCGATGCAATTGAGCCACCTTCTGGGTTAACAATCTTGTACCAGTTAATTGAGCCATAAGTTAAATTCAGAACATAGAAAACCGCAACTGTTTCACCAAGTGCTCGACCTAAGCCGAGCATGGTTGCTGCAACAATTCCGCTTTTGGCAAATGGAAAAGCCACATAGCGCAGCGTCGGCCATAATGTGCCACCTAAAGATTGGGCGGCATTAACTAGATCAGGCGGAGTTCGGCTAAGCACCTCGCGCGCAACTGAAGTGATAATTGGAGTCACCATTACTGCAAGCACAATGCCACCAATAAATGGCGTACCAACCCAGATGCCAAGATCGTTTTTGAAAATGGGAATAAATCCAGCATTTGTAGTTAGCCATTCACCCCACTCCTTACCTTTAGCTGTAAGTGCTGAAATAGCCCAAAGTCCAAATACGATCGAGGGAATAGCTGCTAGAAAATCGATAATGTTACGCAACAGCCCTGCTACACCGCGTGGCGCAACAAAGACGATAAATACCGCCAACCCAAGCGAGACTGGCAACCCAATAAGAATTGCAATAATTGCAATTAAAATAGTCCCCCAAAGCATTGCTGCAACACCAAAGACTGGGTCTTCAACAGTTTCGCCGCCAGCTGTAGATTTCGAATCCCACTCAGTTGTTGTTAAAAAATTCCAGAAGCCTTGATTTGTGATGGCTGGTAATGATTGATAGACCAAGAAAAACAAAATCAGCGAGAGCACAATTAGTGAGAAAAATGCCGCTGCCGTCATCCAACGGGCAAAGCGCCGGTCAGCTTTAGTTAGCTGGGCATTGCGAGGGATCGTTTTGGGCTGCGGGGGTTGGACGACCATGGGGAGAGAATTGCTTAATGAGGCCAATGCAGCGGGGCAATAGATTTGCCATTAGGGGAATATAAGGTGAACTCAAGGTGAACTAATTTACAGATTTTCCATTCTGGTCATGGTTTCAATATCTGGCCCTGGTTCACCAGTAATTGAATGAACCACGCTCCTGGATAGATTTACAGCGTGATCTCCAATGCGTTCCAAGAATCTTCCAACTAAGGCATACTGTAAAGCAATCTCAATCTCACAATTTCCACTTTTATTAGCTGCAAAAATCGCTTGTAAAAGATCGCGATGGGTAGCATCAAGCACGGAGTCAGTAGTCACGATCGAGTGAGCCAACGTGTCATCTTTTTTCTGATAAGCCTCAACCGCATGCTTAAATTCAAAAGCAGCCTGTCGAGCCATCTCACCAATCAACTGAGATACAGCTGCATCAATTTTAAATCCAACCATTCTGATGGTTGCTTTGGCTATATTGACAATCAAGTCATGGCTTCGTTCGATATCAGCGATGATTCGAAGTGAAGAGATTGTTCGTCGCAGCTCTGGACCATTTGGTTTTTGCAGCGCTAAATGCAGATAGCAAAGTTGCTCTAAATCTTCAGCGATTTTATTAAATTTCTCGTCAGCCTTGATGATCTCCTCGGCAGTGATGGTGTCAGAGGCAAGCAGTGCAAGAGCAGCTTTTGGTAAATTGGCAACTAGCTCATTGCCAAGCAGCACAATGCCAGCTTCAACTTCCTCAATTTTGCTATGGAATGGCTGATTCATGGGCAGATGTTAGCGGTTATTCATTAAAGGACTCAGGATTGAACCCAATTGGAGCAAAATCGGGTCGCTTTGGTTGTAGATGGTCACCTGAAGACCGACCTTGCAGCCGCCGCAGCGCCCATGGCGCCATATGTTCTTTGAGCCATCTGGCATCGCTAATGCGACGCGCTGCCCAGTTTGGATCGGGAGGCAACTCAATCTCCGGCCTACGCCAAGAGTCATCAGCTAGACCTAAGGCGTGCAACGCAGCTTTGGCCGCAAATTGATGACCAATACTTGACAGGTGCAGTCGGTCATCGCTCCAGAATAAATCGTGATCAAATCCGCGCTCTGGCCAAAAGTCCACAACACTGCAATCGTATTTAGCAGCTAATTTAATAGTTTCATGATTCAAAAACCGCAATCTTTCTCTAACTCCAGCCAGTTGTCCTCGATTTTCAGGGTCACCAAAAGCAACCACAAGAACATGAGCCCCTGATCTTCGCAGCTGCGAAATTCCATGCTCATAAAGTTTGATCACATTAACTGGATCCCAGTTTCGCCGCAGCGCATCATTTACACCGGCAGCAATAGTTACAAGATCGGGTTTCATTTCCATAGCAAGCGGAATCTGTTCGTTAATAATTCGATTCATTTTTCTGCCACGTACAGCTAAATTGGCATATTTAAATTCTGAATCTGAAATCGCTAATTTTTCAGCAGTTCGATCTGCCCAACCACGATATGTGCCATCTGGGTAGGGATCAGAAAGCCCTTCCGAAAACGAATCACCTAAGGCTAGGTATTTTCCCCACATGATCTAAGTGTATTTAAGGAAGCAGGCCTTCTTCTCGCGCCTGCTTGTATAACTGAGTTTTAATTATCGAGGCTGACGACGAGATGAAGGAGAGCGTCAATAGGTTTGACATAGTTGAGGACTTTACCAACATACATATCCGTTGCTGAATAAATCATGGATCAGTTAAACATAGTCTCTAACGAATTGAGCAATTGCTTCTGCCATCATCTGCACAGCAATCGCAGCAAGCAGTAGTCCTGCTAGTTTTGTTGCAACAGTTACGCCACCCACTTTGAGCACTTTCATGATTGGAACAGCAAACCTCATGACGGCATATAGCACCAGATGCACGAGCAATATAGCTATAGCGATGGCACTGTAATCTAAAGCAGACTCAGCTTGACGAACAAAAACGATTGTTGCTGCAATAGCGCCAGGGCCGGCCAGTAAAGGAGTGCCAAGTGGCACCAACGCAACACTTACATCACTAATTTTTGTGGGTTCTGAATCTTTTCCAGTTAATAATTCCAGCGCCACAAGTAATAAAAGTAATCCACCTGAGGCTTGCAGTGCTGGCAGCGAGATATTCAAAAATCCTAAAATTTGATCACCAAAAATCGCGAACGCAACAATGACGCTAAAGGCCGTTAAAACAGCTTGCCTTGCGAGCTTCTTTTGTTTTGCAGGCGGCTGGTTGCTGACTAATCCCATAAAAACCGGCATAGTTCCAGGTGGGTCCATAATCACCAACAGCGTGACAAAAACTGTAAAGCCCAAAGTTAATATTGCAGTATCCATTTAGTCTGGGTAAACCGATCCGTCACCAGCTGGACTTGAGTTAAGTCGAGCTAGCTGATCATCAGTTAACTTAATATCCATACTTGCGATGGATGATTTTGCTGTAGAAATTTTTGTGAAGCCCGGAATTGGAACCATGCTTGGTGATTGCAGCTTTAACCATCGCAGCGCTATCTGTTGGGCTGTAGCTCCAACTTCATTTGCAACTTGCTGAAATTTTGGATACAACTCACCAAGATTCTTAGCGTCGTTCTCGCCACCTAGTGGCGACCAAGCCAAAAACGCAATTTCATCTCGGGCGCAGCGCTCGAGAACATCTGTGTGATCTCTGAAACGCGGGCTGCGCTCATTCTCAATTGCTGCAATCATCCCGCCAGTTTCTTGCTGCGCAATATCGTATTCGAGGGCAGTTACGTTCGAGAAGCCAATTCGTTTTGCAAGTCCGGCTTGATGCACCGCTACCATGGCCTTTGCTTGCTCGGCGAATGGTCGAGTGCGGTCAATTCTGTGGTGAAGAATTAAATCGGGAACAAAGCCTAATTTTTTTCCAGAGGCTTCAGCTGCCCGGAGAAGATGTTCTTTGCTGCCATTTCTGGACCACTGGGTTCCTTCACGAGTTAGTCCATTTTTGGTTACTACAACAATGTTTTCGCGTTCGCCATCCCATTGATCAAGCGCTTCGCGTACCACATTTTCATTATGCCCAATTTGATCAGCGCTAGGCGCATATACATCTGCGGTGTTGAGCAAGCTAATGCCGGAATTTAGGCAGTAATGAAGAACCTCAACAGCTACATCCAGGCTTGCACCAGGACGCGAAAAAGGCATTACCCCTACGCCAATCTCTGAGATCAATTTAGTGCTGGTGTTTGGCTTTGAGAATTTTTGCATGGCTTGAGATTAGCACCTAGGTTGGGATAAGTGACAACTCATTAAAATTAACAAGTTCATTTACCTAGATTGACACGACAATTGCCGGTCTTTGTGGTGCTTAGACCAAACTAGAACTACAGTTTGGCTACAGTTATTGCTATAGCTGCATAGTGGCAGAAGAACGCGGCAATTGTTAATGAATGAAACAACTCATGGAATCCAAAGTATTTCTGACTGAGCTTGGGCCGCTTGGTGGCGTAGATGATTGCGCCAACTGAATATAAAACACCTCCAGCCAGAATCAACCCAACAATTAAGCCACCAGCAGTTTGATAAAAATCAGGCAGATACAGCAGCGCTGCCCAACCCAGGGCAATATAGATTGGAACATAAAGCCAACGTGGGGCTGTTAACCAGAAGATGCGAAATAACAGCCCAATCACTGAACCACCCCAAACTAGCGATAGCAAAATAGTTGCGGTTCTTTCGTCAAGCCATAGCACCGTAAGCGGCGTATATGTTCCAGCGATAATCAGAAATATATTTGCATGATCAAGTCGGCGCAGAACGCGCTTAACATTTGGGGTCCAATCAATTGTGTGATAAGTGGCTGAAACAGAAAAGAGTGCAACCGCACTTAATGTAAATATTGCTATGGTAAATCTGGCTTGCAAGGTTGGAGCAAGAATTACGAGCGCTGATCCAGCTAACATCGCTACAGGTGCTGTACCAAGATGCAGCCAGCCTCGCAGCAGTGGTGGGGTTTGCAAAGTATCCAAAATGTTTTCCTAACCCCTATGCTCTGCGTTCTCTAACCCTAAGGGAGAAGCGATGCAAAAGCGACCAATTCCAATAATCTTGGATGTAGATACCGGCATAGATGATGCATTCGCTCTGCTACTGGCAGCAAAGCATCCTGATTTGAACTTGCTTGGGGTTTCCTGTGTAGATGGCAATTGCCCGCTTGATCAAGTGGTTGCTAACACGATGCTGGTGCTTGATGCTGCTGGCAGAGCGGATGTCCCGGTTGCAGCAGGTGCAGCACGGCCGTTAGTTGCAGAGCCAAATTATGCGTTAGCAGTTCATGGTGAAGATGGCCTGGGAAATATCAACTGGCCAAAATCCACCCGCAAGCCAGTTGATCAATTTGCAGTTGAATTCTTGCGTGATTTGATCTTGGGGCATCCAGAGAAAGTTACGCTAATTCCCGTTGCGCCATTAACAAATATTGCTTTACTGCTAACTGAATATCCTGAAGTGATTGCGAATATTGAAAAGCTGGTAATTATGGGCGGCTCTGCTGGTTTAGGAAATGCCACAGCTTTAGCGGAATTTAATATTTGGCATGACCCTGAGGCGGCACAGATAGTTTTTTCTGCTGACATACCAACTGTGATGTACGGGTTGGATGTTTTTTATGACGTACATATTGGTGAACTACAGTTAACAAATTTAAAAAATTCTGAACTACCAGCTGCAAAACTAGCTGGTGAAATTGGAGAATTCATTGCTGGAATACTTGGCTACCCAATCACAATTGGAGATGCTGGTGCGGTTTGTGCAGTGATTGATCCAGCTGGACTAGAACTTGAAACTTATCCAACCGCAGTAATAACTGATAAAGGCCCAGCTCGCGGTATGACTGTTGTTGATCGACGACCATATCGAGACACAGTTGAGAATGAGCGGGCTCTGCCTGATGCTAGAGATGTTGCTGTTGCGCTTAAAGTCGACTCTGAGCGTTATGCAAAGCTTTGGCTACAAACTATTACTAGCTAAGTTTTGCTAGCCGCTGGAGAATTGGTGGGTGGGTGTAATGAACTTTCACATACCAAGGGTGCGGAGTTAAATTCGCCAACGAATCGGTTGAAATCTTTTTTAATGCATCTCTTAAGTGTTCGCTAGAATTGGGATACGTATCAATTGCAAACTTATCGGCTTGGAATTCATTACGACGCGATAGGCCATTGTCTATTAATCCAAGAATGACTGAAACTGGTGTAAACAGCAAAAAGAATGCCAAAATACCGATATGAAAACTTGGTTCTGTAGCGCCAAGTGCTTCAGAAAGTAATGAATTGCCCAGCAACCAACCTAACAATGCAAACAGTACAAATGTTTGCAAATTAGACAACAAAAACATCGCAAGTGTGTGCTTGCGTTTGTAATGTCCAATTTCATGAGCTAGCACTGCAGTAATCTGAGGTGTGCTGAGTTTCTCAATCAGCGTGTCAAAAAGCACGATTGTTTTTGTTCTTCCCATGCCAGAGAAAAAAGCATTAGCTTTAGTTGAGCGCTTTGAGCCATCCATCACATACAACTTTGACATTGCGTAGCCTTGAGATTTGCAATACTTCTCAATTTCATCACGCAATTCGCCTTCAGGTACTGGTTGCAATTTATTAAAAAGCGGCAAAAATAATTTAGTACCAAACATAAAACTGAACAGCGAGAAGCCAGAAACTAGCGCCCATCCCATTAGCCAGAACCATTGTGGAATTTGCTGGTATATATAAATTATGGCAGTCAGCAGCGGTCCGCCAATTAGTAGCGATAAAACCGTTCCTTTAACGCGATCGGCAAAAAAAGTTTTTAAGGTTGTTTTGTTAAATCCATATTTAGCTTCAATTCTAAATATGTAATGTAGTGCAAATGGCAAATTTATAATCGAGGAAATTACACTCAGTAAAGCAATAAAAGCTAATGAAATAACTAATTCATTACTAAAATACTCTCTAACTAATTCATCAAGCAGCGCAAACCAACTAAGTCCAAGTGCTGCAACGACAAGCAGCAAATTCACTGTCGAGTCAAATAGCCCAAATCGATATTTCTCACTGCTGTAATCAATTGATTTACGGTATTCGGCTTCATCGTAAAATTGTTTGACTTTCGGCTCGGTGGTGTTTTTGCTGGATCGATCATTTAAATAATCCAAAATTGTGTCAAGTAAAAAGTTGATCACAACCAAAAAGATCATGATTCCCAGTAAAAAGCTTGCTGTCATTGCTGTCCTCGATTTAGGTTATTAGTCAAGGATAGCGTGGCTGGGAGCTGATGCCTGAGAGATAACAAAGGCCCCTAGCAAGCTAGGGGCCTTTGTTCTGAGAGGAGGGTTTTAGCAGTCGTAATACATTTCAAACTCATATGGATGCGGACGGAAGCGAATCGCATCTACTTCATTTTTGCGCTTGTATTCCAACCAGGTCTCAATCAGATCTGGGGTGAATACACCGCCGGCAGTCAAGTAGTCATTATCGCGCTCTAGCGCATCTAGCACCTCAGTAAGTGATCCTGGCACCTGAGCTACGTTCTTTGCTTCTTCAGGTGGCAGTTCGTAAAGGTCCTTATCAACTGGTGCTGGTGGTTCGTAGCGATTCTTGATGCCATCTAAGCCAGCCATCAGCATTGCCGAGAAAGCTAGATATGGATTAGCTGTTGGATCTGGCACGCGGAACTCAATTCGCTTGGCCTTAGGTGATGTGCCAGTGATTGGAATTCGAATGCATGCAGAACGGTTACGTGCTGAATAAACCAAGTTAACTGGTGCTTCATATCCTGGCACTAAGCGGTGGAATGAGTTAACAGATGGGTTTGTGAATGCTAGCAGCGATGGAGCATGCTTTAACAATCCACCGATATACCAACGTGCAATATCTGATAGACCTGCATAGCCGGCTTCATCGTAAAACAGTGGCTTGCCACCGCTCCACAATGACTGATGACAATGCATACCTGAACCGTTATCACCAAAAATTGGCTTTGGCATAAAGGTTGCGGTTTTGCCATTTTCCCAGGCTACATTTTTAATTACATATTTAAATTTCTGTACGTCATCAGCAGCTTTTAGCAGGGTATCAAATTTGTAGTTGATCTCTGCTTGGCCAGCAGTTCCTACTTCATGATGAGCACGTTCAACTTCAAGTCCAACTGCTTCTAGCGTGCGAACCATCTCATCGCGAAGATCTGCAAATTGATCATTTGGACCTGTTGGGAAGTAGCCACCTTTAAAGCGTGTCTTGTAACCAAGGTTTGGTCCACCGTCAGCTTCAAATTCTTTGCCCATGTTCCAAGCGGCTTCAATCGAATCCACTTCATACATTGAGCCATTGGCTTTAGTTTGATATCGAACCGAGTCAAAGATATAAAACTCTGCTTCAGGTGCAAAAAATGCAGTATCAGCTATTCCTGATGCAGCTAAAAACTTCTCTGCTTTTGCGGCCACATTGCGTGGATCACGGCTGTAAGGCTCATCTGTGAATGGATCAACCACATTGAAATTTAGGGCAAGGGTTTTATTGATTCGGAATGGATCAATAAATGCACTTCGCACATCTGGCAGCAATTTCATATCTGATTCATTAATTGACTGGAATCCACGCACCGAAGATCCGTCAAACATCATGCCAACAGTAAACGCATCTTCAGTAAATGCGTGCGCTGGAATATTAAAGTGCTGCATCTGGCCAATCAGATCGCAGAACCTAATATCAACAAATTCAACAGCTTCATCTTTGAGGTACTTTAAAATCTCCTCAGGCGACTTGAACATTTATCCTCCTCAGAAAACATCCTTGGTGTCTATCAACTGGCGTAACCTTAGATTATGCGAGTTTCAGCACCGATACTGAATTGTTTCTATCTGGTTACAGATTAAGGTTCCCTCATGGTAGATCGTCGAGATTGGGCTGGCTGGCTGCAAGGGCCGCGAAAATCCCTTGAAAGTCAGGGGTATGAGTTTGGGCACCCAGGGGAGCGGCTGAAAAGGCCAGAAACTGGGCCTGGCTCAATCGCTAGGTTTGGCCGCCGCCTTGCGGCGCTGAGCATTGATTGGCTCAGCGCTCTTTTACTAGCCCGCGCCTTAAACGACCTGATCGAGCTTGAGTTAGGGATAGACCTGCTTACGCTGTTTATGTTCTTTGCGCACACCTTTATTTTTATCACGCTTTTTGGTGGCAGCTTTGGCCATCGCATAACAGGGATGCAGGTTCAGAGCCTTAATGGTGCGCGAATTGGAATATTTAAATCCGCAATTCGCCAATTTTTAGTTTGCCTTGTGGTGCCAGCTGTAATTTATGATCGCGATCAGCGCGGCTTGCATGACAGGTTAATAAAGGCCGTGCTGGTTCGAGTTTAAAGCTACTGTCGAGGCAGTCGGATATTTGTGCTCTTTGGCATTGGGCCTTTAGGGATTGGAATATTTGTGCCACCCACAGCTTCTAATTTTTTGCGAAGTGCTGCAGTTTCATATTTGCTTAATTGCTTAGGTAATTTCTTTAACTTCTTTTGCAGATCTTTAATCCGAACTGTTGATGAAGAATTGCCAATTACAATTTCAGTTAGCGGAGCTTCTCCGATAAAACGCTGAGTGCGTTTACGCTCTCCAGCTAGCAGCGCACCAATTCCAGCGCCACCTTCAGCAATTAGCACAACTCCGGCGCGACTTACAGTTCGGTGAACCATGTTTTGATTTCGATCAGCTGCAACGGCAGTTGCAATGGTCCATTTTCTGAGGTTCTGCACAATTGCAACTGCAGCACCAGGCTGCCCCTCCATCTGAGCATATGCGGCGGACTCAGCTCGTTTACCAAAAACAAATAAAACCGCAATAATGCCAATCATTAATACCGATACGCTGAAGATGATCTGAAGCCATAAACCAGGAACTAGAAATACAACTAGCGCTCCAGCAATACCGATAGTAATTAAGAAAACTAAGAGCAAAATTAGCGGCAAGAACCGATCTGTTCGCTTGGTCATGCGATAAGCGGCAGCGATTTGGCGAATACGACCTTGTGGCATCTCGGAATTTGACATAGCTGAACCCTAAAGGATGTTAGGTGTGCATCAAGGTAGCGGTGCTGCCTTGTGCTCGGGCTGCAAGTGCTTGGGTGTACAGCCGGCCAGCTCGATACGAGGAGCGAACTAGCGGCCCTGACATAACCCCTGCAAAGCCAATATCTGTTGCTACCTGAGCTAGTTGGACAAATTCCTCTGGATGCACCCAGCGTTCAACTGGATGGTGCTTTGGGGATGGCCGTAAATACTGCGTGATAGTGATTAGCTCGCAGCCAGCATTGTGTAAATCCTGCAATGCAGTTTCAACTTCTGCAATCTCTTCGCCCATTCCTAAAATCAAGTTACTTTTAGTAATAAGTCCAGCAGTTCGCGCCTTGGTAATCACCTCAAGGGAGCGTTCATAACGAAATGCTGGCCGGATTCGTTTAAAAATTCGCGGCACAGTTTCAACATTATGAGCCAATACTTCAGGATTTGAAGCAAACACTTCATTTAACTGTACATCGATAGAATTAAAATCTGGAATTAGCACTTCCACTTTACAACCAAGATTTACCGCATGAATTTGCTTTACAGTTTCAGCGTAAAGCCATGCGCCACCATCAGCTAAATCATCGCGCGCAACACCGGTCACGGTTGCGTATGCCAGATCCATTGCTTTAACGCTATCTGCTACTCGGCGTGGCTC
>Ga0222714_10001780_pt1 | contig 23928 bp, 24 predicted proteins | sample C33_3DmetaG_FD_165048 | JGI IMG/M metagenome (GOLD analysis project Ga0222714, IMG submission 165048) | Estuarine water microbial communities from San Francisco Bay, California, United States - C33_3D | ecosystem: Environmental > Aquatic > Marine > Unclassified | place: USA: California...
CGGACTACATGCTCATCGGGGTTGGGGGCATGGATCAACTGCCGACGCCCGTGCCGACCTGGCTGCGCGATTCGATCCCCTATGTGCGCCAGGGACGTATCCGTCGGGCGCTCCGGGGCGCGTGGAGTTCGGCCGTACCACCGGTGGTACGGCGTACCGGAGGACCGCTGCGCACCCTCCCGCAAGCTGCGACGGACCGATATCTCACGCGCATCGTTCAGGGCGTTCGGTCGATGCGACCCGATCTGCCGATCGCGCTGCTGGGACCGTCGCCGTGGTCTGGTCCGTACTACCCCTCGACGCGAAGCCATGCTCCCGCTGTCGCGGCCGCCTGCCGCTGGGCTGACGCGCATGGGGTTTCGTACGTCGATATCGAGCCCCTAGTCGCTCCGCGGCTCGCCAATTGCAACCCCGATGGGATGCACTGGTCCTGGGAAGTCCACGCCCTGGTGGGGGAGGCGGTCACCTCGGCGTTCGAACCGCCGAGGGGAAAGTCGTGATCTGGCTCGCTTGGCTCGCTGCCGCCGGTGTCATCGCGATCCTCGACTGGTGGGCCGTAGGCACCGATCGGCGCAACATCGAGCGCTGGGCGAAGCCCGGCGTCATGGTCTTCCTCATCGTCGCGGCCGTGCTCATCCCTGCGGAGTCGGACTGGATTCGTTGGTGGATCGTCATCGGGTTGACCTTCGGGATCGCGGGTGACGTACTCCTTTTCCAGGACCGTTTCATCCCGGGCGCTGCAGCGTTCCTCGTCGGTCACCTGGCCTACATCCTCGCTCTGGTACCGATCGAGCATCCGCTCCCCGCGGTGGTCTTCGGCCTCGTGATCGTAGGTGCCTTCGCCATCAGCCTGGGCCGATGCATCGTGCGCGGTGCCTGGCGTCAGTCGCCGGTGCTCGGTGGGATCGTCGTCGCCTACATGATCACCATCGGCGCCGTCGTCGTCCTCGCCGTCGGCTCGTGGTCGACGGTGGTGGGCATCGCCGCACTGCTCTTCATGGCGTCCGACACCCTGCTCGCCTGGGGCCGCTTTGTCGGATCGGCACCGGGCGGGCGCGTAGCCGTGATGGTGACCTACCAAATCGCCCAGGCTGGATTCGTGCTGGCGATCCCCACGCTGATGCCCGTCGCCTAACCTTCGGTTATGACCGCGGCCCCCCACTCCAAGCCATCCTTTGTTGACCGCACACCCCGCTGGCGGGCTCGGTGGGCACTTGCGGCATTCGTCGTCACAGCCGTCATCACCCGCGGTATCACTTTGACACTGCACCTGCGCGGGGCCGGCAAGGACGGCGGCTTGGTCGTCGCCGGATTGCACATCCATCACATGGTCTTCGGCCTCATCATCCTGGCCGTCCTGACCTTCGCCTTCGTTCTTTTCATCGGCGAGACGACTCGGTGGGGGAACATGGCGTGGCCGCCCATCCTGTTCGGTATCGGCTGGGCCCTCGTCCTAGACGAGTCAGCCCTCATCGTCGCGCTGTCGGATGTGTACTGGCAGCCGTTGGGTGACCTGAGCTACTGGGTCATGGGCACGTTCGCCCTCGCCCTCCTCATCGCTTCCATCTGGGCCCCCGACAAGTCCGACGGTTACTAGGTGAAGGACCTCCCACCCCCGCCGAGTGTCGAGGTACGGGGTGAATTCGGTGAACATTGACCCCGTACCTCGACAGTCGGTGGAGGGGCTGCGGCAGATAGGCTCGTCCCCTTATGGATGAGGCGACCGAGACGTACGACGTCGAGACGATCCAGGCCCGCTGGCTGCCGGTCTGGGACGACCTGCAGCCCTTCCGGTCGGGGGCCGAAGGCGATCCGCGCCCGACCAAGTACGTCCTCGACATGTTCCCCTACCCCTCCGGCGACCTCCACATGGGCCACGCGGAGGCCTATGCCCTTGGTGATGTCATCGCCCGCTACTGGGTCCAGCGCGGCTTCAACGTCATGCACCCCATCGGTTGGGACGCCTTCGGCCTCCCGGCGGAGAACGCCGCCATCCGCCGTGGCGAGGACCCGGGTCTGTGGACCTACGAAAACATCGCCCAGCAGAAGGCGTCCATGCGGCGTTACGCCTGCTCCTTCGACTGGGATCGCGTCCTCAACACCTGCGACCCGGAGTACTACCACTGGAACCAGTGGCTCTTCCTGCAGATGTACGACCGTGGTCTGGCCTACCGCAAGGCCTCCAACGTCAACTGGTGTCCCAACTGCCAGACCGTGCTCGCCAACGAGCAGGTCGTGCAGGGACTGTGTGAGCGCTGCGACACTCCTGTCACCAAGAAGAAGCTCACCCAGTGGTACTTCAAGATCACCGATTATGCCGATCGATTGCTCGACGACATGGCGCAACTCGAGGGCAAGTGGCCGGAGAAAGTGCTGCTCATGCAGCGCAACTGGATCGGTCGGTCCCAGGGAGCTGAGGTCGACTTCGTCATCGAGGGCCGCGACGAGCCCGTCACCGTCTTCACCACGCGCCCTGACACGTTGTACGGCGCCACCTTCTTTGTCGTCGCCGCCGACTCCGACCTCGCCGCTGAACTCGCTGCGGGCACGGATGCTGAGGAAGAGTTCGCGGCGTACCTCGAGAAGGTCAAGCAGACCTCCGAGATGGATCGCCTCAACAACGACCGCGACAAGACCGGCGTCTTCCTGCAGCGCTACGCGATCAATCCGGTCAACGGCGAGCGCATCCCTGTCTGGGCATCCGACTACGTCCTCGCCGACTACGGCACCGGCGCCATCATGGCGGTGCCCGCCCACGACCAGCGCGACCTCGACTTCGCGCGCACCTTCAACCTGCCGGTGCGTGTCGTCGTCGATGCGGGGGAGGACCCCGCCGAGACTGGTGTGGCCACCGCCGACGATGGTCCGCACGTCAACTCCGGTCCGCTCGACGGACTCGACAAGGCCGAGGCGATCGCGGCGATCATCGACATCCTGGGGGAGCGCGGCACCGGCCACGCGTCGATCAACTACCGCCTGCGCGACTGGCTGATCTCGCGCCAGCGCTACTGGGGTACGCCGATCCCGATCATTCACTGCCCCGACTGCGGTGAGGTGCCGGTCCCGATCGATCAGTTGCCGGTGACATTGCCGCCGGCGCAGGGCCTGGATCTCAAGCCCAAGGGCACGTCGCCGCTCGGTGCTGCCACCGAATGGGCCACCGTGGCCTGCCCGCGTTGTGGTCGCGATGACGCCCAGCGCGATCCCGACACGATGGACACCTTCGTCGACTCCTCCTGGTACTACCTGCGCTATCTCGATCCCCACAAGACCGACGGTCCCTTCGCCGTCGACGAGGCCAAGAAGTGGATGCCGGTCGACCAGTACGTCGGCGGCGTGACGCACGCGATCCTGCACCTGCTTTACAGCCGGTTCTTCACCAAGGTGCTGTTTGACATGGGCATGGTCGACTTCACCGAACCCTTCACCCGTCTGCTCAATCAGGGCATGGTCGTCATGGACGGTTCGGCCATGAGCAAGTCGCGCGGCAACCTGGTGCGGCTGTCCGACGAATTGGCCGTGCACGGTGTGGATGCCATTCGTTTGACGATGGTCTTTGCCGGGCCACCCGAGGACGACATCGACTGGTCGGACGTGTCCCCGTCGGGGTCGAAGAAGTTCCTCGCCCGCGCGTGGCGACTCGCCCAAGACGTGAGTCGTGACCCGGGTGTCGACTTCACCACCGGCGACCTCGAACTCCGCAAGGTCACCCATCGCACGTTGCACGACGCCGAGCAGGCGATCGAGTCGTTCCGATTCAACGTGGCCGTTGCCAAGGCGATGGAGTTGGTCAATGCGACGCGCAAGGCGATCGACTCCGGGTGCGGACCGGCTGATCCTGCCGTGCGCGAGGCGACCGAGGCCGTTGCGATCCTGCTCAGCCTCACCGCGCCGTACACCGCCGAGGACATGTGGCGTCTGCTCGGTCATGCGCCGTCCGTCGCCCGCGCCGGTTGGCCCACGGTCGATCCGGCCCTGCTGGTGCAGGAGTCGGTTACTTGCGTCGTGCAGGTCGCGGGCAAGGTGCGCGACCGCCTTGAAGTGTCGCCGGACATCTCCGAGGAGGCGCTGCGTGGGTTGGCGTTGTCCTCCGATGCCGTCACGAAGGCACTCGAGGGCAAGGGCATCAAGACGGTGATCGTCCGCGCGCCCAAACTTGTCAACATCGTCCCGGAGTAGTCGTGGCCCGTCAGGGGCCCACGCCCACCCTGCAGGCAGGTCCCGTCACGCTGCGCGGGCTTCACCTGGATGATGTCGAGGACATGACCCTCGCCTGTCAGGACCCCGAGACGGCGCGGTGGACGACGGTGCCCTCACCCTATGAGCGCGAGCATGCGCTGGCCTTTGTCGAACGTCGTACCGGCACACCCGTCGACACCGAACGCGAACGCTGGGGGATCGAGGTCGGCGGTCGCTGGTGCGGCAATATCTCGTTGCGACCCGATGATGCGGGTCTCGCTGAGATTGGCTACCTGGTGGCCCCATGGGCGCGGCGGCAAGGAGTGGGCAGCTTGGCGGTCTGGCTGGTGTGCGACTGGGGCTTCCGCGAGGGCGGACTCGAGGTCATCACCTGGCACGCGGTGGTGGGCAATGGCGCCTCCAAGCGGCTGGTCGAACGCGTCGGATTCCATGTCTACGCCGACATCGCGCGTCGGCGCATGCTCCATCACGGTGAACGGGTCGATGTCTGGATGGGTGACCTGTTGCCCGATGATCTCGTCTCGCTCGACTCAATGCTGTCCGGCCCTGAAGCGCCCGCGTGATCGAACTCTCAGGTGACGAAGCTCGACGGGCCGCCCTCTGGGCGCAGGGCCTGCTCGGTGCGCGACCGGCACCCGAGTCACCCAGGAAGCGCGAAGAGTCAGTCATTGACATGCTGGGGGATCTCGGTGCGGTTCAACTGGACACCATCTCGGTACTGGCGCGCTCCCATGAACTCGTCGCCTACGCGCGGCTCGGCGCGCTAGGCCGCAACGCGGTAGAGGCCGCGTACTGGAACGGTGATTCGGCGTTCGAGTATTGGTCCCACGCGGCGTGCATCCTGCCGATGGAGGAGTGGCCGTGGTTCGCCTTTCGCCGTCGTCACTATGCGCGCAAGGGGGAGCGCTGGCATGGCGTGCCGCAAGCGTCCTTGACTTCCATCACCGAACGCCTTCGACTCGAAGGCCCCCTCACCACGCGCGAACTTGGCGGCGCGAAGAAGAGTGCTGACTGGTGGGATTGGTCGGACACCAAGATCGCCGTCGAGTGGCTGCTCGACATCGGTGAGGTTGTCGTCACGCGTCGGAGCGGGTGGCGCCGGGTCTACGACCTGCCTGAGCGAGTTGTGCCGCCGGCCCTGCGTCAGCAGACCGGCTGGGGCGATGCCGATGGCATCCACGGGCCCGATGACGCTGAGTGTCTGCGTCGGCTCACCGAACTCGGCGGCCACTCTGTGGGGGTCGGCACCGCCGGTGACATCGCCGACATCCATCGACTCGGCGTGAACGACGTCAAGGCGCACATCGCTGACACCGACCTGATCGAGGTCACGGTGGCTGGCTGGGGTCAGCGCGCCTGGGCCTCGCCGCAGGCCCTGGAATGGCTGGGTACGGCGTCGCGCACGAGATCCCGAACGACCCTGCTCTCGCCCTTCGACTCGCTCATCTGGAACCGCGAACGAATGGAACGCATCTTTGACATGCCGCATCGGATCGAGGCCTACACGCCCGCGGCCAAAAGGGTCCACGGGTACTTCGCCATGCCGGTCCTGCACGGGAGACGCCTCGTGGCCCGCGTAGATCCCGCACGGTCCGGGGGCGCCCTCATGGCCAAGCGAGTGACGTTGGAGACCGACCATCGAGGGGTTCCTGCCCGCGGAGCCGTCAAGGGTACGGCGAGGGCCTTGCAAGAGGCAGCCTCCTGGGTCGGCCTAGAGCGGGTGACGGTGGACGAAGTCAGACCGTCTTCGGCAGCGGCCTCGCTACGGTCGCTGCTGCCCGACTAGCCTGGACAAATGCCCGTCGCCCTCGTGACCGACTCAACCGCGTATCTCTCGGCCGAGCTGCTCCGCAACACCGGCATCACGGTGGTGCCGGTGCAGGTCATCGTGGGTGGTCGCGCCTACGACGAGACGGCCGATGAGGCCGGCGTGCGCCGGGTCGCCGACGCGTTGCGGGCCTGGCAGCCGGTGACGACCTCGCGGCCAGCCCCGGAGCGGTTCCGTCAGGCGTTCGCTGCTGCGGCCGCGGGCGGAGCCGATGCCGTCGTGTGCGCGACGTTGTCCTCCCGGATGTCGGGAACCTTCGAGTCCGCCGAACTCGCGGCCAAGGAGGTCGACATCCCCGTCCATCTCGTGGACAGTCGGACGGTCGGCATGGGGCTCGGCTTCGCCGTGCTCGCGGGCGCGGAGTTGGCGGCCGCTGGTGCCTCCACCGACGATGTCGCTGACCTCGTCGAGCGCAAGGCTCGCGAGTCCACGTCGCTGTTCTATGTCGACACCCTGGAATACCTTCGGCGCGGCGGTCGAGTCAGCGCTGCGCGGGCGGCAGTGGGCCAGGCCCTTCAGGTCAAGCCGATCCTGCAGATTATCGACGGCGAGGTCGTGCCGCTCGAACGTGTGCGCACCTCGACGAAGGCGATCGCGCGCCTGACGGAGCTAGCCCTCGCGGCCACCCTGGGTCGCTCGGTGGAGATCGCTGTACAGCACCTTGATGGCGCGGAGCGGGCTCGCGTCCTCGCCGAGACACTCATCGACTACCTCCCCGACACGCGTGTCGTCGAGTCTCCGCTCGGGGCGGTGGTGGGAGCCCACACCGGGCCGGGCATTGTGGCGGTCGTGGTGTCGCCGCTGCTCGGTCGGCAAAGCCCGTAGCCCTCCCGGGCCGATCCCCTTTCCCCAGGGTCGCCACCCCTGCTTCATCCCCAACCTGGTTCACCACGGCGGTGCGCGGGGGTGGGCGAACCTAGCGTGCCCCGGTGACGTGGAGTCCTCGAGCCCTTCGCGCGTTGGCCGTCGGATTGGCCGCGCTGCTCGTCGTCGTGGGCTACTGGTGGTGGGCCGGTCGGGCGCGCTCCGTCACGCCCGTGCCGACCGACACAGCGGCCGGGGTCGATGACACAGGGATCGTTGCCGAGGTGGTCGTTCATGTCGCGGGCAAGGTACGCCGACCCGGGGTGGTGCACCTGCCTGCCGGTGCTCGAGTCATTGACGCTGTGGAGGCTGCGGGAGGTGTCCGCGACGGTGCCCCGGTGGGGGACCTCAATCTCGCGCGGGTCCTCACGGACGGTGAGCAGATCGTGGTGGGACGGACACGGCGTAGCGGGAGCTCCGGAGGTGGACCGACGACATCAACGAATGAATCGAGCACCACGATCGACATCAATGCTGCTTCGGCAACCGAACTCGAGGCCTTGCCGGGCATCGGGCCGGTCCTCGCGGGACGGATCGTGCAGTGGCGCACCGACAACGGACCGTTCACCTCGATCGAGATCCTCGGCGAGGTCTCGGGAATTGGCGACTCCCTGCTTGAGCAGTTGCGTCCCCTCGTCCGCGTATGACGTGGACGGTAGGCGACTCCCTCACGCGCCACAGCGAGTCGCATCACGGCGGAGCCGCCCTGTCGTGGCGACTTATCCCGGGCGCCCTCCTCGCGTGGGTGTCGGTGTGGGTGATCCTGCTGAACGCCGATCACCTGAGCCCGACCGCCGTTGGCGTCGCGTCCGGGGTCGCACTGATCGTCGCCGTTCTGCTCTGGCTCCTCGCCCGCCGCAGGGTGCGGGTGTACGACTCCACTGCTGCCCTCCTGATCGTGGCCGCGGCGCTGGCGGCGACAACGGCCTACCTCGCCGATCTCACGACCGGGCCTGTCCACGACTATCTCGGTCGACGTGTCACGGCCGAGGTGTCGGTGGTGGGAGATCTGCGATGGCGCGACGGTGGCACACCCTGGCAACCCGAGCCGGTACTCGATGTGCGAGCCCATCTCACGCGCCTCGAGGTTAACGGTGAGGTGTGGGATGTCGGCGCTCCGATCCTGCTGCGTTTGCCGCCCGATGCGACGCCACGGGTGGGGGCACTTCTCCGGGTGTCGGGCACGCTCGGTGACGGTGACGTGCTGCGCGGATACGCCGCGATCGTGGCACCCACGACGGTGACCGAGATTGAACCCCCCGGCATTCTGGGGACCATTGCCGGAGGCGTGCGTCAATCACTTACGGCGGCGCTCGAGGGTGGCGAACCACGTGCTTCGGCTCTCGTCGCCGGCTTGGCCGTCGGGGATGAAACGCGACAGCCACCCGAACTCGCCGACCAGATGCGGGTCTCCGGGCTGTCACATCTGACTGCCGTCTCCGGGGGAAACACCGCGTTGGTCGTGGGCGCCGTGATTGCCGTAGCCACGCTCGCGGGAGCGGGAGTCGTGGCTCGGATCGTCAGTGCCGTCGTCGCACTCGGGCTTTTTGTCGTTGTTGTGGGACCTCAACCGAGTGTCTTGCGGGCCGCGGTGATGGGGTTCGTTGCGCTTCTGGCTCTGCTAGCCGGGGGGCGACGAGACGCCCTTGCGGGGCTGGCCTTCGCTGTCGTTGTCCTGCTCGTCCTGTCACCCGGACTGGCCGCATCCTGGGGATTCGCGCTGTCGGTGTGGGCCACAGCCGGGCTCGTCCTCCTCGCCGGTCCGCTCGCCGAGCGATTGCCCTGGCGGTCGACCCGGGCCCGGGCCGTCGTGGGAGCGTTGGCACTTACGTCGGCGGCGCAGATCACCACCGCTCCGCTTATCGCATCCTTCGGCAATGGGCTGAGCCTCGTCGCGATACCGGCCAACCTGTTGGCGGCCCCGGCGGTCGCCCCGGTCACGATCCTGGGCCTTGCCGCGTCGCTGGTCGGCCTGATCTGGCCCGCCGGTGCTCACGTGATTGCGATGCTGGCTGAACCGGCCGCCGCATGGATCGCCTGGGTCGCGCAGGTGAGTGCGCAGCTGCCGCTTGCCACGATGCCGTGGCCCGGTGGGTGGGTGGGGGCTCTCCTCGCGTTCGGGCTTTCGGCGGGAATCGCGTACGGGATTCGCCGACGTCGGGGCCGCCATGAACGACGTCTTCAGGGGCGCATCGCCGCCATCGTGGCCCTGGGCGCCACCGCTGTCCTTATCTTCGGACTTCGGCTTCCCGAGCGCGCCGGTTGGCCGCCACCGGACTGGATCATGGTGGCCTGCGATGTCGGCCAAGGCGATGCGGTGGTGCTTCGCGGGGAGTCGGGAACGGTTCTGGTCGATGCCGGCCCGGATCCAGACCTCGTCGACCAGTGTCTGGACGACCTGTCAGTGGATCATCTGGACCTGCTGATCCTCACGCACCCGCATCGAGATCACATCGGTGGTGTCCCGGGAGTGCTCGCGGGTCGCACCATCGATACTGCGGTGATCTCACCCCTGCGCGAGCCCGCCGATGGCGCACGCGACGTGGATGAGTGGCTCATGGGGATCCCCGTGGAGGTGGCCACGGTGGGTCGCACCTACGAGGTCCGCGACGTGCGACTCACCACCCTGTGGCCCCAACGGATCATTCGCGGCCCCGAGTCAGCCCCCAACAATGCCAGCGTGGTCATGCTCGCCGAAGTGAGGGGAGTGCGCATCCTCCTCTTCGGTGATGTCGAGACTGCTGCGCAGGTCGCGCTGCGAACGTCGTTCCAGGTGCGTGGGGTCGACGTCGTCAAAGTCCCGCACCACGGCTCCCGCCTACAGGATCCGGCAATGGCCGCCTGGACGGGGGCGCGACTCGCGATCATCTCCGTGGGTGCCGACAACGGATACGGCCACCCGGCACCGGAGACCCTGCAGCAGTGGGCGGCGACAGGCGCGCTGGTGGCACGCACTGACGAGGCGGGAGACGCGGCCGTCGTGGTCAGCCCGAGGCTCGGGCTGACCACCCGTCGACGCTAGGTCCTAGCCCTGGGGGCGGAGGCTGGAGTGATGCGTGGCGATGAGCCAACGTCCTCGGTTGTTCTTCTCCCACACAAAGGTGAAGCGCGCTGGGGCCTTCACAGCCTTGCCGTTGGCATCCGTGTAGTGGAATGTGTATAGACCCGAAGCCCACCGGGTGCCATGTACGCCACCGCTCGCGAACGACTGCGTGGTCACGCGTAGGTTCTCGTAGCAGTTGAGCGAGTCGAAATACCCCTCGATGTTGTCGCGCCCGACGACCTCGTCGGTGAAGGTGGCAAGAAGGACGCCGCGGCCCCGATACAGCGCCGCTTGGTTGGCGCCATCGCAGGTGCCCGCCGAGGCTGCCAGTGTTGAGGTCCAGGTGTTGTACAAGGAGCGTGACGAAATTGCGGCGTTGGCCGGGCTGGTGGCAAAGCCAAGCCCAGCGAGAGCGATAAGGGATGCGGTCAGCAGTCTGAGTGTGCGCATGAAGGGGGACCTTCCATCGGAGTCGTTTCACTCACACGCTAGGGATCGTGCAGTGTCCGATATCGGCTTTTGCGTCAACGACTACTCTGGATCGACGCGTGATGCGGTCCGCACGACGTACTCCTCAAGTTCATGGAGTTTTTGGTCGCTATCGAGGGCTTCACCGCGGCGCAGTCCACCCTTCATGGCCACGTCGAGATCACTCAGCGTGACGGCCGCCCGCGCAAGGCGATCGGGTCGCCATCGCTTCGCCCTCGCCCGAATATTGCGCAGCATCCAGTCCTGACTGATCCCGGTCTCGGCTTTGACGTCGGCGTCGCTCATCGTGGACGGCAGTGATTGAACCTTGGCGATATTGCGCAAACCAGACGCGACGGCGGCCGTCACGGCCGGACCGACTCCGCCGCGGCCGATGGACTGGGCGGACCAGCGCAGATCCCGCAGTGCGTCGACGGGCCGGCGCTCCCAGACGGCATCGGATATGCGGTAGCCCTGCATGTCGGCGACCCCGGCGAAATACAGGTGGACGTGTTCTTCGGTAATGGGTCCGCTTTCGACATCCGAGCACAGTTGGGCGATCGCCCCGACAAGCAGGGGCAGGTCGTGACCAACGGCTTCTTGAAGGGCGCGCAGGGCCTCGGGTGTGGACTTGCGTCCGTGCCTCCGTACCTCACCGGCGAGGAACTCCGACGTTTCGCGGCCCTTCTTGATCGCCGGACAGGCGACGTCCTCCGCGCCGGCAGCGCGCAGCGCGGTCAGAAATTTCTTGCCTTTGACCCCACCCGGATGGAGTACAACGAGAGCCACACCCTCGGGAGGATCGGCCAGGGCCTGTTCAACCACGGCGAATATCGGGTCTTCGAACTTGTCGGCGTCGCGAAGGATGATGAGGGTCGGTTCACCGAAGAGGGTGGGGCTCAGCGCTTCCAGGAGGTCCGACTTCGCCTCGTCGTCACCGAGGGTGATCTCGCGGCGGTCCGGGTCACGGCCGAAAGTGTCCCGAGCGGCAGTTCGCGCCTGGGCAAGCGCACGGTCGACCAGGACCCGCTCGGAGCCCACGATGAGAGTGAGCGGGAGGCCGGCCATGGGGTCAGCATGCCACGCCGGCCCGTCATCTCGACCCGTCATCCCGACCCCGGAAAAGCCGTCAGGGCCCGATCCCATGGACCGAGCCCTGACGGGCAGAAAAATATTGGGTTCGAGCGACGTGCCTTAGAGCGCCGCGGCCTGCGCCGAGATAGCTGACTTGCGGTTGGCGGCCTGCTTCTTGTGAATCACGCCCTTGCTGGCGGCCTTGTCCAGCTGGCGGCACGCCTCCTGGGCGAACTCATTGGCCTTGGCGGCGTCGCCGGCTTCGGCGGCCTCACGGAATCGACGGATGTGGGTCTTGAGCGAGGACTTCACGGCCTTGTTGCGCTGCCGCGCCTTCTCATTGGTGCGGTTGCGCTTGATCTGCGACTTGATGTTCGCCACGGTCCAGCCCTTGCCTGTCGTCTCGTTGAGCCCGGTTGGGCGGCGCTGCCGCCCGTTTGGACTAGCCCGCCAGACGGCTGGGCCGAAGGGTAAGGGTACCCAATGGGGCCGGTTCACCCCAAATCCGGGTCACGTCCCCCTCTCAGCCCCACGTTTGTCACCTGAAACCGCGATTGCGTGGCCCCGACGTGGACGAATCCGCGGTTCTGGGTGACACACGTGGCCCGGGAACGCCCAGAAGGGATCGGTGGGTCTCTCGTGCGAGGATTCTCAGGTGCCCGCCCCTGCGCCTGGCCGGACCGACCCGGCCATCATCCGCAACTTCTGCATCATTGCCCATATCGACCATGGCAAGTCGACCCTGGCCGATCGCATGCTGCAGATGACCGGTGTTGTCGACGACCGGTCCATGCGGGCGCAATACCTCGACCGGATGGACATCGAGCGGGAGCGCGGCATCACGATCAAGTCGCAGGCGGTTCGCCTGCCCTACCGCGGTGACGACGGAGTGGACTACGTCCTCAACCTCATCGACACCCCGGGTCACGTGGATTTCACCTACGAAGTGTCGCGGAGTCTCGCCGCGTGCGAAGGCGCGGTCCTCCTCGTCGATGCGGCCCAGGGCATCGAGGCGCAGACGCTCGCCAACCTCTACCTCGCTCTCGAGAACGACCTGCAGATCATCCCGGTGCTCAACAAGATCGACCTGCCCGCGGCGCAACCGGAGAAGTACGCCGCAGAACTCGCGCACATCATCGGCTGCTCACCGGACGACGTCCTCAAGGTGAGCGCGAAGACCGGAGATGGTGTCCGCGAGTTGCTCGAGGAAATCGTCCGTCTCGTGCCGGCACCTATCGGCGACGCGGACGCCCCTCTGCGGGCCCTCATCTTTGACTCGGTCTATGACACCTACCGCGGCGTGGTGACCTACGTCCGTGTCATGGACGGTCACGTGAGCCCGCGCGAACGCATCACCATGATGTCGACAAAGGCCGTCCACGATCTCCTCGAGATTGGTGTCATTTCGCCAGAGCCGATGCCCAGTCAGGGACTCGGGGTGGGGGAGACCGGCTACCTCATCACCGGGGTGAAGGATGTTCGGCAGTCGCGTGTGGGTGACACGGTGACGTCGGCACAGAAGGGCGCGACGCAGGCGCTCGGCGGCTACCGCGATCCCAAGCCGATGGTCTTCTCCGGGCTGTACCCCATTGATGGGTCGGACTACCCGGACCTGCGTGACGCCCTCGACAAGCTCAAGTTGAACGATGCGGCGCTGGTCTACGAGCCGGAGACTTCGGTCGCCCTTGGTTTTGGTTTCCGCTGCGGCTTCCTCGGCCTGCTCCACCTGGAGATCGTGCGTGAGCGTCTGGAGAGAGAGTTCAACCTCGACCTCATCTCCACGGCACCGAACGTCGTCTACAACGTCGTTATGGATGACGCCCGCGAACTCGTCGTGACGAACCCATCCGAGTTCCCCACCGGCAAGGTGGCCGAGGTGCGTGAGCCGGTGGTCAAGGCGACGGTGCTGGCCCCCTCCGACTTCGTGGGCACGATCATGGAGTTGTGCCAGGGGCGGCGCGGAATTCTCCTCGGTATGGACTACCTCAGCCAGGACCGCGTAGAACTGCGGTACACCCTTCCGCTGGCCGAGATCGTCTTCGACTTCTTTGATCAACTCAAGTCGCGCACCAAGGGTTATGCGTCCCTGGACTACGAGCCCAGCGGCGAGCAGATCGCCGATCTCGTCAAGGTGGACATCCTGCTCCACGGTGACACTGTCGATGCCTTTAGCGCCATCGTGCACAAGGACAAGGCCTACGCTTACGGCGTCGCGATGACGGCCAAGTTGCGCGAACTCATCCCGCGCCAGCAGTTCGAGGTGCCCATTCAGGCGGCAATCGGGTCACGCGTCATCGCGCGCGAGACCGTGCGCGCCATCCGCAAGGACGTGCTCGCCAAGTGCTACGGCGGCGACATCAGCCGCAAGCGCAAGTTGCTGGAGAAGCAGAAGGAAGGCAAGAAGCGGATGAAGATGGTCGGCCGCGTTGAGGTGCCCCAGGAGGCCTTCATCGCCGCGTTGTCGACCTCCGACGAGCCCGCGAAGAAGTAACGCGCTACCGCGACGTCGCTAGGGCAGCGGCTCGATTCGCATCGTCACCTGGGTCGAGTCCCCCATGTAGATCGCGAGGAAGTCGACCCTGTAACCGTTGCCGACGAGGCCGTACATGCCGTTTGCCCCGAGCGGGATATTGCCGTCCACAGCAAAGCCCTTGTTCATCAGATCCTTGGCGTAAGCCTCGACCGCGGCCATCTGATCACCGGGGGCGGTGAACGACCCGGTCCAGTTGGTGTCGCCCGCTGTGGAGCCGGCCATGATGACCTCGAAGCCGGCTGGCGGGGGCACCTCGCTCGGCCAGGAAGCAGGCAGGCCGCCGGTGCCGAACTCAATCGTGCCGTCGCTGCCCTCGACCTTGACGCCGCCGTCCTCGTCGAGTTGCACCGATGCGCTTCCACTCAGCGCATCGTTCATCGCGTCCTCGGCGCGATCGGTCGCACTGCCGCCACAGGCGGTGAGTGCGGCAAGGGAGAGAAGGGCGGCCGCGGAGGCCGCCAGGGCGCGACGCATCACTTCACGAGTCGCAGGGTGAAGGGATAGCGGTACTCCTCGCCACTGTTGTTCTTCAGTCCAGCAATGATGCAGAAGACGATGTTGAGAACCCACACGGCCAGAAGGATCAGCACCCCAATGAAGACGAGACTGAGCACGACTCCCACGACGTATCCGATAGCCACCGTGATCTGGAAGTTCAGTGCCTCGGTCGACTGGGACTTCACGAAGGCATTGCGTGGGCCGAAGATCAGCATGATGACCAGCGAACCGATGAAGCCGATCACGATGCCGGACAATTGCGCAATCATCGCCCACATGCGTGCCTCAGAATCAGACAGTGGCTGCTGGGCGGGAGGATTCGGACTGGACATGGGAACCCCTTCCGTTGGTTCACTCCCTACTGTACGCCGCACCCGGCGCCAGATGTCGCGATGAGCGCGAGACAATTCGACCATGTCAACAGGCGTAGAGCGCGATGCCTGGGGCTTCTATCTGCACGTTCCGTTTTGTGCCACCCGGTGTGGCTACTGCGACTTCAACACCTACACGGCCGCGGAGTTAGGTCCGGGGGCGGATCGGGCGACCTACGCCGACACGCTCATCGCGGAGATCACGCTCGCTCGTGAGTCCCTGCCCCAGGCGCCGCCGATCGATACTGTCTTCTTCGGCGGTGGCACTCCGACGCTCATTGGGGCGGACGACCTGGTGCGCGTGCTCGCTTCTCTTCGGGCGACCTTTGGGCTCTCTCCCGATGCTGAGGTGACCACCGAGGCCAATCCGGACTCGGTGAACGCGTCCGCGCTCGAGACACTGCGGGAGGGCGGCTTCACTCGGATGTCGTTCGGCGTTCAGAGCCTGGTTCCGCAGGTGCTGGCGGTCCTGGAGCGGACCCACACCCCGGGCAGATCCTTGGCGGCCATCGTCGAAGCCCGGGCCGCGGGGTTTGAGCACGTCAGCGCCGACCTCATCTATGCCACACCGGGGGAGACCGACGAGGACCTGCGGACCTCCGTGGCCCAGGTGTTGGACGCCGGTGTGGATCACATCTCGGCGTACTCACTGATCGTCGAGGACGGCACGCGACTTGCCGCGCGCGTTCGTCGCGGCGAGATCCCCGCCCCCGATGACGATGTGGCGGCGGAACGCTACGTGCTCATTGATGAGATGGCCAGTGCCGCGGGCCTCCCGTGGTACGAGGTCTCCAACTGGGCGGTGCCGGGGTCGGAATGCCGCCACAACCTCGGCTACTGGCGTGGCAGCGCGTGGTGGGGTGCCGGTCCTGGAGCGCACGGATTCGTTCAGGGACGCCGCTGGTGGAATCACAAACATCCGGCGACCTACGCGGCGGCGGTTGGGCGAGGTGAGCTGCCGGTTGCCGGTGACGAAGTTCTCACCGCTCATGAGATAACTGTCGAGAGCATCATGCTCGGCACCCGGTTGCGCGAAGGCCTCCCGCTCGCGAAGGTCGAGGGACCAGCGCTGGACGAACTAGCAGCCGATGGGCTCGTAGAGACACGAGATGCGGCGGTGGTCCTCACCGATCGTGGACGACTGCTCGCCGATGCCGTCGTACGACGGCTGTTGGATGATCCACCTTCTGCGCAGTGACCGCGGGCAATTCGTCCACAAGGCCGCGGAAACTGCGAAGACGGTGAAGTCGTGGCCCTATGGGCGGAGGGGGCGTCCCTCGGCATCGGTCGTGATCGTCGAGCCGCTGATGATCAAGATCCCCTCGATTAGGCCCCAGATGCTGCCGAGCCCGCAGGTGGCGATTGTCACGAGAATCTGCAGGACGCCGATGGTGGTGTAGCCCAGATAGAAGCGGTGGACGCCGAAGCCGCCGAGGAAGATGCCCAGCAGACCCGCGGTGAGCCGAGACTTCGCGTAGGGGTCGTACGGCGGATACGCCGGGTAGCCCGGATACGCCGGGTAGCCCGGCTGCGCGTAGTAGTTCGGTGGGTACCCGGGTGGCGGGGGCTGGGGAGGATACGCCGGCGGCGGAGCCTGAGGGGGATACGCCGGTGGTGGGGCTTGCGGGGGCTGATCGGCGCCGGTTGGTGCCTGCGGTGCCTGACCCGCGGGGTCGGGATCGTGGTGCTCGGGGGTGGGATTGGTCACGGGACCTCCTCGTCGACAGGACCCATGATGCCGGACGACGTAGACTGGCACTCCAAGTTGCCGAGTGCCAGGGCAGATTCCCAGGCCGATATCGCTCCCGGGAGGTGCGATGCTCGAGGAACGTCGCCTCGCGGTGCTCCGCGCCATCGTGGAGGATTACGTCGCCACCCGCGAACCGGTCGGGAGCAAGGCGTTGGTCGAACGCCATGGACTCGGGGTGTCCAGCGCGACCATCCGCAACGACATGGCGGCTCTCGAAGACGAGGGCTACATCGCCCAACCGCACACCAGTGCCGGACGCATCCCTACCGATCTGGGTTACCGCGCTTTCGTTGACCGCCTAGCGGGGGTCAAGCCGATGTCCGCCGCCGAGCGTCGCGCGATTGCCAACTTCCTCGCCGGTGCCGTCGACCTCGACGACGTGGTGGCGCGCAGCGTTCGACTTCTTGCGCAGATCACCCGGCAGGTGGCGCTGGTGCAGTACCCCTCGCTTGTCCAGTCGACCGTCCGACATCTAGAGATCGTGCGGATCAGCGACACGCGGTTGCTGTTGGTTCTCATCGCCGATACCGGTCGTGTTGAACAGCGTGCGGTCGACCTGCCCGCACCCCTGGACGAAGAAGCGCTCGGTCGCCTACGTCAGCGGGTCACCGAAGCGGTGACCGGCCAACGGTGCGAGGACTTTGCGGTGCTGCTTGGGGATCTCGCCGACTCCTTTCCGCGCGATGAGCGCGGCGCGGTCGCCGTCGTGGTGAGCACCCTCATGGAGACGACTCTGGACACGGTGGAGCAGCGAATCATGCTCGGGGGCACCGCCAATCTCGCGCGCAACCGTGACGCCTTCACCGTCAGCATCGAACCGGTCCTTGAGGCGCTCGAGGAGCAGGTGGTCCTGCTGCGCTTGCTCGGTGAAGTGTCCGGGGAGGTGAGCGTCCGCATTGGTCACGAAAACCCGGTGGAGGACCTCCAGGCCACGAGTGTGGTGGCAACGGGATACGGTCGTGGTGAGTCGGTCGTTGCGGGGGTCGGCATTGTGGGGCCCACGCACATGGACTACCCGGGCACCATGTCCTCCGTCCACGCCGTCGCGCAATACCTCAGCCGAATCCTCGACGAGAACTGATGCCTGTGGCCACCGACTACTACGCCCTGCTCGGCGTCGCCCGCGACTCCGGCCCGGACGAGATTAAGCGCGCCTACCGCAAGCTGGCTCGTGAACTCCACCCGGACGTCAACCCCGACCCCGCCGCGGTGGATCGCTTCAAGGAAGTGACCGCGGCATACGAGGTGTTGAGCGACCCCGAGAAGCGGCAGATGTACGACCTCGGCGGTGACCCTTTCCATGCGGGCGGCGGGGGCTTTGGGGCGAGTTTCGACTTCGGCGACATCATGGACGCCTTCTTCGGTGGCGGTCAGCCACGTGGACCGCGACCACGCGTACGCCGAGGTCAAGACGCCCTCATCCGGCTGCAGGTCGACCTCGCCGAGGCGATCTTCGGTGCCGAACGCGAGATCCAGGTCGACACGGCCGTGGTGTGTACGTCGTGCGAGGGTGCCGGCACCGCGCCTGGGACACATCCGGCCACCTGCCCGATGTGCAAGGGCCGCGGCGAAATCCAAAACGTCCAGCGATCGTTCCTCGGTCAAGTCATGACCTCTCGGCCGTGTCCGCAGTGCCAAGGGTTCGGCACGACGATCCCGACTCCGTGTGTCGAGTGCTCCGGGGAGGGCCGCGTCCGTACGCGGACGACGTTTACCGTGAGTATCCCCCCGGGTGTCGACACCGGAACCCGGATCCAACTTGCCGGACGCGGTGAGGTGGGGCCCGGCGGGGGTGACCCGGGAGACCTGTTCGTCGAGATCGTGCAGATCGCGCACCCTGTGTTCGAGCGTCGGGGCGATGACCTGCACTGCGTCGTTGAGGTACCCATGGCCTCGGCGGCTCTGGGCACGTCGATGATCCTGGAAACGCTCGATGGGGACGAGTCGGTGCAGATCGCTGCCGGCACGCAGCCGCAAGCGGTGATCACCCTGCGGGGTCGAGGCGTTCCGCGTCTGCGCGGTTCCGGCCGTGGCGACATTCACATTCACCTCGATGTGCGCACTCCTACGCGGCTCACGGCCCGGCAGGAAGAACTGCTTCGTGACCTGGCCTCTGAACGCGGCGAGGAAGGTGCTCGCTTGCGCACTCAGGAGCAGTCGGAGGAGTCGGGCGGCTTCTTCTCCCGGCTCCGGGGTGCGTTCAGCGGTCGCTGATGGGACTGCACACCTTCCTCGCGCCAGCGTTGGACGATGCCGTCGTTGGCGGTGAAGTGCGCATCACGGGCACCGAAGCCCACCACGCGGCGCAGGTCCTGCGGGTGCGACCGGGCGAGCTCATTGACGTCGTTGACGGTGCCGGCCGTCGTGTCCATGGCGACGTCACATCCGCTGAGCGCAGTCACGTCACGATTCGCGTGATCTCCGTCATCGACGAGCCAGATCCACGGCCGCGGCTCACGGTGGTTCAGGCACTGGCTAAGTCGGACCGCGGCGAGCGCGCGGTGGAGACGTTGACCGAGGTCGGCGTCGACGTCATCGTCCCGTGGGCCGCTGCCCACTCCGTGGTTCGCTGGGATAGCGAACGGTCACGACGTGGTGTCGACCGCTGGCGGTCGACCGCGCACGCGGCGGGCAAACAGGCACGTCGGGCGCGGCTGCCGCACGTGACGGACGTCCACGTGACGGACGAGGTCGCGCGACTGGTGTCCACGGCCACACTCGCGCTCGTTCTCGACGAGGAGGCAGGCACGCCGCTCTCGGCGTACGACGTACCCGCTGACGGTGATGTCATCCTCATTGTGGGCCCCGAGGGGGGAGTCAGCGATGCCGAACGTGAAGTGTTCGCGGCGGCCGGGGCGTTGCCGGCCCGGCTTGGCCCAACGGTGCTGCGCACGTCGACCGCGGGCACCGTGGCGGCGGGAATCGTGCTCTCGTCGACGGGACGATGGCGAGATGGCAGGATGAATCCGTGAGTGAGTGTCTGTTCTGTGCCATCGCGGCGGGTGACATCCCTGGCGACGTGCTGGTCCGGACCGACCGCGTGATGGCCTTCCGCGACATCGACCCCAAGGCGCCGACCCACATCCTCATCATCCCCATCGAGCACTACGACGATGTGCCGTCCGTAGCCCTGGCCGATGCCTCATTGGCGGGCGAGATCTTCGAGGTGGCGGCCGGGCTCGCTGCGGCCGAGGGGATCGACCAGACCGGGCATCGACTCGTGGCCAACACCGGGCAACAAGGTGGTCAGACCGTCGGCCATGCCCACGTGCACCTGCTCGGTGGTCGCTCACTCGGCTGGCCGCCCGGCTGAACGGTACGATCACCCCACGATGACGATCACCCCCGCCCAAGCGACGATCACGGTTCCCTCCAGCCAACCCATGGTGGCCCTGCTGGGCCCGGGCGATGAGTTCCTCCGTGTGATTGAGGCCCAGTTCGCCGAGGCGGATATCCATGTCCGCGGCAATGAGATCACCATTTCCGGTGAGGGTGAAGACGTCGGACTCATCGAACTCCTCATCGCCGAGATGCTCGCGGTCCTGCGGACCGGCCAGGGCCTCACCAGTGAATCGGTCGAGCGCAGCATTGCGCTTCTGCGATCGGGGACCAGGCCCGCCGAGGTGCTGTCGACAAACATCTTGAGTTCACGCGGCCGCACGATTCGTGCGAAGTCGTTAAACCAAAAGCGCTACGTCGACGCGATCGATGCCAACACGGTGACCTTCGGCATCGGACCCGCCGGAACGGGCAAGACCTACCTCGCCGTGGCGAAGGCCGTTCAGGCCCTCCAGGCCAAGAAGGTGTCGCGAATCATCCTCACGCGGCCGGCCGTGGAGGCGGGGGAACGGCTCGGGTTCCTCCCCGGCACCCTGTCGGAGAAGATCGATCCCTATCTGCGACCGCTGTACGACGCCCTCCATGACATGTTGGATCCGGACTCGATCCCACGCCTCATCACCAGCGGGACCATCGAGATCGCGCCGCTCGCCTATATGCGCGGCCGCACGCTCAACGATGCCTTCATCATCTTGGACGAGGCGCAAAACACCACGCCTGAGCAGATGAAGATGTTCCTCACCCGCCTGGGCTTCGGTTCCACCATGGTGGTCACCGGCGACGTCACCCAGGTCGATCTGCCCGTGGCCACCACCTCCGGGCTGAAGGTGGTGCAGGGCATCCTCGAGGGCATGGATGACGTGTCGTTCTGCACCCTGACGTCGGCCGACGTCGTGCGGCACCGGCTGGTGGGACGCATCGTGGAGGCCTATGGACGCTACGACGCGGAGGTGGCGTCGGCACAGGGAATCGATGCCAAACGCCGTGGGCCGCGTCGGGCCTAGCGCGGTGAACACAGCCATGAACGTCGAGCGATGAGCATCGAGTTATGAATATCGACGTGTCCGATAGTTCGGGGACCGACCTCGCCGACCCCGAGCACCTCATCACGCAGGCAGCATTCCTGCTTGATCGACTGCGCCTCGATCCGGAGTGCGAACTGTCGATTGCCCTCGTGGGCGAAGCGGAGATGGAGCGACTCCATGTCGAGTGGATGGACCTCCCAGGCCCGACCGACGTGCTGAGCTTTCCCATGGATGACCTCAGCGTTGGGCCGTTGGAAGGGCCGGCACCGCTCGGTATCCTCGGCGACATCATCCTGTGCCCCACGGTGGCGGCCCGACAGGGCATTGAGGCGGGTCATTCGGCCACCGCAGAGTTGGAACTGCTGCTCACGCATGGAGTGCTGCACCTCCTCGGTTTCGACCACGCTGAACCCGACGAACACGCGGTGATGTTCGGGCTGCAGGATGACTTGCTCGCGGAGTGGCGTTCGCGGGAAGAGGGTTCGAGGGAGAAGGCATGAGTGCTGATCTGTGGCTGGTTTTGCTCGCCGTGGTGCTCATCGTGCTGACGGGCCTTCTCGTGATGACCGAGACCGCCGTTGGCCGTGTGTCGCGATCGCATATCGAGGACCTGGCCCGTGATGACGTCCGCGGGGCAGACCGGTTGCTCGTGGTCCTTGGTGACCGGCCGCGCTACGTCAACGTACTGCTGTTCCTCTCCACGACGGCTGCGGTTACCGCCACGGTCCTGGTCTCCTTTGTCGGCGTCATCAACCTGCGCGATGACCTTGGCTGGCCCACATGGGCTGCTCTCCTCATGATCGTCGTGGTTATGGTGGTGATCTCCTACGCGGTTCTCGGCGTGGCGCCGCGTACCCTGGGAAGGCAACATGCGGACCGGATCGCTCTGCGTAGCGCCGGAGTCGTTCGTCTCCTCGCCAGCGTCCTGAGTCCACTCGCGACCTTGCTCATCCTCATCGGCAACCTCATTACGCCTGGCAAGGGCTATCGCGAGGGTCCCTTCGCTACGCAGGCGGAGTTCCGGGAGCTCGTCGACATCGCCGGAGATGAGGACCTCATCGAGGACGATGAGCGGGCGATGATTCACTCGGTCTTCGAACTTGGCGACACGTTCGTGCGAGAGGTCATGGTCCCGCGGACCGAAATGATCTACATCGAGCGCCACAAGACTCTGCGCCAAGCGCTCTCCCTTGGGCTTCGCTCGGGCTTCTCGCGCATCCCGGTCATCGGCGAGAACGCGGACGATGTGATCGGCCTTGTCTATCTCAAGGATGTCGTCCGCCGGGTCTTCGACAACCGTGACGCGGAGCAGTCGGAGACGGTGGAGTCGCTCATGCGGCCGACGTTTATGGTCCCGGACAGCAAGCAGGTCGATGAGTTACTTAAGGACATGCAGGCGGCCCGCACCCACATGGCGATTGTTGTCGATGAGTACGGCGGCACCGCGGGTCTGGTGACGATCGAAGACCTCCTCGAGGAGATCGTCGGTGAGATCGACGATGAATACGACACCGCTGCACCGGAGGTGGCTCCGCTCGAGGATGGTGCATACCGCGTAAGTGCGCGCATGCAGGTCGATGACTTCGCCGACCTCATTGACGTCGACATCGACGGTGAGGACGAGGGAGTCGACACTGTCCTGGGGTTGATGGCCAAGCGTCTCGGTCGAGTGCCCATTCCCGGGGCTGTTGTCGATGTTGATGGCTGGCGGTTGCGTGCCGAGGAGGCGTCGGGCCGTCGCAACCGCATCGGTAGCGTGCTCGCTGTTCCCATGGCGCCGGACCCCCCCAAGGACGAGGTCGACGATGACGAGTGATGTGCCCGCGGGCCTGAGCGCCGAAGACGCCAAGCTCATGACGCTCGCGCGCGGGGCGCGCGGCCGGATTGGCAGTGCGCAAGGGGCTGCCCTGCGCGATGAGACGGGTCGGACTTACGCCGCCGCCGACGTCCGCCTGCCGTCCCTGTCGCTGGGGGCTCTGGATCTTGCGGTGGCGACCGCGGTCTCGTCGGGTTCCCGGGGAGTCGAGGCTGCCGTGATCGTGGGTGCGACACCGGAGAATCCACCGGACTTCGCCGCCCTGCGTGACCTCGGCGGCCCCGGCGTACCTGTGCATCTGGCCGCCCCCGACGGTTCGATCCTCGCCACGGTCCAGGCGGGGGAGTGACCCCGCTCGCGCGGCATAGGGGAGACTGGTCCCAATGAGTGAGCATCGCGCGGGGCTGGCCTGCTTCGTCGGACGACCGAACGCGGGGAAATCCACGCTCACCAACGCCATCGTCGGGACCAAGGTGGCCATCACGTCGAGTCGGCCGCAGACCACTCGGCACGTCATCCGCGGAATCCTTACCCGCCCTGACGCGCAATTGGTGATCCTCGATACCCCCGGACTGCACAAGCCCAAGACGCTGCTGGGGGAGCGGCTCAACGACCTTGTTCGCGAGGCCTGGTCGTCGGTGGACGTGGCAGCGCTGTGCCTGTCTGCTGATGCCAAGGTCGGCCCGGGCGATGCCTACATCGCCGGGGAATTGGCGCGTGCTCGACGCGGGGGCGCACGTGCGACCTTCGCCGTCATCACCAAGACCGATGTGGTGAGCCCTGCGCAGGTGGCTGAACGGCTGGTCGAGGCTGCCGAGTTGGGTGCCAAGGTGGGGCTGGAGTGGGCTGAAGTGGTACCGGTCTCCGCGGTGGATGGCGCCAATGTCGGGGTGCTCACCGACCTGCTCATCGGGTTGCTGCCGGCTGGCCCGGCCCTCTATCCCGATGGAGAGGTCACGGACGAGCCCGAGGAGACCCTCGTCGCGGAGTTGATCCGGGAGGCGGCCCTTGAAGGGGTGACCGATGAGGTGCCCCACTCCCTGGCCGTGGTGGTCGAGGAAATGTCCCTGCGTGAGGATCGGCCAGACGAGAGGCCACTTCTCGACATCTATGCCAACG
>Ga0222714_10001782_pt1 | contig 23922 bp, 42 predicted proteins | sample C33_3DmetaG_FD_165048 | JGI IMG/M metagenome (GOLD analysis project Ga0222714, IMG submission 165048) | Estuarine water microbial communities from San Francisco Bay, California, United States - C33_3D | ecosystem: Environmental > Aquatic > Marine > Unclassified | place: USA: California...
CCTCACGCTCCATCTGGGCCTCTGCCAGAGAGATGAACGTGGGGATGACAGCCGTCAGGTCGTCCCGGTTGAGGAAGTCAGCTATTGTAGACTTCAGCTCTGTGTATGTTGTGATTGCCATTGTTGTGTCCTGTTTACATCATCACGTCGAATATAGACTGCGGATTGTACACCTTGGTCTTTGGCGTAGATGACAGATCAAGAAGGCCTCTTACAGCATCGCGTATGAATGATGGCGCTGCTAGTTCTCTTTCCCCTGTCTCAATGTCTCTGCGGAACGGTAAAATATCACCGTACTCATAGCCTGGCTCTGGTCTTGGGTCCATGCCTATAGCTCGCATTCTAGCATCAACCTCTTGGTTGTGACGCGCTGCCGATTGAGCCTGCAAGTAATCCATAGGATCACCCGCCCCCTGGCTATCTGCTGCGACCATTGCAGCCATGAGCCCTGCCTCTGGGCGACTGTATAAGGATTCGCCTGTTTCAAGGTAGGTTCGTATGTTGTCTAGCCATTTCTGGTTAGTTGGCTGAGCAACACCCTGCCCTCGAATGTTACCGGCAACAATAGCCTGCTCGTTAGTGAAAGGCCTCGGAGGGTTATCAGACTTAGGCTTTGTCATCTCTCTGCGCAGCATGTTGTATGCGTCTGGGAACATGACGTTAAACGGTACGCTCTTCTCTAGCCCCCCGAAATAATCACCTGGCATACCTGTGTCATAAGACTTATGCGTGTCTATTGCCCTTACGGATTCGCCTAACCTCGGTGAGTACATTGATATGCCAGAAGCTCCATAAGGCGTGTCAGCTAGATCTGGCGAGTTAACAGCCTCAATGGTCTCTCTGTAGACGGGGAAGCCCTTATCTCTGTACTTGGCCTTGCCCATAATCGTAGAGAAGGCTGTACGCATTTTGCCTAGACCCTGACCTGCGAAATCGCCAGTGCCCATGAGCTGATCCATTGCTTGAGGGGAATCAAGACCAACCCATTGAGGGTAAGAGCCTCTGAGCTCCTCGTCGAAGGCTGCTTTGTCCTGCTTGCTCAATGGCAGTTGTCGAGCCTGAGTCATTAACGATTCTGCGGGAGGAGTGCTGAAATTAGTCGAATCAGACTCCATGCGATTATAGACAGCCAGAGGCTCCTGCTTAGCGTCATCTGCCATCTTCACTAATCTATTGTGAGCACCCCTTGCCACACCTAGGTTGGAAGCCCACCCAAGCCCTTGGTCTGCATTCTGTTGGCTGAACTTGTAGCCGCCTTGTACTGGTATCTCGCCTACATCTTGACCGCCAACCATGCGTAGTATGCCGACATTAGAGGGGTCGCCACGGTTAGGCACCAGTATCCTGCCCATCATATCCTCTGGCTCTATGATGGTTCGTGGTCCTAGATCTGTTTCTTGGAAGTCAGTGCGGTACTGGTTCTGAGCAGCATTCATCTCTCGCTGCGCTACAGCAGGATTCTCTAGCGTTTTCTTGTACTTGGTTTCTGCTGACTTCACAGCGGAAGGGTTGCCGGCAGACTCAGGCTTAAGGAATCCAGTAGATACAAGCCTATCAGTCAGCGTCATGCCCGCCTCATTTAAGGCGCCCGTGATGTTAGCCAGTAGTCCTGCGACTATTTTTGCCTTGCCTGCCATGTGATGTCCTCATGTACCGATGCCATGAGTATAACACAGACTAAGCGATCCCTCGGATGTTGCGACGGATAGGTGCTCCCCAGACATGTGTAGGCTTGTAGCCCACTGCCAGGTAGCGGAAGGAGTCAGATGCGTGTGAGGTCCAATCGTGTAGAGGCCTGCCTCGCCAGTGCTTACCGTTCTCATCCCAATCCCTGCGGTACTGCCTTAGCGCATCTATCCCACGCTCGCAGCGTTCCTCATCGAACCAACACTGCGGGATCATTGAGCGGACCTGCTGTATACCGTCCTCGATGCCGAGCATAGGCGCTACTATGACGTTGTTAAGGCCTAGAGACTGCAATACCTCTAGCCTAGACTTGCCGGTGCCTAGCTCCTTGACCCGGACGTCGTGCGGCAGGATATGTTGGTCGTAGGTGTAGCCCTTGCCTTGTAGCATCTGCACATAGTGATCCAGAGCGCAGCCTGAGTTCTCGTAGTAATCAATGATGCGGATCTCTTTGCCGATGTACTGAGCGAACCAGATAGCCGTCGTGTCAGCCATACCAAGGTCCCAAGATGTCACCACCGCAGCAGACTTATCATAGGGCACTGAGCAGATCTTGCCGTCAGTCTTGGCCTGAAGCATCTCTATGGCGTAGTAGCTACCCTCAACGTGTATACGGAAGTCACCCTCCCAGACGTGCTGATAGATGTCTGGCCGCTTCTCTAGGTCCTCTAGCCTTGCCTGCTCTAGAACGTCAGGGAACCACGGATTGTCTGACCACTGGATCTCAGTAATCTTGGCGTCATTGGGCGGGTCTTCACGGAATCTCTTGTGCGTTGCTGAGTTCTTGCTCTCCGGGTTCCACGTCACCCAGATCTCTGAGTCGTGCTCTCGGACCGACGGGATGAGCTTCTGCCACGCTGTCTCGCTGACACTCTCTGCCTCATCTACCCAGGCTAACAGTAGGCGTGACTTAGACTTCAGGGAGTCTACGTTAGTGCGGAGACCGGCGAATGCGTAGTTGATCCTGCCGTCCTTGCTGCGGATGTACCGCTCACCGACCTCGTAGTAGTCAGATAGGAACTGCACGGAACCGATAGCTGCCTTGATCTCCTCGAGGGATGACTCACTCAGAGAGTTGAGATGCTCACGACCGCAGAGGATTATGCCTTCCCTGCCCGCCTTGCCTTCCTGGTAACCCCTCAGAGCCGTCATTAGAGCGAAGGTGCGAGTCTTGCCAGAACCACGGCCACCATAGGCACCACGGTATCTAGCCTTGCCCTCAAAGACAGGGACTAGCTTGTCTGGTATATCAATCGTCGCTGCTGTCATCTGCCCGCACTCCCCTCAGTACAATACTGGTCGGGGCTAATGCGCCATCAGAGCTTGTCACGTCCTGCTCAACACGATCTGAGTAGCCGTGCTTAGTCAGTATAAGCTTAGTGATAGTCGGGTTGAAATCGCCTGTCAGGCCGTTAGAGAACAGCTCCTTGGCCTGCCTTGCCATGAGGTCGTCCAAAATGTGTAAAAAGTCTTCGTTTTCGGCTTTCCAATTGTATAGAGTCTTCCTTGATACGTTCAGAAACACAGCCAATCCCTCTATTGTTGGGATGACTTCACCTTGCAGCCTGTAGTCTTTTGTTGCGTATCTAGCTGCCTGCTCAATGAGAGCGTCGGTCAGTTTAGATGGGCGTCCTGTTATCATAGGTATATACCATGTGCTCGTTCGATTAGTCTGGCGATCTTGAATACTTCCTCTAGCCACTTTTCGTTGTGGACAGGGTATCCGTGCTTCTTAAGTAGAGCTTCTATCTCGTCCCTAGTCATAGGCACTAACCCATCGTCCACCGGGATCATCTTACTTACCCTTGGACCTTGCTGCCTGGCTAGCCTTGACCGCTCGGAGCCGTTTCTCGGCCTCCTTCTTCGTCTCGCTGTAACCCGGTACTCGATCTATCTTGTAACCCTTCTTGGTCTTTCTGATCGGCATTCTTCTTGCTCCCGAAGATTTGATCCCAGTTAGACTCGAACTTAGCCTTGTCTATTTTCAAAGGCCTTCTGCCTGAACCCTTACCCATCACTTAACCCCGATGATTCTTCGCTCATTGACCGGACCTGCCTAGAATCGCGTGAGACCCTACTGTGATTCACACATAGGCCGGTTGGAATTTTCTGTATCTTACCACCATTCTCAAGAAACTGTCTAACTTGTTGATCTAATTGAGCTTGGAGTTCTTTCTTGTTTTCTTGGGCAGGCGGTTCGTATCTACGCCTAAACTGGAAGTTGGCTTTCATTAAATGGGTTCCAATCTAAATACATGTTGAGCTGAGGTATGCCTTTTTGCTTTCTTAGCTCCCTCCTAGCAATGCTGACCTTCAAGGCCTTCCTGTCGCTGTACTTGAGGCGCTCGCCTCTTTCCAATCCGGCGTATGCTATCACGATAAGAGCTGAATCCTCATCCTCAGTTTTCTTGAGTAGCCAATCTGGGTCGTGTGTACGCTCTCTGGCTTCAGCGAAGAGCACGTCTATCGGTAATCCTAATGCGGCTACCACGTCTCTACCGTTAGCCAAACAGCTATGACAGTGCATCAGCACCCGACCATCCTTCTCTGTAATGCTCATCGATGGCGAGTTGTCATCGTGAACCGGGCAGCAGGCTGTGTAGTTCTTGCCTGATTTTCTTACCTTATCCAACCTATTAAGTATTTCTTCTAGCATGTGAGGCCTTTATTATTTTGTGTTTGATGAATCCCAGAACGTCATCGCTGCGAGGCTTGCGAGCGATCTTGTCTATGCCCTTTGGCCAGACTCCGAACTTGTCCCTATAGGTCCACGCTGCCCAACCTTCGTTGTATCCTCGGTCTAGGCTGTAACCTAATAGCTCCTGGTAAAACCGAGTCTTGTCTTCCATCGTAACCTTTTCGACTTTCTTTAGGATCTGGTCGTCGTGATAGATAGACTCATTTTTTGGTATCTCATAGCCACACGAGAGACAGCGACGACCCTGAAACAGAGAGCTGCACTGCGGGCAGGTGTTCATCTTAGGCTCTTTCTCTTCTTTCTTTATCTGGTTCTCTTCCCGGAATTTCTTCTCACCATCATCGAGCGTGACCGGAATGATGTCTTCTGGAAAGCCATGCCTGCGAAGATTACCGGCAAAATCTAGATAGACGCTATCCTCTTTCCCCTCTGCCGTGCGCCATATCCTGCCCGCTCGTTGCGTGAACATGATTTTGCTCTTAGTGCTGTACATGTCGCAAAGCAGTGACACTCCAGGGTCATCGTATCCGACGGAGAGGAGCATGGAGTTGCACAGCAGTTGAAAGTCACCTGCCCGGTGAGCCTCGTAGAGTGCCAATCTTTCGCTCTCTGGTGTGTAGCCAGATATGTGCTCTGCTGATATGCCTTCCCTGTTGAGCGCAGCACAGAGGTTCTTAGACTGCTCTACAGATGGGCTGAAGCAGATGCCCCGGCGTCCTTCGCCGTAAAGCTTAATATTCTTTACCACATCACCCTCGAGCACGGTGTCTTGCTCTACAGCACGAGCCAAGGCCTTGGGATCAAAGTCGCTACCGCCTGTACGCAATGCCTTTGTCTTAAGCTTAGACGTGTCTATTGTGTGCCCTGCATAGTACCGGGTCGGGACCAGATATTTTTGCTCTATGAGTTCCCTTGGAGTGATCGGCACTACCAGGTCATTGAATATACGCCCCAACCCTTTACTCAGAGGTGTGGCGCTCAAGCCTAAGTAATACGTTGAGTTGTCTCGTCGATCCATCAGCTCCTGCAAGCTCTTATAGATCGTGTGAGCCTCATCGATAATCATGATTGAGTAGTCAGGAATGTACCGGCGACGCACCAGTGTCTGCACAGAGCATACCTGTATCAGACTGTCTGGGTTATACCTATAATCGTCACCCTGGATGACAGAGAAGTCAGCGCCTAGCTTTTCTAGTGCGTCACATGCCTGAGATACGAGCTTTATTCGGTCGCAAACAAAGAAGCTGCGCTTACCTCGCTTAGCTGCCTCAATCATAATCCAACAGGCAACCAGTGTCTTACCGAATCCACAGCTCGCACTTAGTATAGGGCGCTTGCCTGCTGCGAATGATGCACGGATCTGGTCAATGGCGTCTAACTGGTGAGGTCGCAGCTCAATCACTATTTACTCCTATAGAATATGTGTCTACCAATCTTTCGCTGAGGTGTTACTGTGCTGACCCAGTAAGGTTTCACGTCTTCCCTGTGATAATAGGTAGCGCCGTTGGTAACATCGAACAGGCGCTCTGCGTTAACTGCAATGGACAAGGCCTGAGTGTAGGCCTCCTCGTCATCTATGCGCTCTCTCTTACCGTCGCACCAGTAGCTGAAGTGACAGGCGTTACGAACCGGATGACCTGCCCAATATCTTCCCTGTTTAACCACCTCGCATGGCGTATTGGGGAAACTTTCAGAGGCAACACGATTCATGATGGTGTTGGCTACGGCTACTTGTCCCTCTAAAGGCTCAGAGCGAGCCTCGAAGTAGATAGCCATAGCTATGCAGGCAATTGAGTTAATCATAGAGATACGCCTTTATGATTTCCGCTGCCGCTTGCGGGACAATGGCGTTACCCGCTCCGCGCAGTATGCCCACTCGATTGGGTATCCCATTAGCCAAAGGGAAAAGCGCGGGTTCAGTTGGGATGGGGCGGTATTTTCCGTCTCGGCAGTAGATGGTTTCTCCACCCCAAAAGCTATTCGCGGAACTGTATCTAGTCTCTCTTTCCCGTCCTTCCGATACCTGCTCTTGTCCAAATCGCCTGTGTCTCGATAATCCCTGGTCGCAGGAGTCGGCCATGCTGACTGCGCAGCCCAAGTTATTTTGTTGTGCGTTATTATCTCTACTGCTGTTGCTCGCCCATTTTCTACTCGTTCCTGAACCACTTTCTGCGAATTGTTCATATTGTTTGTGTCTGCGACTCGTGGAGTAGGCCACGAAGAAGAGTCTGTCCCTTTTGTGCGGGGAGCCGATGCTGCCAGATGGTAATACGAACGCCCCTGCGGCGTATCCTTCTTTTTCAAAGTCAATTTGTAAATCGTCGAGCCACCCGAATCTAATAGCCGCTGCAACCTGTTCACCAAAGACTGTTGGAGGTTGGCACTCTCGGATGAGATTAAAGAAGACAGGCCAGAGGTGTCGCTCGTCATCTTTTCCCTTTCTTTTCCCTGCTGTTGAGAATGATTGACAGGGAGGACTTCCTGTCCAAACAGGTCTGTCTGGACTCCACCCCGCAAGTTGTAAGGCTCTGCTCCATCCACCAATTCCTGCGAAGAAGTGGCATTGTGTGAATCCTTTGAGATCTGACGGTTCGACATCTGCAATGCTCCTAGAATCGACCTCACCATCTGGAATGAGACCGTCTTTAATTAGTTCTTTAAGCCACTCGGCAGCGAATGAATCCCACTCATTGTAGTAATTCATTTGCAAGCCTCCTTATAAATTCCACGGTAGTCAGGCCAACCAAGGTCGCCTTCCTCCGTATCGGAGCCTCCAGTTGCGTACCAGAGAGATACCATCTCGCAATAATCATCAGAAGCGGTAACTACTTGCGGTGTATTAGACCGCAAGAGTTGTAGAGAGCTGAGCAGGATTGCGGCAGCAACGATAAAGATATATTCAAATCGCATTACCAGACCCCCTGCTTTTCTTCGGCAATCTTTTGCACATAAGTCTTAAGGGCATCGTACATTGCGTTATGTAGAGCCTTTTGAGCTTCAGCGATGTCTTGCAGCCTGCCGCCGAATGCAAACTTCATTAGTGCCTCTGCCATTACAGAGCCGTCTGCCTCATCAAATATGGCAGCATCAAGATGCTCGGCAGCATCTGCGCCTGCAAAGAAGTCAACAATCATACCTTCGATGTCGTCTTCGCTGACGATATCCCAATCAATGAAGTCTTCGCGTTCAAGTAATGCTAGACCTTCGTTACGAATCCAAGTAAAGATGTCTACACGGTGGTTCAGGTTTGTTATGGTTATCATTGCTATCTCCTATTTATATTTTTGGCGCTTTTTGAAATATAACAATTCCAGATGGATCAGCGTATGAGATTTCTTCACCTTCTTTGCTGTGATAAAGAATAGAAAGAAATTGACTATCTAAACCCCAATCATCATTATTTTCCATTTCAGACATGCGAACTACTTGCGGCTTTACATCGCCGTAGCCTTCTACCCACTGCACTAAAAACTTATGGTCATATTCTTCATAAGTTTCTTTGTCGCCTTTGTTGTCGCTTTCAACAAACTCTTCACCAAAAGCAAAAGCCATTACTTGCTCTTTTTGCTCTGGAGTACACTCAGATATCTTATTAGTTTCAAGTATTTCAATCATTTGAGCTGTAGTTAACTTTGACATTTTGTTCTCCTTTGTTGGGAAGCACATTGCCTCTCTATGGTTCCCATTCTAATGATTATGGAGATCATGTCAACAAATTTGTTTACATTTATTTACATCACTTTGTATCAATTTCACGCTCTCTGAGAATAGCCTTCTCGAAGTGATGGCACTCTGGGCAGTACCATCCAACCCGGTATGGCACATAGGTATCATCTGTAGAGCGGTGGTTGAAGCCAATTACTTCACCGGCAGTCTTGCCGCAGGGGCAGGGTTTCTCTGATAGGTCACTCATCAATAAACTCCCGGTTGTATTGATAAGGCTCTATCTCACTTCCGTACTTAGCGGCAAGCTCCATAATCAGTGTGGGGATGGGCTTTCTGTTTTTAAATGACAGATATTTCAGCTTCTCATACTCTTTGGTTGTAAGGTGGAATTTTAGAAGGTGGTATGTGTCTTCCTCCTCCTTGGCCTCTAGCTCATTCCTGGAGTGGTACAAATTAGACTTAGTAGCTAGAGCGTTTTCTCGGATCAGGTTTTGTCTCCAACCCTTTGGCGGTGGCCACGACACACCAATACTTTCTAGCGCTCTCCTAGTAAACCCACCGGCAGGCGTTCTCAGCGCGTCTATGATATCGCTTGTTTCATTGCTCATTGGCTTCTCCTTTATTTTGGGCAGCAGTGCCCATTTTCCCCCGCAAACACACCCACGGCATTAGGTGTCCTTACGCTCCCAGAAGGGAAAGCCCGAAGGCTTGGTACTCATTACGACGATCCACAAGGGTGAACCGCTCCCCCGCCAGACTTAACTGGAGGTTATTTCAATGCCTAACTCACGACCTGGATGTGTGTGTTTGCGGGTTCCTGTTGACATGGGCGGGTCAGCGCAGGAGTTTTAGGTCGCTTGTCTCTCACATTTCTGCGGCTAATTTCAGGGTCAGCTACCCATGAGCCAAGAGTACGTCTGGCTTTGCCTCACGGTCGGCACAAAACTTGGTAAAGAGAATGTTGCAGAACACAACATCTAGTGTAGAATATCCCTTGTCGGGTTCCTACTTCTTCTCCCCTATGTTACCAAGTCGGGATTTAGGGCTTAAGCAACCCACCGACATTTTTGATATTATCTCCTTTGAAGAGTATTGACAAGCCCTCACGTTGTGAAACGCCAGGGCTTTTTTTTCTGTCTGTAAAAAGTTCCGCGGAAATCGCAAAAAGTTCCGCGGAACCTACAACCACTTGACATAAGGTTTTTAATGTAGTGTTTCTTCGTCAGTATTGTGAGTGCAATAGCCCTCGAACGCTGACTTGATCTCTGGGTTCTCCTCCATGAAGGATTGGAACATGTTGATCATCAGGGACATAGTCACTACGCCTCGTTGGTCGCTACCGTCCATATCTAGGATCGCTGCCTTTATCCAGTGGTTTAATTCATCAGAGTCCATTAGCTCTACTGACAGATCAATCATCTAAACTTCCTCTCGTATAAGCGCTTTTTGCGGCCAAAAATAGACTTAATACGCTTAAGGTAGGGTACGGTGTACCTGACTATACTTGCGTCATTTTCTAGCCTATTTACCCTGTTTTCACCGATATGTGTAATTAATCGCTTTCGGTACTCAACCACGTTACCAGATAAGTACCTGTTGCATTTCTTGCACTGCCCAAAGCAATTAAGAGTATTAAATCTTAGGTGCCCTGCGCTGCCCCGGCTTCGGTAGTGCCCTGCATCAAATGTGCCACCACGGACCATGTCGCCAGGTAAGCATCCACAGCTTATACACGGCTTATTCAGGTCCCTAATGCGTATGTATCCGTTGAATGCTGCCTGCGCTTCTTTGATGTAGTCTCCGGCTGTCTTAAGTTTCTCTTTCTGCTCTTTCTGGTGAGCCGCTATCTGCTTCCTGGCTATCTTCTTAGCCGGGGCAGTCTTCGTGAATTCTATTAGGTGCTCAAAACAGCAAAAGGCCTTGATGCCACCGATTACTGCATCGGACACCAAGACCTTCTTTTTGCATAGAGCGCAGCGCCTAGTTTTTCCCTGCACGATCCTTCACCATGTCGTAGATCTCTTCGGTTAAGGCTCGCAGTTCTATTATGTCTACCCAGAGCTTTTCTAGCAGCTCGAGCTTCTTTATAGCATCCTCAACGTGCTCCTCATCGATCTCAATGTTGATCTTCATTGATCAGCTCCTTTGCTATCTTATCCACGACAGCATCAAGATCGTATTTCTGCTTGATGTGCATATTGCGGTTTGCTATGTGTAGCTCTTCGATTTCTTCTTTGCTTTGACCTTCGTAGGGAACTGCCAGATGGTTCTCTACTAGCTCGTCGTTTAGGACCCTGCCCGATGCGGTGGTAATCTGCCCCAGGTATCTGCCGTATTTATCCTTATAAGTCGTCTTGACTCTGAAATCAGGTCCTTGCTGCTCAACCCATTCGAGCACATATTCTTTGGCGAGGTTACCGAAGTATTTCTCGTCCAGGTCAGTAGTTCGGCACTCGGGTGTATCAATTCCATCAAGACGTATACGCTCGCCGTGAATCCAATGACTAAAACCAAGGTCAATATCAATATCAACGGTGTCTCCATCGATTACCCTCCTAACCTTACAGTTGTATTCGTACATTCCAGTAGTCCCCTGTTTGTAAGCAGTAAATGGTGCGCCTTGCTCTGGCTTTTGTTTCCTCATCCATGAGATGCATCCTAGACTCAATAAGCTTGGCGCTGAATATCTTCTTATTTACCGGGTACATTTTTTCCAGAGTCTTTATATCGTGCGGCTTTTTGTAAAAGTTAATTTCTCTCATCGCAATCCTGCCTCAGCTCTCGCTCTAGCGTTCTCTGACCGCCATGCTTCAAATCTCATTTGCATGACAGTGAATTGATGACGATAACGCACAGACCTTTCTATCGCTACCTTAAGCCCATCCAATAGCTTTTGGTAATCTGCGTGACTGTAAGCGTACCGCTCCTGCTTTGCTACTGGCATCTTAGCATCTTCTTTCTCTGCCTTAATCATTAGCAGGCTCTTAAGACTTTTGCGGTACTCCATCAAATAAGACTTCTCTGCCTCTGCCTCAGCATGCCTTTTTGACACCTCAGCTATGTTTAGAAAGAATTCTTCTCGCTCTTTTTCGTTCATAAGCTATCTCCACATGTGATTTTACGAGCGGCCTCCATTCTTCTGGCACTTTCTCTAGCGCGGCTCTCCGCTCCTCCTTCGTAGGAAGGTCGATGATCTGAAAAGCGTATTGTCTCGGCCAAATCATGAACAACCTCCGCTATATTATCTGTCTTCTTGACCTTGCTAAGCTCGCAAACTTGGAACCCAGAAGGCGAATGGATAACAGCGAAGGAATAGCCGTGGTCAATCGCGCACCACGCCGCATCCCTCACTGCATGCTCTGCGTCCTTAAAAGACTTCACTGCTTGCAAGCCTTTACGAACGTGTTGAAGTTGACGCCCAAAGCCTCACTGACCTCTACTACAGTCATTAGCCGAACGTCTTGCTTATTTCGCAGGTAGTCAACGCGCTGACGTTGAACTCCTAGACGAGCCGCCAGTTCAGATGACGACACGCCTTTCTTTTCTTGTAGCTCTCTTAGAGCTGCACCAAAGTTAACTGACATAGTTATCTACCACGGCACGTCTTCAGAGAACGGATCATCCTCTGGGGCAGGTTGAGCAGGCTGAGTAGCTTGCTGAGGCGCTGCATTCTGAGCAGGTTGCTTGCGCTTTACCTTGTGACGGAAGAAACCTTGCTTGCCGTCCTTTGGTGGGTACCACTTTGTGTCTATGAACAAAGGAATACCCTCAAAGTCTAGGCTTCCAGTGAAATCCCACTGCCAATCCTCTACCTTGTTTTTGTTCTTGAAGCTAGCGCCGGTGTTGGTTCTATCGTAATCCATGTGTTACTCCATACGTTGTTAAAAAGGTTATTGTGTTCCGTTAGCTTCACGGAACTCTTTGGACTTCATGATCTCACGCTCTTCGGTTGTAAAAACACCACCCTTGCTAGGAGCTTTCCATAAGATCGTCTTATCTTCATCTGTTAGGCTAAACCATTCCTCAGAAGCAGTAGAGTAGTCCTTTAAAGCAATTCCTGCCTTGATTGCCAAAACAGACTCAGCGTACTTAAGAATCGTCTGAGTGTTATCTATCAATAACTCATTGATCCGTGACTGAATCTCTTTCTCTTGTTGCTGTGCGATAGCATTAGCAACCTCGTCAGCAGTCGCATACTCTGTGCCTGCTAAGCCAAACGCCGCAAGTGCTCGACCAATAGCAGAGGTCTCGCAGTTCTCAACGTGCGATGTCTTATTGATGTTAGTAGAGCCACGAACCTCGTGAGCCAAACCAGTAGCAATCAATTTGCCGTTATCGCTAATACACGCCTTAACTACCACATCGTCGCCTTCCCATCTGACAATTTCTGTCTCAATGGTCAGGTCAGGCGCAGTTTCACGGAACGCATGTACGCGCTCAGCAACGGTGTGATATTCCTTGCCGTGGATATTTACAGGCATGATGGTTCTCCATTAAGTTGTTGACGAAGGTCACGAAGCTCTTGATTGAAGTACCGGTGCATAGCACGTTGATACTGCAAGTAGTCAGCAGAGTCTTTGGGGTAGGGGTTATCACCAAAGCCACCGCCATTGATGTAGTCAGACATTGCCTGAGCAGATGGGATTGCTTTGAGTTCTTCAGCAGATGGTCGCATGTCTATCTCCTTTTGTTATTGGAGACTCGATGCTATAGATTTATTGACTAGCTGTCAACAATAATAATTACGAATAGGTGCCTGTCTTGATCATGTTGCAGATCTCTACAGCCCTTGTTTTGACCTGCTTGCTCCACCGGGAGTCCATAAACTCGTAGGCAGCGCGATCCCAATTGCCCTCAGACATTGCAGCTAGGGCCTTGGTGAACTTGGATAGACGTGGGTAGCCCATGTTGAAACATAGGTCGATCATGCAGTCACGGCGAACTGGGTCAAGATCATCGAACCAGGGTAGATTGCGTGACAGCTCATCCTCGCAGGTGGCTATATCTGATTGCAGCAGGTACATGATCTCGTGTTCTGCGAGACCCCTAGAGAGGTTCCTTCCCACTCCGACAGTCCAAATACCGAGGCTGTCCTGATACGGCTTCTCCATCCAACCCTCGTGCCTTATCAGCATGCTAACTAATGGACTATTCTTCGTCGTCTTCATAAGCGTAATTCATCTCGTGGGATAACATCTGGCCTGCTGAGTGCAGCACCCCTATCACAGCATAGATCGACATGCCGTCCTCTAACAGCTCTGCAATCAGCTCGTGGAGACCGACGTACATTCTGTTGGCTAGAACTTCTTGCTTGTCGGTAGTATTGAGTTGCACGACGTTGTCGCTCATAGTGTCACCACGCATGGGTCAGGGAGGATAATGCCAGTAGAGAGCGTTAGAGCCGTTCTAGCGGCCTTCCTGAAGTATGACACAGGTTTGCTACAGTAGATCTTAAAATCGCTCACAACGCCCCTGGTGATGTCTCCTGGGTCGTATCCGTCTTTAAGGTTCTCTGTGATGGCGCAGCTAGCTGTCGCAGAAAATAGTAGTGAGATTGTGATAGCCCGCCATATCATGGTCGCTGATTGCATCACCTATACCTCTATCTCTGCGAACGTACTTCTCGGGAGGGTTTATCCAGGTCTTACCCCAGTTGTCAAAGTAGACCATAGTCTGACCGGCATCAGGACAGAAACCTACAGCCGGGATTCGAGCCACCATATCTGAGCCGCAGACGAATGATACCTGAGACTTAAGCTCTTTCATCTTGGCCTTAGATGGCCGCACAAACACGTTTGGCTTTCCAAAGGTTATCAGTCTGACAGCAGGGAAGAATCGGCAGCAGTGAGCTGATAGCTCTGCTAGGGCGCCGCCTAGAGAGTGACCTACAAAGATAATCTCTTTCTTGGGATCAAGCTTAGATGAGATCTCTTTCCAGACCGATCTGTGAGCCATCATGAACCCGCCATGCACCCATCTGCCGCTGTAGCGCCAGGGGAATGCAGTTAGGTTAAAGATCCAATCCCTAGCCTGCTGAGTGCCACGAAACACTACATATTGGTGCCTAGCATGCTCAATGATATAAGCCGTAGTTGAGGTTCCAGAACTCTCTATCTTCAGAGCGCCGTCAATATCCTCGTCATAGGCCTTGAGAGCGTACCTAGCTGCCTTCTTGATCAGTCTCTTGTTCACAGGTAATCTCGATACGGTTAGGAGCCACAGAGGTCGCTACAGCCTCACGGTTAGCTAGACGCTGTGTTTCTGGCAGATCGCAATACTTCTGAACCGCATTAGATACAACATCCAATGACGAGCAGTTAGCTAAGAATAGAACAGGTACAAGCAGTAGATATTTCATGATTACCCCATCGTGTTAAACCATGTCGTGATTCCGGCCACCACAACAATCCAGAAAAGACGCTCAGCGAACCGGCCGCTGACTGCATTAATTGCCATCGTGTCTATCTTTGATTCTATTGCGGTGATCTTGTCATCAATAGCTGATTGACGTTTGAACACTGTAGAAATCTGCTCCTCTGCCCTGGCTAGAGAAATCAAGGTCTCACTTAGCCTGTCAATTTTAAGCTCTACTCGCGTCAGCCGGTCTTCCATTTACATCACCACATTCGCTTGATCGTACTCTCGAGGGATCTCGTAGGTGCAAGTCATGAGCTTGCCCCCCTCAGCCTTGTAAACTATAAGGTCCATAGTATGGGCTGAATTAAACCCCATACTAGAATGCCAGCGGTCTGGTGGAGCCAAGCATCCGTGCTTAGACACGGTGACTCCTTCGAATTCCTGCACTGACGCATGATGAAAATGGCCCACTAAAAACTGCCGGTGAGTGGTTTCACCCCAATCCTTCGGCATATCCCTTGGCATGATCTGAGCTAATTTAGCAGCCTTGATCTTATCGCCGTGATGGATGCCGAGCAGCCACTTATTCCACCTGACATAATGCACATACTGAGATGATTGTAACACATTCACCCTTGGCTCTTTACGAAAGTAGGTCTCCAAAATAACCTGAACCGCCAAGCTAGTGTGGTCGTCGTGATTACCCCTAGCGACCACTAACGTGACGTTATCAACCTTCGTCAGCATCTGCTCGACGCCGTTCATTAGGACCTGAGCACACGCCCTGAGTTGATCCTCGTAAGAGCACGACATATCTACTAAAGTGCCCTTTGTGGTGCTAGCCGGGTTGCCTCTATCTGAATGCGACAGATCTCCCAATGAGACTAGGAGTCCATTTTTAGCCTCTGGCATCTGATCTACTAGTGCACAGATAGCCTCGTCTACCTCAATGGTTGCCTTGCCTACATTAAAGTCTCGGTCACCCGTCTCCTTCTTAAATGCGAGGGCCCCTATATGGGCATCCCCGATTATCACGGTAGGCATGAGGTCATCCTTACGGACCTTCTTGTCCTTGGCCTTTCGCTTTACCGGGATGACGCCCTGACAGAGTTGATCAACAAAAGCGTTGAAAGCCTCAGCCTTCTCTGCCTCGTGCATTGTCCTTCTGGTCTTTAACCAAGCCTTATTCCCTTCATTGTCTTGGGTATAAATAGACCGACCTATAACTATTTCGCCCTCTGGGACATGACGAGTAGCGTTCCAGTTGTCGGAATACCCCGCCGCAGCAGCCGTATTCTTCACATACGCAATATGATCACGCACCGTAGAGCAAGATATACCAAGTATGCTAGCAGTCATGCCAGAGTTACGATTACACTCTTCCCAGACTATAATTGTTTCTCTTTGTCTGTCGGTCTTAGCGTAATCTAATAAGCTCAAATCACCACTCCTACTACAGCCATAACGCAGGCCAATAAAATCATTCCGATAAATGTATACCCAATGCCGTCAATTATCAGGCGCTTTCTTTTGGCCCTTGCTTCCGCAGCAGCTAGACGGCTTTGTCTTATCGTCCTTCTGGTCTTTAGCATCTCATTGTAGAAAGCTTCGCCAGGACCGTATAACACAATGATCTCTCTAAGCTGCGCTTCCATCTGCTGAGTCTTGTGCTTCGCCATCTGGATCTCTAAGGCTTGAGCCTCCACTGACGAGCCTCTCAGAAACTTAGGCCCATGCTGATTCTCTTTCTCTATCTCAAGGATCTTCTCCTTAGAGTCAAAGAATTTACCTATGTACTGCGCCGTGTCCTCTATCTCGCGACCGGCATTCACCGCCTTGGCAACCATGTTATAAGCGCGAGTCGCACCAGATATACACGCTGTTATGGTTAAGGGGTCCATTAGTACGGCCTCACTTTCTCAGGGTCTGCCCTTCGAGGTAAACAATAGGCAGCAAGAGCAATGCCTCTCGGCTCGTATCTAAGTGTCCGCTCTACCTTTCCTGTGACAATCGCATTCGCAAAGTAGTTGCACCTATTGATGTCATAAAAGTACATATCCGAAGACTGTACTTCGCTATTCACTAATACCATTAATAGAAATAGGTGCGTCATTGACGTATAGCTTAGTAGCCTTTTACTAGCAGCTTCTTGTAGTCAGGGTCTGACAGCTTGCGACGGATGTACTTGGCGTACTCTTGAGTGCCGATAGATGCACCGCACTCGCGTGACCATTGCTCAGCAATGACCAGGGGAATAGATCCTACCCATCTAGCTTTGGCATCGCCGTGCATAGAGGGGATATGGTCTCTTAGCTCATGAATCTCTTTTAGTATTCCGCTTACTTCTTGGCTTCGGACTACCTGTATCTTGTTGTCCTCGGTTGTTATCTTCTCGTTTATTGACATCTTCTACTACCTCAAAGAATCCTGTTTCTAACACCTTCTTAACCATCTCGGGAGTAACCTCAAAAACGTCACCCACTTGGTAGCGAGAGCCATCTATCCACGGTTGACGTGGGCTAGTGCAGATAATTTTTGTCATATGGTTGCTTCTTATTTCTTTGTAGACTTAGCGCCACTGCACTTCCACCGCTTTCGGCTTAGGTTGTTAGGCGTGTTAGGGTCGTTCTGCTTTGCTTTGGATAAGCGTTTCTTGATCCCGAGAGATCTAGCGCAGTATGAGTCGCCCTTACTAGTACCAGGCTTAACTCTAGGACCGCCATCGCTAGCCTTACCGGCCTGCCCGTAGCTGACCTTCTTGCCCGACGCTGTGACCTTTACTTTGGCCTTACCCTTTCTTGGTGTTGCCATGCTTACCTCATAGAAAAGGCCGAGACCCCCGAAGAGATCCCGGCCTATCCGACTTAGCTCACGTCAGCGATAACGCCGTGTGCTGCTTCGTTGTCTACCTGTAGACCGAACTCTACAGAGATCAAGCGACGCTCGGCATGGCCTGTACGCGCTAGAGGCTTCTGTGAAGTAGGCTTGAGGTATGCTACTCGTGCGTAGTTAGGGTCGAGGACCAGAACGTCGCGTGAGCGGCTGAAGCGTGAAGGAACGATCTGAAGCTCACCGAAGTCTGAGATGTAGACATCGATAGCAGCGTTCAGCTTGCTGTCTTCTGCTTCTTTGAAGCGTGTAGCGTTGCCTGTGAAGGCAGATATAGTCTGCTTCTGTGAAGGGCCACAGATTACGACTGAAGGCTCAGCGCCCTGTGTCCAACAATCAGCGATAACGCTCTTGAGGAGTGCCTCAGTGATTGCTCGCTGTGTACCGTCAGTTGCCGCTGCATCAACGTAGCCTGCATCGCCAGAACCTGAAGTAGTACCGTCAGCACCGCTAGTTCCACGGTTAGCGTTAGTGCGTAGGAACGCAGGGAGACCCGCAGAAGCACGAGCAGTGCCAGAAGCACCGGCTGAGCCTGCTACGTTGTCGCAAAGCATAGTTTCCATATCACGCTTAAGCTCTTTGAGCTTGTATGCGATCTGCTTGGCAGTAGTCTGTGCATCGCCTGCGCCGTTTACAGCGTTGGCAGTGTCAGACACTTCTACAACCTTGTCAGAGATCTGCGTGTAGTTGCCCTGACGGACAGCGTTAGTTGGTGCGTCGTTACCTGGAGCAGACTCACCTTCGATTACACGGTTAGCGTTGCTAGCTGCTGCTAGTGATACTACGCCCCACTCGAAGTAAGTATTGTCCACGTTGCGACGGCCAATAGCAGACATCACAGGTGTGTCAGTTGGAGAGATGGAGATCATCGCGTCTTGCAGATCTTCCTTGATGGTTGAGACGTCATACGTCTCGTTAGTGTTAGCTGTTACGCCCATAATAGTTCACCTAAAGTAGTTAGCTTAATAAAAATTTGGCCACATCATCGATGCTGCCGGTCTTTTTCATCCGAGCTTGAGCGTTCTGCCGTTGCTTGGCTGCGCCTGTTCTACCGGTTTTCTTTGTGCCTGGCTTAACCACTGGTCTAGCGTTACTGGCTTTCTGCGTTGCCTTCGACTTCCCCTCAACGAGTTGGTCGTACTTCATGGCCTTTTGCAGAACCAGGATAGCCCTGTGGTCCATAACCTCTGATAGCTCTGCCTCGGAATATCCGATCTTGCTACCAAACTGCACTAAGTCTTCCTTGAGCTTAGATGCCGTCTTGGCGTCTCCAAACTCTGGTATTGCTTGCGCTAGCCGCTGCATCTCACCCTGGAGATACTGCTGCTGTGCTATCTGCATCTGCTGATTCTGTGACTCTGTGACCTGCTGAATCTGATACTGCTGATTCTGGTAGGTCTGTAGAGCCTCGTCATAAGATAGCTTCGCCTCCATGTATCCGATAGGGTCGTTGTTAAACAGTTCCCTTGACGGTGGTACTGGCGGTGGAGCTAACTGACCAGACTGAGCCTGATTCAATAGCTGTGACAGTTGCTGTCGCTCATTCAAGAGAGCCTGATAAACACCCTCGGCTTCTTTCTTAGCCTCGGCTGCCTCCTGCATCCCTTTCTGGATGTAAGCTTGGCCACTGAAGGATCGCTTAAGGTCATCTAGGGTTACTTCACGTTCCTCGCCATCTACTTTGACGGTGTAAAGTTCCTGTTGACCGGCGTCCTCAGCCTCTTCTGCTTCATCCTCATCTTGATCATCAGACTCATCGTCAGCCGTATCATCAAGATCCTCTCCATCATCCTCTGGCCCTGCTTCGTTAGACTCCTCTTCGGGTTGGTCTAGCAGATCCTCGTCTGTTGGATTTTCTTCACTTTCGTTGCCCATAATTAGGCTGTCTGCGACGGAGTCTATGCTGCCGTCCATATCAGTCGTATCCACGGTCCTGATTCCTTTTGTTACTTACGTTTTTCGAAGACTTTCTCGTCCGTTATAGCGGATTGGAGTCTGGCTTCGATCTTGCCTAATGCACTCACTATGGAGTGCGCTTCTTCCCTGGACTCAGAGTCCGAAGACCCAGAGTTCAGAAAGACGTTGATCTGCTCTTGCTTCAATTCGTCCATGACGGTCTTGAAGTTGTCATCCGCTAGTAATGCGCGGGCGCGAGCAGCTCGTTGTTTAATATCCAATTATACACCTCTTGGAGCGCGTTGGAGCGCCCTAAGCTTCTCTGTTTCGACACTGGTCTCATACTTGCCATAAATCTCAGCGGTCTTGATCATGAGGTCCTGGTCCATCTTATCACGCTCGAGGTCATCCTTAGCAGCGGCCTTAGCCATATCCATCTGCATCTTGGCTGCGTCTGTTTCAGCCTTAACCTGAGCCTTCATTTGCTCGGCCTGCAAATAGGCCTGATTAGGATCTACCTGCTCTTGTGCTGAAGCTCTTTGAGCCTCTTCAGCCATTGCCTGTAGAGCTGCCTCTGTCTGAGGGTCCATAGGTGCGAAGTAGCGATCTGCGTTGCGAACGCCAGACATAGATAGAATGTCACCTAGTGAGTTGCGGATCTGAGTCATAGTTACTAGACCGTTCTGAGGTCCGTAAGTCTGATACATCTGGATCTGATACTGTAAAGCCTGATTGAGTGCTGCAATCTTAGTCTCGTCCTTGCCAGTGCCCAGACCGACGTTGATAGACACGTCCATAGCAGAGTTCCACACCCTTGGGTCTATCGGAATGAATTTGCCATTGAGACGCATCATCTCTTCGTCTGTAGTGTTCTTAATCATCAGGTCTAGCATGAGCTTGAACATGCGACGCATGCCACCCTCTGCGAAGTTACGCGCAATAACCTCTACCTGCCCGGCACCTGCCTGCATAGTATTGGCTACAGCCGTCGCTGTGGCGTTCTGGAGAGCGTCTGGGTCTAGGCCTAGTGATGCCCTAGATACGCCTGTCTTTTGCTCTGTCTGGTCGTCCATGTACTGCATAGCGGGTAGGGTGCTGCCTGCAATGAATGGCACCGAGAGGTCCTGTATCGCGCCCATCTGCTTAACACGGACAATAGCGCCTATCTCGTTGTTGAGAACGTCGTCCATATTAGCTAGGTCTTCTATCACTTGCTGACGTGGGTTGTTAGTCAGAGCCACGTTGTCTAGCATGCCACGAAGCATTGACGTAGATGCGTCCTGGTCGTTCATGATCAGATCAGCTACTGACCGGCCGTAGAATGCGTGAGGCTCGGGGTCGCACTCGAACACAGCGAATGGGATCTCGTCGCATGGCATGAGGTCCAGAAGCTTGTATCCGTTGCCGCCCATTGTGAACTTGTGCAGGAGAGGTACGCCTGTGCCGTCCACATCAACGCGCATGTAGGCCTCAGTGATGAGGACCACCTTCATTGACGGATCGTTGTAGTCTTCCTCTGCGCGATCTCGGCTGTAGCCACGTCGAGCGAAGTCTTCCTCATCTACTAGGCTGTCAGTCTCTGAGATGCCTGAGAGCTCTGAGATCTCATCAAAGTCAAATCCCATTGCTACAACATCTGCCACGCGCATTTCTGTGCGGTGAGCGACTATATAGGCGTCATCAATGCTGCGAGCGTTGCGGTCTACAAAGAATTCTTCTGGAGGCACAGACTCTACGCAGAGCTTGCCGTCGTCCTTTGTCTTGATGATCTTGATGTCATGCTTGCGGCTTTCTACCTGCATGCCCATCTGGTCCATCTCGACCTCAATAATCTCTGAGTGCTCAATGACCTCAATGTCGTCCTCGTTCACAATCAGGGCGAACTCTTCGTCGCTTAGATTAGTAAACGTGTAGGTCTTGCCTGTTTGGTACTCTTCCCAGTAGATCTTGGCTATGCCGTTCTTCTTTACCAGGGCGTCGTGGAATACATCAGAGAGAACCTTGTAACCGTTGATCTCACCGAACTTCCAGTGCATGTAAGAGGTAGCCTGCTCTGCGCTTGCAACATCCTCTGGGCCGCGAGGTACGAACTCTACTGGGCGCTCAGTAGATAGGAATATACGCATGAGGCTAGGCTTGATGCCACGAATAGAGTCGCGCACCTTTGTAGCCACAACCTTAGATCGACCATCCTCAAAACCAAGGTCAGTCTCGCCGTCAAAGTAGCGTTGCGCTTTAATTCGGTCAGGTGCTATCTCTGACTCAACAAAGTCCACCGCATCAGTAATAGCCGTTGCTACGATGCTTTCAATTTCGTCGTCTGTGAGTTGCTTTGGCTTCATAGTGTCTCTGCTACTGATTTATCTGTTGAGATTGATATAGCAAGTTAGCTAGTATGGGATCACCCTTAGCTGCCAACATAGCCGCCTCTCTGGTCATTGGCTCCATCTTTCTAACACCTGCTCCCAAATTGTAAGCAGCTCCTCCAACAGCTCTTGGAGAAGAAGCGAGCGCGGTTATGGCTGCGGCAGGAACACCCGCAGCACCATAAGCTCCATAGCTTAGTAGTCCGGACGTACCCCTTTGTAATCCTCTAGGAGCAATGGGAGCCAATGATTGACCTGCTAGCCCAGACCTAAATTCAGGACCGCCTGCTGCCTCTAATTCATCTGCGAGCTTTTGTCTTTGGCCATAATTAGTCTGTACATCATCACGCATCAAAGATTGCAGCTTTCTCATTGCTGTATCAGCAGAAGCCTTGTCACCTAAAGATAGAGACCTTTCTATCTCCTGAATGACGTTGCTGCTATCTTCGTACCCCTTCATTACTTTTGCGTATGTTGGAGCTTGTCTTGAAATTGTGCCCCTGATAGCTTGTACTATCTGATTTGTAGCAGCCCTTGCGTTTGCTGCTTGATCGTAAGGAAGCTTACCAACAATCTCGTTGAATATCTTTTGCTTCAGAGCATCCATACCCATAGGCGTGTGGAATTCAGGATCTAATGCTTTCCACTGATTTACAATTTTTTCTATCTCAAATAAAGCATTGTTCAGAGTGGTATCAACCGGAGCGCCTTTAAAGCGAGCACGATCAGCGGCAGACTCTATAGCTGCATCAATATCATCAAAAGAAAGTTGAGTTTGATCTGTTTCAATCTTGCTCATTCCTTGTTGATACTGTTGGGATCTTTGCTGTCTTAGAAGGCTTAAGTTTTCCTTTGCAGCCTCTAATATCTGATCGTAATTACCCTGACCTGTAAGAGCATCTACAAACTGCTCAGCTTTAGCGCCACCCTCACGACCGGCTTGATATGCTCGACGTATAGGTTCTGCTCCAGTTCCAGTTGTAACTCCTAAAACCGAAGCTGTTATGTCACCTGCTCTTCCTGCTACTTTAGGAACAGCTCTAACTGTAGCTGCTAAAGGCTCAATAGCTCTAGCTGTCTCAGCTAATTGAGCGCCTGCCGATGTTCTGCTGATAACAGGAAGCTTACTAGCAAGACCCATTACCATTGATGCATCAGCTACTATCGCAGCGGGATCTGAAGCAAATGCTCTTTTGGCGTTTTCTAAGCTTCCGTACTTTTCAACGTAATGCTTTCCTACTGCATCAGCCGTGCGCTTAGCTCTGTCTGCGTTTTCTGTATTGCCCCAATACTTAGCCTCAAAATTATTAAGAGCCTCAACCATGTCGTCGGGCAAAACATAGCTCAATACACCTGCACCTAAATCTAATACACTTTGAGCGGTATCAATTGGATTCATAACCGCAGTTGCAAGATCTTTGCCTAATCCATAAATAGACCCAGGAGCGTTGTAAATAGCCTGACCTAGCATTGACCCATAGCCCAATGAAGGAGCAGAGCCGCTATCAACAGCAGGCGCAATAGGTTGAGTCTGGCTTTCTGGGGTTCCTACAACAACGCCGCCGTATCTAGCGATGATTTCATCTTCTTCCATTATCTGAATCCCATTCTAGCGTTAATATCTTTGGCTGCTGCTGCTGCATTCTCTGGGCTATCAAATTGAACAACCTTGCCATCGGATAAGACTAAAGTATTACCCATAGGAACTAGTCTTTGAGGTTCAATAGCTCGACCTGATTCATTCTTCAAGTTCTGTATTGCAAGCTCTCTTGCTTTTCTTTTTTGCTCAATCAGCTTTTCGTTATCACCTGGCTGAGGGAAGTATTTTTTATCTTCGTTTGCAAATTCTTCCGCGCTAATTGCAGCGCCGGATTCTTTACGCAGAACAGCAGTAACAAAGTTAGTTTTTGCTTGTTGGAACTGCAAATACTCATCAGACATCAAGAATCTTTCAGCTCCTCCTAGTGGAAGAGATTCTGCTAATGCGCTCAATTGAGTGCCTGCAAACTCTAATGGAACCATCTCTCCATCAATTTCAATTGGGCTAGTCAGCAGTCTTTGTGAATCAAGCGCCCTTCTATAGAATCCGGCAGACAGCATTTGAGAATCAGATACTGGCCTTGCTCCTGCTGCTATCTCAGCCTGTAGCCTTTGCCTTTCTGCTAAGTAATCTCCATAAGCAGGATCTGATTCGGCTAGCTTATATTCCCTAAAAGAAGTCGGCGGTAATTGCTCAGCAGAACCTAATCTTTTAAACTCCTCAAAAGAGCCATCAAATAACCCCTGAGCTACAGCAGTGTTATACGCTCTGATTTGCTCTGGTTCTTTTTCTGCTCCTTGAATAGCAATTATCTCGCCGTTAGA
>Ga0222714_10001783_pt1 | contig 23918 bp, 15 predicted proteins | sample C33_3DmetaG_FD_165048 | JGI IMG/M metagenome (GOLD analysis project Ga0222714, IMG submission 165048) | Estuarine water microbial communities from San Francisco Bay, California, United States - C33_3D | ecosystem: Environmental > Aquatic > Marine > Unclassified | place: USA: California...
AGCAATAGTACGAGGGGCTTACGACATCCAGAAGCTGCGTATACAAACGGGTAACCGGATTGTTGCCAACTTCAAAACCAAACTGGGGCAGGCTCCGGGAGAAGATGAAGACACCCTGAACGCAGAAGGGAAAATGATACTTAACAACATCCGTATGCAGTACAAAAAAATTACGGACGGGGTGAAGGATTTTCCGAAGCAAAGTAAATTTGTCGGGGATGAAATTATATCTGACTACACAGAGTTGTGTTTGATAGCACAGTACGAAGATATTTATAACCACGAAGAAGAGCACTTCAAGAAGCGCCTGAAAAACCTGTTGCAAGAATACCCTGTGTACACCGAGTTTCTGGAAAACGTAAAGGGTATAGGCCCTGCTATGGCCGGAGTGATTATCAGCGAGATTGATATTCATAAAGCCAAGTATCCGTCTTCTATATGGGCATACGCGGGGTTGGATGTCGGGCAGGATGGTAAGGGACGTAGCCGCAAAAAAGAACATCTGGTGGAGTCTACTTACACCGATAGCGACGGCGAGACGCAAACTAAAATGGGTATATCGTTTAATCCGTGGCTCAAGACTAAATTAATAGGGGTTTTGGGTAGTAGTTTTCTACGCGTCGGGGAAAACAAGTATTCTAAAATTTACTACGACTACAAAAACCGACTTGATAATTCCCCCACCCATGCGGAAAAAACCAAGAAACACAGACACAATATGGCTATACGTTATATGGTCAAGTTGTTCTTGGTAGACTTGTATGTTGCGTGGAGGACTGTAGAAGGTTTGGAAGTACATAAACCGTACCACGAAGCGAAGTTGGGCATCGTGCATACTGCGTAACGAGTCAAAGGCAACGAGTCACTGAGCAAAAGAAAACCACAGACCATGAACGAGTCATCGAGGTCAAGAAAACCAAGCGAACTAAACGAGTCAAGGCTAGGGAGAAAACCAGAAATCGGAAACGAGTCATACAAAGGAAGAAAACCAAAGTAACGAAACGAGTCACGGAGAGAGAGAGAAAACCACAGACGACGAACGAGTCATTACTAAAGAGAAAACCAGTAAAATTGAACGAGTCATGGAGAGAGAGAAAACCACAGACCATGAACGAGTCAAAGTTCGAAAGAAAACCATGAAAACTGAACGAGTCAAAGCTCGAAAGAAAACCATGAAAACTGAACGAGTCAACCGTGGGAAGAAAACCATATATCCTAAACGAGTTAAGCACAATAAGAAAACCATTGGAAATTAACGAGTCACGCAAAGAAAGAAAACCAAAATATCGAAACGAGTCAAGTATTTTAAGAAAACCATAGATATTGAACGAGTCAGGCAGAATAAGAAAACCAATTAACAACAACGAGTCATAAATCATAAGAAAACCATCATCGATTAACGAGTCAATAAATACAAGAAAACCAATAAAAATTAACGAGTCAAAAGCAATTAGAAAACCAACAAGAAATAACGAGCCGACAAATACTATAAACCCATAGTGATGCAGCGAATTACTAACTAACGAGAAATTAAACTTACAACTGGTGCGGCAAAATAAATGGAAATACTGGAAAACAAAGCTTTGCTTTTGCGCGTTCGTAATCCGGACAAAATAACACAAAGCATTAAAAAAAGTTTTGTTGTTGAGCAGAAAGACGACATCACCGAAATAGCGGTGCACTGGGGTTTAAAAGAAACGCAAGAACTAGCCAAATTAAACTTTAAGAATATACCATCACCTATTTTTAAAGATTATATTTGGACTGGAAAGCTGTTACCTTTTGAACACCAGAAAACCACCGCTAGTTTTTTAACGCTGCACAAACGAGCTTTTTGTTTTAACGAGCAAGGTACGGGGAAGACAGCCAGCGTTATATGGGCGGCGGATTATTTGATGAAATTGGGGATACTAAAAAGAGTATTGGTTATATGTCCGTTGTCCATTATGAAACCCGCATGGCAACAAGATTTGTTCAAATTTGCCATGCACAGAAGCTGTGGGATAGCCCATGGAACGGCGAGTACCCGTAAAAAAGTAATAGCTGCAAACACAGATTTTGTAATAATAAATTTTGATGGCGTAGGAGTCGTAGCAGACGAAATAAAAAATGGTGGGTTTGATTTGATTGTTGTTGACGAAGCGACGGCTTATAAATCGGCCCAGACTACAAGATGGAAGATACTCAGCAAGATTGTTGCCAATGTAGAATGGTTGTGGATGTTGACAGGCACACCAGCGGCTCAGTCCCCCATAGATGCGTTTGGCATAGCCAGACTTATAAACCCGGATAACACCCCTAGATTTTTTAATCAGTTCAGGGACCGGGTTATGTATAAGTTGTCGGCGTTTAAATGGATGCCAAAACCGGGTGCTAAAGAATACGTACACTCTATACTGCAGCCCGCAATACGATTTGAAAAAAAGGATTGTCTGGATTTACCTGATATTATTTACATGGACCGTGATGTGGGCATGACCCCGCAACAGAAAAAATACTATGAAGAGCTGAAAACAGAGTTGTTTTTGGAAGCCGCTGGGGAAGAAGTATCCGCCATAAATGCAGCCGTTAAGCTAAGTAAATTGCTCCAGATTGCTTGTGGCTCTGTGTATACCGATACGGGGGAAGTTATAGACTTTGATGCCTCAAATAGAATGGACGCAGTTGTAGAAGTGGTAGAGGAAGCGTCTCATAAAGTTCTGGTGTTCGTCCCTTTTACGCATACTATAGAGCTACTTTCCAAACGCATGGAAAAAGAAGGAATACCTTACGGGGTAATCGATGGCAGCGTGTCGGTTAATAAACGCTCTGAAATAGTTAAAAAATTTCAAGAGCAAGAAATCCCCAAAGTATTAATCATACAACCACAAACAGCTTCTCATGGACTCACGTTGACGGCAGCAGATACTATTATTTGGTATGCCCCAATAACAAGTGTAGAAACATATTTGCAAGCAAATGCGCGTATAGACCGCCCCGGACAAAAAAATAGTATGACCGTGGTGCATATAAAAGGAAGTGAGGTAGAGTCGCGGTTATACACAATGTTGCGAAATAACATCAACACTCACAATTCGTTGATTGATTTGTACAAAAAAATAATTACAGAACCGGATAAATAGTATTTGATTCTATCCAAATATAAAGTACAATAGCTACCCCGACAAAAGGAGGAACTATGAGTGACACCTCGTTAAACGCAGAAGCGTTGGCTTCTGTGTATATTAAAATACGAACCAACATAGAGGCTCTTAAAGAGCGTCATAAATCTGAACTGGAAGAACTGGAATCCCAATTTAAACTCGTAAGCGATGCGCTACTGGATTTATGCAACGCGCAAAATGCAAATACAATAAAAACTCCTGCGGGCACCATATCAAGGCTTGTAACGTCTAGGTACTGGACTAACGATTGGGATAGCATGTATCAGTTTGTAATGGATAATGAAGCCCCGTTCTTGCTGGAGAAAAGAATTAATAACGGTAACATGAAGGATTATCTGGAAGCTTTTCCGGATAAATTGCCAGTAGGATTGCAAGCAGACAGGAAGTTTTCTATTCAAGTTCGTAAACCAAACAAAAAGTGAGGATATTATGAGTAATATAGCTATTTTTAAAAACCAGAACGCAGTAACCACCACGGGTAAGCGTGAGCTGAGTGATTTGGCCAAGTCTTTGGCGAGTTCTTTGACTACCAGACGTATCCAGACCAGCATCAATGGCACGTTCAAGCGCGTTGTAAACGGTGAACAGATTGGTAATGCCGTGCGGGGGGAAATCAATGTAATCATAGTCAGCGCGTTGCCGAAAGTGTCCCGTGTGTTTTATGCTGAAAAATACGACCCGGATGGTGAAGCGACCTTACCAAACTGCTGGTCCAATCTTGGGGACAAACCTGAATCGGCAGCTGCAGACCCCCAGAGTACCAGTTGCGCTACGTGCCCTCAAAACATAAAAGGCTCAGGCGGTGGAGACCGTAGAGCATGTCGTTACCAGCGTAGAATTTCTGTGCTGGTGGAAGGTGATGATAGTGGCGACGTATATCAGTTTAACGTACCCTCAAAGTCTTTGTTTGGTAAAGGCACCGGCAACGTGCATCCGTTTGAGAGCTACATAAAGTTCCTGATTGCCAATGGGGAATCCCCGGACAACGTAGTAACCAATGTAAGCTACGACGCAAACGCAGAAGGCATGGAGCTGTTGTTTACTCCGGTGCGTAATGTAACGGACGAAGAATACGAAATGATAAAGAGCGCCCAAGCCCGTCCGGAAACCAAAGCCTACACAACGATTACGGTTGCACAGGCAGATAAGGTAACCAAGCAGCCTGAAAAAGTCGCAGCGAAGCCCGCCGCCCCCGTTGTTTCTCGTAGTGAAGAACCGGAGGAAGTAGAAGAGCCTACTCCTGCCCCTACAAAACGGGAAAAGACCAAAGCTAAACAGGAAGCTTCTAGTGAGGCGAAGCCCGCTTTAGCCGACGTACTTAGCGCATGGGGTGATGAAGACTAATGACTATCGGGTATTCTTTACAGCTATACCGCTGTAACAGGGAGGCTCCTCAGCATAAGCTTGGTGTAAGGCTTGGAAAGCTGTGTATAGAAAAAAACATCTCTGTGGACTACGTTTCAGATAAGCTCAATGTTTCCAGACAGACTATCTATAACTGGTTCATGGGGTTGTCGGAACCTCAAAGGCGGCATTTGACAAACATAGAGAGGTTTCTAGCCTCTCTTAATAAATAACCCTTATTAAAGGAGCCTATGTTGGGGGAGGCAACTCCCCCTTCGTTTCTTATGGATAACTTTGACCTTTTAACCGCCATTCAACCATCTGAAGGATGGTACGCAGTAATTGGCATACGGGGGGGAAGTGTCAAGCAGGAGTTTGCAGAAAACAAAGAACAAGTACAATCCATAGTAGAAAAGTTTATCTCGAACAACCGAGACGTATATTTCGGTGTAGCCAAGTACAAGACAGACAAGAACCGCACTAAGGACAATGTTCTTGGGCTGAAATCTTTTTGGATAGACATAGACTGTGGAGAGGATAAAGCTTCTGTAGATGAAGAGACGGGTAGACCAAAAGGCTATGTGTCTCAAGCAGACGGAGTAGAAGCTTTAAAGCAGTTCTGCAAGGTAACCAAGCTCCCTAGACCTATTATCGTTAATTCAGGGCGCGGTATACACGCCTACTGGCCGATTACGACTACTATACCGCGTGAACAGTGGGAACCTGTAGCCAAAAAGTTACGGGACCTTTGTATAGCGAATAATTTTTACATAGACCCAAGTGTGTTCGAAGTAGCACGCATACTGCGTATACCCGGCACCTACAATTTCAAAGACAACCCGCCAAAACTGGTGGAAGTGCTGAGTGTAGCCCCCGCTACAGATTTTTATACTTTTTGTGGTTTACTTGGGGTAGCCACTGAAACTGAAAAGCCAAAGCCAAAACGGGAATTGACTGAACTGGCCAAGTCCATGATACAGAATATGACTTCTGTATTTAGCAAAATTATGGTCAGAAGTGCAAAAGGGAACGGGTGCGCCCAACTTATAGATTGCTTTACAAACCAGCATAACTTGTCGGAACCAAGATGGTTTAATGCCCTCTCCATAGCCAAGTTTTGTGAGGATGCAGACAAGGCTATACATAAGATGTCTGAACGGCATCCTGATTACGCCCACGCTAAAACTGAGCAAAAAATAAAGCACATAGTAGGTCCGCACACGTGCTCTCAATTTGAAATGAACAACCCGGGTGGGTGTGATGGGTGCCCATTTAAGGGGAAAATAACCAGTCCTATTCAGCTTGGCAAAGACATTAAGCAAGCAGAGGGGGAAGACAACAACGTACAGGATGAAATAGACCCAAGCATTGTATACACGATACCTACATATCCTAAGCCGTTTTTTAGAGGCAAGTATGGTGGTATTTATTACATGCCAGAGGAAGAAGAGGCAGAACCTGTATTCGTATATGAAAATGATTTGTATGTCGTTAAAAGAATGAAGGACCCGGTATTAGGAGACGTAGTTGTTATGCGTGTCCATATGCCACAAGACGGAGTTAAAGAATTTACGGTACCCAACACCTGCATAGCAGAAACAAAAGAACTTAAAAAGCTGTTATCCAGCCACGGGGTTTTATGTGGCAAGCAAGCTTTTGACTTGTTGGGGTTGTTTATAATGTTCTCAATAAAGGGCTTACAGAAAGAAAAGAGGGCGGAGCAAATGAGATTACAATTTGGTTGGGCGGATAACAACAGTAAATTTGTCTTGGGGGAACGTGAGATTACCAAAGATGGGGTTTTCCACAGCCCTCCCTCGAACATAACAACGAAACTGGCAAAACAGTTATGCCCTGCCGGGTCTTACGAAAAATGGAAGCAAGTGTTCGACTTGTATAATAACGAAGGGCTGGAGCCTCATGCTTTTGCTGCGTTGACGGCGTTCGGTGCCCCGCTTCTAAAAATGTTTGGGCAAAACGGAGCTGTTATAAACGTGATTTACCCAAGGTCAGGTACGGGCAAAACCACCATTTTGCATATGTGCAACAGCGTATATGGGCACCCGGAAAATCTCTGTGCTATGTGGGACGATACTCTGAACGCCAAAATAATGCGCCTTGGAATTATGAACAACCTTCCATTTACTATAGATGAAGTTACAAACATGACCCCGTTGGACTTTTCTACTTTGTTATACAGCATGTCACAAGGACGCGGCAAAGACAGGGTAAAGGCTTCAGCTAACGAACTAAGAGCCAATCTGACTTCGTGGCAAACCATATCGCTGTGTAGTTCCAATGCGTCATTCTATGAGAAATTGTCTTCCCTAAAGCACAGTGCGGATGGCGAGATGATGCGGTTAATTGAGTACAAGATTGACTACACTTCGGTAATAGACCCGGCTGTAGCCAAAGAGATGTTTGACCATCAGTTGTACAACAACTATGGGCACGCTGGGGAAATATACCTTATCCATTTGGTGAACAACTTTGAAGAGGTTTTGGAGGGCGCGTTGAGTGTACAAGCCAAAATAGACTCTGAGTTAAAGCTTACTTCTAGGGAAAGGTTTTGGTCGGCGGTGGTCGCTGCAAACATATCCGGAGGTTTAATCGCACGTCAGCTTGGCATCATAAACTGGGACATGAAGCGGATATATAAATGGGCAACCAAGGAAATAATAAGCCTACGACAAGACGTAAAAGCTCCGGTTAATGATACAGTATCGGTGGTAGGAGACTACATAAACAGGCATATTAATAACATTTTGGCTGTTGATGCTGATAACGATTTACGCACAAACATGCCCAAGCTACCCGTTATGGAGCCCAAGGGTGAGCTATTGATACGCTACGAACCCGACGTAAAGAAGCTGTATTTGGCGGTAAAAGCTTTTAAGAGAGACTGCGTAGAATCCCAGATAAACTACAAAGAGACGCTACGGCAGTTGGAGGAAAAGGGAATTTACCTTGGGGCTGTAACAAAGCGCATGTCAAAGGGTATGAAGATTGTGTCTCCGGGCGTACATGCTTTGGTGTTTGATGCGTCAAGCCCCGAGTTTTTTGATATGACTACGATTGTTGGAGAAACTGATAATGAAGATAGAGGGAGTCAGTTATAACGTAAACTGGAAAAATTTTAGTCGTGGCAGCTCTATTTTCATACCGTGTCTGGATTGCATAAAGGCACGTGCCAGCGTTATGAACGTGACTAAACGATTACGTATAAACATACTTACCAAAATAAAAATAGAGGACGGGGTAAAAGGTTTACGAATATGGAGAATCTGATAGACTAAGCACTGGGGAGTTACTCCTTTTCTCCCCCTTACCCCCTACCCGTAGTGCCTCCCTTTTACGGTAGGGGGGCTTTTTATTTATAGCTCCTCCATCATATCAAACAGGATGTCTTTTACTGCAGGATTGAAGTACACCCCATACATTAAACTTTCTTTTGAGCGTTCTCTGCTTTTTTTCGATTTACGCAAGTCCGAATTATCAATGCGGTATTGCGGGTACTGTTGATAAGTACGGTTAAACTTTACTATTTTTTCCATTGTTTCAACCATAGCATCATAGTCACCCGCTTGAGACGAATCTACGTAAGCCCGCATAAGCTTTTTCCTGCGGTTTAATAACTTAGCTTCTTGTTCTTTCTTTAAGCTAATAAAGTCTTGCTTATTGGATATGGAAGTAGGCGAAAACCCTGTAGCCTGCCTAAGTATGTCCCAAGCCCCTATGTTTTCTTCTATAGGGTCGCCGTCGCGTGTGGTTGCACCTTTTTCTGCAAACCGAAACGCTTTCATGAAGTTTCGCCAAAATCCGGGTACCACAGACTCTAAAGACCTCATCCAATCCCCGTCTTGTTTCCACTGGTCATACGAGCGTTCCAAGCCTATTGCGTAACCCCCCATAGGGCCAAAAGCTTGTGTCATGCCATACCTTACATACCCAAGGTCCGCTATGCTTACAGGGTCATCCCTAAATATCAAATCCTGAGCCACACCTACGCGGTTCGCTATTTCAACTCCAAGCATAGCGTTGACGGGCCCTTTCATCCCCAAATCGCCTATAAATTCCTGTAGCTCGTTTCTAAGGTCATAAGGTTCATCTTCATCACCAAACATGCCAGCAAGTAAGTCGCTGACCAAAGCCAGCATACCGAAGAAAGGAAGCCCTTTGACCCCAGCAAAAGTAAAGGCCATGCCGTATATACCGAGTGCTTGACGCAACGCTAGGCGCTTTGTTTCCGGGTCTGCGTTTGAGTTACGTAACGCAAGATAGATACTACGTGCAGTAAAATACGCACTATTCCAAAGGAAACTCTTAAAGGTAAACATAATTCTGCCTACGCCACCCATACCACCCTGCATAACAGTTGGTGCCGTTTCAGAAAATCCCGAGGTATTGATGTAAGAGACCATTTCCAAAGCATACTGAATGGCTTCCTCTTGTGACATTTTTTTACCATTTAAGTCACCTTTCAGGGCAAGCTCATAAGCGGCAATAGCTGTTGCGGCACGGTTTATTTTTTCCGTATAACCAAACATACTAGCCAGCATGTTTTGTGCTTTTTTCCATTTATTTTCCGGGTCAACAGCGGACTCTTCCCCACCTACCATAAGCTCACGAGCAAAAGTGTGTTCAAGCTGTCCGGAGTCCATCAGGTTTTCATAGAGCTCTTTATAGCGTGGGTCTTCCCCTAGGGTGTTATCATCCAAAAACTTCATATGTTTTGCGGCCAACTTGGTAGCTTTGGTCAATTCTTTGGCGGTGTCCCCCCAACCATACCGGGCCGCAAGAATAGGCTGCGAAAACATAGGTATAGTCGAAAAGTTTATTACTGCTGAAGAAATGTTGCCGGTTATAAACATGAAAAAGCTACCCATAGACATGGTATTAACCGCTGTACTAAACGTAGGATTATGGAAGAAATCACGTTTATCCTGAATTACAGAATTCAAATCCATTGCTTTTTCAAGTGACATCGGCGGATTGGCCATTGCTCCCATAGCACTTGTTTCTTGCCTAAGTTCGTTTAATGCGCCATCTATTTGGGGTATAAACTCCGTGTTGTTCAGCTTATTGGCAAAGCCCGAGGCAGTTTGAGCAAACCCTCGGACAATATCTATGTCCATCCCCGCACGGTCTTTTGACTTCATAAATCGTTTCATAACAGAAGACGCGGGAAGGCTCTCAAGATATAGCTGATATACCGCATTAAGTTGCGTTTCTGAAGCACCACGCTCCTTCATTTTGCTCATCAATTTGGTAACAAACGCTGTAGGTGGCGCATCCCCGGCAGAATAAGACACATCGGTGTTTTTATTCATACGCACAATACTTGCCGGGTCCACTCCTTCGGATGCCAAATATGCTATAAATTTATCGCGCTTTTTGGTGGTTTCAAATGCAACAACTACTTTTTCTTCCGAAACCGGGTCTTTGAAAGACACCATAAAATCACCGAACCGAAGGAAAGGAACGTAGGAAGCATTTTGTTCAAAACTTTTAAACCGGGCCTCAAGTTCTTTGAAAAGCTCAGGGTCTGTAGCCGCTACTTGAGATAGCATCAAGTTCTTATATTCGTTTCGTATGCTCTTGTAAGTATTTACTATTGACTTGTAAACACCCTGTACTTCCGAGGGCAAATTGCTATAAACCGTAGACAGCCTGTAGTATTCCGCACCTTGGGCAGCGTCAACGGGTTTAAAGTTGGGGTCAAGCAAATCTACATTGGCCAGCCTAGCATCTATCGCCATTTTATTCATGCGCTCAACGGCATTTTTAAACTTATTTTGCCGCGTGACTTTCTTTATGTCCTTAATAATGTCTTCAAGGGCATTTAATCTACGCATTAATTTGCCCCTACGGAGCAACAGCGTTTTTAGCAATTTCTTTATGGCGGGGAACAGCTTTCCGTACATATCTGCCAAATTTTCTAGGCGCAGTGTTCTATATAAAGTCCGCCGTCCTGTGCCCGCCAGTCCGTCAAGGTTTGCATCAAGTTTGTCTCTTACTTCTTCGTTTAACACAGGAGCTGACTTAACAGCATTATTTATCACTGTATTAAAGTTTTTACCGTTGCCAAGGAATAACACCTCAACAGGGTTTGCCTCTACATCTCTGGAAATGTCTATGGCATCAGTAACTATTTTTACACCCTTATCAAACGCACTGGTGCCTTTCTTAAATCCAAGCATTTCCGCAATCGTTTGCATTATGCGTTGGAAAATATTACCGCTCTTGGGGGCCTTAATCGTTTTGAGCAAGGCTTGGAAGTCCGGGTTACTTACTAACTCCGAAGCAAATTCCTGTATGTCTTTTCCACCATAGGTTTTACCCAGACGGTCTTTAATTTGGTCAAACAAAGAAACCAGTTCTTTTGTTGCTTTTATATCCGGATTCATTAAAACTTTTGAAATTGCCGCGTGAATCAACTCATGCGTAAAAGTCTGTGTATTGAGCCCGGTATTGGGGTCTAAGATAATGGTATCCGTGTAGTAGTTATAACCACCGCCAAACCCTTCTGGAACTTTCCCTATAACAACTTTAGTCTTTAACTTAAGATTTCTAATACGCCCCAATAGAAACATAGCTGTCGGGTTTTGTGTAGCTTTTTGGCTATATGCTATAAGCCCATCCAAATTACTGGTATTGACCATCTCAACAGCACGAGCATCAAAGTCCGTACCTTCAAGCGTAGGTCCAAACATAGGACGGTTAGAGGTCATTTCACGCTTAATGCCTTCAATTTCTGAAATGCCTTTAAGAGATTCTTTACCCGGTACTAATTCCTCGTATATACGCTTATTACCCATGTACTCCAGAACTTTTACGTCTCCGGTGTTATAAGCAACGCGAACTACCGCAGTATTTTGTGGGGTACGAGTAACAGTTAGGTTTTCCAAAGCTACATCTTTTCTAGCATATCCTCTTTTTAATTCCGCTATAGTGCCAGCGTTAACTCGCATTATGTCTTGCCTTATGCGGTCAGTAAGTTGTTTATCCGTAAGCTTGGTTTCGCTTGGCCTAGGATTACGTGGGTATTTACTTGGCGGTCGCTTCCCAGCGGGGGTAACAACTTCTTCCTCTTCAGAAATTTCAGTTTCCGATTCAGCTTTGGTTTCTGGTTCAGCTTTGGTTTCCGGTTCAGCTTTGGCTTTTGGTTCAGCTTTGGCTTTTGGTTCAGCTTTGGTTTCTGGTTCAGCTTTGGCTTTTGGTTCAGCTTTGGTTTCCGGTTCAGCTTTGGCTTTTGGTTCAGCTTTGGTTTCTGGTTTACTTGTAGGAATAGGCAACAACCCTTTTAAGGCGTTAGCTTTTTCAACATTTGCAGGTTTTGTGCTTTTTTCGTTTTGCGTAATAAATGCTTCGGCCCGTTTAATAATTTCGGGGTTGTTTATATTGGCTTTATCAGGATTATTTTTTACGTATTTGTAAAGAGCCCCAGACTTAGGAAATCCTATGTTGTCCAAAGTTTGTAATGTAAGTAATGGGATACTTTCCGTAGTAACTTCTTCAGCAGTAGCAGGGGTTACAGTTTTTTGCGTAGGAGTAGGAGCAAATAAATCCATTTGCGTTTCTGGTACACCTTCTTGCTTCTGCAACATCCTGTTTATATCTAAAGCGCGTTTTACGCTAGACTCATTATTTTTAGCCTTAACTATTTCGTTAGTAGCATAGGAACGTAGAGTTTCCTGTACTTCAGGAGAGTTTAAGTCTTTACCAATTATACTTGCCTTACCTCTACGTAACGCAGCAGTTTTTGGTATTTTTAACTCATCCAAGAATTCTTCTGTTATAAGTTTAGACGCGACGGGTTCTTCGACAGGTGCCGCAGTAGGTTTGGTTATTTGCTTTCTACCCAACCCCGGAAATGATAACTGCCCGGGTTTCTGTTCCTGCTTCGTCCTCGTAGCCGCAGCTTCCATAAGTTGATTTTGCGCGGCATCATGGGTTGTAGGTATTTGATCCAAAGGAGGCTTGGTAGCAGTAAGTGCACCAATAGCCCTGTTCAACAAGTTCTGTTCTGATTCAGTTATCGTGGTGTCTTTAAACCCTGCACGTTTTAAAACTGCAGAAAAAGCTTCCGGCAGTGCTTCTGCGTAAGAAGGGTCTGCGTTTTCTATAAGCGGTATAAGTATACTTCTACGTTTGTTTTCCGTAGCAAGTTGACGCGCTGCGTCACGTTTGAGGTCTACTGTCTCAAGCTCAGATTCTGCTTTAAGTGTTTCTATTTCCTGAGCACGCTGCAAACGTTCAGCTTCATCTTCCGCCAGCATCTTTTCTATTTCGCTGGTTTCAGCGGCGTCTTTTTTAGCAACTTCTTGTTGCAACTTTACTCTTTCTGCTTCGGCTGTTCTCTGTTCATCTTCAGCCAGCATACGCTTGATTTCTTCAGTCTCAGCAGCTTCTTTTTGCGCTGCTTCCTGTTGTATCCTTATTTTCTCATCCGCTGCTATTTTAAACTCCGGACGCTCAAGGTACGCGGCTATGTTGTCCGCAACACCTTCTTTTTTGGTTACCTCGGCATAGCTGGACAACGCAGTTTTTACAAATTCCGCGTCTTCTGGTTTGGATAAGTCCTTACCATGCAATAACTTGTTTCTATAGAACGTAACCCCTTTGGGTATACCCAGACTGTCCAGCACCCTATCGTCAATAATAGTTGGCAAAGGACCACCACGCAGGGCTTCGGGCGTAGGAGCCATGTCTTCACCAAACATACCTATCTGTTCAATAGGCTGACGCCGTGCTTTTGGACCTTTACCTGCTTCGGCCTGTTTTATAGATTTGCCAAGTTCAGTTTTACGTTCTTTCAAAGACTTAACTACGTCTTTCTGCGCCTGCAGGTTATCCATGAACGACTTCTTAATTTTGTTTTTCTCAGCTAAGTCAGTAATACCCTCACGCTGAAAATATCGATTAAGCGCCGCTGTGTCCGTAACGTCAACCGGATTGGCTATGCCTTGTTGTTGAAAATAGGTTTGTAGATTTTGTTCAGTAGGTTCCGTTGGTATAAGTGAAGTATACGGCCCTGTCTCAAACCCCGGTAAGCTAGGCTGAACCTGCTCGGTTGTAGGGATTGCTGCTATCTCCGCCTCGGTTGCTTCACGTTTAGCTACTTGGCGTTGTGTTTCTGCCAAATCCTGCTCTTCACTTAATTTTTGAAGGGCTTTATCTTTGTTTGCCACGGTACGCAAGGCGCTACCAACACCCCCCATAGGTGCACCTAACAACGCAGCGCCAATAATGGATTGAGTGTATTCTTCCCGTGCCTCTTCACCAGTAAGGGGCAACCCTGCCTGCCAGCGTTCCAAGAACTGTTGGGCTACTTCTTGCGGAACTTCTATGGATACACCCTTTGCTGCGCCTTTGAAGATACCTTCTTTGGTAATGGTGTATTTACCAGTACTTATTGCCTCTTCCAGTGCTTTGCCTGTTTCTTTAATGGCAGCATCATCTGCTTCACCCAGCAGGTTTTTAAGAAATGGGAATTTTGTAAATACAGGCTTTAATAACCGCATACCTGCATAATCCAGCGCGGTTTGCCCAACTGCTGCGGCAGTAGCTTTGCCCAAAGAAATCTCACGAGGAGCCCGACCTTCTGCTACATCACGTTCTTGTGCTTCCGCTTGCCTCTTAAGGTTTTCTATTTCATATTGGGAAAAAAGAGTTGTTGCACCAGCCGCAACACCTGTAACCGGGGTGGCAAAAAAAGTGCCCGCAGTTGCAGCAGCTACTGGAGCAGCTAGAAAACCTAAACTGCCACCCGCCAATTGCTTTAAGGCATTCCAGTTACCGATAAGCCCTTTGTCACCGCCAAAGCCCCCGGTGTATTCATACTTGGATTCCGCTGCTTCAAGAAAGGCTTGACGGTTTTCTTCAGTGGGATTAGCAGCCCACGCCGCCGCTTCATCCGCTAACCCTACAGTAGACGCAGCATCAAACAAACTACCCCAAAACCCCGCTTGTTCTTTTTCAGGTTCGGGAGTGGTGAAGAATGGGGTTGTTGATAATCCACCATATTGTTTAGCTATAGCTCCGTAGTCAACATTACTTGTAGGCGTAATAGAATCGGAAGAAATACTGCCATATTTCTTAGCTATAGCTGCGTAATCTACCGCCATTATTTAACACCTATGGCTTTTTTAAATTGGTCAGCCGCTTCCTGTGTCGGGAAAGGATGGGTGGTACCGTCGGGGGCCGTAACTGAAATCACCGTTGTACCATACCCACCAAGCGCCTTAAGTTCGTTCATAAGTTCTGTGTATTTGGGGTCTCCCGGCGAAAGATTGAGTAACATGGTTTTTAGAACTTGCAACCTTCTATCCAACTGTGCGTCCCCACTTGCTTTCACAGCGGCTTCCGCCCTTAACATAAGATTCTCCAACTGAATCTCTCTGTTGGCCTCAATTTCTTGCTTCTTAACCGACAACTCTTGTTGTTTATACAAATCTTCGGCGGCATCTCTTTCCAAATTAAGCGCGGTCTGAATTTGAAGAATCGCCATCTCACGGGCTTCTTTCTTTCCCGCCGTTTCTTCGTCGCGTTGTTCTTTACTTATTCCCGCAATAAACGGTGCAGTCGCACCAGCGGCTTGAGTCAAACCTTCCAAAAACGAACCCTTGGAACCGGCCAGATCTGCACCAAACTTCATAAACGCCTCGAACCCCCGCTGTTTCTTCCTCGCAGCAAGTTCTTCGGGTGACATAGAAGCGGACGGTACCCCAGCAAATAATTCTTTAGCCCTAGCCATATAGTCTACGGGGGGTTCTTCTTTAGCGGGTTGAACCTGTGGTGCCGGTGCGGTTGTTGGCGGAATCGCGGGTAACCCAGTGGCGGGTGTGGGTGCCGGGGCTACAGGTTTTGCATTTGTTGGTGCGTTGGGGTCATATTCGTTAAAACCTTCTGGAGCAAATTCTGGGCGTAATCCTAAGCGATCTGTTAAATCAGCTAAATAACCGTAAATGTTTTTTCCTCCTTCCACCAATGTTTTTCCACCTCTTACAGGGTCAACAGAAATTCCGTACCCTATATCACGGGGTTTAGTTACAATTTCGGAAGCTATAGTAGGCGCTGCAAGAAGAACATTCTCCCTTTCCCGGTTAGGAAAAGCGTAACGATTAGCAAAATCGCTTTGGGAAAGAGGGGAAGTCTCTACCCTCCTTCTACTAATTTCTTTTTGCAAAGCATCTGCTAAAGAGATGTTTCTATCCGCCAACGCTTTGCGGTGCATAGCGCGTAGTTCATCTAGTGTATAGGTGGCTTTCACTTCCCCCGCGCTCTGGTACCCCACGATCCCACCTTCCGCAGCGGTAAACGCATTGTCAGGAAGAGGGGCGGAGGCTAAACCAGCGGAAGGCATCTGAGGTTGTGTATTGAGTAGCTTCTGAGCAACAGTAGAATCCGGCGGTTGGGGGGCACGCATTTGTTCTGCTACCATACTTGCCGCCATTGCTTTTACCATAGGGTCTACCCCGGGCAACGCATTTATTTGCTGGACGTTACCTCGTGTACTCACTACAAGGTCACGAGCTTGTTTGCCCAACCCTTCCACGCTGGGAGCCGCGACATCTTGAGGAGCAATCGCACCTAGCCCCATCTGTTGTTCCGCCCCACCACCTTCAGCAAGTGCAACCAGACCGCCGTTGTTGTATGCCTTTATCTCGCCACCTTTAGCGGAATTGAAAGTTTTGTACGCACCATACCCAGCAAGCCCCAAACCAGCCAACTGACTCGCAAGTGACGCAGGTTGTGAATACGTAGAAGTAACCGTGGAAGGCCCCGGAGAGGGAACCCCGCCAAGCAAACTTGCGTACTGCTGAAGCTGTTGCATTGGGTACTGCTGTTGACGCAAGAAATCTTGATACGCCATATCAAGCTGCTGTTGACGCAGTGCCTGCTGTTCCGCACCTGCTCCACTAATAGCACCATACCGCTGAAGCTCCGCTTGCTGCGCTGCGGTACCAAGCCCACCAAGGGTCTGTGCCGCATCTAACCCCATACCCGCGCCAGTTAGCCCTAACCTACGAGCTTCCAGTTCCGCTTGCTGATTAGCCAGCCCAGCTTGCATACCTTGTTGCGCACCTAGTTCTTGTACACCAAGCAGCGCGGCGAGATTCTGCTGTCCTATCGTTAAACCCGCCTGCTGATTGGCAAGTGCCGCCCGGAGAGCCTGTTCCTGATTCATCCCCTGAGCTTGTAACTTAGCCGCTTGATTTTGTACATTGGCCTGTTGTTGAGTATTTAAATTAGCGAGCGCGGATTCCAGCCCAGTACGTGTACCAAGCTCTTGCACACCTAAACGCGCAGCAAGATTTTGTTGCTCCGCCTGTTGTCTTGCCTGCTGATTAGAAAGAGCCGCCTGAAGCTGGCTTTGAATATTTGTCTGTTGCGCCTGCAATCCACGCCCTTGTTCCGCTTCAAATTGACGTTGCGCAGCCTCATACGCCGCCTGAGAACCTGTGGCTTGAATATCCCCTAACTTTTGACTCAGCGCACTTTCACGTTCTCCTTGCAATAGCGCCTGTCTAGCACCACCGTAAGTTCCTTGTCGCGCCGCAGCAAGATTTTGTCCTAACTGTGCTTTTTGTGCGTCATATATGGCTTCCTGTTTCTGTACATCCACCACATTTTGCATATAAGGGGACATATATTGTGATGCAACACCGGGTTGCACAAACGACCCAGTACTAGCGCGTTCCGCAGCAACACGCTCAGGGCCTTCCATTTGGAAGGTTTGTAAATTAGGAGCAAACCCTGTCTGCGCAGCGGTCATCTGAGGTGCGCGAACCATACGGGAACTTACTTCCCGAGCAGGCCCCATTGTGTATTGAGAAAGCTGTGGAGCCTGTACGTTAGGAGCTGGTTGATACGCACCCAATCCCGCCAATCCTGCTTGGGTAGCAAACTGTGTGGCCGTGTTAAATTGTCCTGCAGGTTGAAGTCCTAAAATACCCTGTTGCGCCGCTATCTGCCCGGGGGTAAAGCCAGCTATGCGTTGATCTTGGTACGGAGTATATGGTTGGTACGATAACTCTTGCCCACGCGCCAGCACATCACTTATGTAGGGCTGCATATATGAAGGCAACTGAGGGGTTGATACAGTGCTACCTGTAGGCATCGTGTTACTTTGTTTGCTGCTGCTTCCCATTTCTTTCTCCTATACCCGAATCGGCTGCGGGTATTTCATATGCGTAGCCGACTAATTTATAGCCATAATTCTCAAAAATCCTAGACCAGCCGGGGCGTCCAACAGATTCTAACCCATCACAGGTGTTATCAAACGCCCAACGCTTCAGGATTTCAAGCATCGGTTCTTTCCAGTTGTGCCCGTCAACGCCGCCTATGAAAGCCAGATTGACGAACTTTTTCCTTGGATAAAAAGTGAAATTGGTAACAACAGCACCTTTCACACCCTCATCATCAAATGCCACCCATAACGTATGATTATCCTCTTTCACGGAGATGTAAATATCCTCCAGCGTGAATCTCCCATACGTATATTCTACTGCTTTTTCCAAGTGCTCTTTTACTTTACCCCAGCACTGGTCTACATACTCAGTGGGTACGATAGAGACTTCCATCAGGCAGGCATCAAACCACGAGCTAATCCCGTGTCTTCGCCTCTATCCGCCGTCTTACGTGCCTCATGCGCCTGCTTCATTAAATCGTACAGCCGCTGAGAGCCAATCTGTTGTACTTTCTCATACGGGAATATCACTTCATCCCGGGCAACTCTAGCTTCCTGTACCCCGCCTATATTGGCGCGAACAGAGTCACTAACCCCGTCTCCCGCGCCTTCTACGGGAATCCCACCCATACGGGACAAAATCTCTTTACCAGCATTACTGCTACCGTTACCTATTTCAGATACCGTGCGGGCGTCCAGCACGAAGTCACCATCTTTCATACTTATTTCACCACCCTGCGCTGCAGCATATCGAGGAAGTATTGGGCGAAAATACTGGAACTCCGAAGTATCTTCCATAGGGGCATTTTGTCCCCTAAATACAACATCTCGTTGGTACTGCGGCTGGTACGCAGCAATATACTCTGCCGTGCGGTCAGTGGGCAGACCGGGTAAATTTTGTGCTTTTGGTTGGTTGAACGCGCCTAGACCGCCCATGATTCCTAACCCTGCTGCCGCAGCACCAAGTTTTCCCCCAGTCTGATTAATAAATTCAGAACCAAAATGACGAAGCCCTCCTTCTGCGGTAAGGTCTTTTAATCCTTGTCCCATAGCCGAAAAGCCTGTTTGTGCATTTACCGGCCCCGCCGCCCCAACTGAAGCTGCGCGAGCACCGGTAGAAGCTAACGTACTTCCTAAACTAGCCCCACCATAAGCCCCCAATCCAGCTTTCAATCCAGAACCAAGCGCGTCACCAAAACTTTTACCTTTCGCCATACCAAGTGCGGTAGACCCGCCACCCACTACCAAAGCCGCGCCCATAGGCCCCATTACTGTACTCAAAGCCGCCCCAGCAATCATAGGCAGCAAGCTCTTTAAGAACCCTGCTTCGGGCAAGCCTGTTTCCGGGTTAATCGTCAGAGACCCACCATGCGCCAAAGCAATAGCCTGCAACCCCTTAACCTCGCCCGGGGTCATATGTACAAGAATGGTGTCTTCGTCTCGTCCTTTTGACTGAACCAATTTTGCGGCATTTATCGTGTTCATGGCTTGATTATCCTAAATTAAATATATTTTGTACATATAAACTAAGGGGCAGCCGACACAAAAGTTATAGCCCCTATGGCAGACGGAATATCTGGACGGTCATAGGGATTTGGCGGATCAGTCCACGCATCATCTTGGAACATATAAATACCATCAACAGGGCCAACCGGATTATACGCTTGGTCAGTCGCCCAATATAACTGTAATTCATCCCCGGCAGCTAACTCAAACCCAACTGTAGAATACCCGCAAACATAAGCATAGTCGGTTACAGACTTTCTAGCAGGTATAAAAAATTGGGTGGCAGACCTAGCAACATCTACGCCGTTTACTTGTAGCCATACAGTCGCATAATATGCATCGTTAGCCGTGTTTATAAATTGTAGACTATAATCAATTTTGTAAAAACCCGCATAAGTAGCTGTAGCCGAACCCGGTGAGTTTAAGGTAAATCCATCCGCAGACTCCAATGTATTCCACTTAATGGCAGTTGGGGTGTCATTTCCTGTGGCGTACTGATCTGTACTATCTGACACGGATATATGCGGCAAAACAAGCTGGTCGCCCCTACCCTTAAAATACTCAGCTTGTAACGGGGTTTGCGAGTCTAAACGTCCGAAATACAACTCCAGCACCTGTATAAGTTGCCGCATGTAAACAGAATCATACGTCTGCGGCGGGATAGGTAAAGGACTAGACCTGAATTTTTCCATCGCCATAGTGTTACCTCTGCCCGTCTTCTCTGCCGTCTAAACGTAAAGTACCTAAAGACCAAGCTACACCAACATCTTCAGAACTTACTTTAAGCGCCATCTGCCTAGCACGAGCGCGAATGAATACTTGTTGTGTAAAAGAGTCAACACTGGTCTCTATGACATTCGCGGTATCGTCGTTTGTTGTGTTAAACGCAGAACCGGGGAAGTTTCGGGTGCGTATGGTAAGGGCTACTTCCGGGTTTTCTACTGTAGATGAGTCAAACGAAATATCAGGCAATATACGTTTCGTGAGGATAAATTTATCCCCGTCCGCGAGGTCAAAGTCATTGGACTGTATATAAGATTCCATAGCCTCACCGTTTGCGTCTGTTCCGTATTCTTGGTTATAGAACGTACCTATTTGTGTGTCATAGTCTGTGTCTATAGCCTGCGGGTAATGCCGCAAAGGAGAGTCAATCCATGCCGTGCGGTTAATTGAGCCAAAATACCATATGTTTTCGCCGTAATTATAAATCACATAGCGGTCTACCGTTGCGCTTGTAGCACTGGGGTAGAACCACCAAACCTCGTTAAAGGCTTCGTTTGTGCCAGCTATTATCTGGTCTGCCTGTGTAGTATTCATGTTGCCAAATACGTACTTCCTGACTGTACACGGCAGGGTATCCACACGACCAGAATAGACATAGAACTTATCTATACCCATCCAATAAGTAATGTTGTTAGCGGTTACTACACCGCGAGGTGACATAATAGAGATGTTGTCAGCGTATTCCTGTAACGCAAATACATCAGTAGTACCCAAAAACTGCAAGGAACTTAAACTGGCATCTGTCCAAACAAGTATCTCCTGTCTGGTTGGCATTGCGCGAACAATTCTGGAACCTCGTGAAACCCTCAAAAACCCTGCTGAGTTCGTTACCAACGGTTCCCACTGCCCCGGGTTATCTTGGTCTGCCCAGCGAATTAACAAGGGGTCGAAATCAGCACTCGAAGTAGAACCATACGGCACTGCACCAAACGCCAGAAGGTGTTTGTCGTTCTGCGACAACAAAAGCTGCCCTACAACAATAGGCACATCATTCGCGTCATACCCGGAAGTAGTGGCATAAGATTGAAGAGTGACAGCGCGGGTAGCCAGTGCCGTTGAGGGGTCATCCGTTGTACCACGTTCCCAATAATAAGGCGCACCGTTGCGTATATTCATAGCCAGATCGTTATCAAAATTGGCAAACCACCAATCCCGTTGCGCTATGAATACACCGGATGTAGCGCCTGAACCTTCGCCCCAACCCAAGCGCCCCCAACCACCAGTACCCCACCCATAGCCAAAATACCCATTAGCCGCGCCTATACTAATTTCATATGCGCCTACGACCGCCGCCCCACCATTACCCGTGTCGCTGGCATTTGCTGTAACAGTAACCCCACTCGTGTTTTTAGCTGTTATGGTGTATGAATTTACCCCGATTACGGTAGCAATTTCGTAGTTTTGGTTTAAAACCGCCGCCGTTATATTACCCCCCAAAGACACTGCTCCTGAGTAAGTAACAAAATCTCCCGCAATAGCTCCGTGCGCGTTATCTGTAACAGTCAACGTGGAAGACCCGTTAGAAGCAGCGAATGTCACATCCCCCGCAGCCGTAGTATCACGTAACGGAGTTATGTCGTATAACGAACCACCACCCTCGATATACACTTTTTTGTTTGTACCTAAAGCACAGAAATTGTCATCGAACGTAGTTATCCAGCCCCACATCTGACGGCAAGTACCCAGTATCTGAGCCGTTGTATAAGAAGCCCAACCGCCTATTTTTTGAGGAAACCCGCTGAAAAAACGTACTTTTTCAGTTTCCCACCAACCACCTTCACCAGTGTAGTTAGTCTGGTCTCTATTAACGCCGGGGCGAAACTGTAACTTTATAAGGGCCATACTTAGCTCAACTCAAAATGAGGTGCATCAATAAAAGGGCGTCGGGCTTCGCTCCTACAAGTATCTACGTAGTAGTTCATAGCATGTTCCATGTTGCCTTGCCACATTCGTATATCGGGTACATTCCACGCGCCACCCCACCGAATAGAAACATTAAAATCTATAGCCACTTGCCGTATTGCATCCGCTATGTCATCGTATAGATTTAGTTCCCATGAGGGTCTACTCCCTATATAAGCCACCAAGTCAACAGCATCGCCGGTTATGTGTTTAGAGTTCATCGTCTTAGATGCACCGGCTTCGTAATATTCCCGCTGCTTTTCCACGGTACGTAACCCCTCTATAACACCAAAATCTACCTTAGTGATCTGTATAGCCTTAGACACAACCGCAACCAATTCTGGCTTCGCAGTATTGAGTATGTCCCACGATTTTTTAGACAGAACAAACATAATAATTTACCTTATTTATTACTCTTTGCTCGCATATCAATGATTTTTTCTAGCGTCCGACCACCGAAATAGAAAGACATTATCAACATCCCCCATTGGCCTAACAGTTCGACGTATGGTTCATTGACCTCTATATCCCACGCTGACATCAACCCAAAAATTGCATACGTCACCAAGATAAAGATAAGCGTTGCTGGCCTGATATTTTTACTCAGCCAACTGTCAGAACTCATGTCTGCCTTATGTCGGTCAGTTAGGTTATTCTGCTCTAACTTAAACAACTCGGTTTCGTTTGCCATAACCGCTAACTCGCCACTTTGGGCGAGTTTTGCCAACTCAAGCTGCGCTACTGCTTTAGCCTGTGGGTCGGGTATCAGTTTATCTACTAACTTACCACCTATATTCAATAGTGCATCGAGTACCATAGCCATCACAACCCTAATAAAGTGTAGTCATCCGCGTATTTTGTCTCTATCCAAGATATTTCAAGAGGCGTAGGAGTAATAGTCAAATTCAAATCCTGCGTTGAGTTTAACTGCAATCTGGGGAACACCTTCTCATAAACGACATCAAATAAGCTATGTATTTCTTCTGACTCTGCATCAATATCATAGATGTGAGTGTACTGGCTGAGATCGTACCCTAAAAAATCAACCTGTTTAGCAAAATGAAAAAAGATAGAATTATCCTCTATAGCTAAATAATCAGCAGATATAGAGTCAAAATTAGAAATAAAATCGCTAAAAGAAGGCACAGGAGCATTAAGTTTCCATTGGCCCAAACCCGCAATTTTATGCTTATACCCACTTATAAAACGATTAACAGGGTGTCTGGTTACGGCTAGGCGCGTAGTAAACTCTGACCTATCTGCTGTAAACTCATCCCTTACTAACCCATCTTGGTCCCTCCTGCTGATTTGTAAAGGACAGCAACCCACTTCTCCCGCGTTATCATCAAACGTCTTCCCAACAAGTGTACGAACGGTATGCGCTCCGGTTTTTGGAGATACTTGGGCAATTAATTTCTTATCCTTACCCCTATACCCCCTTACAAGAGGAGTCCTGCTGTATTCTGGTATATCAATCAACATGATTATTTTTCCTCTTCGGCGGATAAAGTAAACCCTATGCTTGCTACAATGCCGCCGTCAGTGCCGTCATCTGATATATAAAATGTACCAGAACATGACTTAACCCCGATAGTAGACCTACTTACATAATAATCTCTATCTGAAGTGAGAATAACGTATCCTGCTCCGGGTGAAGATGAAAAAGTACCGCTACTAGGAGTGCCTTTCACGTAATAGTCCCCAGCAGCGGAAGTAGGGCGCACCCAATCTGTCGAAGCGCGGACTGGCGTGTAGGTTATACCCCCTCCGGCTTGCCATATGGCATATACGTTCCCGTCGGACCCAAAACGAACACCAGCCACTACGTTACCCGGATATGCAATGTCTACGTCGTATATTGTACCCGTACTACCTTCTGTACTGCCATCCCAAGTAAAGGGGTTAAGTGCCACTGTTACAGCAGATTTACCATAGAAATCAGTAGGAACGACAATAGCCCCGGAAGCTACGCCAGCCAAATCACGTACCGCAGTGTCATTAAGGCTAATTGTGGCTGTGGCGCTATA
>Ga0222714_10001787_pt1 | contig 23891 bp, 31 predicted proteins | sample C33_3DmetaG_FD_165048 | JGI IMG/M metagenome (GOLD analysis project Ga0222714, IMG submission 165048) | Estuarine water microbial communities from San Francisco Bay, California, United States - C33_3D | ecosystem: Environmental > Aquatic > Marine > Unclassified | place: USA: California...
TTTATAAAAAATAATTTTTTTTAAAAAAAAAAAAAAAAAAAAAAAATTCACTTGTGAGCATAATGATGTGAAATGAAAAAAAACGTGAAATTTTCTGTTACGATATTTTTTTTGAATTTTACACTTTTTAACAAAAATAATTTAAGCATATTTTCTGTTGCTATTATATGCATATTTGTCAACCAAAAATATGCTCCAAAAAAGAAAATAATTTTGTATGCAAATTATGCGACTATAAATGTAGTAAACAATTTCTGTTAAAGCAACATTTATCTACACTGAAGCACAAAAAAAAAGAACGGCAACATTTGGCAACGCAAAAATATGCTACAGAAAGTTTTAAATGTGAAAATTGTGAAAAAGAATATAAGCAACGATCCGGATTATGGAGACATAAAAAAAAATGTATTCAACCAAAACCAAACGATATTAAAAATGAAAATAGTGAATTAATTGATATGGTTAAAACAATTATTAATAATTTCAATAACAATAATGAAATTAAAAACGAATTATTAGAGCAAATAAAATTTCAAACAAATATAATAAGAGATATAATACCTAAAATAGGAAATAATAATAATAATAATAGCAATAATAAGTTAAATATAAATGTATTTCTCAATGAAAAATGTAAAAATGCAATAAATATGACCGAATTTGTTGAATCATTACAAATAAAATTAAAAGATATTGATTACACAAAAAATAATGGACTATTAAATGGTATTAGTTCATTATTTATTAATAATTTAAAACAAATGGAGACATATGAAAGGCCTATCCATTGTACTGATATTAAACGTGAAACTTTATATATCAAAGATAATAATAACTGGAAAAAAGATATGCATAAAAATAAAATAAATGAAATAATAACAGACTTAACAAATAAACATAGAAAAATTTTAAATAATTGGAAAAAAAATAATCCATCGTGGGAAAAAAATGATAGTAAAAAAGATGAATATTTATGTTTGGTTAAATCGTTAATGGATGATATAGATAATGATAATATTATTAAAAATATAGCAAAAGAAACATTAGTAACAGATATAATATCTAAATAATAGATAATTACAAAGATGTATAATTACCAAGATGTATAATTATCAGAACTATTTGCTGCCATAGGTTCATTGCTCATTTGCTGTATATTATACATATCATTATAGGTTCTTCGTTCTTGGTTATTTCCCATTTGGTCTATGTCATTATTTTGCATATTTGGTGTTCTTGTTAAATCAATATTATTTGGTAATAATTGGTTTGTATCATTATAGTCAACGTTTGGTTGTTTTATATTTGGTAATGGTTGTTTAATTTTTATATTATTATTATTGTTAGTGTTATTGTTATTGTTATTGTTATTATTGTTATTATTTCCTTCCCAAATATCAATCAATCTTTGATATAAAATATTTATTTTAGACCCCAATTTTGTTTGCATTGTAAACATTAGTATAATGAAAGGTAACATGACATTTAGTAAATTAAAATTCGAGTATTTACATTCACTATATGTTGGAATATATATTATTGCTTTATGCGAAAACCACATTCCTAAAATCATTAGTATGAGTTGTCCAATAATTTCTACTGATAATTCTAAATTATTTTTCTGATCATCTTCTTCCGGAATTATATGTTTTATTATTTTTAAAATAACTACAGCTGGAATAATAGATAATACTGAATACTGAATAATATTCATAATTTCACACTTATTATCTTTGTTAAAATTAAATACATGATTTAAAAATCCTAAACTTTCTTTTGGAATATCTGTTATTTTATCACTTATATTTTCCATTATGTTTTATAAAAAGAAATTAAATATAATTTAATTATATTTATTAATAAATTATATCATGTTAAAAAGAGTTTTGATAAATAATAAAATTTTAAATGGTTATTTTCACGAAGAAAACCAATATTTGAATTTAATACATGATGTGATAAATTGTGGAGAACCAGTTAATTCAAGAAATGGCAATGTAAAAGCAATATATGGTTCAGTGATGCATTTTAATTTATCAAATAATATAATGCCTTTATTAACAACCAAACAAATAGCGTGGAAAACATGCTTAAAAGAATTATTTTGGTTTATTAATGGTTCAACTGATAATAAAATATTAAAAAGTCAAAATGTAAAAATATGGAATGGCAATAGCAGTAGACAATTTTTAGACAGTAGACAATTATATAATAATAAAGAGGATGATTTAGGACCAATATATGGGCATCAGTGGCGCCATTTTAATGCAGAATATATAAATTGTAATACAGATTATACAAACCAGGGAATAGATCAATTAAAATATATTATAGATAATTTAAAAGATACAGAGAATAAATATTCTAGACGTCTATTAATGTCTGCTTGGAATCCTTGTCAAATAGATCAGATGTCTTTACCTCCTTGCCATGTTATTGTTCAATTTAATGTTTCTAACAATAAATTATCGTGTAGTTTATATCAACGTAGTGGAGATATTGGATTAGGTGTTCCGTTTAATATAGCATCATATAGTTTTTTAACACATATATTGGCAAGTCATTGTAATTTAGAAGCATCCGAGTTTATTTATCATTTAGGAAATTGTCATATATATAGTGACCATATTGACACACTACAAGAACAGCTTAAAAATAAACCAAAAATATTTCCTACAATAAAAATTTTAAATAAAAAACAAAATATTGAAAATTATAATGTAGAAGATATAGAAATACACAATTATTTTTTTAATAAAAAATTAAATATGAAAATGCGTTGTTAACATTATATTATTATATGAATTAATAGTAAATTATGAGTGGTAATGCTAGTATATCAGCAGCAATTCGTAGAAGAGGAGTAGAAGATAATAGCTCTACAGGTAGAAATCGTGTTATTTCTAATAATTTAGAAACAAATAACCAGAACCGACGCAGAAGTTATCTAGAAATTATGGTAAATCATGAAGAACGTTTGAAGGATGCTGAAGTATTAATGCAAAATTCACTACTCCCAACGCAAGAAGAACAATCAACAAGTATAGAAACAATTCTAAAAATGGTTAAAGAAATTAATGTAGAAATTACTAATATAAAAGACAAGTTAAATAATATGGATTTAGATACAATTTCAGAATAAGTGTTTAATTAAATAAATCGTTTTTTAATTAAAACAATAATATATAATATCTTTAATACTAATTATGGATATTATATTAATACCGTTAATATTTTGTGTAGCATTATTTTTATATTTACATATTTGTTTTCATAATAAAACAAGCAATGATTTAGAGGTATACGAAGTTGATAATATATCAAAAGATAAATTAGAAGAAATTTGCGATGTAAGACAACCAGTAATTTTTAATTTTATGAATAACGATATAAATAATTTATTAAATCAAGAAAATATACAAAATACTTATGGGGCTTTTGATATTAAACTTCGAGATACAAAAAAAGACTTATTAGAAAATGAATTATTATATTTAAATGTAAATTTCAACAAGTTTATTGATGTTACAAAGAATGATAATGAATCAAAATATTTTACAGAAAATAATGAAGATTTTTTAGAAGAGACTGGGTTAATTAAAATACTAAAATTAAATGATTTATATTTACGACCATATTTAATATTAAATTCTTATTATGATGTTCAATGTGGTTCTGAAAACGCCCAATCACCTTTTAGATATGATTTATTTTATAGACATTATATTTTAGTAACAGAGGGTTCAGTTAAAATAAAATTAGCACCCCCAAAATATAAAAAATATTTATTTGTTAAAAATGATTACGAAAATTTTGAATTTAAATCAGAAATTAATCCTTGGGATGTAAAATATGAACATAAAGATGAATTTAATAAGGTGAAATGTTTAGAAATTGAATTACATAAAGGACAAATAATTTATATACCGTCATATTGGTTTTATAGTATTCAATTTAATAAAGAGTCAACAATTTGTAATTTTAAATATCAAACATATATGAGTTCTTTATGTATTGCACCTCAATTAGCAATTAATATATTACAAAATCATAATATACAGAGAAAATATATAAAAAATTATAAAGTTTAAATATATATTTTTAATAATTATTAAAGATTTTATATAAAAAACCCATGATTATATTAAATAAATATATATTGCTAGATAAAATAGGTGAGGGCAGTTATGGCGATGTTTATATAGGAGAACACATATATTTAAAAAAAAAAGTAGCTATTAAATTAAGTAAAGAAACAGAAAATATTTTATTAAAAAATGAGGCAAAAATGTATAAATATTTGGAAAATACCAGAGGTGTTCCAGATATGTTATTATACGGTTTAGATAACAATTATTATTATCTAATTTTAGAGAAGTTAGATAAACAATTAGAGAGAAATAAAGAAATAAATATATGTAATATTGGAACTGAAATGATAAAAATCATTGAAGAAATACATAAAAAGGGTGTTATACATCGCGACATAAAACCAGATAATTTTATGTATAAAAATAACAAATTATATTTATTAGATTACGGGCTGTCTACTATGTATTTAGATAATATGTCTATTCATAAAAAATTAAATAAAATAAGTAATATTTTGGGTTCTGTTAATTATATAAGCGTTAACATTCACAATTATATCTTACCATCAAGGAGAGATGATATTGAATCAATTATATATGTATTATTATATCTTTATAATAAATTGGAGTGGGAAAATTTAACAGAAATAGAAATTAAATATTCAAAAACAAATTTTATCAATAATTATAATTTTAAAATTATAGAAAATGATAAAGTATTAACTATTTTAATTAAATTATTAATTTATACTAGAAATTTAGGTTATTTTGATACACCGGATTATAAATATATATATAAACTACTTAAAGATTCTCCGTTATTAGATAATAATGAGTTCTGAGGCAGATACATACGTCGGTAGAGTAAAGTGGTTTAACACCAAGGCAGGATATGGTTTTGTATCATATAAAGATAATGAAGGCAATGAACAAGACATTTTCGCACACCACGCTGCGATTAAAACCGAAAAAGAACTATTTAGGTATTTAGTTCAGGGAGAATACATTAATTTTACAATTGAAGATGTAAAGCAAAATGGTGATGAAGATAAACACTCTACTACTGCCGGAAATATTACTGGTATTAATGGTGGTATGTTAATGTGTGAAACTAGAAATACATTTGAAAGTCGTGATCGCATTGAATCTAACCCACAATGGATGTTGGTAAAACGGGGTAGCAATAAATCGACTGGGCGCGGTGGAAATGGTCGCGGTGGAAATGGTCGCGGTGGACGTGGACGCGGCGGGGGTGGGCGAGGTAAGCAGTCCTACACCACTCATAATAGTTTTGATGAATAAAAATAAAAAATAAAAAATAAAAAATAAAAAATAAAAAATAAAAAATAAAAAATAAAAAATAAAATTTTAATATAACATTTTTATGATATATTAAAATTAAAAACTAATAAATAAATAAATAAATTAAAATTAAATAAAAGTTATGTATTAAATATTAATAGGTAAATGTCAATAGAAAATATTGATAGTTTAATAAATAATATAGAATTGGAATTAAAACAAGTTAAAAAAGAATTGCGCAAATTAAAAAAAAATTCAAAAAACCAAGTAAAAAAAGAATCAAAGCAAAATGGATTGACAAAAGAATATTTATTATCAGATAAGTTATGTATATTTTTAAAAATAGAAAAAAAAAGTAAGATGTCGCGAGCGGAAGTAACAAAGAGATTATTAGAATATGTAAAAGAGAATAATTTAGGAAATAAAAGAGAAATAAAACTAGATGAAAGATTAAAAGAGATAATAGATGAAGAAGAAGTAACGTATTTTACAATCCAAAAGTCGATGAATAAGCATTTCAAATATAAAAAATAAAAAAACTATACTAATTTTTGTTTTTTTTTTAAGTTTTTTCAATGTTTTTGTTTTAAAGGTTGTTGATGAGTAGTTGAAAGCGGTTAGCAGCACTAAAGTCGCCTCGATTGATAGCGTCAAAGTGTAAATTCATAAGATTAGCCAAATTGTATTCGTGGTTGGATGGTGTTGTGGGTTTGTTGAGAAGTTGTGCGTTGCAGGCATGCAACTCTTTAATATACATAGAAAGACCGGACTTGATGCGTCGGGTGTCAAGACAAGCCTGATTGGTGCTGAACTGACCGGGTATAGGAATAGTGGCGCCGATGAGTTCGTTGTCTTCAAGTGAATTGAACGAACAAATCTGAATGGGTTGCGGCGTTTTGAAAAACGAAGCCGGTTTAGGTTGAATAACCTTGGAGAAAGAAGACATCGTCGAAGTCGAAAAGCTTAAATAAAATCAATTCAAATTAAGCCGGCCATATATAAAAAAGTAAAAAACTAAATCAATTTTTTAAAAACAAAATAAAAAAATCGATTAACATAAAAAAACTATTATAATATAATATTTATTAAACAAATAAAGTAAATATGTGTAATTATCTGTTGTAACAAAGTAAAACGTGGGGTATGACGCGGCGATAATGACGGCAAGCACACAAACAATCTTTTGCGATATCAGGGTTATCGCGTGTAGATGAACAAATGTGTCTATCACAACAAGTGCACTGCCCAAGAATAGATAAGAAGTAAATGAGTTGATGTTCTGTGAAATGGTCAGCGATATATGAATACTTGTCGCTGAAAGATTGTTCGTAATTGATACCGGTGTACCGAGACATGAAAACCGACTGCTGGCACAATGTATAAATGTCTCGATCAGTGTTGTACTGTTGAATGATATCACGGAGTGTTTCAGAAACATCATCAGACGAGCGAATGTCTTTGTCTGGTGGCGTTTGAGAGTTCTCTTGTTTGGTCGAAGTATATGACGGTTCATATTTACATCGGCACCTGGAATGGGCGGTGTCGTGTGCGTCGGTTGAGTTAATCTGCGGGAGCGAAGACATTGTCGAAGTCGTAAAGTTGAAAGGCTTAAAGAAGTGTTTAAGCCTGTGTAATATAAAAAAGTAGAAAACTAAATCAATTTTTTAAAAACAAAATAAAAAAATCGATTAACATAAAAAAACTATTATATATTTATTTTGTAAATAAATATGGAGTATAATAGAGTATAGCAAATTATGACAATGAAATAGTTAAAGCATCGTTGAGTTTTCTAAGTAGGTGTCGACAGTTACATTCGCATGCGTCCTCGTGACAATAATCGCCAAGACCTCCGTTGGTTTTCGGAAGAGAGGGTGCAGATGCGTCGCCGGTGTGGCGCCGACAACATAGACAATCTTTGAAAACAAGCATATAGTCAATAATCTGTGGGCGAGTAAGTTTAAACGCCAAATAGTCGGGGTATTTAATGTGATCGTCAGGAGGTTTTCCATCTCGCGACTCCCAGGCGTGAATAACCCACATTTCCTCTGCTAATTTTTCTAAATGCTTACGGATACTTGTTTCGGCAGTAGAAGTGGGTTGTGGGAGCGCCTCACAAGTCTCCGTCGCCGATACCGGTTCGGGATAGTATGGACTGCACTCAATGCAAGAGCAGTATTTAGTATCTACATTTGGATGCGGCAACGGGTCGCAAGTAGCCGAAGCAGAAACCGGAGTTTGTTCATGCGCGTTATACGCTGGTGGTGGCAGAGGGTCGCAAGTAGCATTCGCTGGAACAGGGCGCTTGGGGCAATCGCAGTAGGGAGTATCGCAGTCGGAGTACTCGCAGTCGGAGTAGTCGCGGTCGGAGAATTCGAAATCATCGTAACCCATGGTGGTCGTAGTAAAAGGTTTAATCAGAAGTTAAACCTGTAATAAATAAAAAGTAGTTTATTTAAATCAATTTTTTAAAAAACTAATAAAAAAACCGATTAACATAAAAAAGTTTTAAATACTTATAAGCTTAGAAATTTTAAAAAATCTCTTATATATTTTTTGTTTATCTTTAGTATATCCGTTAGCTTTTCTAATAGGAACAAGTTTGAATCCAATGGAGTTTAAAATTTGTCTAACAATATTAATAAGAGGCCATTTTTGATTATCCATAGCGTTTTTATGAAGTGAGTTTAAATATGAAGAAGAAAACAAATTTTTAATTTCCGGTATTTTCTCTCTAACTTTCTGATATGTATCTTGATTTAAAAGAATATTTCTTTCAAAAATAATATTATCTAATGATTGAATAGACACAGAATGAATACCACACAAATTTAAAAAATTTAAAACAATAATGTCTTTATTATTCATATAAAATAATTCTTTTATATCTTTATATAAAAAAAAGTAGAGAGAATAAATAATAAATAATAAATAATTAATAATAAAAATTTAATGACAATAAATAAAACCACATTCCTGACAGATACCACAATCTTTTGTATAGTTGTGGTTAGTTTTGAAATAACAAGTCAAATAAGTATCGTCAATGTTAATAATAGGTGGAGTAACATAAGAATTGTAGAAATCTTGATTTGTCAAAAACTTGTCAAGACGTTGTTTGCGAATGTTCTTGGATCTGTTAACAGAAGACTTGCGTAGAGCTTTGCGGGTTTCGGGAGTCATGATTAGAAATATAATCGCTATTAATATAATACTTAATATTTATATTAAATCAATTTTTTTTATTAAATCTCTCTAATAAAATAAATACAAAATATAATTAATTAATAAAAAACAATATATCTAGTTATATAACCTATTTCTAGTTATATAACCTATTTCTTGATATATAACCGATATCTAGTTATATAACCGATATCTAAATAGAACTATGTAAAAAACTAAATAGCACTATGTAAAAAACTAAATAGCACTATGTAAAAAATATTATTATTTATGCTATTTTTAAAATATACTTTTTTTAAAATATACTTATTTACATAGTGCTATTTATTTGTTTGCTCTTTTTGGCCTTGTCTTTCAACATAATAAACAAAGGAGATTGACCTGTGGTGTCACAACTGCACGTGGTGATGAATGCTTGCGACGGCAAATTATCGCCAATTATTTCAGCACGTCTACCAACCGGACACGAGGTAAAACACCTATAGCGATGTGATCCACAGAAGTTGTCTGTGGGATAACAGATATTAAATGTACACCCCGGCAACTGGCATTTGGTATTGCACAGTCTAAAATTGTGTTGTTTACAATATACATATCCTCCGGACTCCTCCCCACAACCCTTAACAAAACAAGTTCCAGCACTCATGAAAAGTTCAAATGTATTTGTTTGAACCCGAATTAAAGTATTTTAAATAATATTAATTCAATTTTTTAATTATTATATATATTTTTTTGTTGACATAAAAAAAATAATAATTATATATATTTTTTTATGTCAACAAAATATTAGCATAATATTTAAAAAAATTGAATTAATATTAGTTAGTAAACAATAAAATTAGGTTCGCAATTAGTGACCCTTTATTATCATGTCTTTGAGCAAGATTTCTATTGAAAACGCGGTTTACACTGGTTTCGAGAACAGCATTAAGGTGTGTGTTCTTGATGCAATTCGGTCGTTGTCAATTACCTACGGGTTTGACTACGATGAAGCAGTAAATAATCTAGACGTTGGAAAGGTTGAAATCGTGTCAAATACTAAACCAACCACGCCAATCAAGACAACGCAAACCAAGACCACAAGTGTAAAAACAGAAAAAGTAAAAAAACCCGAAATTGAACTACCATTTTGTGGTAGTAAAATCGAAGGGTTTTGTAGCGCAATTAAAAAATCAAATGGGCTATATAATCAGTGCATGAAATCCACTAAGAAAACATATTGTTCAATTTGTCAAAAGCAAGCAGACAAAAACTCAACGAATAAACCAAACCTAGGTGATATTTCTGATCGCATCGAACAAGGCGACGACTGGAGCGACCCAACGGGCAAGAAACCAGTGAAATACGCTAAGGTTATGGAGAAATGTAATATTTCAAAAGAAATGGCAATTGAAGTTGCCAAATCTTTTGGTATTGAAATTCCTGAGTCAGAGTTTGTTCTAGATAAGACAAAAAAGGGACGTCCTAAGAAATCGGTTTCAACTGAAGATACCGATGATGAAAAAGACAAAAAAAAGCGCGGACGCCCAGTCAAAGATAAAGAGCAAGAAGAAAAAACACCGGGTGATGATTTGATTGCGTCTTTAATCGAAGAAGCAAAGCTTGAAGAGACCGTTGAAAAGGTAGGTAAGAAGAAGTCTAATAAGAAGAAGTCTAGTAAGAAGAAGTCTAATAAGAAGAAGTCTAGTAAAAAAGAGGTTGAACCTGAAATTCCGGAAGTAATCAATCACTCCGAACTAGAAGAGGAAGATGAAATTGATGAAATTGAAGTAGTTAAAAAAGAAATTGACGGCAAGACATATTTACTTGACCAGAATAATGTAATTTATGATGAAAATCAAAACGAACTAGGAACTTATAATAAAGAAACTGATACGATTATTTATTTTGATAACGATGAAGAAGAGGTATAAATAAATAAATATACTTTTAAAAAAAGAATAGCAAAATATTAATAAATATACTTTTAAAAAAAGAAAAAGAAAAAATTGTAAATAAATATACTTTTAAAAAAAGTATAGCAAAATATTAATAATAATATTTTTTTATTTATCTATTTATAAATAAATAAAAATTAAAATTGAAATATAAAATCGAAATTAAGTTTTTAATATTCAGCAGAAATGTTGAGCAAATTCGAACAAGAAAATGCAATTAAATTGCACGATTATCAATGCACCGGAATTAACTGGTGTGTTGAGAGGGAAAAAGAAGGTATAGAAATAAATAAAAAAAAAACATATGGTGGTTTAATTTGTGATGAGATGGGGTTGGGTAAAACATATCAAATAATAGGAACAATATTAAGTAATTATTTACCAAGAACTTTAATAGTAGTTCCAAAAATATTATTAAACCAATGGAAAACAATATTTAATAAAAAACTAAATCACGATATATTATATTATCATGGCGTAAATAAAAAACAAATAACACTTGGTGAATTGAAAAATGCACCGGTAGTTTTAACAAGCTATCATATGCTATTAACTCAAAAAAAAGAACTAAAAAATTTTATCCAAGATATCGAGTGGAATCGTGTAATTTTTGATGAAGCACATCATTTGCGTGAAACAAAAACAAAATTAAATATGGCTGGAAATGATTTGAAAAGTAAAGTAAAATGGTTAATCACCGGAACACCAATTCAAAATAAAATAGGCGATTTATATAGTCTTTTAAACATATTGAAAATAGACAAAGCATATTATAAAGAAAACTTAGATGACGTATTAGAAAAAGTAATGCTGAAAAGGACAAAACAAGAAGTAGGTTTAAAATTACCAGAATTAAAAGAACATGTTATATATGTAAAATGGAAAAACGAAAAAGAAAAAAAACAAGCAGAGAATATACATAAAAAACTTAAATTCAGTAATTTAAATTCAAATGAAAAATTAGATAAAGGTGAAATACTTAAGCAAGTAATAAAATGTAAACAGAGCTGTGTAGATTTAAACTTAGTAAAAGAAATAGAAAATAATAATTATACAAAATTAAATAGCGTTGTAGAATTTATTAAAGAGAGAAATTCAGATAAAAAATTGATATTTTGCCATTTCAATAAAGAGATTGAATATTTAACTAAACAACTATCCAGTGATAATTGTGTAGTTAATTATTTTAATGGTTCAGTAAGCAATAAAAAGAGGGAAGAGATATTGAAATCTAATGTAGATATATTAATATTACAAATCCAGACCGGTTGTGAAGGATTAAATCTGCAGCAGTTTAATGAGGTATATTTTGTAAGTCCGTCGTGGAATCCAGCGGTTGAATCACAGGCCATAGCGCGATGTCATAGAATAGGTCAAGAAAAACCAATAAATGTATTTAGATTTAAGATGGAACCTTTTGATGATGAATATAATACAAAATCATTAGATATGCATAGCAGTATATGTCAACTTAAAAAAAAAGTTATAGCAAATGTTATAGATAATAATCCATTTAATTCAGATTTAGACTGTTGTATTTGTATGGAAAATATAGATTATATAAAAATTGAAAAATTAGCGTGTGGACACACATACCATAATAGTTGTATATTAGAATGGTATACAACAAAATTATCGTGTCCTATATGTAGGCAACACAATTAAAAAATTTTAAATATATTTTTTTAATTAAATTAAATTATATATTTTTTTAATTAAATTAAATTATATATTTTTTTAATTAAATTAAATTATATATTTCCGTAGGAATGTTATCATATTTTTTAATAAAATTAAAATTTCTAGATTCATATGTTTTTTTAACGCCATATGGATGCTGTTTAGGTTTATAATCTATAGCAAAATGACTACACGAAACGCCGTTATAATAACCCGTAAGTCTTTTTTTAAAGATATCTTCGCTGCGAAGTGATTTTGGAAAATAAGTTAAATAACAAGTTAATCTATTAAAATCATATTTAAGTTTTTTATCAGAAATTCCGGAGTTGGCGTGAATAGTTTTTGAATTCCACAAAACAAAACAGTTTTCAGGAATAATTAGTTTAACAGCTAATTGATTATGTAAATCAGATTTGTCAATTTGTGAAAAGTTAGTTTTTGAGTTTTTAATTATTTTATATGTTTTATGAGACTTAGGAACAACTATAAATCCGGCACTATGCTCGTTTACTGGTAAGAAATTATACGCGCCCTGTATAGAATATAAATCAGAATCAAATGATTGATCAGTATGTAACCAAGAATCAGATTTTTGTTTATTAGATAAATAAACTGAAAATGAATCAAAACTAGCAATTAAATCTTTTGTATTGTGTAAAAGATGCCATATATTTAAAATATTTTTATCTGTTCTAAGAGACCACATAAAATCTGAATGAGATAATCCGTTCCAATATACCATGCCTTTGTTCCACATCATTGGAGAATTAGACGGGATCCAGGTTTCTTTATTATGAAAATCAAAATTTGGTGATACAAATTTCCAGTCTTTAGCAAATAATTTAAAATATTTAATCATTGTTTCTCTCGGTAAAATCTTTTTCAAAACAACAAAACCATTTTCATCTAAATATTTTTTCCATTCAGTTGAGTTTAAACTCTCAAATAATTCGGGGGTAAAAGTCTTCATTTAGTTTATGATTGCTTTTACCTGCTTAATTAAAATTAAATATTAAAAAATTCAATTTTTTTATATATTAGTATTTTAATTATATTACCGATAAATCATTATATTACCGATAAATTATTATGTTACCGATAAATCATTATGTTACCGATTTCTAGATAGTACTTTATTAAGTATTTTAGGTAGTTTTTACTGTGTTTAAGGATATTAAGTATTTTAAGTAGATTCGCCTGTATATAACAAATCAAACACAAATCAAACACAAATCAAACACAAATCAAACACAAATAAAAAACAAATAAAAAACAAATAAAAAACAAATAAAAAACAAATCAAACACAAATCAAACACAAATCAAACACAAATCAAACACAAATCAAACACAAATAAAAAACAAATTAAACACAAATAAAAAACAAATTAAATATAGATTAAATATATAATTATTGTAATTATGGATAAGACAGATAAAAAACAAGTTGACTCAACCGGTTCAGATACTTTAAATACCTTATTAAAAGCAGATATTGAATCTATAAGATATGGATCAAAAGAACAGACCATAAATGTTGGTGATATGAAACGTCAAACCTTAACTCCTGACGAATTATATAAATTATGCCAACAAGGAGATTTTAATATTACTAATAATAAATTATTTAGCGAGGATAAATCTGTTTCCGAAATTAAAAAATCATATGACGCTTTTAATAAATATAAAAAAGAACTAGTAAAACAATTTGAAGATAAAAGACGTCAGCTATCAGATAATAAAAAAACTAGAATAGACCCCAAAGACGACTTTTATACTTATGTAAATGAAAAGTGGTTAAATGAACAAGATGAACAGTTAATGACAAATAAAAAATATTATATACAGGTTGATGCATTTAGGGTAACTCAAGAAAAAGTATTTTACGAAGTAATTGATATGTTAAAAAAATATATAAAAGATAATAAGAAAAAACAAGAAGCAATATCAGTTAATAATTTATGGAGTTCTCTCACAAAAACTACTACTAATAACCTAACAAAACATTATTCTAGAATAATGACAGATATAGATAAGATATTTAGATTAGGTGATATGTATGATATTTTAGCATATTTAAATTTAAAAGAGGTTCATTCATATGCGTCACCAATTAGATGGAAAGTATCCCCCGATGAAAAAAATGTTAAAAAATACATAAGTCATTTAACTTTTGGAGAATTAGGTTTGTATGACATAATGACATATTTTGATTTGCCAGATGATAAACCAGAAGAGAAATTAAGAAAACAAGAAGTAAAAGATAAATATCTAGAATATATTAAAAAATGCCTTAAAGCCTGTTTAGGAAAAGATGCCGATGATTTAAATCCACAAGATGTATGGGATGTAGAAGTTGAACTTGCTTCAAATATGGGGTGCGAACATAAATTAGATGATCCTAATTATTACATTAAGGTATCCGCAGACAATTTATTAAATGAGACTGGTTTTGATTGGAAAAAGTTTTCGTATAAATTAGGTTATCAAAAAGATAAAACCCCTAAACAAATAGTAATATCATCATACGGCGCTATGGAATGTTTAACTAAATTATTACGCCAAAATTGGAATACAAAAAAATGGAGAACATTTTGGTTGTTTATATTTTGCAAACAAGGTGTTCGTTTTACACACCAGACAAGAAATATACATTATGAATTCTTTAATAATTATTTAAGAGGTCAATCAACGCCGATGCCTGATGATATATACGCAATATCCATTTTAGGATTCTGCTATAATACATTATTAAGCAATTTATATGTAAATAAAAATAAAAATCCGTTACATGAGAATTATGTTAGGAATATGGTTGATGACCTTAAATATATATTTATGAGACGAATTGAAAGAAACAATTGGTTATCACCATCAACAAAAAAAATGGCTTTGAAAAAATTAGAAAAATTAAAATTGTTAATTGGATATCCAGGGGAGTTACGGATTGACCCAGAATTATTTTATGTAAAAGACAATATATTTAACAACATTATTAAACTAGAAAATTGGAAAGTAAAAGAATATATTAAACTAGAAGGCGAAGACTTAATAGATATACCAGAAATAGACTGGAGTATTTTTAAATTATCTGGAACACAACCTTATGTAGTAAATGCTTATTATATGCCAACAAAAAATGAAATTTATATACCATTAGCATTTTTACAAAAACCATTCTTAGATTTAGGAGAAAGAGGAATTGAATATAATTTAGCGCATGTGGGGTATACCATTGGACATGAATTAAGTCATGCGTTAGATAAACAAGGTAGTAAGTTTGATGAAAATGGAAATTTAAATAACTGGTGGACTGATGCTGATCGAGCAAAATATAAAAAAAAAATGGAAGACGTAAACTTACAATATAAAACATTCGCTAAATATGATGGTCTAGATTATGACCCAGAGATGGCTATAGGAGAGAACATAGCAGATATAGTAGGAATATCTTTAGCGGAAGAATATTTATTTGATTTCCAAATATTAAATAAAAATATAACTTTAATTAAAAAAATATCTTTAGAAACATTTTATATTTATTTAGCAATTCAATCAAGACAAAAAGTAGCTCCTGAAGCACTTCAAGCAAAATTAAAAACAGATCCACATCCTTTAGAAAAACATAGATGTAATTGCCCGCTCGCTCGTTTAGAAATATTTAGAGGTATTTTTGGAGTTAAAAAGAATAATAAAATGTGGTGGCACAATATGGATACTATTTTTTAAATATACTATTTTTTAAATATACTATTTTTTAAATATACTATTTTTTAAATATACTATTTTTTAAACAATTATAAAATTTTTTTTTAATTATAATATATATAATGCCATCAAGAAGAACTAGAAGAAGTAGAAGAAGTAGAAGAGGTAAAAAAATGAACCCAGCCGCTACTCGTAAAAAGATAGAAGCTAGGAAAGCAGCTAGGAAGGCTGCTAAGAGAGCCAAATCTGTAGCTAGAATGGCTACCCGCTCTAGAGCTGCTGCCGCTCGTAAAGGAGCCGCTGCTGCTGCCGCTGCTTCTGCGGCTGCTGCCGCTGCTAACGCCGCTGCTAACGCTGCTAACGCATCTGCTGCTGCCAAAGCTTCTGCTGCTGCCAAAGCTGCTGCTGCTGCCAAAGCTTCTGCTGCTGCTGCCGCCCATTAAATACATATAAGCATACAAACAAATAAGCATACAATAATAATATTTAATAACTAATAAATTATTAAATATTATTAATTTTTAAAAATTAAATAGTTTAATATACAAGCAAAAAAAACGTTAATAATCTATATCTAGTTCTATTTTAGAAATAAAAAGTATATATTTTAGAAATAAAAAGTATATATTTTAGAAATAAAAAGTATATATTTTAGAAATAAAAAGTATATATTTTCTATAAATTATTAAAATATTGTTGAAAAAGTATACTTGCTTGTTGGGCTTGATATTTTTTAAATAATAGAATATAAACATAGTATTTTTCTTCCATATTATGTGTTAACTCATGACACAAATCGCTATTGCAGTTCCAGTAGTCATAATCATGATATAGGCAACACACTCGACAATTTTCACGCTCTTTATGTACAAGTTTATACGCGTCTTCATAATTGGTTTTGCTCTCATTCACCACCTCAATATTAACAAGATCGGAAACCATAATACTAACGAAAAAGAATATACTTTATTTCTTTCCCTAAAGATAGAGTATATTTGATAATTTAAATCAATTTTTTATTTATTTTAAAACTAATAATATCAATAAAAAATTGATTTAAAGATATACTATACTATTATAGTAAGGGAATTACATTATGATCCCTTTAAATTTGCGTGGATGCCCGAGCGGTTAAGGGGATGGTTTTAAGCACCATTGCACAATAGTGCGCGTGGGTTCGAACCCCACTCCACGTAAATTTTTTTATTTTAAATTTAATTAAAAAACTTAATTAAATTTAAAAAATTATCGTAGTAAATAACTAAAAATACTATTTTTTTGCAATATCATCTAATGCTTTAGATAAATCGCTAAAATCAAAAACTCTCTTTTTTTTTATTAATTCTTGTCGTTTTTTTCTGGTTGCTGCTCTCATTTTATCTTGTTTTTCTTTATTTTTCGCAGCTTCAATCGCTATACGACTAGGTTTACGATTTCTTACAGATTTTCTATTACCTTTTTTTGGTAACAGTATATTTGGTATAGATGAAATCGTTGATTGTAATTTACGTCTTTGTCTAGCAACTTTATTTGCGGTAGCTTTATTAACAGAAAACAATGTTGAACTAAATAAATTACTTAGTTCATCTATTGGGTTTTTATCCATACCAGCTCTATTTCTTCTAGAATATTTTTTTTGTTTTTTTTTAGTATATCTTGGACGCACCCGTTTATTAGCCATTATATATATATTAATAAAGGTAAAAAAATAAAAAATATAAAAAAGTATATTTATTATTTTGCTAAATTTTTATAAAATTTTATTTATTATTTTGCTATACTTTTATAAAAATATACTTTTATAAAAGTATATTTATTATTTTAAATACGATGTCTTTTCCTAGGAAGCTCTTGATTTAGTTGAGACAATTGTTGTGTAAGTTCAGTAATTTGGTTTTCTTGTTTTTTAATAACTTTCAATAGGTGGGACGGGTCATTATATTGGTCAGGATTAGTATGCTTACGCAAGTACCAAAACCATCCATCGTTGTTCGGATAATATAACGAAAACTTTGTACTAATATTATTATTTAGTTTATATTGCAACTCAATGGTACTTTCATTATACATCCAGCCGCTAAAATGTACAAACGCAGAATAAAATGTGCCTTTAGCGTTATTACGCTTAACTACATCGACTCGTTGAACTTCGCCATAATTATTAGTAAAATAATAATTAATAAAATGAATAATTTTATTTTCATAATTACTATCATAAATAAAACCTCGCCCGGAATAATAAGTTCTAAGATGTTTTAAAGCAATATACGGAACATATAGTCCCATTTTAAAGTCAAAATATTCACCATAATTAGACGATGACATATTTGGGGAAATTTTATCGTGTGTATGTTTTTGTTGTTGCCCGGTTAACTCGCCAGCATCTACGGTTGTTGATTGAATATCCGGTTCTTGACTGTCTTGAGATAGATTATTTTCCAAACTAGAATTATCACACTTACAATCATAATTATAAGCGCTATCGCGACTAGAAGAGCTATCGAGACTAGAAGAGCTATCACGACTAGAAGAGCTATCGCGACTAGAAGAGCTATCACGACTAGAAGAGCTATAGCTTCTAGAAGAAGAAATAACAATATTTTCGTTATCTTGAGTAAGAGTCGTGGACATCGAGGAAGTCATAATAGTAATTAATAACCAATCAATGGATAAATATTAAATTAATTATTTTATTCTAATTCAATTTTTTTTAAAAATAAGTAAATATACTTTTATAAAAGTATATCAAAATAATAATAAATAAAAAAATTGATTATAATAACTAATTAAAAATAAGTATATAATTAATTATATAATGATTTCCAACGTTATTAAAGAAATGGAAAAAGCAGAAAAACTTAATATCTCAGGATATGAAAAAAAACAAATGGTTTTAGAAAAATTAAAAAAAGAGCTTGGTGATTATTATCATTATAATGCATATATTATTGCATCTACAATTGATTTTATAGCAACAATTTCAAAAAATAATTTAGTAACATCAATAAATAATAAATAATAAATAAATAATAAATATTATACTAAATATAATAATAATAAGATAATTGTTGTTAAAATAAATAAATGATTATTAATAAAAAAATAAAATATTTCAACAATTTTTTATTTGAAAATGAAGCAAATCAAGTATTAAATTGGTTAAATTCAAAAACATTTAAAAAAGGTATAAATAATGACAATAGTATAATTAAAAGAAAACAATTGTGGTTTCAAAAAGATAAAAAACCATTCAATAAAGATTGGCAAATGTATGATAGATGGTGTTCTGAAAAAGAATATGATCCTATTTTAATTTATTTTGAATTTATAATTGAACTATTTTTAAAGCAACAAGATATCAATGATGTCGATATAAATATTAATTCTTGTTTAATAAATAAATATAAAAATGGTTCAGAATTTATAAAATTTCATCAAGATTCGACAAAAGCATTTGGGGTTAATCATTATATTATATTATATTCTATTGGCGAAGATAGAGTTATGAGGTTCAAAAATATAAATAATAATAATGATATTTTTGATATAAATTTAAAGTCAAACTCTTTATTAATAATTTATCCAGAAATTAATAATATTTATCAGCATTCTATTTTAAAAGATGATACAAAAAATATAAGATATTCACTTACATTCAGAGAATTTATCTCTTAGCAAAATATCCAATACATGATAACACTAGTTTTTTAAAATAATTAGATTTAACTACATCGGCAATACTATTTATTTTTAATTCTTGTTTACTAGCCTTAATAATTAAATCAATAGTATCCGAGATTAAACCATTATTTATATTTTGCTCTATATTATTTTTTAAATCAAATCTAGAATCTGGCAAATATTCGATACATTTCTCAACTAACTTTAAAGCGAAATCTTTTTTAGAACTACCCTTTAATTTAGTTAATTCAACCACTTCAAGTACATTTTCAATAATATCTACTAGTGTTACTAAACCGTTATCATATTTATCAAGCTTAACTTTAACCGCTCCAAATAAATTGCTAACATCAGGATTTAAATATACATTTTCTTCTATATTTAAACTCATTCAATCTTTTACTATAAACAAAGAAAAAAAAATTGAATTAAAATTTAAAACTACAACTACTAACAAAAATATTAAAAATGTTGTACTCTAATCATTATTCTATTTTAGATGATTCCAACCAAGAATCAAAGAAAAACACAAAACGTTCATATAATAAAATTAAACCTGTTTATATTCATAATAAATCAAATCCAATTAACAATAATAATAATAATAATAATAATAATAATAATTGGAAAAATATAGCCTCGAAATTGCCAAATTATTTAGAAAAAACATGTGTAACAAAAGAATTAAAAAAACGCCAACAACTACAACAATATAAAGAACAAAATTTCATTAATTTTAAAAACATACAAAAAACTAATACTGATACTAATAATAAATATAGCGATGATGATGAAGAGGAAGACAAAAATTGGCATAAGAATTATTATGAACAATTGTTTTTAGACCACACTTTTGACAACGAGAATGCATATGATAATGAAGATGCTTATGATAATGAAGATGCTTATGATAATGAAGATGCTTATGATAATGAATATGCTTATGGTAACGAATATGAAGATTATTATGATAATGAATATGCTTATGGTAACGAAAATGAAGATTACAACTAATGCAAATAAAATTTAATATTAATAAAATTGAAATAAATAATAAATATTATTTTTTAATTAGAATTAAAAGAGGGACAAAATCATGGTTAAGAACACAAAAGGAGGAAATAAAGCAAAAAAAATGGGAAGGAAATTTGTAGAAGATGAAACAATAATTAATGTAAGATATAAAAAAGAAGAAGAAGAGATATATTGTGTAGTTACAAAAATATTAGGTGGAGAAAATTGCGAAGTTATATGCGAAGATGCAAAGATCAGGTTATGTGTAATTCGTGGAAAATTTAGAGGAAAAAAAAAAAGAAACAATTTAATTAAACAAGGGTCATTGATTCTAGCTGGAAAAAGAGATTGGGAGATAACAAATATAAATAAGAGGGATAAATGCGATCTTCTATGTATTTATAGTGACAATGAAAAAAACAAACTACTTAAATCAATTGATGATGTGTCTGTTAAAAAAATTCTACAATCAGAAGATGATAGTTCAGAAAATTTAGAATTTATTCAATTAAATGCAAATACCAATAATGCAAATGCTGATAACGCAAATGCTGATAATGCAAATGCTGATAGTTCTATAATAAAAAATCAAAATGTTATATTAAAGAGAAATAATGAGTTTGAGTTTGATTTTGATAGCATTTAATTAATAATGTAAATTAAATATAATTAATAAAAAACATATTATAATCATCATCATCATAATCATTATAACTAGAATTTGAATTAGAATTATCAGTAAAATTATAATTAGTGTTTGCTGTATCTAGATTATTAATATCAAAAAATATTTCACTATTACTATTATTTAATATTCTATTAAATCTACTACTATTATTAATATTATTATTTCGAGTTGTGCTATATATTAAATTAAATATATTAGTATTATAATCATTACTATTTCTACTTATATCATTATTATTTATAGCATTATTATTTATAGAATTATTATTTATAAAATTATTATTTATAGCATTATTATTTATAGCATTATTATTTATAGCATTTTTTTTTTCAATTGATTCAAGTTTAAATCTACATATAGGACACTCAGCTTTATGTTCTTTTAACCATGTTTTAATAGCATCCGGTTCAAAACAATGAGAGCAGTCTAATAGTATAACTTTATTATCTTTGTCAAATGAAGTAAATGTAATAGGGCATTTATCATTTTTACATTTCTCTCTATTATAATTAATTTCATTTAATTTGCTTTCAACATTATGCGATATAACATTTAATAATGGAGGTTCATCATAAAGAGAATTGTATAATACGTTATTATTAGAATATGTTATGTTATCAGTAAATATAGCCTGCGGTAACAATTCTAAAAAAGTGTTATAAGTATTTAATAAATTATCAACATAATTATCAGACATATTATAATTATTGTATATTGTTTATATAATTTATAATTTATATTTTCTAGTTTTATTGAAAAAAGATTTTTGCTTTTTAGTTTGAATTTTATTATTATTGTTAGTCGAATTATAAATAATAAAAATCGAATTTAACTTATTGAAATAATTAATTGTGTCATCAAAATAAATATCATTAAATATATCTACTTTACTATAATAATTATTAGAAAAGTCTAAATTTAAAATATCAGTATAATTAATATTAAAACAATATTTATAAATACATTTTAATTTGAATGTAATATTATTTTGCTTATTATTGTCAATAATAAATTTAATAAGTTTATTGGAATTTAATATATTATTCGAAATATCAATATTATTTTTTTTAACATATTCAATATTATTATCAATACAAAAAAAAGAATAAATATTTATGTCATTTACATTATCATAATGTAAAAATTCACAATCAATTATTTGTTTTTTTAATGTTTCAATAAATTTTATATTATTATTATTCATATTAATTAATTATTATTAATTAATAATATAATAACTATTAATTAATAACTAATTATCTTCTGTGGTATCATTATTATTATTATTACAAGACTCTTCTTGTTTATTAATATCATATTCTTCTTCTGAATTATCACTTTCCGGATCTAATAAATTTTTTTCATTCCAATATGGAGATTCTTCTTGAAGCTCATAATTTATTTTATCTCGCTCAGCTTGTTCTAATGTAATTTTAAATAATCTATTTCTATTGTTTTTTTGATTTTTTAAAAATTGTGTTTGTTTCTCTCTGACTCTATTAGGTGTATTAAATGTATTATTACTATTATCATAACTTTCACAGCTATTAGATTTTAAAATTTCAGAAAATGTTAAAGGTTTACTCCATTTAGAATTACTACTACCATAATTAGAATTAATATTTAATTTTGGAAATTCTATATCATTATTTGCATCTATATTATTCTTTAAATCTATATTATTCTTTACATCTATATTATTAAATAAATAAGCTGGTTGTTTATGCGGTGGTATATATGGTTGCTTCATAAAACAGTTGTTTATTATTATTTATTAATAATATTTAAGTAATATTGTTAATAAAATTGATTGTTAATATTAAACAAATAATATAACAAAAATAGATTACATATAGTATAGATATGACTAATAATACAAATAAAATTGATATTTTTATCCCTAAAATAGATGAAGAAATAACAAAATCAAAACTATTAGAAATATTTGCAAGTATATTTAAAGAAAATTGTATTAATAATATAAATTTTATTAAAAATCAAAAAACAAATACAAAAATGGGGTATATTTATTTTAATTATTGGCCTGATAATAATTTTTCAAAATCCATAAAATATAAATTACTAAATAACGAAACTATTAAAATTGTTTATAATTATCCAAATTATATTAAGTGTCTATTAAAAAAATAGTTTACATTATACGTTACATTATAATTTTATTATATTTGGCATATTAATTAAATAATTTTTTACTTCTGGGTCGTTATAATCAAATATTTCTGTATTATAACTAATTAATTTTGCTGCGTTTTTAAGTGGTCGATTTTCGGGTGTTGTTATTACTTTATTTTTAATTATGTCAGACTCAGTATCTGTTACTTTGCGCATGTCATCTGAATATAAATATAATATTTGTTGAGAACCATAACGATCTCCTACAAAAACAACATATCTAAATTCATTTTCTCGTTCTGGGTCAAGTTTGACCTTTTCTCTCATTAAAATTTTACCAAGTTGATTGTTTAATAATTTAATTTTATTATATATTTTAAAACGTTTGTATTTTTTTAAAGTTCTGCTTGCAAAATCTATTTTAACAAATTCTTGTTTGTTAAAAATTTTAACATCATCGCGCAAATCCCCG
>Ga0222714_10001788_pt1 | contig 23872 bp, 34 predicted proteins | sample C33_3DmetaG_FD_165048 | JGI IMG/M metagenome (GOLD analysis project Ga0222714, IMG submission 165048) | Estuarine water microbial communities from San Francisco Bay, California, United States - C33_3D | ecosystem: Environmental > Aquatic > Marine > Unclassified | place: USA: California...
CTAGCCGGCCGGCTGAAGATACTTCGAGACCCCAGCTTTCGCGCTCGTATTCTTTCAGAACCGGGGGGCACTCCAGCGCAGCAAAAGCGTCTGCGTGACTGGGATTGGCTTTTCCAGTTTGATGACGTGCCCGACTATGAGCCTGAACCAGAAACAAGCATAGGAGCAATGGCTCGACGTCATAAAAAGGACCCTGCTGGCCTAGCCTACGACATCATGTTGCAAAATGACGGTAAGGGCATCCTTTATCATCCTATGACCAACTATACTAACGGTGATATGTCAGCAGTCTTTGAGATGCTGGGTCATCCAAACACATTAATTGGTCTTGGTGATGGCGGAGCTCATGTTGGCATCATGTGTGATGCAACGGATATGGCTCATACTCTGACACATTGGACCCGCGATAGGCGACGTGGCCCAAAACGTCAGGTTGAAGACATGGTGCGACGTCTAACTTTTGCAAATGCTGAAGCGATGGGACTCCGGGACCGCGGGCTTATCCAAGTAGGGATGCAGGCGGATATAAACATTATTGACTATGATGGTTTGAAGCTGAGACGCCCAGAAGTGGTTTATGATTTACCTGCTGGTGGCAAGCGGATACTGCAGCAGTCCGATGGTTTCAAGGCGACAATTCTGAAGGGTGAACCTGTTTGGCGCGATGGCCAACCGACAGACGCTTTACCCGGCAGATTGCTCAGAGCAGGTAGCTGAATCAGCCGTTGGTACTTCTAAAACCTCTACAAACAAATTGCTGAGTTTTTTCTGTTATCCCACTGTCCTCAGCAAGGAAAGTGTTCAACTTAATCACTTTTTAGTCTGCTGAACGAACCCAGACTGCGGTGTCGTGATATACTGCACCACCAACTGGGCTGCCTGGCTCAGCTGAGGTCAGCGCATTAATTCCAATACCAGTCTCAAAATCTAAGTTGGGCCAAATAGACTCCACTATAACCACACCTTCATTTGAAACATCTGTTACCTTCAGGTGAAGAATAGTTTCTGCACGGTCGTTACCAATACACACGCGCTGACCATCAACTAAACCCAATTGTGAGGCATCTCTCGAAGTCATCATGACTGTAGGCCTGCCCTCGCGTTTTCTAGAAGTCTGCGTTTCAGTGAAGCTAGAGTTGAGGAAGCCTCTTGCTGGACTAGTCGCCATACGTAGTGGTTTATCCTGAGTTGGCTTATCGATGACCTCCCAATGATCAGGGAAGGTTGGCATGTTTTCAGGAGCATAACTTCCAAACCCCTTCGGATTTGGCTCATTCCAATCAGCGCTGAAGTGAAATTTACCATCTGAATGAGCAAAACCATCTAGGTAATGTGCTTTTTCAAAAGTTGGCTGGACATCAAACCAATTTTCACGCGCCAATTCATCTAGCCCACGTCTTCCAGAAGCCCTAAGCGTTGCTTCAATTATCTCCTTTGGCGTCATCCCAAATCCAGGATGCTCTGCCCCTAGCCGCTTCGCCAATGCGCAGACAACTTCGTGATTGGAACGACACTCTCCAGGTGGATCAACAACCTGCAAACCATGCAAGATATGCTGATGACCGCCACCTTGGTAGAAGTCGTCATGTTCTGTGAACATGGTTGCCGGCAGCACGATGTCGGCCATGGCAGCCGTTTCAGTCAGGAACTGTTCATGCACAACAGTGAATAAATCTTCTCTCGCAAATCCACGTCGAACCGATAAATGCTCAGGTGCTATCATCATTGGATTGGTATTTTGGATAAAGAGTCCATTGATAGGACCTCCACCCTTCAACGCTGCTTTATCACCCGTAAGGACATGACCAATACGGGCCTGGTCTAGAACGCGAATACTTGGGTCTCGTACGTCTAAACCTTCAATTAACGTCTTATCCCACCCATAGATCGCGCCATTGTTGTGGAAGGCACCCCCTCCTTTATGTCTCCAAGCTCCGGTGACAGCAGCGATGCAACTAGCAGCATGCATTGCAACAGCGCCATTTCGTTGTCGGGTAAAACCATAACCTAGACGAAAGAACGTCTTCTGGGTTTCCCCAATAGCTTTCGCAAATTCCTCGATCTTCTCTACTGGAGTTCCAGTAATTCTACTTGCCCACTCGGGGCCCCTGGATTTCAGATGTGCTTCCAACTCCCTAGGCGCATCTGTGTAACGCTCAAGGTAATCCCAATCCGCATATCCATCCCGAAAGAGGATATGCATGACCGCGCAAGCAAGTGCCGCGTCTGTTCCTGGATTAACGCGAACGAAAATATCCGCCTGCTGCGCTGTGCCATTTTCATAAACATCCACTACTGCGATTCGACCTCCTCGCTTTCTGGCCTTGACAGCATGGGTCATTACATTGACCTGAGTATTGACAGGGTTAGTGCCCCAAATCACCACAAGATCGCTGTCGGCCATCTCTCGAGGGTCAGCACCTCGTAGCGCGCCTGTACCAGCTATAAAACCTGTGAAAGCAAGCGTTGTACAAACAGTCGAATATTGTCCTGAGTATTTCTTAGCGTGACGAAGGCGATTTATTCCATCACGCATCACCAAACCCATGGTTCCGGCATAATAGTAAGGCCAGATCGCTTCAGATCCGATTTTTCTCTCAATATCTAAAAAGCGATCAGCGACCCGATCTAATGCCTCTTCCCAACCAATTTCTTTAAATTGCCTCGAACCCTTTGGTCCTGAGCGCATCAAAGGCCTCAACAATCGGTTAGGGTGGTGAGCTCGTTCAGCATACCTGGCAACTTTGGCGCATATCACCCCATCAGTGTAGCTGTTCGCCTTGGCACCTCGAACACGACCTATTGTTTGATTATCCAGCCGCTCTACCTCAAGCGCGCAAGTGGAAGGACAGTCATGAGGGCATGCGCTGTTTCGAATTTCCACAGAGTTTGGAGTTTCATCTAGCATCACTTCCAGCCTTCCAATGGTCGAAAGGAAAATTTGGCGTAGATAAGCATCAAAAGCAAATGACTAGACAACAACTTGCGCATCCTCAACTTTTCATTTCTGAGCACTCGATATCGCTATGCGGAACAAATATCTTTTAAATGGAAGTTCAGCTGTTGCTACTCCAGCAATGGGTATTAGAGTCCCCACAAATAAACTCGCCTTTTTAGGAACTTAATTTCTATGCCTAGATTTGCTGCCAATTTATCCATGATGTTCCAAGATCTTCCATTCCTCGATAGATTCTCCGCCGCAGCGAGCGCTGGCTTTAAGGGAGTAGAGTTCCTATTCCCCTATGATCATCCTGCTGAAGAAGTTGCAAAAGCCACTCAAGATGCCGGCGTTGAGGTCGCGTTGTTTAACTTACCCCCAGGAGACTGGACTAAGGGAGAGCGGGGCTTCGCAGCAATGCCTGGTCGAGAAACTGATTTTGACAATGCTCTAGAAAAAGCAATGTTTTATGCCCAAGCGCTGGACTGCAAACGCCTACACTGCATGGCTGGCCTTGTAAAAGAAGGAATGAACCCAGCAGAACTGAGAGCGACGTATGTCGCAAACCTTCAAAAAGCTGGCGATAAACTTGCACCAGAAGGCCGTACTGCTCTTATAGAGCCAATAAACACGCGTGATGTGCCAGGTTATTACATTAATCATCAGCAAGATGCTCATGATGTGCTCAGTGACGTAAAAAGGTCTAACGTCAAAGTTCAAATGGATTTTTATCATGTGCAGATAGTCGAAGGAGACCTCTCCACACGAGCACGGCAGTACATCGGTAATAACGTTGGTCACATCCAAATTGCAGGCGTGCCTGAACGGCATGAACCTGATATCGGAGAGATAAATTACCCCTATGTTTTTGCGCTGCTTGATGAGCTTGGATATAACGGTTGGGTCGGATGTGAGTACCGGCCTCAGGGTGACACTCTAGCCGGTGTTCGACGCTGGGGCGCTTCATATGGCCTTGGCGGATAATTAGTACCTTGCTTTATCTCCGCTAACTTAATTTAAGGTGCGAAAAGAAGTTAATCTCCGAATGCACGCTTTGACCAATTAATCTGGTAGAGGTCAAAACGCCTATCGCCGAAATTCCGCGTTGTCCCTTGTTGCCTACTTGTCAGAAGACTGGGTAGCGAGAGATCGGCAATGGCAATCGTTTCAGTGTTTGGGGCTGTATCTGCTGCCACTCCATCCCGGGCAAAGGGATAATCAGATGGTGTCAGGATACAGCTCTCAGCATAATGAACGTCCATGTCTTCAACATTTGGCAGGTTACCGACGACCCCAGAGAGTACCATATAGCACTGGTTTTCTATTGCTCGAGCGTGACAGCAGTACCTTACGCGAAGATATCCTCTCCGCTCATTTGTACAAAAGGGGACAAACATAAGGAGTGCCCCCTGGTCGGCTAAGATACGACCAAGTTCTGGAAACTCGCTATCATAGCAAATCATCACACCAATTGGACCGCAGTCCGTAGGAATTACGCGAGCACCTTCTCCACCCTCAAGGTTCCATGCCTCTTTCTCACTTGGAGTTGGATGAAGTTTATCTTGAGCGTGGACAGCACCATCTCGAAGAAAAACATAGCAAGTATTGCGTAATGAACCATTGCCCGAAAGGGTTAGATGAGAACCACCCACGATATTAATATTGTAGGCGACCGCTAGCTTCGACATAAAGCTTTTGTATCGCTCAGTGTATTGGGTGAGCTTGTTTATACCTTCCGAAGCCGAAAGTTTTTTATCGATAGCAAGTAACTGAGTTGTGAAGAGTTCTGGAAAGGTGACAAAATCTGACTTGGCATCCGAAGCAACATCTACAAAATACTCGATCTGTTCTTCAAATTCCTCGATCGAGGATATACGCCTCATCTGGAATTGGACTGTCGCCACCCGAACTTGTTGAGGTAGCAGCCTATCTTGCCGGGTCGTCCGGTTTGCTGGCATTTGAACTGCCAGAGGATTTTCCCAACGCATGTGTACAGCATGACCGCCTGAGAGTTCATCATTAGGCAAATAGCCATGAAAAACTCCCACCGGCACAAAGCCTTGCTTAATTTGAAAATTAATAACTTGGTCGTTAACGTCCCTTTTCAGCACGGCATCTAGGTAAACTTCCGGGCTCGGAAAAGTTTTTTTTCGACGTTGAAAGCCGGGCATCCGTCCGCCGTAGACGATACCTTTGAGCTCCCAACGACGACATAATTCACGGCGCGCCCTATAAAGACGCTGACCAATTCGTAGTCGGCGATAATCAGGATCAACCGAGACTTCCGTTCCATAAAGGATATCACCGTTCGGATCATGACGGCTGTTAAAACCGTTACTGCTGATCTCGCGCCAGGTGTGCTGGCGAGATGCGAGTTCATCTGACACCACCAACGAGGCACAATAACCAACAACCTTCCCTTCATACTCTGCTAGGAAGCAGCCTTGGCTAAAATTGTTTATCTGACCTCTAATCTGAGCATCTGAGTAACAAAGATCCTCTGTGTAGATCTTTCTAGAAAGATCAGCTATCGCCTTAGCGTCAGCCAATTCTGCTCTTCTTATTATAAGTTTAGCTGAAGCTTCACGCACTATTTAATCCCAGTTGATTAGATTCAAAATTCGGCAAGGAGAGAGCCAATGAACACGCTTTCGCCGATTATCAGCTGGTAACACAGCGCCCACGAATAGGACGCCCTTCAACAAACCCTTCACACTTTCGTTCACCACATACACATTCGAAGGACCTGAATAAACGGTCTTCTGTTTGTTCATAATTCATTGTTACCCAGTCACCTGGATTGATCGGCCTTCGCGCAGTGAAAGTTCGCGTTTCCATATCTACATCACAGTTTGCATCGCATCGATGCAACACCTTACCCATGAAATAGGGATCATGGAGGTAAAGTCCTGGTTTGACTTGAAGAGTAAAGAGAGTGATCTCCGACGTATAGAAGCCTGTGAACCGAAAAACCAACTCGCCTACTGCAAACGACCTTAGAGCCACCACCCCCTCACCGACCACATTACCAATTGGACGTATGGCAAAGGATTCGGGGGTAGGTTCATGCTCAAAAATAGGCGCTGCGTCCGGATAAAACCTGGTCATTTACGTAGTAAGGTCTGGCTATCAATGGATGCAGGTGCAAACCAATCTTTCACCGCCTTAATGACCGTTTCGGCCTTAAAATCTTTGCACGAGAAAACGTCGAGATACATATCGCGCGCCTCATCGTTTGTGTGAATTGTAATCGCGCTGGTCTGAATAAGCTGGACTGCAGAGATACCAACTTCGTCACCACCACCAAAACGCTCAACAAACGGCTCTCCAAAAGGAACCATATCTATTCGCTTTACCATATCGCGGCAGAAATCAGCGATGGCTGTCTTCTCCAAAAGCGCATCATTGCACCCAGCCGCAGTCAAAATGACATGCTTTCCATAGTGCTTCACACCATCAACAACTATTCGTTTATAAGGCATCCGCTAGTTTTCTCCGCAAATATGAGGTCTTCATAGCTCTAACCGGGTCGCGGTTAGAACGCCTTGCGGATCGGAGCGGCGACTCTACTTTTGTGATCACCTCTGAGCCCATGGGGCGCAGCTATATCGCTCCATGTATTTTCCATTGCAAGTATTTTTTTATTGACGAAACTTCTTTCATCCTGTGTCCATCCAATTCAATCTGGATAGATATCTTCCTTGGGCTACTGCACCATTTTGTATAGGTTTGACTACCAACTCACTTAAACAAAAATCCAAAAAATGTGGCCAAATGCCCGATTAGAATATTAATCGCCCAAATGATACCGGCCTTTAGGAGGCTACAGATATGCTCGCGGTAGCAAAAATTAAACAAGCGGAAGCCAGCGTAGGTGTGATAGATGCGCCCTCACCAACGCTTAGCCCTGGGCACGTGCTTATTCAGATCACGGCAGCAGGCATCTGTGGGACAGATATGGCAATCTATAATTGGGCACCCAGGATGCAGTCACGCATCGATGTACCAAGAATTTTAGGCCATGAAGCCACTGGAAAAATCATAGGCATTGGTAGTGGCGTCCAGGGACTTGAGGTTGGTGACCGCGTCAGCCTGGAATCCCATATTTTTTGCGGCATATGCCACTACTGCAGACGAGGAGATGCTCACCTTTGCGAGCACCTAGGTTATCCTGGCATCTCTATTGATGGCGGCTTTGCGGAATTAGTTTCGGTACCAGCCCAGATCGCTCGAGTGGTTCCACAAAACATCGACGATAACACAGCTGCTATGATCGAACCTTTTGGCATTGCAGTCCATGCGTGCATGAGCCAGCGAGGTACGGCTGGCAAGACAGTTCTTGTGAACGGGTGTGGACCGATTGGCTTGATGACAGTCGCAGCAGCAAAAGCTCTCGGAGCTCGAAGAATTCTAGCCGTTGATCCAAATCCAATACGATTGGCGCTGGCCAAAGAATTTGGTGCTGATGAGATTGTTGACCCTACCAGTATCGATGTTTCTACCGCCGCAAAAAGGATGACCGGGGGTTACGGTGTCGAGGTAGCAATTGAGTATTCTGGTGTCCCATCAGGACTAGATTCTGTACTTGCCTCACTGGAACGGATGGCTGATCTCCGACTGGTGGCCGGACCAGCACATCCACATGCCCTCGACGTCAACGCTCTTCTGCGTACTGGCCTTTCTATATATGGCATTCATGGTCGCCGACTTTGGCAAGACTGGGATCTAGGCGTGAAGCTTTTGGAGGAACGTAAAGTAGACCTGTCAGCTCTAGCTGATCCTGTACTTCCAATGTCACGGGCTTTAGAGGGTTTCGAGGCTGTGAATTCAGGAAGAGCACTAAAGCCTATATTGTTGAATCAATGATTTCCTTCTTCTGAGGCGACCATGCTTTCTTATCGACATCAATTCCATGCTGGCGGCCCAGCAGATGTCCTGAAGCATTCAATCTTAACCATCTTAATTTTAGAGATGAAAAAAAAGGATAAACCCTTTTTTGTATTGGATACGCATGGGGGTGCGGGGCTTTATGACCTAAAGCATCCTTGGGCAGAGAAGACTAATGAATGGCGCGATGGCATTGGCCGGATCTGGGGCGCGACGGATATTCCCGAGACCCTCGCTCCTTATCTCACCACCATCCGTGCATTTAACCAGCACGAGCTGCGCTGGTATCCAGGTTCTCCGGCCATCATCCAACAGAACCTTCGTTCTCAGGATCGCCTTTCTGTTGCAGAGCTGAATAAGGGGGATCTTGAGTACTTAAAGGCCAGATTCGATAAGGTTCCAAAGACAGAAGTGATTGCGGGGGACGGCTTTCATGCGGTTAAGGCCAAATTACCCCCAGTTGAGAGACGAGGCTTAGTTTTCATGGATGCAAGCTTCGACCAACCCAATGAATTTCAAAGAATTTTGGGAGCAGTGCGAAACGCACTTAAGAGATTTCGAACAGGAACGATAGCAGTCTGGCGCCCCATACTCGACGACGCTGCAATGCAAGATTTTGACTCTGGATTCGTCGAGCTTTTACCTCCGGAGACAATTAAGCTTGGTCTAGAGTTGCATCGCGCTCATCAACCAGGACGAGCAAAAGGAAGTGATCTAGTAATCATCAACCCTCCTTTCCGCCTCACCGAAAAGACCAATCCAATGCTCGAATGGCTTTGGCGCAAACTAGCTAAAACTGGCGAGGGAGGCCCCATTCATGAGGTCCTTGTAAGGGAATAGCGGATCATCAATTTCGCCTATTCAAAATTAAAGCGAAGATACCGAATCACAGGGTTACTTGGTTACTGTATTTAAGAAAGAAAAAGGCCGCTGGAATGACTTCCAAACGGCCCTTTATCAATTCTAACACCAAGAAAGATTACGCGGCTTGTTCTTCCACCTCTTCAGAGGTTGGGCCAGAGTCTAATCCCTTGGCCTCAGGATCCCGATCAATCAATTCTATGACAGCCATCGGAGCATCATCTCCGTACCGGAAGCCTGCCTTCAACACACGTGTATATCCACCAGCCCGTTCTTTGTAGCGCTCGGCGAGAGTCGCAAATAGCTTGCGGACCATCTCCTCATCTCTAAGACGAGAGATAGCAAGGCGACGCGAAGAAAGATCACCCTTTTGGCCCATGGTGATCAGCTTCTCAACAACTGGCCGAAGAGCTTTCGCCTTGGGAAGCGTTGTTACAATTTGCTCATGCTTGATTAAAGCAGCTGCCATGTTTGCAAGCATTGCCCGACGATGAGTAGAGGTTCGCCCTAGCTTTGCGGGTCCCTTACGATGACGCATCTAACTTTCCTTTTACCTACTGCCGCGGCGGCTTAGAACGGCTCTTCAAGACGGCGTGCCAGGTCGTCAATATTTTCTGGCGGCCAATTAGGAATATCAATACCTAAATGAAGGTCCATTTGCTCAAGCACGTGTTTTATTTCGTTGAGGGATTTACGGCCAAAGTTTGGTGTCCGCAACATCTCACCCTCAGATTTTTGGACGAGATCCCCGATGTAAATGATATTGTCATTCTTCAAGCAGTTTGCAGAACGGACGCTGAGCTCAAGCTCTTCAACTCGCCGGAGAAGGTTTTTGTTGAATGGTAGCTCAGGAACAGCCTCACGCTCTACAGCTGGCTTTGGTTCCTCAAAATTGATGAACAGCTGCAGCTGGTCCTGTAAGATCCGGGCTGCGAAAGCTACTGCATCTTCTGGGGTAACCGAACCATTCGTCTCAACATGCAATGAAAGCTTATCGTAATCGGTAACCTGACCCACTCGAGTATTCTCTATACGATATGAGACCTGGCGAACTGGACTAAAGATCGCATCCACCGGAATATCACCGATTGGGGCATCCTCCCCGCGGTTCTGAGCGGCAGGTACATATCCCCGACCACTCTCTACCGTCATTTCCATGTGCACTGAAGCGCCGTCATCCAAGGTGCATATAACCAGATCAGGGTCCATAACCTCGATGTCTGGCCCAGTCTCTATCTGCCCCGCTGTCGCAACGCCTGGTCCTTTTGCATCAAGCGTGATGCGTTTTGGACCCTCCGCCTGCATGCGCAAGCCCATAGATTTTATGTTTAAAACGATGTCAACGACGTCTTCGCGCACGCCTGGAATTGAGGAGAACTCGTGCAACACTCCATCGATTTTCACCGATGTCACTGCGGCCCCTTGAAGGGAAGACAGCAGTACGCGGCGGAGTCCGTTACCCAATGTAACACCGAAGCCCCGCTCAAGAGGCTCGGCTACTACAGTTGCGCTGCGGCTTGGATCACCCTTTGGCTCGACTTCGAGTTGGCTGGGCTTGATCAAGGCTTGCCAGTTATTCTGCATGAGATTTATAGGCCCCTGACTGGCTGTGAAGTTTCAAAACTACTTGGCTAGAAAAAGAGATACGTTAGTAACCTGCTCTTGCTACCCACTTTTTTTTGCACGGTAGGAGTACACCCAACCGTACTCCGGAAGTTATACCCTGCGGCGCTTGCGTGGTCGGCAACCGTTGTGAGGAATAGGGGAAACATCACGTATCGCTGCAATCTGGAACCCAGCTGTTTGCAACGCTCGGAGAGCAGACTCACGTCCAGATCCTGGACCCTTCACCTCAACATCGAGATTTTTAACACCATGCTCCATAGCCTTACGGGCACAATCTTCAGCAGCAACCTGAGCAGCAAAAGGTGTTGATTTCCGGCTTCCCTTGAAACCTTGCGCACCTGCCGAAGACCAGGCAATAGCATTGCCCTGCACGTCCGTAATGGTGATCATAGTGTTGTTAAAAGATGCATTCACGTGTGCAACGCCCGACGTGATGTTCTTTCTTTCGCGCCTACGGACGCGCGTAGCTGCCGCGCCTTTTGCCATGGCTTGCTCCTTCCAGATCCCTCTTTGAGGGAATTATTTCTTTTTGCCAGGGATAGCGCGGGCCTTGCCCTTGCGAGTCCGAGCATTGGTATGAGTCCGTTGACCACGCACGGGCAGATTCCGGCGATGCCGAAGACCGCGATAGCACCCTAGATCCATCAACCTCTTGATATTCATCGCTACTTCGCGACGAAGATCACCTTCAACCAAATGATCTTGGTCGATCGTCTCGCGAATATTAATGACTTCCTGCTCTGTCAAATCATTGACGCGGCGATGGGATTCGATTTCGACCTTATCACAGATCTCTTTGGCCTTATTTGGGCCGATGCCATGAATATAGGTCAGCGCGACGTGCACGCGCTTATTCGTTGGAATATTGACGCCAGCAATACGCGCCACTTTACCGTCCTCCTGATGCCGCTTTTCCACGGGGCCAACCGAATGGCAGACCCTTTTAGGAAGCGCGGGATTATAGGGCTTCGCCCCGTTCCGTCAATCCATACCGCTCATAAGAACGGTGTATTTATGCCGCATCTAATATGGCTGCGATGGATGCGGCAACAACTTCAACGCTTGCCATTCCATCTACAGTCTTTAATGCGCCCTTTTCCTGGTAGTAAGGAATAATTGGAGCTGTTTGCTCACGATACACAACAAGGCGATTCCGCAGGATTTCTGCGTTATCATCTGCCCTTGCTCCACCAGACTCTCCTGCACGGTTCGCTATTCTTGCAACCAGTGCGTCCTCATTTACTGAAATTTCTATAACCGCGTCGAGAGCCATACCCTTTTTTGAAAGCAATTGGTCTAACGCTTCTGCTTGAGCTACAGTTCGGGGAAATCCATCAAAAATAACGCCAGTCTTGGTATCATCCTGGTCGAGACGATCAGAAATGATATCTATAACAACGTTGTCCGAAACGAGGTCTCCACGATCCATTATAGCTTTTGCTCTCAGACCAACTTCTGATTGAGCCGCCACAGCTGCTCGGAGCATATCACCTGTAGACAGCTGAATGAGGCCTCGTCGACTTACAAGCAAGTCTGACTGGGTCCCTTTACCAGCACCAGGAGGACCTAAAAGGATGATATTCATCCTCGCCGTCCCCTCAATTTTTGGCGCTTAATCAACCCTTCATACTGATGGGCTATCAGATGCGACTGGATCTGCTGAACAGTATCCATAGTTACACTGACAACAATCAGTAGGCTCGTTCCACCAAAGTAGAAGGGAACTGCGTACTGAGAACGGAGGATTTCGGGCATGAGGCAAACCAGCGCCAAATATGCCGCACCAGCAACCGTTAAACGCTCTAAAACGTACTCAAGATAAAGCGCCGTATTTTTGCCTGGGCGAATACCAGGGATAAACCCTCCGTATTTTCGTAGGTTATCCGCGGTCTCCTCAGGGTTGAATACAATAGAAGTATAGAAAAAACAGAAGAACACAATCATTGAAAGGTAGAGCAAAAGGTAAATTGGTTGCCCTGGAGCCATATAGGCTAGGACAAATTGCAGCCATTCTGGCAAATTTTCATTCGCACCTAGGCTTTGGAATGTCGCGGGCAGAAGCAGCAATGAACTTGCGAATATTGGAGGAATTACACCTGCGGTGTTCAGCTTTAATGGCAAATGGCTACTCTCGCCACCAACCATTCCATTACCGGATTGTCGCTTCGGGTATTGAACCACCAACCGCCGCTGCGCTCTTTCAACGAACACCACGAAAACGATTACGCCTACAGCCAACACCAGCAACAGAATCAGAAATGCTGCTGACATCGCCCCAGTTCTACTAAGTTCAAACACCTGGGCTAGCGCTTGTGGCAGGTTGGCCACAATACCCGCGAATATAATTAACGAAATCCCGTTCCCTACTCCACGAGCCGTAATTTGCTCGCCCAGCCACATCAAGAACATGGTTCCACCCACGATGGTCACCACGGTCGAGACATAAAACACCGCTCCAGGGTCAGCCACAGCAGGACCATTGGGACCTGTGAAGCTAGCAACTCCACTCGCAAGCCCAATGGCTTGAGCCGCCGCCAACGCAACTGTTCCAAATCGCGTGTATTGATTTAACTTCTTGCGTCCAGCCTCTCCATCTTTCTTCATCTGCTCAAAAGAAGGCAACACAGCCGTAAGCAACTGAACAATAATGGAAGCCGAAATGTAAGGCATTATGTTAAGCGCAAAAATCGACATACGTCCGAGGGCGCCGCCTGCAAACATATCAAACATACCGAGCACACCGGCTCCCCCTGAGGCATTAAAAACCTGAGCGAGAACGGCAGAGTCTACCCCTGGGATCGGTAAATATGTGCCAAGGCGATAAACTACTAGGGCACCAAGCGTAAACCAAATACGCTGTTTGAGCTCTGTAGCTTTGCCAAACGCCGAAAAATTGACGTTGGATGCCAATCTTTCAGCAGCTGAAGCCATTACGACGCAATCTCGTCTGCAGAAACCTGCAGGGTCAGGGACCCGCCTGCTCCTTCAATAGCTGTCTTTGCAGCGGCCGAGGCGCTGTGTGCATGAATGTTAAGCGCGGATTTTAGATCACCCTTAGCGAGAATACGCACAGGTGTTCCGTTTGGACGGGCCAACCCAGCAGCAACAAATGCTTCACGATCTACTACTTGACCGGATTTCAATTTTCCAGCCTCAACTGCACCCTGCAGCGCAGTCAGGTTAACGATTTGGTAAAGGACCTTATTGCGCGGTGTGAAGCCACGACGGGGCACACGCCGATAAATCGGCATCTGGCCACCTTCAAAACCATTAACCGCAACGCCGCGTCGGGCCTTCTGACCCTTAACACCCTTACCAGAAGTCTTACCAGTGCCAGATCCAATACCTCTACCCACCCGTTTCTTGGGCTTCGAGGCGCCAGGATTATCACGAATGTCTTCAAGCCTCATACGGCCGATCCTCTTCCAAATTAGGCTTGCTGGACCTAGATCACTCCAGCACCTACAGCAAATTATTAATTATCAATAACCTCAACCATGTGAGCTACTTTACGGATCATGCCTCGAATTGCTGGGGTATCCTCCAGCTCCCGCTCACGACCTAACTTGTTGAGACCTAAACCGCGCAGGGTCGCACGTTGGCTTTCCTCCCGCCGAATTGGGCTACCAACCTGCCGGACACGCACTGTGTTTTTCTTTGCAGCACTCTTCTTTGCAGCCATCTTACATCACTCCGTCGTAGAGCCTGTGTCGGCTGCTTCGGCCTTAGAACCACGGCGACCAAGTACCTCTGGCACTTTGAGACCACGGCGTGCAGCAACCTGACGTGGTGACTGCGTATTGGTAAGCGCAGCAAACGCAGCTTTCACCATATTGTATGGATTGGAAGACCCAATAGATTTCGCAACGACATCCTGAATACCCAGCGCCTCAAAAACGGCACGCGTGGGTCCACCGGCAATTACTCCTGTGCCCGGAGGGGCAGCACGAACAACGACTTTACCAGCTCCATACTCGCCGGTAGCATCATGATGAAGAGTACGCCCCTCACGCAAAGCAACACGTACCATCTTGCGTTTGGCCTGTTCAGTAGCCTTGCGGATTGCTTCCGGAACTTCACGAGCCTTCCCGGAGCCGAAACCTACTCGACCCGCCCCATCACCGGTTACCACCAGCGCGGCAAAGCCGAACCTGCGACCACCTTTGACAACTTTAGCAACGCGGTTGATCGAAACTAACTTTTCGACAATCTCGCTTTCTTCGCGGTCGCGAGCGCGCTCGCCCCTTGGTCCTCTTGCCATATCGCTGTGCCCTACCTTAGAACTTCAGCCCGCCTTCGCGGGCGGCTTCGGCCAACGCTTTAACGCGGCCATGAAATTTGTATGCACCCCTATCAAACACTACTTCGTCAACACCAGCGGCTTTCGCACGCTCTGCAACAAGGCGTCCAATTTCGGTCGCTGCTTCTACACCGGCACCGGTCTTAGAGCGCAGATCCTTCTCAACGGTTGAAGCCGCTGCTAAAGTTGCCCCCTTGGCGTCATCTATGATCTGCGCATAGATATGACGGCCTGATCGGAAAACCGATAGCCTTAAACGACCGCGAGATTTTTTCTTGAGAGCGGAGCGTGTGCGGCGCACCCTACGATCAAAACGCTGTTTAGTGGTAAACATGGCCCATCGGCTCCTGTTACTTCTTCTTGCCTTCCTTACGGAAGATGAATTCTTCTGCGTATTTCACACCTTTACCTTTGTACGGCTCCGGTGGACGGAACGAACGGATCTCAGATGCGATCTGTCCAACTCTTTGCTTATCAGCCCCAGAAATAGCTATCGCTGTCGGCCGCTCACACTTGATCTCAATCCCATCTGGAATTGGAAAAACAACGTCGTGACTGAAACCTAACTGAAGCTTAAGGCTCTTTCCCTCAACCTGAGCTCGGTAACCGACACCATTGATTTCAAGATTACGAGTGAACCCTTCGCTAACTCCGGTAACGAGGCTTTGCGCAAGACTTCTCATAGTCCCCCACATCATCCGATGACGCTCGGGGTCGCTCTTGGGGTTAACCAAAAGCTGACTGCCATCAACCGTAGCACCAATGGTCTCAGCAAGCTTAAGCTGGCGCTGGCCAAGTTTACCCTTTGCCGTGATTGTTTGGCCATCTACGGTCACAGTAGTACCGGATGGAATTTCGATGGGATTTTTGCCCACTCTCGACATGTGGCTATTCCTTATTCCGTCGGCTCTAGAAGACCTGGCAGAGCACTTCGCCGCCAACATTCCGTTGGCGAGCTTCGTGATCTGACAGAACTCCCGACGGCGTCGACAGTATGGCAATTCCTAGCCCGTTACGGACTGGCTTCAAATCGCCAATTTTCGAATAAACGCGGCGTCCAGGCTTCGAGACTCGCTGAATAGTGCGAATAACAGCCTCACCCTCGTAATATTTAAGCTCAATCGCTATCTCACTCTTTCCTCCGTCAAGACCCTTAACGGAATAATCGCGAATATAGCCTTCTCGCTTTAACACATCCAAAACATTGGCACGAAGTTTCGATGCAGGCGACGACACTGTCGCATGCCCTGCACGCTGCCCGTTACGAATGCGGGTTAACATATCCCCAAGAGGATCGCTCATCGACATCAGTGGACCCTCACCAGCTCGACTTTACAACGCCAGGGATCATAGCCGCTGAGGCAAGATCACGAAGCGCAATGCGGGAAATTTGAAACTTACGGTAGTAACCACGTGGGCGCCCAGTGACGCGGCAACGGTTACGGACCCGAGTTTTAGACGAATTACGTGGCAACTCAGCCAATGCCAGCGTAGCCACAAACCGCTCTTCAGCTGGTAAAGACTTGTCATTGACTGTTGCCTTCAGTTCTGCGCGCTTCGCAGCGTACCGATCTGTCAGCTTCTTGCGACGCTCATTATTTTCAATCGTGCCAACTTTAGCCATGGCCCAATCTCCTCAGTTGACGAACGGGAAGTTAAAGCCGCGGAGGAGCTCTTTAGCTTCCTCATCGGTCTTCGCCGTCGTGCAGATGATGATGTCCATGCCCCGGATCTCGTCTATTTTGTCGTACTCGATTTCCGGGAATACAAGCTGCTCCTTGAGGCCCATGGCGTAATTACCACGACCGTCAAAAGCTTTGCCGTTGAGACCACGAAAGTCCCTAACGCGCGGAAGTGCTATATTCACTAAACGATCAAGGAACTCAAACATCCTCTCCCGCCGAAGTGTAACCTTGCAACCTACCGCCATACCCTCGCGAAGTTTAAACGTCGCAATGGACTTCTTTGCCTTCGTAATCACCGGCTTCTGGCCCGCGATCAGGGTTAAATCCTGAACAGCTGCATCAATTTTTTTCGAGTCTGACACAGCTTCGCCAACACCGATGTTGATAACGATCTTATCCAACTTCGGAGCCTGCATGACGTTGGCGTACTGGAATTTTTCCAGCAGCGCTGGACGAACGACGTCTAAATAATGACTTTTTAATCTGGCCATCGTTGCCTACCGATCAAGTACGTCGCCAGACCGCTTGGAGAAACGAACCTTGCGTCCGTCCTCCAACGTCTTGAATCCGACGCGAGTTGGTTTGTCTGAGTCAGGGTCAATATGTGCAACGTTAGACACGTGAATTGACGCTTCCATTTCTTCTATACCGCCGGCGGAACCCTGGGTTGGCTTGCGGTGACGCTTAACCATATTCACACCCTGGACCACTACGCGATTATCAGCGGGGAGAACACGTAATACTTCCCCTCGCTTGCCCTTATCGCGGCCCGCGAGAACGGCAACCTGATCGCCTTTACGAATGCGCTGCATCGCCATCGATCTCCTAAAGAACTTCAGGGGCTAGCGAGATTATTTTCATAAACCGACGCCCTCGGAGTTCACGAACCACCGGCCCAAAAATTCGAGTTCCAATAGGTTCTTGTGAATTGTTAATTAGCACTGCTGCGTTACTGTCGAAGCGAATTGAGGTGCCATCTTCTCGGCGTACTTCCTTAGCCGTGCGAACAACAACGGCCTTATGGACTTCACCCTTTTTCACACGGCCACGTGGTATCGCATCCTTGACGGATACAATGATTACGTCGCCAACACTTGCGTAGCGCCGACCTGTCCCACCTAGGACACGGATGCACTGCACACGCTTTGCACCGGAGTTATCAGCAACGTCGAGGTTAGTTTCTACCTGGATCATTTAATCACTCCCCAGCAGCCTGTTGTTGGCTCACTGCAGCCCAGCGCTTACGCGCCGACAGAGGGCGACTCTCAATGATCTCGACCTGATCGCCTGTCTTAAATTCATTGGTCTCATCATGGGCCATGAATTTCTTCGAGCGTGTGATGAATTTACCATAAGCCTTATGGCGAACCCTGCGTTCAACCCGGACTACAATGGACTTATCCATCTTGTCGCTAACCACAACGCCTTTCAAAATGCGCTTTGGCATATTGCCTTGCCTCCTAGCCCTGAGCCTGGCGTTGCTCAGCGAGCACCGTCAGAATACGAGCGATGTCCCGACGCACCGTCTTTCGGCGCGCCGTGTTTTCCAATTGCCCTGATGCCTGTTGAAAGCGCAGATTAAGTGCCTCTTTCTTAAGGTCGGCCAAAGTTTCCTTTAATTCGTCAGCGGACTTTGCGCGGGTATCTATGGCTTTCATGTAATTAGCCCTCCTGCCCAAGCCGTGTCACAACACGTGTGGATATTGGTAACTTTGCAGCGGCCAATTCGAACGCAACACGCGCGATATCAGACGGAACGCCTTCCATCTCAAACATGATGCGCCCGGGCTTCACACGACACATCCAATATTCTGGTGAGCCCTTGCCCTTGCCCATGCGGACTTCAGCTGGTTTTGTCGAAACCGGTACATCAGGGAATATTCTGATCCAAACCTTCCCTTGACGACGGATGTGTCTGGTCATTGCACGTCGAGCGGCTTCTATTTGCCGGGCGGTAATTCGACCTGGCTGCATGGCCTTTAGTCCGACTGAGCCAAAATTCAGGTCGGTACCCCCCTTGGCGTTACCGTGGATCCGACCCTTATGGGCTTTCCGGTATTTTGTTCGCTTTGGACTTAGCATTGTAGCTCTTCTCTAGGCTTATCGGTCTTGCTGACCGGAACGGCTGCTACCCGTGGAGGGCTGCTGATCCGCCAGGCGTTTATCTCGGGCCATTGGATCATGAGCGATAACTTCACCCTTAAAAATCCAACACTTCACCCCACAAATTCCGTAGGTGGTTTTGGCTTCAGAAAAACCGTAATCAATGTCGGCACGCAGGGTATGCAATGGAACACGACCTTCTCGGTACCACTCAGTACGGGCAATTTCCGCCCCACCAAGTCGTCCTGCCACATTGAGCCGGATGCCTAATGCTCCAAGCCTCATTGAGGACTGCACAGCCCTCTTCATCGCTCGGCGGAAAGACACACGCCGCTCTAGCTGCTGGGCAACATTCTCTGACACAAGCTGCGCATCGATTTCAGGCTTACGGACCTCTACGATATTCAGAGACACATCTGAATTAGTAATTTTATTCAGATCCAATCTAAGCTTATCGATATCAGCGCCCTTCCGGCCAATGACTACACCTGGCCGAGCGGAGTAGATAGTAACCCGGGGCTTTTTTGCTGGACGTTCTATTAAAATACGTGAAATTCCAGCTTGCGAGAGACGACTGTGCAGGTACTCCCTGATGGCTAAATCATCATGGAGGGTGTTGCCAAAATCTTTCCCCGCGTACCAACGAGACTCCCAGGTGCGGTTAACACCAACGCGCAGGCCTACTGGATTAACTTTATGACCCATTACGCGGCCTCCTCGACTTCTTCGATTTCCCGCACAACAATTGTCAAGTTGCTAAAGGGTTTTTCTACGCGAGCAGCGCGGCCACGAGCACGTGCCCGGATGCGCTTGATCATCATTTGCTTGCCAACCGAAGCCTCAGCAACCACCAAGCGATCGACATCAAGCTGATGGTTGTTCTCTGCATTCGCGATAGCGCTAGACAATGCCTTCTTAACGTCATTCGAAATTCGCTTTCGCGAAAAAGTGAGAGCAACGAGCGCATCTTCCGCAGCCATTCCACGGATCATTTGAGCTACCAAGTTCAGCTTCCGGGGGCTAACCCGCAGATGCTTAACAAAGGCACGAGCTTCGTTTTCTGCTACGCGCGGAGCATTTGGCTTCTTACTCATCAGCCTCTTCTCGCCTTCTTATCCGCAGCATGGCCATAATAAGTACGAGTTGGAGAAAACTCGCCAAATTTATGTCCCACCATGTTTTCGTTAACCGAAACGGGAATGAACTTCTGCCCGTTGTGCACTGCAAATGTCAGCCCAACAAACTGTGGCAAAATCGTTGAACGTCGTGACCATGTACGAATTACGTCATTACGACCACTCTCACGAACGGCATCGGCTTTTTTGAGCAGATAGCCATCGACAAAGGGGCCTTTCCATACGGAACGCGCCATCGCTTAACCCTTCCCGTACCGGCGACGCACAATTTGTGAATCGGACGGTTTCTTCTTACGTGTTCTATGGCCTTTGGTAGGCTTACCCCACGGGGTGACAGGATGGCGGCCACCGGATGTCCGCCCTTCACCACCACCATGTGGATGATCTACTGGGTTCATGACAACGCCGCGTACATGCGGGCGCTTGCCACGCCAGCGATTGCGTCCAGCCTTTGCAAAGGTCTGATTTGAATTGTCCTGGTTTGAAACGGCACCTACGCTTGCAACACACTCCTGGCTCACCATACGGACCTCGCCAGATGGGAGCCTTAGAAGTGCCTGCCCTGCGTCGCGGCCAACAAGCTGCACATATGCACCTGCGGATCTGGCCATCTGACCACCCTTACCAGGCTTCAATTCAACGTTGTGGACGATTGTGCCAACCGGGATGAACCGAAGCTTCATCGCATGGCCAGGTTTGATATCGGCGTTTTCACCCGACATCACAACATCACCGACGTTTAAACGCTGTGGTGCGAGGATGTAAGACAACTCACCGTCGTCGTACTTTATCAGCGCAATAAAAGCCGTGCGATTAGGGTCGTATTCTAGCCGTTCTACGACAGCGTTCATTCCGTCCTTAATGCGCTTGAAGTCAATAAAACGGTAACGTCGCTTGTGACCACCGCCCCGATGCCGAGAAGTGATGTGCCCGTGATTATTGCGGCCACCAGTTTTCTGAAGGCCCTCTGTCAATTCCTTGACGGGGCGCCCCTTCCAGAGCTGAGACCTATCAACCAACACAAGACCACGGCGGCCTGCAGAGGTGGGTTTATATTGCTTTAAAGCCATATTTTCTTACTCCCCGCCTACTCTACAAGCCAGCCGCGAGATCAATTGAGTCGCCGTCTGCCAGAGTGACAATGGCTTTCTTTGTGTCATTGCGTTGGCCAAGCATTCCGCGGAAACGTTTGACCTTACCTTTCTGCCGGATCGTATTGACCTTTGTAACCGTCACACCAAAAAGGCCTTCAACTGCCTGTTTGATCTGAGCCTTGTCAGCATCGATCGCAACGCGAAATGTTACCTGGTTGTGTTCGGCAATCAGGGTCGACTTTTCACTGATAACAGGCGCCCGGAGAATATCCGTCATCTGATTTGGTGTAATTTTTGGGGCCGGGCCCCGAATTGTGCGAGCTCGGCTCATTTCAATCGGGCCTCCAACTGTTCGACAGCGTCACGGCTCATGATCAACATATCGCGACGCAGGATGTCGTAGACGTTAGCACCCTGTTGAGGGAGAACATCAACACCTTCCAGATTTCGTGCGGCTCTTACGATCCCTGTATCGACCTCTGTTCCGCCAACCAACAGGTAGGAACGGGCACCGAAAGATACTAGGTTCTCGCGCAAGACCTTTGATTTGGCGTCTGCGAGGGTTAGAGCATCCACAATTATGAGTTTTCCCTCAGCCTGCTTAGCAGATAAGGCGGAGCGCATGCCTAAGCGGCGTACCTTTTTAGGCAAATTATGTGCATGACTGCGAACTCGAGGCCCATGGGAGACGCCACCACCACGAAAGATATTGGCATTAGCGCTGCCGTGGCGCGCACGGCCTGTGCCTTTTTGCTTGTATATCTTTGATTTGGTGCGAGCGATCTCACCGCGCTCTTTAGTTTTGTGTGTGCCTGCCTGCCGCTTAGCAAGCTGCCACCGAACAACGCGAGCTAAAATGTCTGCACGAGGCTCAATCCCAAAAACCTCGTCTGCAACATCAATCTCGCCGGCATCGCTATTGGCCAGGGTCTTTACTTGGAGTTTCATCGATTATTCCTCCGAACCGTCAGCCGGGGCCTCGACCGGGGCTTCATCGACTACTGCAGCAACAGCACCCTTCGTGCCCGCGGGCATTGGAGCTCCTTCGGGAAGGGGACGACGCACTGAATCACGCAGGTACACAATCCCGCCCTCAGAGCCGGGGATTGCTCCCTTCAATAAAATTAGACCACGATCGCTGTCTACGCGGACTACCTTCAGATGTTGAGCGGTACGCTGTTTCGCGCCCATGTGCCCGGCCATCTTCTTGCCCTTGAACACCTTTCCCGGATCCTGGTTTTGGCCAGTCGAACCATGAGAGCGGTGCGAAATAGAAACACCATGACTAGCACGCAAACCACCGAAGCCATGGCGCTTCATAGCACCCGCAAAACCCTTACCAATCGTGGTACCGGTTACGTCTACGAGCTGGCCTTCGACAAAGTGATCTGCAGATAATTCGGCCCCGATGTCTACAACGGCATCATCGGATACGCGGAATTCCTTTAGCCTCTGACGCGGCTCTACCGAGGCCTTCGCAAAGTGTCCTCGTTCCGGCTGGCTCACGTTCTTTGGCTTCGCCGTGCCGTAGCCGACCTGAACCGCGGTATAACCGTCCCTATCAGACAGCCGCTGGGCTACCACCACATTACCAGACACGTCAATCACCGTGACGGGTACATGTGCGCCCCCTTCACCAAACAGACGTGTCATTCCTAATTTGCGGCCAATAAGACCGGTACGTTGCGACATTGGGTCAGACCTTGATCTCTACGTCGACACCCGGTGACAAGTCGAGACGCATAAGAGCATCTACCGTCTGAGGTGTTGGTTCCACGATGTCCAGAACGCGCCTGTGAGTGCGCATTTCGAATTGATCGCGTGATTTCTTATCAATATGGGGGCCACGCAGCACAGTGTACTTCTGGATGCGAGTAGGTAATGGAATAGGCCCACGAACGGTTGCGCCTGTCCGCTTAGCCGTGTTTACGATCTCGGATGTAGACTGATCTAACACCCGATGATCGTACGCCTTTAGGCGGATTCTAATATTCTGATTATCCATTTTCACGCATCCTTGGTGCGAAGCCTTATGGCCCTCGCTTAAGCGACTATTTTAGCGACGACACCGGCGCCAACCGTGCGACCGCCTTCACGGATCGCAAAGCGCAGGCCTTCATCCATAGCAATCGGTGCAATCAAGTTCACCTTCATTGCAATGTTGTCGCCAGGCATGACCATTTCCGTGCCTTCTGGAAGCTCAACCGTTCCAGTTACGTCCGTGGTCCGGAAGTAGAACTGTGGGCGGTAGTTCGAGAAGAACGGCGTATGACGGCCACCCTCTTCCTTCGTCAGCACATAACACTCACACTGGAACTGGGTGTGCGGCGTAATAGAGCCTGGCTTCGCCAAAACCTGACCACGCTCAACGTCCTCGCGACCAATGCCACGCAGCAGGCAACCAACGTTGTCGCCAGCCTGACCTTGATCCAAAAGTTTACGGAACATCTCAACGCCGGTGACTGTTGTCTTCGCAGTAGTCTTGATACCGACGATCTCAATTTCCTCACCAACCTTAACGATCCCTTGCTCAACACGGCCGGTAACAACTGTACCGCGACCAGAGATTGAGAAAACGTCTTCGATAGGCATCAGGAACGGACGGTCAACAGGGCGGTCCGGCTGCGGGATGTACTCATCAACCGCTGCCATCAACGCTAAAATAGCATCGTGACCGATCTCTTTGTTCGAGTCCTCAAGCGCTGCAAGAGCCGAACCCTTGACGATTGGAATATCATCACCAGGGAAATCGTAAGAAGACAGAAGCTCACGAACCTCAAGCTCTACCAGCTCAAGAAGCTCCTCATCATCTACCTGATCAACCTTGTTCATAAATACTACAAGCGCAGGCACGCCAACCTGACGCGCAAGCAAAATGTGCTCGCGGGTCTGAGGCATAGGGCCATCAGCTGCAGAAACCACCAAAATAGCACCATCCATCTGTGCTGCACCGGTGATCATGTTCTTCACGTAGTCAGCGTGACCAGGGCAGTCAACGTGAGCGTAGTGACGGGCTTGCGTCTCATACTCAACATGCGCCGTCGAAATCGTGATGCCGCGTGCCTTCTCTTCAGGCGCCTTGTCAATCTGATCATAGGCCTGGAAAGTTGCTCCACCTGACTCAGCTAAAATTTTGGTAATAGCAGCAGTTAAAGAAGTCTTGCCATGATCAACATGGCCAATGGTCCCAATGTTGCAGTGCGGCTTCGTACGCTCAAACTTCGCTTTTGCCATGGCGGCCT
>Ga0222714_10001789_pt1 | contig 23865 bp, 45 predicted proteins | sample C33_3DmetaG_FD_165048 | JGI IMG/M metagenome (GOLD analysis project Ga0222714, IMG submission 165048) | Estuarine water microbial communities from San Francisco Bay, California, United States - C33_3D | ecosystem: Environmental > Aquatic > Marine > Unclassified | place: USA: California...
GAACAGGATTGCACACACATCATCTCCGTAGGCGACTTCGGGTATTGGGTTCACCTACCTCGTGGACAAAAGTTCGTGAACCGTGTTGCGCAACTCGCAGAAAAAGCACAAATCAAGTTCTTGTGGATTGACGGCAACCACGAAAACCACGACATACTTCGCGACCTTACCGACAAGTTCGGCAAACACGCACCTATCAACACCCCTAACGAGTGGTGTCAATACATCCCTCGTGGGTGTCGTTTCACCATCGCAGACAACACCCTTATGGGTTACGGCGGTGCGTATTCTGTTGATTGGTTAGACCGAGTTGAAGGCGAATCATGGTGGAGAGGCGAACTCATCAACCCGTTTGATGTAGACCTACTCTCACCACAACCTGTAGACATCTTGATGACACACGACGCACCGTATAACAACGGCGAGAAAATCACATACAAAGATGAAATACAAGTATCTATCGCACAACGACATCTTGTAAAAGAAATCCTTGACAAAGTAGCACCGCAATTCCATGTTTGCGGACATCATCATGTTCGTGAAACTTGGATGGACGGCGACACCGAAGTCAATGTTCTCGGACGCGACGGTATGGGTGCGGACAGTGTGTTGATATTGGACTTGTTCCAACAGGACGACAAACTAATATCAGCAAACACACACGCATACCGTCTCCTTGAAAGTTACGACAATGCGTAAACCTAAAGAAAAGATGCCCGACCCGCGACCAAGCGACGGGCATGAAACAGAAGCAGACAGATTACTTGCATACGCACAGTTTGTAGCAGATACAAAATGCACCGCATTGGACTTGGGTGACTATTACTACGAGTTCTCGGGTGATATCACACTACTTATCCAGCACAACAAAGTAACAGCGCACAATTTAAAAACTGAAACCGTTGTGATAGCAGAACCGCAACAAGAAGCAGATCGGGCGTGGGCGACACAATGAGCAAGCGTGTAATAGAACTAGACATACTCACAGAAGACTACGAAGAACTAAAACAACGAAACGAAACACAGCAACTAGCAAAAGTTTGGTATCGTCTCACAACACTTTTCCCAACAACACCACTAATTGCAACCGTCAGCGCAGATAACAGCGAAAAGCAATACGGCGCGTTCGCAAACGGGCAAGAAGCATACGACTGGTATGTCAAGCAACCGTGGACTACCGTGCGCATCAGATTCGTCCCATTACGCAACCCGAATATCAAACGAACATACAACGATTTCTATAACCCAATGCGTCACGAAAACCTAGAAAAAGAATACAACCACACAATAAAGGAAATATAAATGGAAACAGCATACGAAGCAACAACAGTGGACGACTCAATCGTGGGTTCAAAGATTGTAGATATCCGTCCAATGACAGCAAATGAGATGGAGTCAGAAGGTTGGCAGAAAAACGAAATCCCTATGGTTCTCGTTCTCTCAAGTGGCACAATTTTGTATCCGTCAATGGACACAGAAGGTAATGACGCAGGAGCATTGTTCGGCAAGACCTCGGACGGCATCTCGTTTGGCGTTTACTAATGACATCAGCAGTATTAGTTAAAGCAAACGGCGAGGTGCGGCACATTGACCTACCCGTAACAGACGCACACATTATGGTTCACCACATGGTTGGCGGATGGTTTGATGTTGTCAGACATCCATTACGAAACGACCTACACGCATATGTCCACGACGAAGGGTTACTACTGAAACAAGAAGTCAATGTTGCGATGACATACCTGTTCAATCAGATACTTGTCGGCGATATCGTTCTCAGTCGTGCAACAGCAGACGGGTCAGAAACAGACTTCACAGTAGACGAAGCAACAATAGACCTTTACAAAAGATGCAACACAAACGAAGAAGCAAAAAAGAATCTACAACAGATGGCAAACAAAGTAGACACTTCGTTCAAGATTGAAACGATTGAGTAATCTCCCAAACCCACTCACGGGTGAAGTTTATTGGGAATAGCGACTACCCAAAAAAAATAGAAAAAATCCAAACAACAAAAGCCACCCCTGAAAAGAAAACAACTATCGGGACTAAAAACCCCAAAACTTTTTTCCGTTCAAAAGAAGCCAGTCGTGGACGCACTACTTTTACCAAGCCTCTTCTTCTTCAACCACCTGAGCCATTGGCTTCGGTGCGTTGCGTGATACTGAACCAACAGTTTTTGCTTTAGGCGCAGACGAAGAAGATGCTGAACCTTCGGTTTTCTGCTTTCGGACAAAAGAATCAATGTTGCCTACAGCCAAACCGATGTTGTCCGCAAGGACCTCAACAGTTGAACGCTTCGCACCTGTTTCTTTGTCGTCCCAAGAACGTTGTTCCAACCGTCCCGTTATAACAACACGCACACCTTTAGCAAGCACGTTCGCTGCATCTTCGGCAAGGAAACGCCAAGCAACAACGTTGAAGAACGATACTTTCTCCTGTTTTTCACCATCTTGGTCAGTCCAGTAATGGTTTACCGCAATACTGAAAGCCAACTTGGCTACTCCTGTCGGCAGAAACTTCAGTTCTGGGTCTTGGGTTATGTTCCCAACTAACGTTACGGGTGATGCACTCACTTCGAATCCTCCTAATGTAAATCCCAACCCCTATGGTCGGGTAGTTACTAGAACTATAGCCGATGCGGGACTAGTATTGCAACCATGCCAACACCTGAAGAAACCCGTTTAAAAGTTCGTGATCTGTTAATGGAAATCCTTGTCTCCTTAGCAGTTGATGATGAAACCACCGACGAAGAAATTGCAACTTTTGAGGATGATATGGGTGGGGTGGCTGATTTGATGCTTGATTCGCTTGGGTTCACAGTCACTTCCGTGGACAATGAAGAAGGAACACGTTTTACAGCAACTTTGGAGATCATTGACGGCGATCCGCTGGAAGAAGCAGATCTGGTTTAGAACGCTGGTTGTTCAGCAGTCCCGTCTTTAGCCAACACTTCTTTGATGGCGAGTGCAATGTATTTTTGAGACAGTTTGAACGTTTCGTGGTGCAGGTCGGAGATGGCGGTGGTGTTCATTACTTTGTCCCACATGTGTTCGTCAAAAATGTTGTGGCGTGCCATCAACATTTCGTCTACATCTCGGCGTTCAGCAAGCAGTTCCACATCCCAATGGTGTCGTCTTTGTAGGTAGGAAACGATGTGTGAGGCGGCGATATCGTCGTCGGCTATCTCTCGGTATAACTCATCTAATACTTCCGCTGTGAGGCTCATTAACTTGTTCTCCTTTTCTAAAGCGTTCTGAACAAACTCGGATAGTTCTCTCAACAAGTCTTTTGGGATGTTTACGAGGGGTAACTCTATCTTTTTACCTATGAAATCGTCCCATAAACTGTCGTCCATAAAACAAGAATACCACCCCAGCGTCGGGGTGGTATTCAAGTCTCAACAAGGAGATGTGAGATTGTTACACGAGTTCTAACACTGCGTGTTGTGCTGTGATCTTTGCTTTGTTCACCCAAGAATATTCTTCAATGGTTGCCAATGCTCGGTCACTTGCGTCACCTTTACGGTGGTGGTCAAGATATTCAACGACTGAGTTGTAGATACTCCATCCGTTGAAACCGTAACCGCCCGCGTTCTTTTGTGAACCATACAACGCACGAATAGTTCCCGTTATATCTTCGCGATTGCGTCGCTGTGAATCTGTTTCCGTTGCTTTGACAGGGAAAACTGTGTTGAGAACTTTGTCCACTCGCTGTGATGCTTGAGGGACAGGGATTGCCAACATTTGTTCTGCCATAATCTTGAACGACTTCGCCCATTCGGTAGAGATTTGTAATGCCTCTTGTGCCGTGTTGAGGTATTCGTCTGCGTTACGGGTGTGTCGTGCGGTGAATAGTCGCTCTGCGTTCTTGATACCCATGATTACGGTGTTTTGACATACTGCCCGTACATCGGTATTTGCGTACCGAATCGGCCAGTAACCGTCGTGTCCGTGTGATACGACTAGATATCGTGCGATTCTGTCGTTCACGCCTGTTGGGTCAATGACGAGGGTTCCCAAGTCAATGCCTGCGAAGAATCGTGCGCCACCTTTGAGAACTCCGCAAGTGTCAATCACTGCGTCGCCTTTTGATGCGCCTACGACTGCCATTGCCCGTTCAAGAACTTCACGGTTCTGTCGGACATCGTAACGAGTGCCTACGGTTGCGAACGGGGAGAACGAACCATCTTCGTTCATTCTTACGGTTGCTCTGTCGTCTTGTAGGACTACGGGTGTGCCGTCAGGGTTTCTGATGAGGTTTCCTTCGTCGTCTACGACCGCAATCTTGGTGAGTAACACTTGGTAGTCCGCTTGTGCCGCTTCTAACATTGAGTCAATGGTTTGGAGTCCGTTCATGGATTTGCCAAGTCGGTGCCATGGAGTTTGGTTGCCCGCATATGCGAACCTTGCCTCTCCGCCTCTATTTATTTCTATATTTGCTGCCATCAGAACCTCCTAGGTCTCTGTTTAGTTTATACACAATAGTTTATATGACTTGGGAGAAAAAGGCAACTTTTATTACTTGAAAAGGAGAGAAATCTTCCAAGCCTGAAAAACAAGCAGAATGACGACTAAAACCTTTATTTACAGCCCTTTGCTGTCGGGTTCCAAGAACAAACATTCCACGGGTTCCAACCCGAAAGGTCGTAAAGAAGTTTCCCCGCCCTGAGATTGGTGACCGCATCAAGCAAAGGTTCTTGGGTGCAGATTTTTAGGTCTCGGCAAACAGCCGCCCATTTGTTCCTGCTCATGTCGTAATTTACGCCGTTGATTTGTAGTAGTCCCGTGTCGGATCGGTGGTTCCATTCGGACACGCCGGTGATGTTGCAGTTCTTATCAACTTTGTCTCCGCCCTTTCGGTTTGGGCATCCGCCCGATTCGCGAAGAATGATTTGACCTAATTTCTTGAAATGTTTAGGTTCCCACCCGGCTTGGGCTGCTAATTCAGGCAGCCAACTGATGTCTCCGTGCGTAAAAACGACTGGTTTTACAGGGTTTTCTATACGGTCAGCAGGAGGGACGGAGAGCCTAGTTAGCGGGGCTAACGCGACGAACCGAGGCGCAGGTTTTTCGTCAACGTCATGTGCCCACGCAACTGATGTGAAACTTACTGAATATATGGCAGTTATAAGAAGTATTGCTTTGCGTATCAAAAGATTGTCCTTCGGTTGGTTGATAGGTCTCGGGTCTCTTGTGCCCGTCTATGTCAAGTATTCTTACACTTCTAGTATATCAAACAGGTGTCCCAATAAGCAAACATTAGGTTAACTCCTTGCTGGTTAAGGGTTTTGTACGCTTTTCAACCCTCGCTGGGCGAACAGACCGACGATCATTTGCCCAACAGATTCCTGCTTCCGATCGGCAGTCCCGCCCTCAGTTGCCGCATCAACGACTCCGCGTTTCCTGCTAATCAGGTTGTAAATCTCCTCGTCAACTGTTCCTTCACATAAAAGGTATGTTGCGGTTACTGAACCCTGCTGTCCCAACCGATGGCAACGACTATATGTTTGGTCTACATCTGCTGGTGTCCACGGAAGTTCAACAAAAAGGACGTCTTGGGCAGCCGTTAACGTGTGTCCGGTCTTGGCGGCTTGGATGGAAAGAACGATTACGGGTGCGTCTTCGGTTGATTGTTCTTGGAAGCGGGACTTCGCATCTTCCACCTCCGCCACCAACATACCTCCCTGAATCTTTAGCCCCCCAAACTTGTTGGCTAGTTCATCAACTATTTCTCGGTGGTGTGCTGCGACAACGACTTTTAGCCCAACTTCTATGTGGGATTCAATGAACTCCACAACCGAATCCATCTTTGCTTTTGCCGCCAACTTCCTGAGGACAGAAATACGAACCAGATGTTCGTTCGCTTCGGCTTTCATTCTGGCTTGCACGGCTGCTGACCCGGGCGACGTTCCCAGTTCCAACGCAATCTGCTTGGCTCGTTCCACCAAATACTCTACGATGTCCCGCTCTGCTTTCTTGTATTCCGCCATCGCCGTCGGCGACCCAGAAACAATGATGTTTGCGTGACGCACGGGAGGCAAATCTTTCAAAACTTGGTCTTTGGTTCGGCGTATGTAACAGTTCCCACGCAATCTTTCGTTTAATTCATCTAAGTTTGAGTTTCCGCTAATGTTCCATTGCCCGAATCGGTCTCGGAAAGCACCGCAATACCGTCGGTAAAAACCCCAAAGCCCACCGAACGTGTTGAGTTTCCCCAGAACGTCCAGTTGGCTGGCGTATTCAGCCGGACGGTTGGTTACAGGTGTTCCAGTTAGACACAAAACGATGCCATCTCGCGGGGCTGTGCGGGCAATCTTGACCGCCGCTTTGGTGCGTTGCGACGTTGGTGATTTAACGTAATGTGATTCATCAAACACGAACGACCGAAACTCGGTGATTTGTTTTTGCCAATGCGAAATGTTAGAATATCCAATAACAAGGACATCAAAGTCTTTATGTTCAGGGAAAGTCTTTCGGTCGGTAACAGTCACCACTTTCCTTTCGGGTAACCATTTGGCGTATTCTTTTTGCCAGTTAAGAACCAAGTTAGGCGGGCAAACAACTAACGCAGGGTAGGAATCCCAAACATATTCCAGAGTCGCAATCGCTTGCAAAGTTTTTCCCAACCCCATGTCGTCAGCGATAAAGCATCTTTTGGCTGCCGATGCGTATTTAACTCCGGCTCGCTGGTATGGAAGAAGTGGTAGTCCCGCTACTTCTAGATCCGCATCTGTGGATCGGGACTCTTGAACTGATGCGTCGTGGGTTTCTTTTATCTGTTTGGCAAGTTGGCTTAGATTTGCGGGAACTCGTTGGTTAAACTTATCTGCCCATTCAATGCATTCGGCGATACTTGCTACGGGTGCTCTCCACGCCATAGTTTTTGCGTGCCAAGTTACGCTCGGTATCTGTTTGACGGCTTTTACTTTTACAGGGTCATAGGCGAATGACATATAGATAAAGTCGGCTTCAAGGGTTACGCCGAAAGTGGGATTAAGTTTCTCAGGTAGGTCAAAGGTCATTACTTGCGGGTCTATGGTGAACCCGTTGCGCATAGCGAACTCTCGGGCTTCCACGATTGAACTCATTGGGATACGCCACACTTTGGCTACTTTGTCCCATTTAGCACCGTGTATCGCTTTTATTTGTTCTACTTCGTCTCGGTCATATGGTGAGGTAGAGATTAAGTCGTCGTCGGCTAGGTAGAGGCGTTTATCTGACACTTAGTTAGTTTAGCGGTTTGATTATTGAGGCTATTGGTCTTTGCTCCCTATATCTATCTTTACTTTGTGCTTCACCACATAAGAGAAATTATGTAGAGAACAGCACTCGTTAAAGTTGTAGGCGTTTAATACTGTTCCGCAACTTTTTTCTGCGCAAACCCGTTTAGAGTTGCCGTGTTTTTTCTTAAATCTTCGCTCTCTAAAGTACTGAGAACGGTCAATTTTTTTAACCATTGCCCCACCTAAATTATTAACAATTCTCTACTATTTGTTCGGTGTCGTTTATTACTTGTTCGTCTCTCTTTGTGAACTTGTTTGTTTCTCTCTGTAACCAATTTAGATAGAGACTAAAGTTGTCGTCGTCGTTGGGGTTGAATGAATGTATATCGCACCATTTACCGAAAGTTGGTAATTGTTCGTTTAGTTTGGTCATATTACTTACACTCCTCCATTACTTGCCCCTCTTCGGTTAGTTGTAACTCACAATTCTCGTTCTCGGGTAGGTAAATGTTCTGCCCTATTTGGATATTTGTTCCGTAAGTGTTCACGAGGTTGTCGGTTACTCGCTGAATATCGCCTTCACACTTGCTCTCCGCTATGCCCCATAGGGTGTCGCCGTATACAACAGTGTGAGGTGCTAGTTCGCAATTAAAGTTGTTACTAGTTTCCTCGCCGATGACGAACGCCGTCGCCAATCCAACAAACGCTATTGCTAATAACAAGGTGTTTTTGATGTTGCTGTTCATTACGCACCAACCTTGTATGCGTCTTTTAATTCGCCTACGGTACGAACTTGAACTTCTTTGAAATACTCACGCAGTCTTTTCGCAAAAAAGTCTGCTGACTGTAGTGCGTTTACTCCCGTAAAGATTGACCACTCACACTGTTGGTAATAACCGTCTTTGAACGCTTGGTCATTGACATCTTTCGGGTCAGTTGCTAAAACTATGTAACTTGTGTATTCGCTCATTTTGTTTCTCCTTGTTTAGTAGGTTTATATTACTAATACCATTATAGGGGTAGGGTGTATTAAAGTCAAATACCCTTACACATCTCCGCAATGATGTCAGGTATACCTAACTCTCTTGGTGATATTTGCCAGTCAGGCGACCTGCGATAAATGGTATTCCACTTCTCTAAGTAGTAAGAATACAAACCAGAACCGACTGGGAAAGTTCGGAACTCGGTCGCTCTGTAAAGCAAATGTATCGGGTGAGGTTTAGAGCCCCGTTGATGAACTTGCATCTCAGATAACGGGACTATCAAAGTTTCTCCAACGAAGATGTTGTGTTCTGGTCTGGAGAATTGCACGGCGGTCGGGTCAAAGAAGTAGTTCTTGGTTTGTATTATGGTGTGTCCGCCAAACCCTTTACCTGTTGATGCACTAGAACAATGAACCTGCCATGCGTCGTCAGGAAGTCGGTTTGCGGGAACACCGAATAGTTCCCATCCTTTGCGGTTGAAGACTGTAGTCCCGACGGGAAGAACCTCGTGGTCAACACCCAAACGAATCAACATTTGGTGTGCGAAGTTGCAACCCAAGATGCAAGAGTTTTTACGGATGCTGTTGTTTGTGCGCCATGAGACCCATTGTTTGCTGACTTCTTCTAATATTTCTAGTTCTGTTTGAGCCATTACAACTCCTGTTTAGTATGTTTTTGTAGTTTATCCGACGACCAACTAGTTTGCAAGTTAAAGTTTTGTAGTCCCGCGAGGGGGCAACAACTGCCCCAATCACCCACGCACTCAGGAATATCCAAAAGTTACCGCAACCTGAACGGTAGCGTATATAAACTTTTGAGAGATAAACATTTGTTTGTTTAGGGTTTGCTTTTGTATTGAGACTCACATATAATGAATATGTTAGATAAACCTAGAACCATGAAAGAAGTAAAAAATAAATGACAGAGCGAATAGACATAGCAGAGGTATTTGATAACGACGCACAAAGTCTTAGTCGGATAGCGAAGTCGTTAAACGCCACATCAGATGTTTTACTCTCGGAACTCTTGGCACGAGAACCCGATCAGCAAAGCGGTGTGTTCAAAGAAACCATAAACAATCTCCGAGACCTTATTCGCAAGGCGGACGCAATCGTAGTAACGGCAGAACAGTCATTAACACTCCCTGAGACATTGAGACGAAACGAACCGTTCTAATGACCAAACCTTACCTAGTCCGTTGGGAAATGATCTACGAAGCAGACAACCACATAGACGCAATCACGCAGGCATACGCAGAACTCTGCGAACTAGCAAAAGACCCGTCACAGGGCGCAAACTATGTGACTGTCATGTATGACGGCGACCATTCCATTAAGACTTCTATGCAAATAGATGAAGCACTAAACCTCATCATTGCTGTTGAAGCAAAAAATCTGTCACGGACCTTACGCAAATATAAAAGCAGATCAGCGCATCAAGGACGAGCACATTCGGAGGATGAACTAAAAATAGTTGCAGAAATTTATCAGTCTGCAGTTCGGGCACATGAACCAGTTCAGGCAACTGTTGCAAAAACTCTTGGGGTGAGTGTCTCAACGGCAGCAAAAAGAATAATGATTGCACGAAGTCGTGGATATATACTTGGGTGAGCATGAGTAAGCGCACGGTTGGTATCGTTTTGTCTATCAAGATGTTCTTGGTAGTCCTCGTGAGTCCGATCCTTTTTGCGTTGTATCAAATACGCAAGTTGGCACGCAACAACCCGAAAGAGAAACCAGCAAAACCGTTCTACGAATAAAATAAGATAAACTATTAACCTAGACGAGGAACTTAATGAACCCTGTTATTGAACTCATTGACAAAACAATTAAAACCATTTCAGGGCGAGAACTTGTCGCATCTTCGGAGATGGTTGATTTACTTTTAGACCTCCGTATGTTGTGTGAACTGCAAACCCCAACAGAACAACTCGCAACCGTCGGCACAGAAAACTAATTCTGTTAGTCCCGCCCGCGGAAACAACGCACGGGACTACAGTTCGGGTAATATCAAGTTATGAAAGTTTCTTGTTCTATCTGCAACATAGAGTTTGACACCACGAATACTTCATACTGTGTAAAGATTATGGCTTGGGTTGAACACAACAACGGGCGTTATATTGGTGCGCCACGCACCCCTTCAACCCCACTCGGCTACGCACACAGGGTATGCACTGAGTCTCGTAATGCCTTTGATGATGCCCCCACATTGTTCTAGGGCGTAGACAGCCATACGGCGTGAGACAAGCCCCTATAAACGCAAATAGCCCCCCACCCCGAAGGGTGAAGGGCTTGCGCCGAGATACAGGTCTTATACGCGCCTAGCGCACACTGGACCAATACCATTCGCGACACTCTCAGTCGCAGTGAGTTCTGCGCCACACACGCAACAGATACCGAACTGAACGCCCACGAGTTGCGCCTGCTCAACCGTCATACGCATATCTGCGCTAAGACGAAACACGCCACCACGCTCGTAAACGAAACGCTCAGACTTCACGAGTGCTTCGGGGACAAAACGCATCGCGTAAAGATTGCCTGACTGACGCGAACGCTTCACGCGAAACATAACGCCGTCTGCGTTGCGATACATACCGAGTTCGGTGACAGGGTTCGCCTGAACTACACGCGCAGGTCGGTTCATGTTGCGCTCAATCGCGCTCAACTGATTGTCAGTCAGAGTGCCACGACTGTCAAACTGCGCCAACACGCTCGTAAAGAACGCATTACCGTTTGCGTTTGCACGCAAAAACTCCACCACGCGCTCGGTGCGCGAGTCAAGTGTGATTGTTGAATTGGACATATCTAATTTCCTTTCATAGTAGGTTTATGGATTACAACTTAAGAATAAGCGATGGGTGTTGCAGGGTTGTCGTCATGGGGTAATTAAGCCCCCACACATATCACGACACATACCCAACCTGCTTATCCTGTTTGGGTTTATCCGAAACCGACTAATGGGCGATTGACAATTTGGTATCACGATTTAAGCATTTGCTATTTGTTGAGTTCGGAACGATTGCATAGTCCCGCACTACTAATTAGCACGCGGGGCTTGCGAGTATCTCAACGAACTCGCGGGGCTCGCGGGCGCAGGCGGGCGCGTCGCGCAGGCGGATCGCCGATCCAAGTCCCCAACCTGAACGGTGGCGCATATAGATCTTTATCTACGATCGTATATACGGATCTCGGATATAGCGGATACGCGATATCTCTTTAATGCCCCTAATCGGGTGCAGTCGCACTATGCAACACCCCTTGCCTATAGTTATTTGTATAAGCAATTCCGCTTATATTTACTAGACAAGGGAGAAAATAATGTCAGTATCAACACTCACACAAGGCGCAAACTTCGCGCAAGCAACTCGCAAAGTTGGCGACCGTTCGGTTACTTACACTTGGCGCAGTCCGAAGCAAACTATTGAAGTTGAAGGCGAGAACTTCGGCGGATTAGTTCGGTTAGATATCTCGCACGATTCAACCCGCAAAGAGTTCAGCGCGTTCATACGGTTCGCACACTATGAGAATAGTCGCGGTTACGAGTCAGTCCGATTCACAATTTTTGACGATGTCAATTATCCATCGGGCACGGTCGCAACTCAACCAGTCGCACGATATAGCGCGAAGGCGTTAAGCGAGTTTGAAACGCGAGTCGTTGAGTATCTCAACGGCGTGAGTCAGTTGGGTGGTAATGGTGCGCACGGTCGCATTGTTGAAGTGTGGGCGCGTGTAACTGAGATCGCGATGGGTGGCGATGGCACACTGCGTTACAGCGAAGCGGTGTCAATGTAAGACACTCACTTAGGTGAGTCGCCTAGCGCGTTCGGCGTGGGATTCAATTCCAACTAGGCACAAGGCGCAAGCCGATTACCAACACAACCACTAGACGAAGGGCAATTTATGTCAGAGATTATTGAGACGGTATCTATCCGCGAAGTCCTTGCAGAGAATTATCTCGGCATCGGCGCAACGGGTATCGGCGTTATCGGTGCGATCGTAGACGACCTCATTAACGCACGATACGAAGAGTTCATTGCAGGCATGGCGACAAGTCGGGATGAAGTGTCGCAAACACTCACTGATCTCATCGTTGAAGTCTTACCGCACCTATACGCGATGAACACGCCACAAGGTTGGGTGCAGTCTTAGAACACTCTTAGGCGTTCAGTAGCCCGTCTGCCGTCAGGTAGGCGGGCTATTTGCCGTCTAGGCGAGTGATAACGCTAGGGGCGCGCCAAATAGTTCGCGTTCAAAGTTCGCTTGCAATGCGCCATGCCATCGCGCAATGCGATGCATACGCCCCACGATCGCAGTCGTCGCAGTCTTAAGCGCAAGCGTAGGCGCGTCGTATGGAGTCAAATTGTTTAGGTGCGCGTCGCATATCGCAATATCTAACTTGTCGCGATACTCAACGGGCATAAGCGTCGCGTTCTCATTGTCAAATAGGTCGGGGTCTGACTGAGCGATCGCGTCAATGACTTCGCGGATCTGCAAATTATGAGATAGTTCAGACATATCCGAAGCATACAGTCCCGTGCGACGGAAATGATGTGCGGGGCTTACAAGCGTGTGCGCCGTGGGAGTATCAGTCAATGCCCCCAACCTGAACGGTGGCTTATATAAACCCAAACGAACATGAGACAAAAGTGCTGATTTGTCTCACCGAAGTTATCCACAGGGAAAGGCAAGTTATCCACAGGTTGAAGATAAGTTCGGCAAACGCGACGCGACGAAAAATGTTTAGAAAACAGGACACACTTTACAACACCCATACCGTAATATAAGTAGTAATAAATAAATATCCATACTAAAAATAGAAAGGCAAAAATGCTAATAAATACAAAAGTAAAATATCCGAACATAACCATTGACTTGTCTAACCAAGACGGCAATGCGTTCGCAATAATCGGCACTTGCACTCTCGCGTTAAAGCGAAACGGGTTGCGCGATCAAGTGAAAGCGTTCCGTACAGAAGCGACATCAGGCGACTACGACAAAGTTCTTAGAACAGTTTTGGAGTGGTTCTCGGTTGAAGTCAATGTAGAAGAAGTAGACACAGCAACAAATTGTGGTTGGTGCGAAGAGAAGCACGAAGATTGCGAGTGCGAGGGTTAATCACCTCGCGTAAGCAATTCCCCCTACGCCTCGGGCGTCGCTCTTCAATGAGCATAGGGGACTAACCGAACAACCGTTCGGCGACAACAAAACAGAAAGACACAACATGAGCAAAGTTAAAGTTAAAGACGGCACGACCGTCATCGTAAATGGAGTCAAGCGAGTTGCATCTCGTTCACCACAGAAGGCGATAGACGGCACAACCATCGTGTGGTATTACGACGACAACGGCAAAGTAACTTATTGTTACCAACCAACAGTAGTAATTGCGTAAGCGATAACCCTACAACACCCCTAATATAAAGTTAGGGGTGCAAGTAGATAAACCTAAACAACTAAATGAAAGGCAAAATATGGAAACAGAACTAGAACAGATACACGAAGAAACCACTTTTTTAGCAGAGTGGACACGGAAAGATGACACGGCAACAAACATCGTAAAAATTACCACGATCGTTACCACCGATAATTTTGAAGAGATAGAACTTGTCTCTTGGGAAGACATCGTTGGAGAACTCGGACTAGAAACAGCAAAATTATTTGAGTTCACAAACTTTGAGGAGATCTAAAAATGAGTGGCAACACTTGGGCAGTTTGGGTAGGTGGATCAGAAGTAAATGACCACTATCTCACATATGAAGAGGCAGTTCGGTTAGCAGAAATATGGAAAGCAGATGGATACGAAGACACACAAATTACCAACACAGAGGGACAACAATGATTACTAAAAAAACATTACTAGCAGTAGACAAAGAATTGGCGCGTATGGAATTGCGCGAGATGTTCGCGACACAAAACAACCCGAAGGTCTTCACGGTCTTGCGTCATGTCTCTCAGTCGGGGACATCACGCGACATATCCGTCTTGGCGATTATCAACGGCGAGTTGCAGAACATCACCTATAAAGTCTCTATCGCGTTAGGTGAGAAGACGCGAGACTCAAAAGGACATCGCGTAATCCGACAAAACGGTGGTGGTATGGATATGGGGTTCAACCTTGTCTATAACTTGTCTAGCGCGTTATATCCGAACCTAGATAGAGGTGGTTACAAACTAAAGCAAGAGTGGATCTAAACAACCCTACAACACCCCCTATGTAATGTTGGGGGTGCAAGTAGATAAACCCAAACGAAAGGAAACTAGAAATGAAAGTGATCACGAAAGCGAAGTGCGAAGAGTGCGAGCGAGTCTTTGACTTGTTAGACGAAGAACAAGCAAGCGAGTTCTACTACGGACACGATTGCGAAACCGAATCCAAGTAAACAAGATCCCCCGTCTCAAGTTGAGAGACGGGGGATTTTTTGTGTTTAGTCCCGCGCACCGAAGATGCGTCGCGGGGCTCATGTGCGGGCGGGCGAGTGGCGGGTTAGAAGTGTCCTCAACCTGAACGGTGGCGGATATAAACCCCAACGACGGCGTGTGAGACAAATCGGCACTTCTGTCTCAGGCGAGTTATCCACAGGTTTGTCCACAGGCTGTGGATATTATGCCCCTTGATATATTACGAAATAAAATAAAAAATATATCTTAAATAAGCACAACTTTGATACACCCGTTCGTTATAGTAGTAGTAAGCAGTTAGATAAACCTAAACAACTAAACCTAGACAGGAGACAGAAATGGCAAAGAAACAAAAAGCAAAAACAAAAAAAGTTGCCAAGCCTTACACGGAGTGGCAAGTGCGTAATCACTTAATCGCACAAGCGACCACCAAAGGGATACTTCCTGCGGAATACAAAGTCATCACCGAAGCAAAAACCGAAATCGTCAAAGCAAGAAAACTTGACGACAAGTGCGAAACTTGTAATCACTTTAAGTTTGACTTCTTTGCGAAGCAAGCACCGACAGAAGGCAACGATGTCAAAATTATCGGTTGCGCAAACTGTGAAGTGTTCATCACGGTTTATCTCAACGAGAGAACTCACGGCAACACTACGGTTCACGCATATCAGGTAGCGCAAGGCATTACCGAGTATCTCGGTGTTGCGTGTGGTTCGTGTGGATACCGACCGTTGATAACAGCACAGATGACACAAAAACAAGTAGATGAACAAGCAGAACATGACTGCCACGAGTGGCGGAGAAATAGGAGAAGGTCATAATGGAAAAGAAATGGACTGACGCAGACCGTCAAGCGTTCGCAGACCGCAACATATTGAAAGCACAGCGTGTCGCAGATAAGCGAAAGAAGCGCAACAAAACTGAGTGTCGTGGGTTCAGGTGGCAGGGCGAATAACCCTGCAACACCGCTTTAGTAAGATATTTATATAAACCTAAACTAAGGAGAAATAAAAATGACAACCGTTAGACAACTAATTGAATCACTCAAGAAAGAAAACCTTGACGAACCTGTGGTCTATGAGTATTACCTCAAAGACCACTTTCAGCACATCAAGGTGAGCGACAAGGTGTGGGCAGAGATAGCAGAAGCACACGACAGCATCTTGACAAATGACAGCGCATATGACGAAATTGAAGAAGCACTCAAGCAAGCGTCCGCATAACAGCGAGACGCTTCATATAAACCTAAACAAAGGAGAAATAGAAATGGCAACAAAAACTAAACACCCATCAAATCATTGGAAGCAAGTAGTCCTAGACATCATGGACATTATTGACAATGTTGAGGGTGCAGGACTACCAACAGACTTGGATATTGTTCTCGCACGACACGACAAGTATCTCACGACAACCCCACTTCCTCAAAGCGTTGCGAAGTGGTTTGATGAACTCATTGACCTAATGAACAATGTTGAAGGCGCAGAATTAGAGCGAGAACTTAAAAGTATCGGATTTCCTACAGCACAGAATAAAGCGTCCGTGTAAAAGCGAGACGCTTCATCACCAACACGAAAGGAACAAGATGAAAACTAAAATACCAACAGAAACTTCTAGAACAGTTCAGTTTGTCGGGGACTACTTCTGTCTCACAATAACTGTCCCTGCGTCAAGCGACGAACAAGCGATAGCGAACGCAAACGCAATACTGCAAGACCACTACGGGTGGGAAGTAGAGGAAGCGTCTAACGAAATCACAGTAGATGACACAGGACTAGAGGCGTAATGACAGACAAAAAAGAATACATAGGTAAGCGTGTCAGGTTCTTACGGTCATCAGACCCATACACCAAGTTGGTGTATGGCGACGAGGGCATTGTGATGAGCGTAGACGCATTAGGCACAGTCCACATCAAGTGGGACAACGGAAGCACTCTAGGCATGATTACAGAAGAAGGCGACCGTTTCCAGTTCGTTAAATAAACCCAAAAAAGTCAGAAGAAATCCCCAACTCAGAAATGGGTTGGGGATTTTCTTTGTCTATTCACAGCCCCGCGCACTGCGGGTATGACGCGGGGCTGTTCTTCTGGTGAATAACTCACGGGACTCTCACGCACGCACGGGGGATCGTTGATCCCAACTGTGATCTCCCAACCTGAACGGTGGCTTATATAAACCTAAACAGAGTTATCCACAGGGTGGGGATAAACCTGTGGAAAAGATTTTTGAGAAAAGAGTGCACACTTTTGAGGGCTCAGACCGTAATAGATATGTAACAACAACCCGAACAATAGGAGTAATGATGAAAAAGCCACACAAAGCGACAATCACACTGACCTATACGCAAGCGAACCAACTTAAATGTGCGATCGCAAACCGTATAGCGAAATCGGTGACTACCACACCATTTGAAGAAAAAGATGACTACTTCTACTTCATCATGGACGAGATGATGAGCGCACACTCATTGTTAGAAGCAGAGGTAGACCGTCTAAACGACCTCATTGACAACGAAACCGTTACGGAGTTCGTAACCAACCTAGACCAAACAATTTCAGAAATCTTGAAATAGAGGTTGTTTTGTCCAAAAAGTGGTATTAGACTACCTATCATAGATAGTTAGTCTGATAACAAGAAAGTAACCGTGTTACACCCCTCAACTAGAGTGGTGGTTAAGAAGTTAGAAATATCCATAAACATAAACATAGAAAGAGAAAAACAATGATTACAAATACAGCGAAACAAGTGTTGGAAATGCGAGAAGCATTGGCAACAGCAGAACAGAACCTCGCACAAGCGGAAGCAAGTTTCAAGTTGGAACTCGCAAAGCAAGGCGTGGATTTCGCAGTGGTAGACGGTGTGAAAGTTGCGGTCGTCAAGGGCGAGCGTCCGAACTACAGCGTGGAAGCATTGAAAGACCTAGTGTCTGACAAAGTTTTCAAGACAGTTACAAAACCAACCATTGACGGAAAGAAGTTCAAGTCGGCGGTTGAAGTCGGTGTCATCAAGCAAGATGTCGCAGACGCAGTAATCACGATCACCGCATACGAGCAAATCCGTGTAACCGAACTCAAGGGCGCAAAGTCCGAGAGCAAGGCAAACGCAGAAAAGCAAGTTGCGTAAATAACCCTACAACACCCCCCATATAAAGTGGGGGGTGTAAGTAACAAAGCAATAGAAATAAAAATACTAACCAAACAAACCGAAAGGTAATTAGAAATGAAAAATCAAATAGAAGTTCGTCAAGACCTTCCACAATGTTGGAAAGATGTTCAAGACGCATTAAACGCAGGAATTGACCGAATTATCTTGTTCGGTCCACCAGGCACAGGTAAGACTTTTGCAGGTCTTAACTATGGCGACATAACAGCAGGTGCGTTCCGACTTATCTGCACAGAGGATATGTCCAACGCACAAGTTGAAGGACACTACAAGATGAACGGCGAAGGCGGTTGGTCTTGGACAGACGGTAAAGCAGTATCAGCGTGGAAAGGTGACGGTTTGCGTGGCGGTCGTCTCGTGATTGACGAGATTGACAAAGCAGGCGCAGATGTGTTCGCAACACTCCTCGCATTCACTGACTCACCTGAAAGCGCAAAGTGGGAAAGTCCTGACAACAATCGGACAATCACTCCGAAAGACGGTTTCAGTGTTGTGATGACCACGAACATTGAGACAATGGAAGAGTTACCTGAAGCGTTGAAAGACCGTTTCCCTGTAGCAATCCGTATTAACCAACCTCACCCTGACGCACTCTTGAAGTTGTCGGCAGATTTGCGTGAGTATGCGGTTCGTATGGCAGACGCAGGCGAGCGCAGGATTTCACTCCGCACTTTCTACGCATTTGACCAACTCCGCAAAACACTTGGCGACAAGGACAGCGCACGGTTGGTATTCGGTAAGCAAGCAGAAAGCGTCCTAGACGCAATCGCAATCAACAAGGTTGCGGTCTAAATAACCCTGTTACACCCCTCACCTAAAGTGGGGGGTGTAATCAAGTCGCCATAAGCAAGCGACATAAACCAACTAGACAAAACGAAAGAGGAAATATGAAAACAGAAATTAGACCACTCCCCGAAATGTTGGGGCGTAAAGATAAAGACGCAGGAGCGTGGCGTGTAGATACTTGCGCACCTGTTCGTGGCAAACCAATGACCAATGTCGTAACAAAGCATATGGTCGTTCCTGTCGGTGACGAACAGATTGACCGAGTTATCCGTGCGCACGAAATGGCACACGCAAGGTTCTCACCTGCAGACGATTTCCCGAAATGGGTTCAGCGTGGTATCGCAACCGAAAGCGCACTCACGGTAGTTGAGGAAGTTCGTGTGAACTTTCTTATCAAGAAAGCAGGATTTGATGTAGACCTTCTTGCGGACGGAAGCGAGAAAGCGTCAGGCGTTCGTATCGCAGAACAAGCAGATTGGACACAAGCGGTTTATATTGCGGTTGGTTACTCAATTTGTGGTGGTGGAAAAGATTTCATCACAGGCGTAAGGCGTGTGAACCCTGCATGGGCAAAAACATTGCGAGAAATAATCAAAGCGGTTGAAAAAGAGTTTATTAAAGCGTTCAAGACAGGCACACTCGGTTCTACTGAAGTAGACCCACGACATGGTCTTGCACCTTTCGGTTTCTCGCATACTGAGCGCATAGCGGAATGGGTAGACCGTCTTGCGAACCCACCTCAACAAGATGAAAACGAAATTGAAAGTGACCAAACAAAAAATGGTGAACCAAAACCTGAGGACAAAGAAAAGAAAGACGGTGACAAAGGTGTCGGCGCAACCGATAAACCTCAACCAAAAGCAGACCCAAAGAAAGTTCGTCCTACGGAAGCAAGCAAAGGTGACGGAGTTGTTCCTAGTTGGGGCAAACTCATTGTCGGCAACCTTCCACTCACTCGCAAAGCACACGGCGGTCTCGGTCGCAAGCGTGTTGCAAGCAACATGGGACGCAACCCTCGCAGAATTGGCAACGCACTTGCAGACCCTGAGAAGCGAGTGTTTGACCGATACAAGAAAGGTAACGGCGGTATTGTCTTGATTGACGGTTCAGGTTCAATGTCTCTAAACAATAAAGACATTCTTGATCTCACTGTTGCAAGTCCAGGTTGCACGGTTGCGGTTTATTCTGCAGACCGAAACAATGTTAAACCGAACCTTCTCGTTCTTGCACAAAACGGGAAAATGATTGACAAACTTCCTGACCGTAACGGCGGTAACGGCGTGGACGGTGAAGCGATTCGTTGGGCAACAAAACAACGCAAGCGTTCGTCTACCCCTATCGTTTGGATTACTGACGGTAAGGTTCACGGACTTGGCAACGGCGGTCAATGGGGTGGATACCACGACATTTTGGCAATGGATTGCATTAAAGAAGTCTTGAAGCACAAAGTGTTTATGGCGCATGATGTGGAGCAAGGTCTTGCGGTCTTGAAACAACTATCGGTCGGCAAGAAACCGACTAGGTGGTATCCGAGTTGTTGGCAACAAACATATCAAAAATTAAATGGAAAGCGATTGGGGTAAAACCTAATCGCTTCGGAATGACATATTGGTTATATGTTATTCTGTATTGCTAGAGGAAACGAAAGGACTTCTCCTTTCACCTTTCGGCTTCTCCGCAGAGGGCGCACTCGCAAGGGTGCGTCCTGCTGTGTTTATCGGAACTGTTTCATCACTCCTGCGTCCGCGTAACGAACGAAAGCGACACCTGCGGTTACAATCACCGCTTCACCGAATGTCAAAGTGTCTACACCCAACGCAAGCGCAACACGATAGACAACGAACGACATACCACCAACACCGAGCAACATACTAAACAGTGCGACAATAAACTTACCTAATCGTTCACCCACCGTTTTACGCTCCAATTCTTGATCGTAGAAATCATCTTCGTCTTCTCTAAATAATTCGTTTAGGTCTTGGTCGGAAAGACTATGCGACCACTCACTCATCTTTTTCCAAGCGTCACGCTTGCTGTGATCGTGACCGAACTCTTGGTTAGACATTTTGTTTTGATACCTTTTTAACAATTTGGTGGACTCGTTGCCGTGAAAGATTATAACTTTCCGCTATCGCACCGACACGCTCACCGCTCTTGTAACGCTGAGCAATCTCTGCGTCTCGTTTCTTGTCGTAGCGTCTGCCAGGTTTTTGTTTATCCCAATGCCACCCTGTAAGTATTTCAAGTTGCTCTTGTCTTGCTACGGATAGTTCTCCGAGACGGTATTGCTGACGGTTGTAGGCAACCCATGCGCCGAGCGCAACATTTTTCCCTTGATAAACCTCAACTTGTGTTGCGGGAACAAGCGAAGTTCCTGTTCTATCGGCGTATTGTTTGAGTGCGCCGAACCTGTATTGCCATCTGTCTGTGCGTGAGATTGTCATGGTGAAGATAGTAGCCCCGCGAACAGTTGTTCGCTAGCAATAGTCCCGAGTGTGTTAGATGGGATGCGGGGCTACGGCTAGTTTGCAACGATTGTTATTTAGCATCAGTTGGTTGGTATCTAACCTGAACGGTGGCGGATATAACTTCCCAACCAATTTTGGTTTGCTGATAGTTCGTTTAGGTCTAAAAGATTTTTGTGGAAAGACTTGCAATTTGTTTTGAGGCGTGTATATAATGTTAGTGTAATAAAAAATACCTACTAAAAAATAACCGTGTCACACCCCACAAATACAATGTAGGAGTAATTAAATATAAACCTACTAACTAAGGAGAATCAGAAATGCCAAATTATTGCACTAACAATCTGACCGTAACGGGTGACGCAAAAGAAATTAAGCGTTTCCACGAAGCGATTACAGCAGGCGACCTTCAAGCGCACGAGAACTTTCGTATTCTTGACAACCTGTTCCCAACACCAAAAGAACTCAAAGACACAACTAAGGGTTATTACGGCGAAGGCACAGAGAAGCAAATCAAACAAGAAGAAATGAACAAAGCAAACTTGAAAAAGTTTGGTTCACCTGATTGGTATGAATGGAACTGTAAGAACTACGGTTCTAAATGGTCAGACTTTGACGGTGTGTTCGGGCAAGTATCCGACAATGAAATCAACGCAACATTTATGTCGGCGTGGTCTCCTATCGGTGAGGGCATACGCAATGTGTCCAAGCAGTTCCCAACACTTGACTTTGTTCTGTCATACGACGAAGGTGGTATGGCGTTCTGTGGTGGTTACGCATTCCGTAACGGCGAAATCTTCGCAGACATTGAAGGCGAATACCCGTCAATGACTAAAGAACAGTTAGAAAACGAAGAGTATGACGAGTTCTACGAGCAAGTCTCTCAAGTGACCCTAGAGATTGAGAACCAATGCAAAGAAGCGTTGGGCGTAAGCGTCTAAACAACTGTGCAACACCCTTACCCTACTATTTGGGGTAAGGGCAAGCACCCGATTTACTTATCAACTAAAACTAATCAGACCTTAGGAGGTCAAGAAATGTCATTACTAAAACAAGGGATACAAGAAAAATATAAGGACTCAAATGTTTTGTTTGAGTTACAAACAGACACGAGTGAGATCTATGTGATTGAAACCGATCCTGAAAGCATCATGTTCAACAAGTTCATTCTCATTTGGGGCGACTATGTTGCGAACGCATGGGAAGAAGAGTTTGATTTTCTCTCTCAAGCAACGGCACGCATGGCGCAAGTCATCTATGTCAGCGAACAAGATGAAGAAGGTTTGACAGTCATGTTCAAGAAACACGGCGAAGAGTTCAACACGGCGTGGAGAGAGTTCCAAGCACAAACAACGGAGTATGCATAATGGAAACGCAAAGAGCGAAACGCAAACACCTACTACTCACCCAAGAGATCAGGGACACTCTCCCTCCTCTCTACAACAGCGAGAAGCACCCTGAGAAGGAAGCGATCGCAGTGGTCAAGTTCTTCTCACCGTATTCTCAATGGACTTGGTATGCGGTTGAGTTTGACGGCGAAGACACTTTCTTCGGTCTCGTGGATGGGTTTGAGATGGAGTATGGATACTTCTCATACAGCGAACTAGAAGCAGTGATCGTCTTTGGTGGTGTCCCTGCAGTGGAGCGTGATTGTGGTTGGACACCTCAACCCGTCAAAGAGATTGAAAAACAAATCCTTAGTAGGGCGGTTCAGGTGTAACAACCTGACCGCTTAAGGTTGCAAAACATTTTTGTAGCCGATATAATAAATACACCTACTAGAAATGGAGTTACTAAAAATGAGCAAGTTAATCATCAACACTATGGACGGAACAGTCTGTGAGTTCACAGGCACGGTCATAGTAGACACAGAAACATTTGACGAAGCAGGCAAAGCACTGTTTCAAGAATGGCAAGACGGCGGTAACGACGGAACAGCGTCAGAACTTGGCGAGAAATACGGAACACCGTTAGAACGGTTCACCGACAACGACCTCACCTATGCGAACTCAATCGCATTCAGCGTCAAAGCATTACGAGACGAGATTACCGATCGTCTTGATAGTGGTTACGAAGGCGCAGAATACAGGTTCGCAAAAGAACTCACAGATGACCAACTAAACGAGTTGGGGAAATACATCCTGTCATCCGATTATTTGTGGAATGTTTACACGGAAGAACTACTTTCGGGCATCCGCAACTACGCAAGCGACATCATGGGGAGAACCATCTAATGAAAGCAAGAGACTTCAACGACAAACTACAAAAACACACACTCCCCGATCAGGACATCTTCGGGTTGTTTCTCACCAAAGAAGACTTTGAGCGACCTGAACCAATGTTTGAGAGCGAAGAACCGTATCTCATTTCTGATAAGGATTGGGCGAACGCACTTGAAGCAATGAGTTTCAAGGGCATGGACGGCATTTGGGAACAACTCCACGAAATCGTGGAAGAAGCACTACACCGCGTTTATCTCAGTAAGGAGAAAGCATAATGATTAAACAAACAGAACTCAAATACACAGTGAACACACTCGTAGACCTCTCGCGATACCTGTGGGGTGACAACTCCACAGAGTTTCTAGCGGGAGCACTACAAAGCGTCATCACAGAAAAACAAATGCAAGTCCTAATAGACGACCTAGAACGACAAGTAAAAGAAACAGGTAAACAATAATGAGAAACTACACCAGTTCAAGACCTCCGTTCGTAAAGGGCGCAGGAAAACATATTCCAAATCCAAAAACAAAAACAAAGAAACGGGTAACAAATAATGAAAACAGATAACTACGGTTACACCCAAACAAAAAAAGGTATTCTCACGGTCGGACAACTTGTCAAACTGTTAGA
>Ga0222714_10001791_pt1 | contig 23849 bp, 18 predicted proteins | sample C33_3DmetaG_FD_165048 | JGI IMG/M metagenome (GOLD analysis project Ga0222714, IMG submission 165048) | Estuarine water microbial communities from San Francisco Bay, California, United States - C33_3D | ecosystem: Environmental > Aquatic > Marine > Unclassified | place: USA: California...
GCATGGAAGTCGTCAGAGCTCGCGCTCCCGATCTCTAAGACCAGAACCAAAGGCTGTTCCCAGAGCACCGCCTCAAGCAGGTCGGCAAGGCCCTGGACAACCTCTTCTGAATACCGAGTGTGTTGATGCGTGCCGAACCATGTCGAGACGGTTTCGACCCGTTCGGCATCTGCTCCTGCCGCACCAGGTAATTCAGAGAGACGCGAATACAGGCGTCGGGCGATGTCAGGGCCGGAGAGCTCCACGATCGCCAGGTTGTTCCCGACCTCGAGGACTCGCTGCGCGCCCGCTTGAAGGATCGCCAGCGTTCTTCGTGCCGACACCTCGGATACGAGGCCCGTCAGGAAAGGAGCGTCGCTTCTCGCTCGGAAAACCAGCCACTCAATGGCAATCTCGCCGGTTTGAGCCGTCGACCAATCGCGGTTCAGAGTCGAGAGGCCGCGGGGCGAGGGGGTCGACGCAGGCTCGTCTGAGGGCGTCAGAGCCAGGGTCTCGTCGACCCAATCCTCCAGTGAGTCTGCCGCCTTGGCCGACCGAAGACGAGGTCTGCGCAGTGGAGGCAGCTTCGGAAGCGGGTGTTGAAGGGCACCTCGAACCGGATCCTCCCTTAAAGCCGCCCGTACCTCCCAGGCATCGACGCGTACGGTCTCAGGATTGATCGTCAGGAGACTGGACGACGAAGTGTCGAAGAAGTCTTTTCCCAGCGTCTTTCGCGCATCGGTGAGCGCCTGGCGCAGCCGCTGGCTCTTTGCATCGGGCGTGCCGGTCCTCCAAAGCAGGTCTGCGATCTCGAGCCGCGTCCACGGTTGATCGCTCCTCGGATCTCGGAGCGCCAGTATGAGGATGAGGTCGTGGAGGGTCGGGCTGAGGGGCACCGTGTCGCCCGCCGACGTGTGAACCGATAGTCGATTCAGGATTTCGACTTGGATCATATCACGCTCGCTGCACACCTTCAGACCCACGAGCCCTGACGGTCGCACCGAAGATCAACGTAGCGAGCGAGATCAGGATCAGCGAGTTGCCCGCAATGAGGATCCTGGCCCGCGCATCCGAACGCGCCTCAAGCGTCGTGGCGGGGCATGGAGAGAAGGGCTGGACCCTGCCCTCCGTCAAAAAGTCGCCACGGGGCTGTCCAGCGGAATACCGACCTCGCTGGAATGACGCTCCGGAGAACGAGAACCATTCCCATGCCTGGGTGACCCCATGGACCGTCGGTCGGGGCACGCAGCCTGACACGCGGGACACCATGACCGGACCCATGGCACCATTCAGGAGTTTCCGCCGCATGGCATAATCCTCACGGGTGGAAGGCTTTATTCAACGCCGGCCGAGTTCGCGTTTGCGTTCGTGCGCCTAATAGAAGTCCGCCGCGTCAAGAAAGCGTCAGGATCCGTCTTGTCGTTTCTGACGCTCGGCGGGGCCGGGGTGGCGGCTCGTCCTCTGGCCGCCCGCCTGCAAGTTTTGTCCAATATCTTGTCAAACATCTTGACGAGCCTTCGAGAAGAGTGTTGAATGGCGGCGGGTAGAGAACGTAGGCCGCCGATTCCCGTGAAGGAGGTAGGTTGTGAAAGCCAAGATTCTCGGTTTCATCGTGGTGGGCATGACTGCAATGTCGGGCTGTGCCGGTGAGCCTGACGATGTCTCGGCGCGGATTGAAGCGCACCTCGACGCGTTCGAAGTCGCGTGGGCTGCATCAGATGCGGGTGCTCTGGGCGCGCTTTACGCTGAAAACGCCGTCCGAATCGCGAGTTCGAAGCAAACCCCGATGTATGGTCGGCAGGCGGTTGTCGATCACTACGCGGAGTCATTCGCTGCGTCCGAAATCCAGTCCTTAATCGAGTTGACGCTGGTGGAGTCTCGGTCCGTGGGTCCTGACCACGTCATGGCGGTAGGCGAGTGGCGCCTATCCGGCGCTTCCGAGGCGGACGTCAGGACTGGAACGTGGCTCAACCTCTACGATGTCTCGGGTCCTGCGCTTCAGGCCGTTTTCGACAATGCTTCATCCGCCATCCCCCTTGCGGATTTCGCCTCCGTGACGAGAGAGATGGACGAGATTTACACCGGAGAGAGCAGCGATAGGGTCGATCAGGCGATCGACCAGTACCTCGGATTTCTCCACGATGGGGACTTCGACGCGCTTGCCGCGAATTCTTTCGTCGAGGCCGGCATGCAGGTCATGGATGGTGGCATGCTCATGGGGCGCGAAGCTCTTGCCTCCGGCATGCAACCGATGGAACCCGGTACGACCCTGATCGCGCACGGGTACGGCTACCGCGCTGTCGTGGACGACCTCGCGCTGGCATGGGGCCCGTACGAAGTTCGAGATGCCGAAGGTCAAATCATCGCGTTCGGCCAGTGGGGCAACTTGTTTCGGGTTGTCGATGGGCGACTCGTGATCATCGTCGAGGCGGGAGGAATGTACTCCGGGTAGACGGCCGACTCGGTGAGGTGTCGGGGTACTCGCGATGGCTCATGAAACCCGCCCGGTCCAGGGGACCGGGCGGGTTTCGATTCGCCGAGGGCATGCGCGATCCAGCCTCACTCAGTCGGCAACAGCCGGTGGACTTCGTGTTCATGCTTCATGGCGGCGTGCTGCGTTACCACAATGCCTTCGTCCTCGGGCAGGAAGGCGCGCTGGACCACACCCTGCGGGTTGTCACGACGGCCACCCCTTTTCGCGGTCCTACACGAGCCCGGTTTCCCGCTCTACTGGCGGTAGAGACGCATGGTCTACGTTCCGGGATTCCCTGACTGCGTGGAAGGTCTGAGGTCCGCGAAGCGGTCCGCCATGAGCGAGATCTGCAAAGATCCCCGGTAGGCCGTTGATCGATTGACTGCGTTTTTCGTAGGTGATAGCCTGGTTGCGGACTCCGTTCGTGGCCCCGGAACGGCCGGCGATCGCCTTGACCCTGGGATGCTCACGCCGAATGTGTCCATGGTGATTCCCAGCCGTTGAGAAGACTCTGTCCGAGGCTCGCGAGGAGACTCCCCCCGATGCGTACGACATGCTGGCCGGCTCTTCTCTGGTTGGTTCTGGCGGGATGTGAAACCGCCGGTCCTTTCGAGCTCATCGACGCCGAGGACGTGTACCTCACGCTAGGCGTGTCGGGAGGCTTCGCCGGCGTATCCATGTCTTTCGTCGTGGACGGAGCCGAGGGCGAGGTGCGCGGCGGCCTCTGTGCCAACCTGTGCGACTGGGGCGAGGGCGACCTCATCCTGCCGGTTTCGGATGCCCAGGTCCAGGACCTCGCGGGCAGACTCGAGCGGGCGGGGGTCTTCCGGTTGGCAGGAGACTACGGTAGCGAGTGCTGCGACCAGTTCGCCTACGACCTCTCGTACCGCCGTGGCGGGAAATCGGCGAGCGTCCGGGGCGTCGCCTCGCGGATCCCCGCACCCCTGGCCGAGAGCATCCTGCACCTTTCCTCCCTGGGGTCCCGCCGCCTTCCCGCCCTCGTGGCGCCGGACACCGAGGAGGCGGACTGGCCCGGTTCGCCCTACACCCTGGGTGCCGTGGAAGCGTCGGGCCGGACGTTGACCGCGGAGGTCACCTACGGCGGAGGCTGTGCTCCGCATCGCATGGACCTGGTCGCCTGGGGAGGATGGCTCGAGTCGAATCCGGTGCAGGTGAACGCGCTCGTCACGCACGACGACGGCGGCGACAGGTGCAAGGCCCTCGTCACGCAGGAGCGGGCGTTCGATCTGTCCCCGCTCGCCCGGGCCTGGGTCGAGGCGTACGGGCCCGCGGAGGGGCCCATCCGGATCATGCTGCGGTTACGTGACCCCGTGAGCGGCAGCCCCTTGGGGCGCCTCATCGAGCTCGAGCTCTAGTCAAAAAAACCGCCCCCCCGGATCGACCGGGAGGGCGGGTACCCACCGACCCTTCGCAGACGAGCGTTTGGTCAGTCTTTTCGGGTCGCCCGATGTCAGGCGTTTTTGACTTGAGTGAGCAGCTGCAGCATGACGTTGGCCAGGGCCACGCCCGCAATGAACACGGCCACGGCGTCCAGAAAGCTATTGGCGTACGAGCCGACGGCGGGGATCGCGTCGAGGTTGTCCGCCACTGCGGGCAACGTGGCCGCTACCACATAGTAAGCGATGCGGTGGGTGACCTCGTCCAGCGGTTTCATGAAGCCGGCTGCGAGGCCCGCGGCGACGAGGACGAGGCCGTAATAGCCCGTCAACTCAGGCATCGCCGTTGCGACCGCGGCGACGAGCACCGCTCCGTACATCAAGACCTTTCCCATCATGTTCGCACTCCTGTGGATAAGGTTTCCCCTCCCCCCCCGTACCGCAGAATCGACGCAAACGTCCGCAGTCTACGCGCTGGGGCGCAGATGTGCAAACCGAGTCGGCTTCCGGCGGGTGGGTATGCCCAAAGGCGAGGTTGTCTTAGCGCCGTACGCGCTCGCGGACCGCTTCCGCGATCTCTTCAGCCACAATCCGGTTTCCCTCGGCGCTTAGGTGGCCCCGCGGATGGGCCCACAGCGACCGGGGTCGCCCGTGCGCGCGGAACGCCGCGTCGAAGTCGATGACCTCGATCCCGAGTTCATTTGCCGCCTCGAGCAATTCCCGCTTGCCCGGCACGCCTTCACCGACCAGGGCGCGGTACCGTTGATACGCCGGCATGTAGCCGAGGTAGAGCGTGCCGCCCCAACCCTCGACGTCGAGCCTGGCCCGCTCGAGGACGTCGGGCAGCCGTCCGATCGCCGAGGTGCGAGACGGGAAAATCACGCCGAACCCCGAGAGCTGCCGCAGTCGGCTCAACGTGACGGCGTCCCTCGGACTGAAGCGCCCCGACGCCGAAGGCGTCGACCCGGGGCGGTCCGTGACGAGCGCCTCGATCCACTCCGCGTACGCGATGTCCGCCGCAGGGTACAGGGCCCGGAGCCCCTGGCGGTGGTCGGGGTCGAGATATGCGGTCAGCCAAGCCCGTTCGACCTCCCGCGACAGGTCGTACCGGTCATTGCCCTCGTAGTAGATCCACACGACCGCCGGAGCGCGGAAATCCGCGCCGTACTCGCGCATGGTGGCCAGCTCGAGCAGCCCGCCCGCGCCCATCCAGCCGAGGTTCACGGTCGTCCACTGCGGCGGGAGAAAGGCCGTGATCTGGCCTTCGGCTGAAATGCACAGTCCCTGCGTATAGGAGTCGCCCACGAGGAGGAGATCGGCGTGGCCGGCGTCCCACACGGAGTCGGGGTTGTTGAAGCCGAAGCGGTCCGACCGGTACACGACGTCTTCGACCGTCTCCGTACACATGGCGATCACCGAGGACGCCCGCGACGGGCTCACGGGGTAGAAGCTGGTCCCGGCCGCCACCAGTTCAGGACTCGAATTGACGACGATGTTGCCCGAGACGTTGGGGTAGGCGTCCAGTCCGGCTGCTCGGAGATCCATGACCCGATCCGCCAGCGAGCGCTCCGTTCCCGCGGGCTCGGATCGGGACTCCGACCCGCCGAGAATGAATCCGGCGACGACTTCTCCGGCGAGCGCCGCGCCGCCGAGCGAGCAGAGCAGGAGCGCGACCGCCACCCTGACGGCGGGCCTGGACCGGATGACGACGGCGAGTCCCACGACCACGAGGAACGGGACAACGTAGAACGTGACGATCTGATCGGTGCCGAGACCCGTGTGGAAGCGTGGGAGGGCCAGTGCCAGCAGTCCCAGGAAGGGCACGATCGCGAGGCCGAGGAGGATGGTCGCGAGTCGGGTGAGCGGGGCGGAGATCGTGGAGGAGTTCACGGATCGATCGAGCGTTGGGGGTCGGGATCGGGCGCCGCGAGGGCAGCCGGCGCCCCGCCCAAAGGACTGACGCCGTTGACGCCGTCCGCCGCGCGGGGTGGATTTATGAGCTTAAATCGTCTCGACCGCTCCGCCAACACGCAACGCCGGCCGGTGCGCGGGGCCCATGCGCCTGTCGTCGACCCGTGCGCGCGCGAACTCGCGTGGTGATCGCGGCAACAGGGGCCTATTGTGTCCACCGGCCACCTGCCGCCGTCCGCACTCCGCTCCCACGAAGCGCCGCCCCATGCCCGCACCTCAGCACGACATCTGCGTCATCGGCGCCGGGATCATCGGGTCCTGGACCGCGCTGCACCTGACGGAGGCGGGCGCGAGCACCACGCTGGTCGAGCAGTTCCCCCTTCCGCATACCAGGGGGAGCTCGCATGGACAGTCGCGTGCCTTTCGCTTTCTGGGTGATGACGAGCTCGACCGGCTGGAGTACTCGCTGCATCGATGGCAGGCGCTCGAGCGGGAGAAGGGCGAGCCGCTCTTCGTGCGGACCGGTCTGCTGAACTTCGGCCCGGAGGGCGACCCCTTTCTCGAGAAGCACATGGCGATCGTGCGTGACGGTGGCCGCCCGTGCGAATGGTTCACGCACGACGCCATTGCCGAACGATTTCCGTTGCTGCGCTATCCGGAGGAGTGGGGCGCGGCCTGGGATCCGGGCGGCGGGGTCCTCTTCGCACACCGTTGTGTCGCCGCCGTGCAGAGGAAATTTCTCGAGCTCGGCGGAAGGATCGTGACCGCTCAGGCCGAATCGGTGGAGCCCCTCCCGGCCGGTGGCGTGCGCGTCGGCCTTCGCTCCCATGCAGCAGCGGACCCGGAATCCGCGCGTTTCGACAAGGCGGTGGTCTCCGCGGGCCCATGGACCGCGAGGCTGCTGCCCCGGCTGGGGGCGCACCTGCACACGGTGCAGGTGCCGGTAACGTACTGGCGGGATCCGGCGGACACGCACAGCGCCGCCCACGGCTTCCCGATCCTGTTCAATGCCCGGTTGACGGGGATCTACGCGCTGCCGTCGTGCGAGTACCCGGGGCTGGTGAAGGTCCTCTTCCACGGTGGGCCCCCGACGGACCCGGACCGGGTCGATCCCGGCACGGTCGCACCGTACGTGGCCAGGGTCGCCGACTACGTCCGGACTCATCTGCCCGGCCTCGATCACGAAAGGCCGGCGATCGCGGAATCGTGCCTCTACACGATGACCTCCGACGGCCAGCCCATCGTCGATCGCCTGGGAGACGACATGGTCGTGGGCGCCGGATTTTCAGGCAGCGGCTTCAAGCACAGCCCCGCGACCGGACGGATGCTCGCCGCGCTCGTTCTGGAACGGGAGCGCGAACTCCAGGAAGGGTTCTCGACCGCGCGATTCGCGCTGAGTCGGTGGCCGGGCGGAAACTCGTGACGCAGGCCCTCGGCGGTCGGGCGGAGTAGCGTCAGATCTGACAGGTCAGGTGGCGCACAGGACGTCCCAGCCTCGGCTGCAACCCAGACTGCGCAGCGCCTCCGGACGGCGTTCGACGACCGGTCCCTTGCTCCCTCGGATGACGATCGGGAGCTCCGCCAGCGGAGGGGAACTTCGGGCCAGGCGGACGGTCGGGTTTGATGAATCCACCAGATTCTGACACGCGATCCGGACGTCGGCCTCGCACGCTCGCTCGAAGGCACCTCTGGCCGCGCGAGGGTTCCCGAGCTGCCGAGCGAGCGTGACCCCCGCCTCGTTGCACGCCCAGCTCGACCCCTGCGCGCAGAACACCTGCTCCATGAATGCCCGGTATTCACATGCCTCGCCATTGCCGGCGTCGCAGGTCTCGACCCAGAACGGGAGATACTGACCCGGGTGTTCGTCCCCGATTCCGCCCGCGGCGGAGACTCCGATGAAGGTGACCGCCCAGAGCGAGGCGGTCGCGAGTCGCGTCGTCTTGATACCCGTCCACGACACCAGGCGAGCGGGCTGAAGTCGACTCAAGAACCCGCCCTGGGCGATCCTGTCGATGAAACGGACCGACAGGTTGAGAATCGGTACCGGAAGGAGCTTGTCATAGAAGCTCGGAGCCCCCAGACCCTCCAGGACCGGGAACAGAAGAGTGCACCCCATGCCGTAGAGAATCCCGAAGACTACGCGACCGGACTCTGAACGGGGCGACGTCGAAGGATCCGTGAACAGGAGGTGCATCCCCAGGAATACGGCGATCGGGATGTAGGCGTCGTGAAAGAAGTAGACGCCTGTCAACCAGAAATAGATCAGACCGAAGGCATAGGCACTCAACACCGCAGACCACGTCATGGTCGCCACGCCGAACAGCAGTTGGCCCGGCAGCGCAGCGAGGAAAATGACGAGAAACATGTGGGGAGGATTGAACTGCGTCGTGGCGATCTCCGGTCCCCAGGTGATGCCGGTGGTTCCCGTGACGATCAACAGCAGAGAGGCGATGGCAAGCGGAAATGACGACGGGTTGAAGATGTGGGCTGACGCGCCACTTCTCTGCCAGCGGATCAATTCCTTCGCCAGAAACCCGACCGCGACCATCATGAACTGGAAGTGATACCAGTCCGGCTTGAACCAAAGGAAGAGATTGGTGGAGAAGATTACGGGCACGGGCCCGAAGCCGATGCGGTAGGTGTCGCGCCGAAACCACTGAATCAGGGCGTCGACACCGAAGGCGAAGAGGATCTGCGCCGCGATCATGGGCGCATAGCCATAAACCGACCGGACGTGGATTCCCCACCAGACGAGCACCGAGCCTTGGGCGCACATCTGCACCCAGTGCACCCGGCGGATGTCGCGCTGGATGCGCAGCGCCCGTCCGGCCGCGTTCGCGGTGACGAAGAGTACGACCGAGGCCAGCGCCAGCGCTGCGGCGGCCCCGAGGATCGCTCGCACGTACCCTGGCTCGCGAAGGACGAGTGGGCACAGGGCGATGGCGGAGAGGGCCGAGGCAAAGCCGACAGGTACGAGTGACGCGTAGGCTGTCTTGATCGGGTTCATGTGCTGAAAAATCGGAAGCGTGGAACCGTCGTGCGGCGGGGTACACGGAAGGGCCACCTAGGGATCCACCCCGGCTGCCGACTTGCTCTACGCCTCCGTCGCTGGCCCGACGGGGGGCGCAACGCGACAGCATGCGGGTCGCGTCGCGCCCGTCCCTCTCAGCGGTCGCGGTCCGGGCGTTGGCTCACGAGCCGGGCCGCGCGCTCGGCTTTCAGCTTCTCGAAGCTGTCCCTGTCGAGATGGGTCACCGCCATCCACGCGTGCGACATCTCGTCGGCGGTCCGATCGCCGATCCCGACCCACTGGTCCGGGTCCGGGTTGTAGCGATTGTTCTCGGTGTTGTCGTACCACGCGGTCAGGATGACCTTGTCGCCCACGTCGATCAGTGGGGCCACATCGTCTTCGTAGATGTGGCTGTGGTGCCACAGGGCGCTCCAGTTCGACACCATGCTGACCATCTCCTTGCGGCCGTCTTCCCGCAGGATCTCGATGGACATCGCCACGAGCCGGGTGTGGCCGTGCGGCTGCCAGCTGTCGAGCTTCACCGGAGTGTCCCACGTGTGGATGCCCTGCGTCATGAGCGTCCCGTGCGGCGGGATGTCGTACCCGCGCCCGCCCTGCAGGAAGTACAGGGTCAGCGTCTGATCGTGCTCCGCCTCGTACCCCTCGGGATGCAGCCAGATGCCGACTTCGACCTGGTCGCCCTCGATCTCGACGCCGTTCGGCCAGTAGTGGATGTCGAACACGACGTCGGAGTTGGCCGGAGCCTTTCGGCACGAGCCTTCGGGCACGATCTCGCCGACCTTTCCGAGCGCGTACTCCGAGAGGCGGCCGGCACGTTCCCCCGCCACCCGGAAGTCGGAGTTGGCGTGGTGGGCCACCGCGCGGCCGACGACCGACGGCTTGGTCTCGATGGCCTTGATGCAGCGGTCCGTGGCCAGACCGGTGGGAACGAGGGGACGCCACCAGCGGTCCTGGCCGACGGACGGGACGTCGTAGGGGTCCGAGCGCACGATGAGGTCGGGCGGGCCGAAGCGTTCCGCGAGGCCGAACTCCGCCGGATCGGGCCAGGTGACGGGCGCGGGCAGGTCGGCGGGGTCACCCTCCGGCGCACCGGCCTCCGCCCAGGCCACGATCGTCCGGATCTGCTCGTCGCTGAGTCTCCAGTCCTCCTTGAGGTCCTGGATGCCGACGTCTGCGTCGTACTGGTACGGCGGCATGTCGCGCGCCTCGACCATGCGGGCGATGCGGCGAGCGTAGCGCCGAACATCTTCGTACGTCATCAGGGACATGGGACCGATGGCGCCCGACTGGTGGCAGACCTGGCAGTTCTCCTGCAGGATCGGCGCGACGTCGCGGCTGAAGGTGACGTCGACATGGGTCCCGTCCGGCGACGGACCGGCGGACTGCCACGCGTGGACCGGCGTGGGTACCACGAGCAGCGAGAGGGCCGCGATCGCGGTGGCACCGATCGCTGCGACGCGGGCTTCGAGTCGAAGATCGAGGACCGTCATGGTCGTGCTCCTTCGGGGGGACTCCAGGCGACGGCAGCGGTCGGGCCGTGTTCCGGCGGCGCGCACGCTACTCCAGGGGTTCGGGGGTTACGCGTACGGCGATATATCCGTTCGACCAGCAGCACTGGTTGCCCGGCGTGCTGTCGTCATTCGAGAAGTTGTCGATCCGGATGCGAACGAGGTACAGGCCCGGCTGATCGAACGTCGCCGTGAAGCGTCCTCGATGCGCATCGGGTCCGTCGACCGGGATGAGCACCGACTGCCCGACCTCGACCGGGCCCGGACCATGGGGACGGCCCACTCGTACGGGCCGGACCCCATCCGGCGCCGCCGTGAGCGACTCGAACGCGATGCGCCCGCCGACGGGGCCCTGGTGCTTCCAGAGCGTCATGTTTACGAAGCCGAGCTCCCGCTCGCCGCGGTCGCGGGTCCAGAAGTCGACGCGCACGGCTTCGCCGACCGCCGTCGTGAGCGTGTCGGGGTGCCAGATCCCTTCGATGCCGAAGACGCTGGGCCCGCTCTCGGAGAACTGGATCGACGGCCGCATCGAGCCGGCGGCCATGGGGCCGGTGCTCAGCTCGTAAGCGCCCTTGATCAGCTGGCCGGGCGACTCGAGGCGTCCCGGGACCCTGGTCTCGTAGCCGTTGGTCCGCACGGTCCACCAGACGTCGCCCTCGAAGTCGGCGGGCACGATCACCCCGAAGGCACCACGCTCGCGGGGGCCGCCGAAGCCGCTGTAACCGACGACGGGGAACGTCGTGGGCTGGACCCCGTCGTACTCGGTCGGCTCGATGAAGTTGTTGGCGCCCAGCGGGATCTCGATCAGCTCCGAGTCGTTCCGGTTGAGGAAGCCGAAGGAGAGCGTGTAGCTACCGTCCGCGTTCGGGTAGAAGCCATCGAAATAGGGCGCCACGAAATTCCCGGTCGCGTTCGGCGGCGCCAGGGGAAATTCGCGACGCGTCCAGTCCTGGGCGTCCGCACCGCACAGGGGAAGCAATCCGGATACGGCCACGAGGCCGAGTGCCTTCCAAAGCAAGGCCGAACTCCTTCAGGGACAGGTACCATTCCTAACCTCGACATTCTTGCGCATCCTCGCCGGATCCGAAAGGCGGCAGGGCGCGCGCCCCAAACCCGCGCGTCGGTTGCTGAGGGCGGGGCCGAGGGCCAACATTGAGCGTTGCCGCGCACTTTGGGCCTTCACAGCGTCCGCCGTCCATGAACCGATCTTCGTTCGTCTCCTGTGCCTGCGCCGCGCTCGTCGCGGCGTCCGTACCCCCCGCGGCGGTGGGTCAGGTGGGCGACTTCGGTCAGGCCGACGCGCTGCGCCGGGAACACCCGGACCTCCACGAACTGGTGCTGCGCCTCGACGAGATCCACGCAGTCATGCTGGCCGAGGTGGCTCGGCGCTCGGCGGCGGAGCGCGCTGCGGGGCGGGTGCCGTCGGCCGCGGACTTCTCGGCCGAACTGCTCGACCGCCTCACGCGCGGCGTGCGCGGGGATCTGCCGGATCTGCCGCCAGGGGCGGGTCTGGAGGTTCTGGGCGCGCGTGGCGCCGAGGTGGTGCGCTGGGGCCAGGCGTTTCGGAGAGAGGTGCTCTCGGTGCTGTCCGATCCGGGCGTCGACGATGCGAGCGTGGCGCTGGCCCACGTGGTCGATCGCTACCGTGCGCGCCCGGAGCTGGCTCTCGCCGGCGCCCCGAAGTCGATGGACGTCCTCTACAGTCATCCCTATGCACAGGCGTTTCGCACCGCGTACGGAGACCTCGACGGCCTGTCGTGGGCCGGGGGCTGGCTCAGGCTCGCCGCGACCGAGCCGCTGACCGATATCGCGCCCGGCGCCGCGCGCGCGGCGGGCGTCGACACCGTCGCCACGAGGTACTTCGCGAAGCTGACCTTCGGAGCACCGCCTCAGGCCTTCCCGACCGAGCTTCCGCTCGCCCCAGCCATCGCGCCGGGACTGATCTGGCTGAGCCCGGAGTCGGCCATGATCTGGGACAACCTGAGCATGCTGCTCGAGGTGGTCGCCGACGTGGCGGCCTCGCCGGACAACGACGACCTCCCGGCGGCGGTCGGCGCCGTGCTGGACTTCTTCCTCGACCCGGAGACGGCGGTGACGGACCGGGACGCGTGGGAGATCATGGCGCTGCGGCACGGGATCTTTTTCCAGGGCGGCTTCCCGCTCGCCGTCATGATGCAGAGCGAGCGCAACGTCATGGGCCACGCCACGCACCTGGCCGGCGGGGGGATGCTCATGACGATGCCGGGGATGCCGCGCCGCTGACGCGCCCCGGACGCTGCGGCCACGCGTCCGGCGTGGAAGCTTTCTAGAGGTTCTTCGCCATCTCGGCCAGCCCGGCGCCCTGCTTGCCGAGCCGGTATCCTAGGAACAGGAACGCGGCGGCAACGAGGTGTGCCACGGCCCCGACCCACAGCGCCGGGCCGTAGAGGAAGACACCGCCGATGGCCAGCAACGCTCCGCCGGACACGAGTCCACGGCTCCATGTGCGGACCATCGCGCGCACCTCTTCGGGCGTGCGCCCCGCGATCGCTTCGACGGTCCGCTTCTGAGCCCAGGAGGCGTTCTTTCCGAGCTCGGCCCGGGCTCTCTGCTTTCGGAGCTGAGCGGGCTCCTTTCCGGGTCGGAAGCCCTTCAACGGGCGCCCGTGCCCACCTCCCTTCCTTGCCGCCATATGACGGTGGTTCCTCCCCTCGATTCGAGTCACGACCCGACTGCAGCATGATGCGGCGAAGCCGCGCACCCAGCACCGTACTCCGGCTCTGCGTCCGGGCCGGGTCAGGGAGAAGCCCCGCCCGAGACGATCACCTCGAGCGGGGCTGTTGCCCCAGCTGGCGCCGGTAGCCTCTTCCTTCGAATCACCCCGGGGCGGCTCGTGAGGGAGTCACCGCGGGGCTAACCCAGGACCGCCGGGTCGAAGGGTGCTCCGGGACTCAGGTGCGAACGCGATCCTTGAGACCCTTTCCGGCCTTGAAGGTCGGAACCGTCATCGCGGCGATCTTGATGGTCTCGCCCGTGCGCGGATTGCGGCCCGCGCGCGCCTTGCGGCGACGGGTACCGAACGTGCCGAAGCCAGTCACGGTGAACTCGCGACCGGCATCGAGCTCGATGGCGATGATCCCTTCGCGCGAATCCGTCGAGAAGATGCAGTCGATCACTTCACGCGCCTTGGCCTTCGTGAGGTCTGTCTTCGCCGCGAGCTTCGTGGCGAAATCGTCCTTGGTCATCGTTGGTCCTCTCCTTGGATGATTGGCTCCATGGCGGGTGCGGGTTGATCGATTATCAGCCTTCATGGACCGGCTGGCAAATGCCTCTTCGTGTGTCCACCCGCTCGGGCGCCCGGGTTCACCTCTCGCCGCGGCTGTTGCGCTTCCCAGGTTCCGCCCGCCGGCTGTCCGGAGCGGGTTTTCGTGCGGCTCGGCTCTGCAGGCACGGCAGGAGCCTCATCGCGGGTGCCGGAAGGGGACAGACGCGCGCGTGCGCCCCCTTCCGGCTCCGATTAGAATCCGCGTTTCTCCCGATCCGCGACCCGTCGCCCTTCTTCCCGTGCAGCCCATGATCCGCCGACGCGCTCCTCTCTTCGCCGCCCTCGGTGTTCTCCCGTTCTTCGCCACCGCCGGGGATTTGGCGGCGCAGACCGTCGAAGAGAACGACAGTTCGGCGCGCGCGGCGCGCAGCGCGAACGCACTCCCGCTCATCACCACACGGACCCTCGAGTTCACGACGAATGAGGGCAGCTGGATCTCCCTCGACCTCTCACCGGACGGCAGTACCCTCGTCTTCGAGCTCCTCGGCGATCTGTACACGCTCCCCGTCGCCGGGGGCGAGGCGACGCGGATCACGAGCGGGCAGGGGTACGACATGCAGCCCCGCTGGTCGCCCGACGGCTCCCAGCTCGTCTTCGTGAGCGATCGGGACGGTTCGGAGAACATCTGGATTGCGAACGCGGACGGCATGGACGCGCGCCAGCTGACCGACGACGAGCGCGAGAATTACATGTCGCCGGTGTGGACTCCCGACGGGCGCTACGTCATGGCGACCAAGGGAACGCAGCAGTGGCTGTACCATCGGGACGGAGGCTCGGGCGTCCAGGTCACGGGTCACCGCGCCGAGGGCGCGCGGGCCCCTGCCGTGCACTTCGGTGCCGCCTTCGCGGGCGCTGACGAGCGGTGGGTGTGGCTGAACCTGCTCGGCAACCTCGGTGGTGGCTTCGACGTGCCGGGAGCGGGGCCCGGGGCACCGTGGGAGGGTGCCGACGGTGCGTGGACACCCGACTTCGGCCCCGACCATGCCCCGCGGAGTTCGGCTCGTGAGCTGGGTGTCTACCAGATCGGGGTTCTCGACCGGGAGACCGGGCGGGTCTTTGTGCGAACGCACGAGCACGAGGGTGCATTCCGCCCGATGCCGAGTCCGGACGGCCGCTGGCTCGTCTACGCGACCCGGTGGGACGCGCGCGAGGCGCTCAAGTTGCGCGACCTGCGCACCGGCGACGAGTCCTGGCTCGTGATGGACGTGCAGCGTGACGACTCGCAGGGTGGCGGCCTCCGAGACCGCGACATCTATCCGGGCGGTGCGTGGACGCCGGATTCAAGGGCGATCATCACCTCGTACAACGGAAAGATCATGCGCGTGGCGGTGCCGTCGGGCGAGGCCACCGAGATCCCGTTCACCGCGCGCGTGGAGCAGCAGCTCGGACCGCTCTCGAAGTTCGACTACCCGATCAACGACTCCACCCTTCGGGTGTCGCAGATCCGCGGGGCGCGGCCGTCTCCCGACGGCAGGCGGGTGGCGTTCACGGCCCTCGACCGTCTGTGGGTGGCGGACCTCCCGCCCACTTCCGGGACGCAGGACGAGGGCTATCCGGTCATCCGCGATGCGCGACGCCTCACCGCGTCGGCCGAGGTGGAGCACGCGCCCGACTGGTCCCCCGACGGACGGTGGCTCGCATACGTGACCTGGAACGACTCCACGGGCGGCGACATCTGGAGGGTACGCTCCGACGGGAGCGGCGCCCCCCAGCGCCTCACGCCTGCCTCCGCCTTCTTTGACGCCGTCGCGTACACCCTCGACGGGGAGCGCATACTGGCGGTGCGGGGCTCGAAGATGCACCGGATGCGCACGCTCGAGGATTTCGGCTCGCACAGCCCCGCGGCCGAGCTCGAGTACGTCTGGCTGCCGGCCGCGGGCGGGGAGCCGCAGCGCATCACGTGGGTCGGGCGCGGCACCACGCAGGAGGGACGCAACGCCCCGCACCCCGGTCCGGACCCCGAGCGGATCTACGTCTGGGCGGGCAGCGACGGTCTTCTTTCCATGCGCTTCGACGGCACGGACGTGCGTACGGTGGTGAAGGTCACGGCCCCGTCGGTGGGCGGGCCCGGCGGAAACGCGATCCCCGACGAGGTGGTCCTTTCCCCCGACGGCCGACGGGCGATCGTGCGCGCGAACCGGAACGTCTTCCTCGTCACGGTCCCGCCGGTGGGCGGCGCCGCGCCCACCGTGTCGGTGTCTTCGTCTTCCTCCATGCCGACGCGAGCCCTCACACGCATCGCGGGGGACTTCGTGGGGTGGAGGAACGACGGCGCGGTCGGCTACTACTCCGTCGGTCGAAGCTTCTTTCAGTACGACGTGGCGCGCGGCGACTCCCTGGTGGCCGACTCCGTCGCGACCGCCCGGGCGGAGGCCCGCGCCGAAGCGGAGGGTGGAGCCGGCGAGGAGGAGCCGGCGGAGGCGGAGCAGCAGGCGGAGGAAGCGGACGACGCCGATGAGGACGGCCCGGTGTACGAGGCCGCGCGCTGGGATGTCGAGATCGTGGTGGAGAAGGACCGACCCCGCGGCGTCGTGGCGCTCACCAACGCACGTCTCATCACCATGCGGGGCGACGAGGTCATCGAGCGCGGGGACGTCGTGATCCGGGACAACCGGATCGAGGCCGTGGGGCCCTCGGGGTCGGTGCCGATTCCGGACGGCGCCGAGGTGCGCGACATGAGCGGGCGCACAATCTATCCCGGGCTCGTGGACGTGCACGCGCACACGTGGGTCGCGTGGGGCGTGCACCGTGGCCAGGTATCCCAGTTTCTGGCGCAGCTCGCCTACGGGGTGACCACGCAGCGAGACCCGCAGACGTCGAGCGAGGACGTGATCACGTACTCCGATCTCATGGAGACGGGCGCATTCACCGGGCCGCGTCTCTACTCCACCGGGCCCGGTATCTTCGGGGCCGACCGGATCTCGAGCCTCGAGGACGCGCGCAACGTGCTGCGCCGCTACGCCGACCACTACAACACGCAGACCATCAAGCAGTACCTGGCCGGAGACCGGAAGGTGCGGCAGTGGGTGATCATGGCCGCGCGCGAGCTCGGCCTGACCCCTACCACCGAGGGTGGCGCGAACTTCACCATGAACCTCACGCTCGCCATGGACGGCTACGCCGGCCTCGAGCACTCCCTGCCCATCAGCCCTTTCTACGACGACGTCGTCCGCCTCGGCGCGTTCAGCGGCATGGTGTACACGCCGACGCTGATCGTCGCGTACGGGGGACCGTCCGGTCGCCAGTACTGGCTCACCCGCACGGAGATGGACCAGGTCGAGCGGCTCCGGCGCTTCACCCCGCACGAAGAGCTCGACAAGTGGAAGGCCACGCAGTGGCATCGCGACGATCAGTACCCGCACTTCCTCCACGCCCGCCAGCTCCTCAAGTGGATGGAGGCCGGGGGGCAGGCGGGGCTCGGATCCCACGGAGAGGTGCAGGGACTGGGCACGCACTGGGAGCTCTGGATGATGGCGTCGGGCGGCATGGACAACCACATGGCGCTGCGCATGGCCACGATCATGAGCGCCGACGCCATCGGGCTCGCCGGTGACCTGGGCTCCCTCGAACCCGGCAAGCTCGCCGACCTCCAGGTCCTGACGTCCAACCCTCTTGAGCGGCTCGAGAACTCCGTGGACATCGAGTACGTCATGAAGAACGGACGGCTCTACGAGGCGGACACGCTCGACGAGGTGTGGCCGCGACAGCGGCCGCTGCCGACGCAGTGGTGGTGGAGGGTGGAGCCGGAGGAGGGGCCGCCGCGGAACTGACCCGGCCGACCTAGCGGTCGATCATCCGCTGCACGTTCGCCGTGTAGCGCGCGCCGTGCACCTCGATCTCGCGTGAGGCGCGGTCGATCTCGGCCAGGTCTTCGGCGGTGAGTGCGAGGTCGGCCGCGGCGAGATTCTCGTCGAGGCGGTGCACCCGGGTGGTGCCCGGGATGGGAACGATCCACGGCCTGCGGGAGAGGAGCCAGGCGAGTGCGACCTGGGCCGGGGTCGCCCCGCTTTTGCCGGCGATCCGCGACAGGAGGTCGACGAGTGCCCGGTTCGCCCTGCGGTTGTCCTCGGTGAAGCGCGGCACGTTGTGGCGGAAGTCATCGCTGGAAAAGGTCGTCGTCTCGTCGATCGTTCCCGTCAGGTAGCCCCGACCCAGGGGGCTGAAGGGGACGAACCCGATGCCGAGCTCTTCGAGCGCCGGGAGGATCTCTTCCTCCGGCTCCCGCCACCATATGGAGTACTCGCTCTGGAGTGCGGTGACGGGGTAGACCGCGTGCGCCCGGCGCAGGGTCCGAACGCCGGCCTCGGAGAGCCCGAAGTGGAGAACCTTGCCCTCTTCGATCAGATCCCTGACCGTCCCTGCGACCTCCTCGATGGGTACGGCGGGATCGACGCGATGCTGGTACAGGAGATCGATGCGGTCCGTGCGCAGGCGCCCGAGCGAGGCCTCGACCACCTCGCGGATGTGCTCGGGCCGGCTGTCGAGCCCTTCCGCGGCAATGCCATTCCGGAAACCGAACTTGGTCGCGATGGCGACCTGGTCGCGTATCGGGGCGAGGGCCTCACCGAGCAGGTCCTCGTTGGTGAACGGGCCGTAGGCCTCCGCGGTGTCGAAGAGCGTGACCCCGCGCTCGGCCGCCGTGCGGAGGAGGGCGATGGCCGCCCGACGGTCCGAGGGCGGACCGTAGCCGTGACTGAGGCCCATGGCGCCGAGGCCGATGGCCGAAACCCGGAGGCCCTCCGAACCGAGCGAGCGCGTCTGCATCCTTGGATCCCCGTCCGAAGATTCTTCTTGCGTTTGTGGACAGGGAAGTTGTTGCGTAGAGGAGGCCCCGTGAAAGGGGCTCGGCGAGTCCCCTCAGTCTGTGCACGACCCTTGCTCTTCATCGGACCACGCGGCGTCACGCGCACGCACGCACGAGGGCTCTTCCATTGCCCGCACTGCGACGTCCCCCGCTCCTACGCGTACTGGCGAATCCGCCGCTTCTTCGCGCTCTTCTTCGTTCCGATCGTACCCCTGCCGGGCGAGCGCGCCTTCGTGCAGTGCGGCTTCTGCAGGCGGGCCTTCGACCCCGCCATCCTGACGACGGAGGCGAAGGCCGCACCAGGCGCCGCACCGGAGCGCGCTTCGGATCCCCGGCTTGCCGGCGCACCGGCGTCGACGCTCCTCGTCTGGACGGGCGAGGGGGGCGACTGACCGGCGCGAAGGCAGTCGGACCGACTCGCCCGACCGTCGAGCGCGAGGCTTAGCGCGCGACCACGAACTCCTCCACGAACACGATCTCGTCGAACGTGCGTCCCAGCGTCCGGCTGGAGAACCGGCGCATCAGCGTCCCAGCGCCCCACGAGACGGTGTCGCCTTCGTCGACGGCCGTCGGCGGACCCGCGACCCACAGCGAAGCGTCCCCCGTCTCGACGCGGACGTAGGTGTACCCGCCGCTGACGAGCACCTCGCGGACTTCACCCGAACGGTCCGAGACCCCGCTCCGGGGGGGCGAGGGCGCCGCGCCTTCCTTCCGGTAGCCGCTCACGAAGTACAGGACCTCGAAGGTCCGTCCCAGGGAGCCGCTGGCGAAGTTCTGCATGCGCATCGGACTGGCGACCTGGACGGTGTCGCCCACGGCGAGCGCGGTCAGCGGGCCGGCGAACCAGGTCTCTTTTCCCTGCAGCGCGCCCCGGACATAGGTGTAGCCCGCGCTGTTCATGGTCTCCAGAACGACCGTACCCGGGGCCGCCTGCCCGCCGGATGCGGACACCGGAACGTGGCCGGGGGGGAGCTGCTGTGCCGCGGCGTCCGTGGCAACGAATACGAAGAGCGTCGCCGCGAGAAGCGCCGTCCGGTGGGGGCTCCGATCCTGGATCATGACTCCGTCCTTGATTGCGTCGATGTCGGGGGCGGGTTCGACACGCTAGCGGAAGGATACCACCCTGGCATCCGGGTTTTCGCCCACGGCGGGCGTCAGAGTCCGCGCAGGTACTCCGGCTTGAGGGGGATCGCGCCACCCAGCGCCAGGTCGATGGCTTCCAGGATGCGCTCCCGGTCACGCGGCAGCTCCCCGGCGATGGGCAGGTAGCTCGAGGCGTGGTTCGTCCGGAACACGGTGTGCGTCGGTTCGGCGAGCTCCACGATCGTGCGCATCTCCCGAAGCAGGGTGGGGATGTCGGGCAGCTCGAACCGGCCCTTCTCGACCATGCGCGCCTGCGGCGTGCCGGGAATCACCGTGAGCGTCAGGGCGCCTACATACTCCGGGTCCATCTCCGTGACGAGTCGTGCGGTCTCGCGCGCGTGCTCGGCGGTCCGGTCGACGCCACCGGCGCCCAGCAGGACGATGACGCTGATGCGCATCCCCGCCTCGTGCGCCTTCCGCGCCGCCTCGACGTGGTCGGCAAAGGTGCCGCCCTTCACGATGCGCTTGAGCGTTACGTCGTCACCGGACTCGGGCCCGATGTACAGCATCTCGAGTCCGCCTTCCCGGAGCGCGCGCAGCTCCTCGGCGGTCTTTTCCAGCACGTTCTCCGCCGTGGCGTAGCAGGAGACGCGGCGCAGGGCGGGAAAGGCCTCTCGACACGCCGCGAGGATCGCATGCCATCGGTCGACGTCCATGACGAGGGCGTCGCCGTCGGCGACGAAGATCCTGTCCGCCATCGGGTACGCCGTGCCGGCCCGGTCGATGTCCTCCAGCACCTCGTCCAGCGCCCGCACCCGGAAGCGCTTGTCCCGGTACATGTCGCAGTAGGTGCACAGGTTGTGCGAGCACCCGATGGTGGCCTGCACGATGTACGAGTACGCCTCGGACGGTGGGCGGTAGAGCTTTCCCTCGTAGCGCACGGTGCTAGCTGGCCTCTCTCGTCTTCACGTCGTGAAGTGGCAGGCGCTGAAGTGGTCCTGGCCCACCTGCCGCAGTTTCGGGACCTCCTGCGCGCAGATGGCCTCGGCCCGGGGGCACCGGCTCCGGAAGACGCATCCGGAGGGCGGATCGATCGGGCTCGGGATGTCGCCGGTCAGCACGGTACGCCGGCGGCGGCGGCCCGGTTCCGGGATCGGCACGGCCGACAGGAGCGCCTCCGTGTAGGGATGGACGGGCCGCGCATAGAGGGCGGCCGAGGGGGCGACCTCCATGATCCTGCCCAGGTACATCACGGCGACCCGGTCGCAGATATGCTCGACCACCGCGAGGTCGTGGGCGATGAAGAGCATGGTCAGGTCGAGCTCCTCCCTGAGGTCGCTCAGGAGGTTGATGACCTGCGCCTGGATCGAGACGTCGAGGGCGGAGACCGGTTCATCCGCCACCAGGAAGTCGGGATTCACCGCGAGGGCACGCGCGATCCCCACGCGCTGGCGCTGGCCGCCCGAGAACTCGTGGGGGAAGCGGTCGAGCTGGTCGGCCGACAGCCCGACCTGCTCCATGAGCTCGACGGCCCGCCCGGCGCGGCTCTGGGGCGTGCCGATCCCGTGGAGCGCGAGCGCGTGACCGATGACGGTGCGGACCTTTTCGCGGGGGTTCAGGCTGGCGTAGGGATCCTGGAAGATGATCTGCATCCGCTTCCGGAAGCGTCGCATCTCGCCACGCGAGAGCTCCCGCACGTCGGTACCGTCGAAGACGATTCGCCCGGCCGTCGCCTCCTCGAGACGCAGCACCAGCCGCCCGACGGTCGTCTTTCCGGAGCCACTCTCTCCCACCAGTCCGAGCACTTCGCCGCGGCGGACGTCGAACGACACACCGTCCACCGCGCGCACGTGGTTGACCACGCGGTTCAGCGCACCGCCCCGGATGGGGAAGTGCTTCACGAGGCCTTCCACGCGGAGGAGCTGATCGGTCACGAACGTACCTCCCCACTGAGATCGAGCTCGCGCCAGCGCACGCAGCGCACGTCGTGTCCTTCCGCGACGGACTCCAGCGCCGGCGGCGTCGTTCGGCACGCGGGCGCCGCGTGGGGGCACCGGGTCACGAAGCGGCAGCCGGCGGGCCGCTCCAGGAGGGCGGGCACGTTGCCGGGGATGGTGCGCAGGCGCTGGCCGCGTGAGGAGCCCCCGAGACGCGGGATCGACGCGATGAGGCCCGCGGTGTAGGGCATCCGGGGGCGCTCGAAGATCTCCTCGACCGGCCCGCTCTCCACGACCTGGCCGGCGTACATGACCACCACCCGTCGCGCCGTCTGTGCCACTACGCCCAGGTCGTGCGTGATGAAGACGATGGCCATGCCGAGCCGGGCCTGAAGGTCCTCCATGAGGTCCAGGATCTGGGCCTGGATCGTGACGTCGAGCGCGGTCGTGGGCTCGTCGGCGATGAGGAGGCTCGGGCGACACGCGAGCGCCATGGCGATCATGGCGCGCTGCCGCATGCCGCCGGACATCTCGTGGGGATGGCTGTCCACGCGGCGCGCCGGCTCCGGAATCCCTACCGTCTCGAGCATCTCGATCGCCCGCGCCCTCGCTTCCGCCGCGGAGAGCCCCTCGTGCTCGACCAGGACTTCGGCGATCTGTGCGCCGACGGTGTGGACCGGGTTCAGGCTGGTCATCGGCTCCTGGAAGATCATGCCGATCTCCTTTCCGCGGATGCCGCGCATCGCTTCCTCGGGCAGTGCGGTCAGCTCCCGCTCGCCGAGCCGGATCGATCCCTCCGTGATCCGGCCGACCCGCCGCGGGAGCAGCCGCATGATGGAGAGCGCCGTGACCGATTTGCCCGATCCGCTTTCGCCGACGATGGCCAGCGTCTCGCCGGCGTCGACGGTGAAGCCCACGCCGTCCACTGCGACCACGTCCCTGCGGCCGAGGGCGAAGCTCGTCTGGAGGTCGCGGACCTCGAGGAGAGGGCGCACGCTCATGCCTCCCCTCCCGCGCGCCCGGGGCGCACGAAGACGCCCGTTCCGGGAGGCGCGGTGACCGTCGCTCCGTCCCACACCGGCCGGCCGCCGACGAAGGTCGCGGCGACTCGTCCGCGATAGCGCTGCCCGTGCGCGAGGCGCGCGACCGCGCGTGACGCGGTCAAGAGAGTGTCGGCGGTCGGACGCGTCTCGGCGGAGAGGTCCACGAGGGCCAGGTCGGCGCGCGCGCCTTCGGCGATCACGCCCCGCTCCGGCAGCCCGAACCTGCGTGCGGCGGAGCCGGAAACGAGCTCGGCCGCGCGGGGGAGTGTCAGTCGCCCGTCCTCCACGCCGTCGAGGAGCGTCGGGAGGAGCAGCTCGGTGCCCGGGTGCCCCGGCGGCGCGTTCGGGAAGTCCCCCTCGAAGGCGGCCTTCTCCGCTGCCGTGAAACCGGCGTGGTCGGTGGTGACGTGCCCGAGCGTCCCGTCGGCGATCGCCGACCAGAGCGCGTCCCGGTCGGCGGCGGTCCGGATGGGAGGGTTCACCTTCCCGCAGACGCCCACCCGCGCCACGTCGTCCTCCGTGTGGCGCAGATAGTGGGGGCACGTCTCTGCGCTGAAATCTGAGCTCCCCGCGAAGCGGCGCAGGACGTCGAGCGTGGCCGCCGAAGTGACGTGCGCGATGTGCAGCTTGGCCCGGGCCTGGACGTTCATGGTGAGCAGCTGCGCCACCGCCAGCGCCTCCGCGATGGCGGGCCGGGCCGCTCCGTGGGTCGCGGCGTCCGCAGGGTCGAGCCGTGCGGCTTCGGATTCGCTGCGCGCCAGGATGTCGGGATGCTCGGCGTGCACGACGACCGGGAGCCCGACCTCCGCGGCGAGGGTGAGCGCCCGGAGCTGGTCGGCGGCGTCGGGCCACGCGAGCCCCTCGAACTCGCGCTCGCGGCCCGGCGGGGAGGGGACGGTGAAGATCTTCAGCGCCACGACGCCGGCGTCGGCCAGGGCCTCGAACCCGGCGCGCGTGAGCCGCGCGGGTGCCGCGTACAGGGCGAAGTCGATCAGCGCCGAAGCCGCGAAGTGGTCGCGCCGCATCGCCACGCGCTCGGCGCTGTTGCAGCACGGGTCGGTGATCGGCATCTCGAACACGGTCGTGATGCCCCCCGCCGCGCACGCCGACGTCTCCGACGCGACGCTCCCGCGTTCCGGGTACGCCGGGGCGCGGAGGTGGCAGTGGATGTCGATCGCGCCGGGCAGCACGTGGAGCCCGGTCGCGTCCCACGTCTCCGCCGCCTCGACGTCGGCGCCGGGGGGCAGGACGGCCGCGATCCGGCCGGCCCGGATCCCCAGGGCGCCGGGGCGCACCCCCGCGGGAGTGACGAGCGTCCCGCCGGTGACGAGGAGCTGGAAGCTCACGACCGCTTCGTTCCCCGGGTCACCGGAGCCCCA
>Ga0222714_10001792_pt1 | contig 23844 bp, 14 predicted proteins | sample C33_3DmetaG_FD_165048 | JGI IMG/M metagenome (GOLD analysis project Ga0222714, IMG submission 165048) | Estuarine water microbial communities from San Francisco Bay, California, United States - C33_3D | ecosystem: Environmental > Aquatic > Marine > Unclassified | place: USA: California...
CTTGCCCTCGTGCGCTTGAGCCGAGTGGTGTATCGCGCGAAGCTTGGCGACAAGTTCAGTGGCGTCCTTGGCGGCGTTCACAGCGAGCACTTTAGGGATGACTAAAAGCGCTTGAGCGAATTCAGCGATCGCGAGTTGCTCTCGGCTTCCCAAAGTCGTCGCCATATTCTCTAGATAGATGCTCAAAGCCGCTTCAACTGCGCCGCCACCGGCGACGACGCGTCCGCTTTCAAGCGTCCGCTTGACGATGCACAAGGCATCATGAACAGACCTATCAATTTCATCAAGCATGTAGTCGTTTGCACCTCGAAGAAGTATCGTACACGCTTGAGTGTTGGCACAATCCTTGATAACAACCATGTCGTCGTCTGCCACGCGCTGCTCGACGACTTCGCCCGCCGTGCCGAGCATGGAGGCGTCAAAGGTTTCGCCGCCATCCATGTCTGACAACGAAAGCATCACTTGTGCACCCGTGGCTTTTGCAATGCGACGCATGTCATCGCGGCTCACACGACGGCACGCAATCGCACCGGCCTCTACGAAATATTTGAGCGCCATGTCGTCGATACCCTTGGAACAGAGCACTACGTTGGCCCCCGCGGCTAAAATCATTTGAATACGCTTAGCGGTGATTTCAAACTCTTGCTCGCGAATCTTATCGAGCTCCTTAGGATCATTCACGAGCACTTGAATCCCCATGAGCATCTTCGTCTTTTGCAAGTTGAAATCAATGCACGCAATCTTCGCGTTTGTCACACGCTTGGGCATACCCTCCGCCGCGCGCCCGAGGTTCAACGCGTAACCTTTGACGACGGTGGACTCCTTCAAACTCTTCCCGTGCGCCTTCAAGATGTTAATTGCCTTGATTGGATACTTGACATCGCCCATATCGTTGTACGTTTTAATGCTCATGCACGCATCGACGACTAATTTACCAAAAAACTCCTCCTCAGCCCCGATAATCTTCGAACTCATGCTCGTCTTGGCGCACTGCAACAACGCGTCGACGCCGAGCGCGTCGACGCTCGTCGCCAACTTGTTCTCAATATACTTGACACTTTCACGCATCGCGAGTCTATACCCAGCGATGATATTGGTCGGATGGATCTTATTTCTGACTAATTCATTCGCACGCTTCAACAATTCCGCAGCGAGGATAACCACTGATGTCGTCCCGTCGCCCACCTCTTGATCTTGCAACTCGGCGAGCTCGACGAGAATCTTCGCCGCCGGGTGTTCCACCTCTAAAAGTTTTAAAATCGTCGCCCCATCGTTCGTAATCGTCACATCACCGATATCATCCACCAACATCTATACACGTGTTCAAATCAAACCCCACAACCGTCAGTAAAACGTACGCGCGCTCGAGCCAAAACGCCAAAACGACCGACGACGAAGAAAAAGTCAACGCACCTTGTCCAGCCCAACCGGACCTAAAGACGTCTTCACGATATTCGCCACCGCCATCACCGCCGTCGCTGCGCACAAAACACACAATCACAAAACACACCGTCAGTCTCACGCGCGTCCCACCCCGTCGTCGTCACCCGTCACACGAAAACCACGCAAACAAAGAAAGATCACCACCAGAGATCCATCCACGCATCCATCCATCAATCATCACCGTCCCTCGCGCCGTCCATCCTTCGCCCGCCCGCGCTCGCGCTCGCGCGCGCATCACCACCGTACCATTCGTCTGGCGCACATCCCGCCCGCTCTCGCGTTCGCCAAAGAACACGTCAGACTGTCCCATGGTCCGCGTCGCGCACTGCGGCGGACCGCGCCGTTGACCTCGATGTTCGATCGATGCGTGCGTCGCGCGCGATCGATATCGATATCGATCGATTCAACATTCCATCGACTCGCGATTCGCTTTCGAGACCCATAAAAAAAGAGAGCCACGACAAAAACCATTTCGGCGGCTGCCGCGCGCGAGGGTCGCGGTCGCGCCGCACACGCTCGCGCGCGGCGGTCGACGCGCGCGCGGGGTTCGCAGCGATGGTGATGGATTCATCCTCGTCCTCGTCGTCGTCGTCGTCGTCGCGGGTGATTCGCGCGTGCGCGGTGGTGGCGGTGAGCGCGTGGTGCGTGGCGCGCGTGGTTCGGGCGCAGCGACAGCGCCGCGCGCTCGACGCTGGGGTGACGGCGTCGGCGTCGGCGTCGGCGTCGGCGTCGGGGACGGCGGCGACAAATGATGGGTCGTCGTTGACGACGCGCGAGCGACGGATGGTGGTGTACGCCACGCGCACGGGGACGTCGAAGAGGTTTGCGCGCGCGTGCGCGGAGGCGCTGGACGCGGCGTCGGGGTCGTCGCCGTACGAGGTTGTGGATTTAGCGACGATTGATGATCCAGAAGCGGTGTTTGGTAATAGCACGCACGCGGTTACGGCGGTGTTTGTGGTGAGTACGCACGATGGAGGTGAGGTTCCGACGCCGAGCGCGTGGTTTGCGCGTTGGGCGCGGGAGAGCGCGTACGACGAGCGCACTGGATGGATGTATTTGAAGCATGTCAAGTATGCAGTGTTTGGATGTGGGAACAAAGAGTATGGGGATGATTTCAATCGCGCTGGGAGAGAATTGGATGCGCAATTGGCACGCATGGGTGCGGAGCGTTTGGCGCGACGGTGCGACGGAGACGAAGCGAGCGGGCGAATGGAGGCGCAGTTTGAGGAATGGAGCGCTAAGCTCGTGCGTAGAATCGCCTCGGTGAAAGAGTCATCGGCATTTGCGTATGCAAAAGACGCGATGATGACAGAATTACAAAGCGGCAGTGTCGAAGATGATTCTGTGGCGGCGTACGCGTCAGACGACGAGGATGACGATGGGGCGCCGAGCGTGGCTGGGAGCGAAGACGACCAAGACATGGAGGATATCGGCGAAGGCGAAAACAACGGAGAAAAGAAAGAAATGGTCACTGATGCTCTCCGAGGGGCGCTGACGAAGCAAGGGTATAAAATTCTGGGCTCTCATTCCGGTGTAAAGCTCTGTCGATGGACCAAGGCCATGCTGCGCGGTCGCGGTGGGTGCTACAAACACACATTTTATGGGATTGAAAGTCATCGATGCATGGAAACAACGCCCTCATTGGCATGTGCGAATAAATGTACGTTTTGCTGGCGACACCACACTAATCCAGTGGGTAAAACGTGGCGGTGGCAGATGGACGATCCTCTGGAACTTGTTGAAGCGGCGGTTTCCGAGCACTGCAAAATGGTAAAGCAGATGAAGGGCGTTCCTGGAGTGTTGCCAGAAAAACTCGAAGAAGGCATGAATCCGAAGCACTGCGCGTTATCGCTCGTGGGTGAACCAATTATGTACCCAGAAATTGGCAAGTTTGTCGGTGAATTGCACTCGCGCAAGATTAGCACCTTTTTGGTCACCAACGCCCAGTTCCCAGAGGCGATTACAAATTTACCACCGATCACTCAGTTGTATGTTTCCGTTGACGCGGCGACGCCAGAAACTCTCAAGGCAATCGATAGACCGTTATTTGCGGACTACTGGGATCGCTTTATTGATTCGTTGAAGTCCTTAAAGGATAAGCAGCAGCGCACCGTGTATCGGTTGACACTCGTTTCGGGATGGAACATGGAAGAGGTTGCTGCGTACGCGAAGCTTGTCGATCTCGGTAAACCAGACTTTATTGAAATCAAGGGTGTAACGTACTGCGGCAGCAGCGATGCATCATCACTAACGATGAAGAATGTACCGTATCATAAAGATGTATGCGAATTTGGTGAGGCTATTGTCAATTTGCGTCGTGACGAGAATGGCGAGGAAGAGTACGGACTGGCGTGCGAGCATGCGCATTCGTGTTGTATTTTACTGGCTAGAACAGATCGATACAAGATCGATGGGGAGTGGTACACGTGGATTGATTACGATAAATTCCAAAATCTCGTCGCGAGTGGCGAAAAATTCTCGGCGCTTGACTACATCGAGCGTACGCCAAGCTGGGCAACGTACGGCGCCGAGGAAGCTGGTTTCGACCCAGATCAGACTCGTCATAGAAAAGTTAGAAATCACCCAGGAAAACTCGCTCCAGAAGTAGAAGTAGTAGCGTGAGATGTCTGTAATAATAATATAAACAACACTATTTACTCAGTTTTGCGTTTTGAACATCCTGCTCGTATCGATGGATGTTGATATCTATGAGTTCTAACAGAGGATCGATTGCGTCAGGAATAATTGCCGCAAGGAGTTCAAACGACGGCTTTGCAACAAATCGAATGAAACCAAGTTGATTCGATTGTGTCGTCGCCGGCCCAGCGATTGTTCTGTCCATGAACTCTGGAACATCCATCAAAAGCTCTCGCTGACGGTCGCCTTGTTTGTAAAACTCGCCCGTGACGTCTTCAGCCCACGCCAGCGCGAGATGATACGGACGAGCTGGATTACTAATATCAGCACAGTGCAGAGTAAACGCAAGAGGAACCCAAATGGGGTTCCACTCCCTAAGTGGTTTCACGAGATGTGTCATGGCATCTGTATTGCTTTCAACATCAGAGGCTACACGAGCGACAAGATCACCATGGAATTCCATATCCGTGTGGAGAACCATTTTTTGCATCAGTTTACAGATTTCAGCTCGCTCTTTTGGAGGGAAATCATCTAAAACTCTGTGGTTCCTCATCCCTGTAAACGCTCTGAACAAGTGACCGTTCTCATTTACGCTCACGCCATTCCATCTCGTGGACTCTTCCGACTGAGAATCCACCAAAAAAGGATTGTTCACACCAGGATGACCAACATCGTGAACTACCGCGGCTATTAAGCACGTAAAAACGTGCTTTGGTTCAATTTGAGCCTTCAAACCATGGTCTAGGAAATATGCCATGGCTTGCGTGACGTCTGTCGCGTGCACGTGATTGTGGTAATTGTTGTCCTTGTATTGGGCTTCTATCTCGCTCAAAAATTTTGCCATATTCTCAACCGAGAGTGGCAAAGATGAGAATAATCCAAAGTCTCTGAGTAATCCCATAGTGAGCTTGGTGAGCGGTCCAACGCGGGAATCCTTGCACGTCTTTGCAAATGCATACACATCAAAGCCACTCCAACTCGTACTCACTGTACTCAACGCTTGATCTAACGAAGTCGCACTCGACGTTGACAGTTGAGAATGCGATATTTCAGGAGACATTGGCCTACTGGACCCCGCGAACTCTGATATTTCCCCAGAACTGTAAGCGCTGACATCCATACTACGTCGCGGTGCGCGCATTTCCATCGAAAGCTTTGCCATGTTACGGGACAGAAGCAAAGAATTAATCGTTTGACTCTGGTGCACGTACTGCTGCACGAAACTTTGCGCCTGTGGATCGAGTAACTGCTGTGCTTCCGCGCTCGCCGCGTTTCCGTGAATCTGCAAAATCAACGCATTGGCCACCTTCAATGCGTTTTCGATCGACCTCAAGGTCTCAACTGGATCGGTTTCAACGTTACTTAAGATCTTCTTCTGCTCAATTTCAACCAGACGCCGAACGGTATGGAACATTGCGCGATAAACCCCATTTTCTTCTGCGCTAAGCGGAAAACCATCCTCGTCCTCGTCCTCGTCTTCAATCAGCTCATCCAGCGCCGCCGCAATCAATTTCCGCTTACTCTGCGTCATGGCAAGCTCTCGAATCGCCGCCGACTTACGCATCATCGATGATATCGATGCTCCTCCCCGCCTGCCACCATAGTCCAAGCTCCGTCGCGCTCGCGCGCCTGTTAATTCTCCCGCTTGCCCGCCTTCCAACTCTCGCGACTCTCTCGTCGCGAACGTCTGCCCTATCCCATCCCGCCCATCGCGAAGTGACTTTTGCGCGAGCATATCCCGCTGTGTTGCGCCGCCACTCGCACCACTCGCGCCATCACGCGTCGCATTCGTCGCATCCGTCGCATCCGTCGCGCGCTCGCGAGACTTGGTGCGCCTCAGCGCGCGCTGGAAGAACCCCATGCGCGATCGCGCGCGCGCGTCCACGCGACCGCGAACGCACCCGTGGAGTGCGGCGTGCGATGCGCGGTCGCGATCGCGCGATCGCGCCGCGGTGTGTCGCGCGTCGCACCGTCGCGCGGCGCACGCACCGCGCGCACGGCGTCTCCGACGTCCTTGCGCACAACGACGCGCAGCACATGGAAGATCTATGGACCCCATTACGATCCGTATGTCCGAGAATTCACGCACACGATAAACCACGCACACGCGGGACACGCGCATCGCTTTCGCGCGGCGCCGCACACCTCGGCGCGATGTCCGACGCCAACGCACGCGCGGGGTCATCCGCGACCGCGACCGCATCATCATCATCGTCGTCGTCGTCGTCGTCGGATTGGAACGACGCCATCGACACCATCAAGCGCCACAAGCTTCGCGTCGTGGGCGGCATCTGGGCGTGCGGCATGGTGGGCGCATTCGCCTTCCAATCCTTTGGCGCGCGCGCGGCGACGAAACAGACGAGCGTGAAAATCATCCACAGCCGTCTGTACGCGCAATTCGCGACGCTCAGCGCCCTCGTCCTCGGGGCCGGGGTGGAGATGATCGATCGAAGCGCGCCGACCCGCGCGGCGGTGCCGGATGCCGACGCCGCGCTCGAATACGCCGCCACGCACCGCGCGCGCACCGCCGCGCGCACCGCCGCGTCGTCGTCGAAAACGTAGAGACACACACAAAAACAAAAGACCACCACTCTAGCGACGCGCCCCTAGACGAACGCCAACCCCAAATCCGACGACGACGACGACGACGACCGCACGCACGGATGCCCGCCGGGTGCGGCGGCACCACCCCATAGCCACCATGTATTGTTGCACACATAGTCTCCATCACCCCTACACTATAGTGCGACCCACGCACACGCACGCACGCACGCACGCACGCACGCACGCACACGCACACGCACACGCACCCATACACCACCACCCAAACCACCCATATACGCACACACCCAAAACCCACGTCGATAGACACACACACACACGCCACATGTCCGAACACCTCACCGACCGCGATCCACACCCGATCCAATCGCGCGCGATCGCGCATCGCGTATCGATGCGTCATCCATCCATCCATCCCACGACGCCCTCGCGCATCGCACGCGCGTATAGGCATTCGCACGCACACACTACGACGTTCGCGCCCATCGCGCAGATCGCGCGACACCCGCGTGTGCGCACACACGCGTACTCCGCGCCTCGGTCGCCCATCGCGTACAAAAAAAAACCCAACGACCGACGACCGGGCTGGGCGATCTCGAGAGAGATCTCGGATCGACACCGGTGCGATATGTCCCATCGGCGATGGCGATGGATTAGCACGGCGGTATTCGACGACGCGCGTCGCGACGTAGGATACGCACGCACGCGCAAAGCACGGCACAGAGGAGTGGTGTGCTTGTATCTGTTCGTGGCGCGCGCACGCACGCTCGACGACGACGACGACGACCGTCATGTTCGCCACGCGCGCGTCACCCGCGCCCGTGGTGGTGCGATCGGATAGCGCCAGAGCGCGCGTGGGCGCCGGTGGACGACGCGCGGTGAAGCCTGCGATGCGCGCGGTGCGAGCGGCGGCGCAGGGGATTGAGACTGAGGTGAAGATTGATCAAGCGCCGATGACGCTGTTGCGTGAAGGCGCGGATGAGGCTGGGGATGACTCGAACATGCGCGCGAGGTTTGAGCGCATGATTCGCGAGGCGCAGGATGAGATTTGTAACGCGATTAGCGAGCTCGATGGGAAGCCGTTTCATGAGGATGCGTGGACGAGACCTGGTGGAGGTGGTGGGATTTCTCGCGTGCTTCAAGATGGGAACGTGTTTGAAAAGGCTGGGGTGAATGTTTCAGTCGTGTACGGGCAAATGCCGCCCGAGGCGTATCGGGCGGCGACGGGCGAAGCGGGGGAATCGAAGGAGATGATTCCGTTCTTCGCGGCGGGTATCTCGAGTGTTATGCACCCGCATAACCCGATGGCGCCGACGGTGCACTTTAACTACCGGTACTTTGAGACGGATGCGCCGAAGGGTGCCGCGGGCGCGCCGCGCGCGTGGTGGTTTGGCGGCGGTACGGATTTGACGCCGTCGTACATTTTCGACGAGGATGTGTCTTACTTCCACCAAACGTTGAAGGATGTTTGCGACAAGCACGATGAAGCATTCTACCCGAAGTTCAAGCAATGGGCTGATGATTATTTCATGATTAAGCACCGCGGTGAGCGCCGTGGGGTCGGCGGCGTCTTCTTTGACGACATGAACGACCGCAGCAAGGATGAGCTCCTCGCGTTCGCCACGGACATGGCTGGTGCCGTTGTCCCGGCGTACGTTCCTCTCGTCGCCAAGCACAAGGATGACAAGTTCACTGCGGAAGAACGCGCGTGGCAACAAATGCGCCGTGGTCGCTACGTCGAGTTCAACCTCGTGTACGACCGCGGTACCACCTTTGGTTTGAAGACTGGCGGTCGCATCGAATCCATCTTGATGTCCCTCCCGCGTCACTGCGAATGGCAATACGACCACTCCCCGGCGCCGGGCAGCCGTGAAGAAGACGCACTCGATGCCTTCAAGAACCCGCGCACGTGGGTCGCGTAAAATATATATTAATTTTACGCCGAGCGTCGAGCGTCGCTCGACGGCGTTTCCATCCGTCGTTGGCGACGTCCGTCGTAATTCAATCGCGGATGTGCGTGCGTGCGTCGTCTCGCGACCGCGTCTGCACATCCGCATACACCTCACTTTCTTACGATTTGTTCGATACCTACATCAGCACTTATATACAATCACACGCAAACATCCGCGCGCGCGCGTCCCGCTCGGCTGTCGAGCCGCTCGCTGTAAGAGTCTCAACGTCCCCCCTGCGATCGCGTCACTCTCGCGCGTCGTCGATCTCGCCGTCGACCGCACACGCCGGCTCGAATCGTCGACACACTCGTGTCAAGCACTCTCGTGACCTCACAGTCGCGATACCGCGCGCGTACGACCGCGTCGTCGTCGCAATTTCCACGCTCGCGATCGTTTGAGCGCGCTCGAGCTCGGTCAAACAGATACACATAAACATGGTGGATTCACTCACGGTGACCCCGAGCGGGGAGCTTCCCTTTGCGTGTGCGTATTCGCGTGCGCGTGTGTGTGCGCGTGTTGCGTGCGTTTTGGCGCGAGTTGAGGCGCGCGCGCGGGGTGGGCGGATTGACTCGCGCGTACGCGTTTGAATTAAAAAGATTACGAGTTCTCGCGACGCGTTCACTGGGCGACGGAGGGCGTTCGTCGATGTGCGCGCGGTTGTGAGAAGGATGCTATGGTGTTTATGTGTTACGTGATGCGTTGTCTTGCGTGATGTGAACGAACGAATGGACTGACGGAGCGCGCGCGCGTTTTTTTCTCGCTGTCGCGAACAGTCGAGCTTCGGAAGCAGATTCCGAGCGAGCTCGTGTTGAAGAACACGACCAAGGAGAAGCAAGCGTTCAAAGTGAAGACGACGGCACCAAAGAAGTATTGCGTCAAGCCGAACACTGGGATCGTTGAACCTGGTGCGAGTCTCACGGTGACGGTGATGATGCAAGCGCACCGCGAGGTACCGGCGGATTTCGAGTCGTGCAAGGACAAGTTTTTGGTGCAGGCGACTCCGAGCGGTGGTTCGACGGATATGGCTGAGTTGTTCGCGCGTGGTAACGAAAATATCAAGGAAACAAAGCTTCGCGTGGCGTACGTGAAGAGCAAAAAGCCGTCAACAGTGCTTGAGGAAACTTTGCCGCCGCCACCCGCCAACGAGAGCCCAGCTGAGGAGCGTGTGCGTTTGCAAAAGGAGGTTGGGTTGTTGCAGTCCAGGAACAGAGCGTTGGTTAATGACTTGAACATGATGCAAAAGAGAGGCGGAAAGATCGTGAGAGGTTTCACGTTGCTCCATATCTTACTGACGGCCATCTTGGCGTTCATCCTTGGTCGCTATTTGTAAAAACGCACAGCACTCCCTTAGCATAACGATCTTATAAAGACAATGAAAGTGCATTTAATCAATACGTTTGTGTTACATAACGTCGTGTCGCTAATTGTTTCTCTCGCGAGAAAACAAAATTCAAAACAAAGAAGAATGTTTAGAGTTCGAGTTGTACGCGAGACTCTGCAGAAATGTCTTCGGCGGCAACCTCGAGCTCCTCAGCCTCGTCGATGGTGCCCACCGATGTATCCAATAGTCCGGTTTCATCTCGCATACGCTGGACGAAAATCTTGAAAGACTCAAAGGCGGTTGGGTTGAAGAGATCAGTTTTGTACCTCAAAAAGGTAAAGCACGCCATGGGTGGGAGCTTGTCTCCTTGCCGCCACGCCTTTTCGTCATTTCCTTCACCCGCGCAATTGGCGATAATCTTGTTGAACGCTTCTTGGTCAAATCGACAAAGCGCGTTTTCGCCTGCAAACTGAACATCATATCGCGCGCACGCAGCGCGAATTTGGCGCAGTAAACCTTCAGGTCCGCAGTGATAGAACCACGGGTGGTCGGCGTCCTTCATTTCGACGCACGTAAAATTCAAGCGTGCTCCATACTTCTGGCAAATCTTTGCAATCGGCGCGTAGCCGTCCTGTTCGGGGACAACACGACCGCTTCGACAGTTAAAATATCCAGCGGTGAGCTCAGCCGGATGAGACTTGACGTTGTACCACCAATGTACGCCAGCGCATTTGATGGCGAGCTGCACTCCAGTCTTCCCAAATACGCTCTTTGCAGTCGCCAGCATTTCATCCCCGTGTTTGACAAGTTGGTCAGAATACCAAGACAGAAAGAATAAGCCATATTCTGTATCCCAACTTCCACCCTCGTAGCGAAAGAAACCAGTTTCGGCTGGAAGGTTGCAATAACCGCCAGCGTCGTGGGGACCGTTACCGCCCCACTCGATGTGACCTACTTTCGACGCCGCGCGCGCCATGGCGACGAGTGCGCGTTTGTCGTAGCATTGGAATTCTCCAATACCGGGGAATCTCCACTGCGAAGAGTTCTGAGCAAACTTGTTTTCTGGGTACGCGGGGTAACGCAACTCTCCGCACGGTCCGCAACCGACAGAAATTTCAGTCAGAGTAGTGCCCAACTCCTTTTTAAAAGTCTTCTTGAAACTCATCATAAAGTCCTTATAAGCTTCAAGCGGCGTGCGACCCGCAAGCGTGCGAGCGTTATCGGCCCAGAGCGAAATACACTCTGGATTGCGATATCCATACTGATCGGTGAAGAACAAGTCTGGATCTTCCTCGCCTGCTTCGAGTACCCAATCGGGAAGTGGAATCTCTAGCACGTCTCCAACGTTCGCCCCGCACGCGTGAAATGACATCACAGCCTGAACCTTCAGCCCAGCGTCTTTAATCAAACCAACAACCTCTTCGTACGCGGCCCAGTCGTATTTTCTCGGTCCAGCGCGTTCGACAATTCCCCACCACACGTCAATCATCACTCCCTCGACGCCTATATTTTTCAACGCCATCAAGCCACTTGCCAAAGACTCTGGTTCGTGGACTCTTCCATCATTCGTCACGACATTCAACGGCAGCATGACATACACCGGCACCGGCGGGCGAACGTACTTGGGTTCGTACGCCGACGCATCCGTCGCCGCGCTCGCGCTCCTACACACCTCAAGACCGCGTACACGTTCACGCGTCACGCGACTCTTACGAACACTACATAACTCAAGCTCGCATCGCGGTGACGCGCTGAACGCGTGACACACCGCACGCGGCGTTTGTCGCGTCGAGCGTCTCGAAAAGCCTCCTCGCGAACCGCTCTCGTCCCGCTTCACCGTCATCCCCACCCGCCCAAACGCGTTCGCACACGCGTTCGCCATCGCCACGCGCGCCTCAAACCACCCCCTTTAACTCCTCGTGCGCGCACACCCCACGCACGTCCGCACGAATCGCGCGCGTGACCTAGAATCGTCCGCAATCCAATCCAAACAAAGGTCGTGCCCACCTCAGAACGAATCAATCCACGCCCGTGCCGGGCGCGCGTTCGCGCCCGGTCCGCACCCGCGTCCTCGAACGCTCGAACGCTCGGATGCGCGTCGATGTGCCGTCGCCGCGTCGCGCGCGGACACCGCACGGAGCGCGCGCGCGCGAATATGCGGCGCAGGGCGTGACGTGGCCCAGCCACGAGCACATTGGCTCGATAAATGCCATTTGACCAATCATAACCTCATATGGAGGGGCTCCACGTGGATCTTTTTACGACACACGCACATCGACTAGAACCGAGTACAGTACGGAGCACAGGAATATGCGTTCAAAGCGCGCCACAATCCGCCTCGCGCATCCGCGCGTCGCGTCGTCGTCGTCGTCGTCGTCGTCGTCGTCGGTATTGTGTCTCTGCGCGCGCGTGTGTGTGTGCGTTTCGCGCGCGGCGGTGATGGAGCCGGCGACGGTGGCGTTAATCACCCTCCTCGCCCTCGGGTCGTTGAAGCTCACCGCTGGGGGCACGTTGGCGTACGTGTACGGCGAGGATGCGCTGCGTTGGTTTGGGTTTACGCGGATCGCGAGCGGTGAAGGTGGGGGCAATGATGCGGTCTCGACGGCGGTGGAGACGGAGGAAAAAAAGGAGACGTGAGTGCGCGCGTGAGATGTGGTTTTGACGCGCAAAGGATGATGACGCGGGTGTTGTTTTCGGTTTGGTACGTAGAATTGAAGCTTTGACGTTGAATGAGATTGGGACGGGATGAGGGGCGTGGTGGCGGGAGTTGAGAATATGTAGACTAGTAGTAATATTTCTGTAACAGTATGCACACAGCATTGCCGCTAAATGGTTTCGCCGTCGCGGCTACGCGTCGGCAACTCCGACGTCTAAGATGTCTGATACGATGCGTTGGCGAAAGTACTCCATGTTCTTTTGCGTGAACGCAAGCTCGGCGCCGGCTGAAAGATAATCGGCGTATTTGATCATGAACACCCCGCAATCGCACCCGTTCATTTGCTGAGGGATGTCTTTTGGGTAGCATTCTTCCCACTCGTCCTCGTCCCAGTCTTCGTTGAGCTTGTTTTTTGCCTCGTCGATGACCCACTTCTTAAGATTTCTCACAGTCGTGCGGCATTCACCGAGTAAAGAATCATAATAGCTGATTCGCTTGTTCGTGACATCGACTTCAGCAAGTACCCAGTGCATTCTCTGATGGACGGGGACGTAAATCTTTTCGCACCGCAATACGTCGTACTTGAGCTTCTTCGCGAGCGTCCAACGACGCACGTTGGAATACTCGTACTTTCCGCTATCTTGAAAGAGTTTGTTGATGAAAAAGGTACTGAAAAAATGTACTTTTGGCTGCGTCGTTCCTTCGGGCATGGATTTGTGAGCGCGCGCGGAGAGCAAACCGATTGCAAAATTCGCCACCTCATCATTCAACCACGTTCCCGTGCGTAAGCTCGCGATATCCTTGCCAGTCGCGTCGAGCGCACCTTGGCCTACAAAGGTTCCACTAGCTAAGACTTGGTTATCTCGCGCCAGGAATGCTTTTCGCACCGCCTCCAACTTGGCTTTGGTGAGAGGCTTTAAAAATTCGCGCGCGGCTTTTTCACGTTCGCGCTTTGCCTTTAACTCCTTTGCCTCCAAAGTCAAACGCTGGAGTTCATCTTCCAATCCGCTCGAACTCACACTAGCTAAAATCTGACTCATCTTCTCGCGTCTAAGCTTCAGTGCCTCTTCTTTAGCGCGCATTGCTGCCGCGTGTTTGGCTGAGAGCGGCTCTAGTTCTTGAATGCGTGGTCCACTACGGTGTGCATGTTCTCTCGCTGCCTCAACGCGTGAGGCGTTGGAAAGCGTACCATTGTCGTACGAGGCTATAAGTTGTTTATACCGCGCCAAAGAGTCGGCATCGTCCCACTTTTTCATGCTGACGTATTTTTTCAACGCTTCACCAAAAATGTTCACTCGGGTCATGTGTTTGAAAGCTAACGATCCAGTCGCACCGTCGCCTTGAGCGCGCGTGTTAATGTCGTTCAAAATACCTCGGTCACCGAAATCGTCGTGTTGAGCACTGTAGCCTCTATATGTCGTCGCCCCGCCTCTATATGTCTCTCTCGCCGGCGTAAATACGCTCGGCGTCCTTCGCCACGCGTGTTCCCAATCCCTCCGTGCCTCCTGACCGAACGCCGTGCGTTCACTCAAGACTCTATCACGACCACTCACCCTAGCGCCCGTACGCTCGAGTGCGCGCGGTGGCGTCGAATAAGGGTGTGCGCGCGTATACGCTAAACGCTCACTCCACGCGCTTCCTCGCGCAAACACCCCCCCAGGCGTCAACACCGGCGTGCTATGGTCAATATCGTCCCGCACGAACGCTCGTCCTTCGTCACGAACTAATCGCTCAAGCGTCGACGTCGACGGTGTCGTCGGTGACGCGCGAGCCGCGTAAACGTCGCGTGGATCTGCAAAGGCGTGCGCTCGAGTTCGGTCGAGTGACGCTTGATGCGCGCGCAGGATATCGTCCCTGACGGTATGCGCGTCGATACCGTCGCGTGACATCCGTCACTTTGTGATTGCCCGCGCGCAGCCGCGGCGGTGACGTTGACGCGTGCGCCAAAATGTTCGGTTTCTGTCACAGTGAGCTTCAGTTTCAAAGTTTTAGCCTCGCGTTTGAGTGGCGGGAAGAGCGGGACTGAAAACGATCGCAATGTTTAGTAATTTATCCTTTAAAAGTTCTGGGTTATAACAAATAGATATTGTAATGCGAACTATGATCACAGCTTGAGTCGATCGCGGATGACCTCGGCGATTGAATCTTCGCCAGGGCCGACGTCTTTAAATTTGCCCAACACTTCGACGACGACATCCTGTCGGCGCTTCCACTTGACACTGCCTTTTTTAACACCGTTGTTCATAAAGTTTCGTAAAACTTGAACGCAAACCGATGGAGTAAGACCAGTAAGGAGAATGGCGGCGAGAGTAGGATCGGGGTCGGGCTTTTCTTCCGGCTTTTCCACCGTCGGACGAGCGCCAAATCCGAGACTCGAACGTCGAAGGATGCTCACTTGCTCAGCCTCTTCTAATCCGGCGTAAATCACCTTGGCAACCTTGACGTTGCGTTGCGCGACGATGCGAAGGATTTCAACACCATTGTACACGACGCTTCTTAAATAGTACGGCAGAACGAATTCAGCCACGCCAACCATGCGACCGGGCTCAGACAGGGCGACTAAACCAATCGCGGCTTCGTTGTCATTGAGCTTCTCCACCATGACGTCGATTAATGTCGCAGCACGGTTGAGTTCGAGACCCATGAGCGCTTCAGCGGCTCTCGTATCTTTCGTGCGCCATAATTCAGCCAAAGCTGCAGCCGCAGCTTCAATGTTCGCCGCACCAGCGAGCACGATGGTGATGGCAATCGGGTCGTCGTCTTGAGAGACTTCAGCGACGACTTGGGCGATTTCGCTTCTGTCAAGACGCGCTTGGAGACGGGCTGTGCGTTCATCTGACGATTCAGACGATTGCTTTACAGCGGCGTCAGCGTCCGCCTTTGCCTTGGCTGCGGCGTCGGCATCTGCCTTTGCCTTGGCTGCGGCATCAGCGTCCGCCTTTGCCTTAGCGGCGGCGTCAGCGTCTGCCTTTGCCTTAGCGGCGGCGTCAGCGTCCGCCTTTGCCTTGGCTGCGGCGTCGGCACCCGCCTTTGCCTTAGCGGCGGCGTCAGCGTCCGCCTTTGCCTTGGCTTCCGCTTCGGCCTTTGCCTTAGCGGCAGCGTCCACTTCGGCCTTTGCCTTGGCTGCGGCGTCAGCGTCCGCCTTTGCCTTAGCGGCAGCGTCCGCTTCAGCCTTTGCCTTGGCGGCGGCCGCGGCAGCCTCCTTTTCTGCTTGAGCCTTGGCTGATGCCGCACGCTCAGCTTCCGCCTTGGCTCGCGCGTCCGCATCTGCCTTGGCCTTGGCCGCGGCTTCCGCTTCGGCCTTGGCCTTGGCCGCGGCTTCTGCCGCTGATTTCGCCTTGGCGTCTTCTTCAGCCTTTTTGCGCGCTTGCTCCATCTCCCTCGCCTTTGCTTCCGCCGCTAACTTTGCCGCCTTGTCTGCCTCAGCCTTGGCTCGCTCTTCAGCTTTGCGACGCTCTTCAGCTTCCTTGTCAGCACGGCGTTTCGCTTCCGCCTTTTCATTCTCCAATCGCTTTTGTTCGGCTTCGCGTTCCTTGGCTAGGCGTCGCTTGTCCTCCTCTGCCTTGGCCGCGGCTCTGGCAGCTTCTTCTTCAGCGCGCTTCTTTGCCTTGGCAGCTTCTTCTTCAGCCGCCTTGGCTTTAGCCTTAGCATCTCTTTCAGCTTGTTCCTTGGCACGGCGCTGCTCTTCGGCAAGACGCTGCAACTCAGCCTTCTTTGCCTCCTCCTCCGCGGCTTTGGCGCGTCGACGGGTTTCTTCCTCTTCCGCAGCCAACTTGCGACGCTTTTCTTCAGCCGCGGCGCGCTCAGCTTCAGCCTTCGCGGCAGCGATGCGCGCTTCTTCCGCACGTTTTGCGGATTCGATAGCCTCTAAGCGGCGTGTTTCTTCGAAACTTACCGTCTTGGACTCGATGACGACGTCGACGCGGCGTTGAGCCTCCGCTGACGCCCGTCTCTGATCTTCGTCAGAGCGTCGAGCGTTCTCTTGAGAGTCAAAACTCATGGATTCGGCGTCCCATCGCAAGCGACGAGCATCAATTTCGGAAATCAACGCCGCAAGCACGGCTTCAAGACGTCTAATTTCCACTTCAGCCGCTTGTCTGCGCGCGTCCTCCTCGGCGCGTCGGGCGCGTTCGGCGCGCACGGCTGCGTCGGCTTCGGCACAAATAGCGTCGCGACGCTCATCCTCTGCGCTCGAACGAGTGACCTCCTCAGTAACCGTACGCTCGAGATCCACTTGTGACAGTGAACGACGTTGTTGGAATGCGGCGTAATCTCTCGCAGCTTCTTCTTCAAGCGCGCGGAGCTCGGCCACCAACGCGGCAAGACTCGATTCCGACTCTTGCTGCAATCGGCGAGCCTCTTGAATCATGTCGTCAATGTCTGATGCGAGTCGAGCCAATCGTTCATCTTCGGCGAGGCGACGGTTTTGCTCGTCACTGGCGCGCTTATCCATCACGGTTCTGAACTGCACGCGACGAGCTTCTTCGCGTTCGTACAAAGTCTTCATGGTCAACGTGAACTCCTCAATGGCTCGCGTCGCGGCTTGCATCTTGGCGTCTGTTTCGCTTCGGAGCTTGTCTTCATCCGCTTGGCGTTGTGCCGCCGCATCGGCGGCTTGCTTGCGTCGCATTTCTTCTTTCGTCCGGATGAATTCTTCCTTGGCTTGAAGCTCAGACTTGAATTCATCGAGAATACCCGGGAGTTCTGCTTGGAATCTCGCGCGTCGCGCATCCTCCTTGGCGATGAGGTCATCGTCAATCTCTTTCTGCGCAGCAAACTTGGCGTCGACGGCCTTGCGGCGAGCGTCTTCTTCGGCGCGGCGAATGGCTTCTTCACGAACCATACGTTGTAGATCAGCCTGCATTTGAGCACGTCGTGAGTCTTCACGCTCTCTCTCTGCGGCATCTTCGGCGAGGAGACGGGAATCGTCAGCCAAGGCTTGTTCACGGTTACGTCGGAATGATGCCACCATGGACGCTTCGCTCTCCAACGCAGACTTGGCAGCAGCTTCAGCATCACGACGACGACGCTCCATCTCTCGGATGAATGCTTCGATTTCTTCACGCTTTTTGTTTACGTCGCGAATGTGCTCCTCGCGTCGTCGATCCTCTCGAGCTCGAAGTTCAGCTTCAACGCGTTGTCTCTCTTCAATATTTGCTTTGAACTGCGCTCTCTTGGCAAGCTCGGCTTCCCAAGCGGCGTCTTCTTCCGCTTTGAGCTTGTCAATGCGATCTTGTTCAGCCTTGCGTCGAGAATCTTCTCTGGCAATCGTTTGAAGTTCGGCTTCAGCGGCAGCTTTGGCAGCTTGCGCCGCCGACGCTGCTCTCGCATCTTCTTGGCGACGACGCTGTTGCTCTTCGTCTTCACGACGCTTCGCTTCCAAGTCGAACTCTTTGCGACGTTGCTCTTCGCGTTCTCTGATGCGAGCTTCTTCTTCGGTGCGGCGGCGAAGTTCTTCCTGTGCGCGCGCGCGACGATCCTCTTCGGCAGCCAACGCACGAGCAGCGGCTTCAGCCTTCATGCGAGACTCAGCCTCGATAGCGCGGCGCTTGGTCTCAGCAGCCATGCGTAAGCGCACTTCGTTTGCTTCCAAATCTCTGAGCTTCGTTTCAGCAGCCATGCGACGACGATTCTCAGCCTCGACGGTCTCACGTTCCTTTTGTAAAGCGGCGGCGGCGGCGGCGTCAGCCTCGCGACGTCGACGCTCTTCAATTTCGCGTCGCTTGCGTTCAGCTTCGGCTTCATTCTTCAAGTTGATTGCGGCTTGGACTCTACGCGCTTCCTCCTCTGCGCGTCGGACAGCTTCTGCCTTCGCGAGCTCTTCTTTCGTCATCATGAAATCAACGTGTCGAGTATCCTCGACGGTGCGTCGCAAACCTTCTTGAGAATTGAAAATCATGTTTCGCTTTTCGTCTTCGATGCGGCGACGCTCTTCAGCAGCGCGTCTCTCGGTTTCTGCTCTCGCGAGTTCAGCTTCCTTGCGTTCGTTGTCGGCGCGACGCTTCTCTTCGGCGTCGCGTTGACGATCTTCAGCATCCTTAGCAGCGCGCGCCGCGTCGTCGTATGCTCTGCGACGACGCTCTTCTGCTTCAATCTTCCGGCGTTCGGCTTCTTTCGCAGCTTCGGCCTCGGCTTCGGCTCGCTTACGACGCATGTCTTCTTCAGAGCAGCGGCGGCGTTCCTCTTCTTCAATCATTCTGATTTGATCGAGCGCAGCCTTGTGTCGATTGTTGGCTTCGGCTTCGCGGCGCGCTTCTTCGGCAATGATACGAGCGAGTTCTTGAGCATACGCCGGACGACGTCTCTCCTCTTCTTCATACAAACGTTGACCTTGTTGTTTGAATTCTTCAAGGGCATTGCGCATTTCATCGAGCTGTCGCTCTTCGGCAGTACGCGCATCAGCTTCAACTTTGGAGGCGTTGCGAAGCGCGGCTTGGGCGGCGGCTGCGCGAGATTCCTCAGAGGAAAGCGCAGCAGCGAGTTCTTCTTTACGGCGCTTAGCATCATCTTCAGCGCTTGCACGACGCATCTTCACCTCTTGATCAAATCGGATGATTTCCTCTTTAAGAGTGTTGATTTGTTGCTCAGCGCTGAGACGGCGAGAGTTCTCTTGATCACGGCGGCGGCGCTCTTCATCTTCTTGATCTCGAAGGCGTCTCGCCGCATCGTCTCGACGACGCTCTTCTTGAGACTGCCGGTCAGCTTCTTCGCGCTCAAAACGATCGCGCTGATCTTGAACCGCGCGCATTAACGCTTCATTCGCGCTGATTCTTCGAGCGTCTTCTTGGTTGCGAAGTCGCTGCTCTTCATCTTCAATACGCGCGTGGTCGGCATCCCAAGCGCGTCGGCGTTGTTCCTCCGCGGCGGCTTGAGATGCAGCTTGATCTTGAAGTCGTCTGAGATTCGCTTCGGATTCGTTTCGTCTGCGCTCTTCTTCTTGCAACACACGAGCTTCGGCTTGATTCAAACCATTGGTTTGAGCTTCAAACTTTGCTCTCAACTCGTTTTCTTTGATGCGAGCCGCTTCAAGTGCACGGCGAGCGTCATCGATTTCCTTGTCAGCCTTTCGACGGCGAGCCTCGATTGACGATTGAACATCTTCAATCCGTTTCGTCATCTCCACGACACGATCTTTTGCGCTCGCAAGTCTGTCAGTGCTCTCGGTGAACTTTGCGTCGAGCTGGTTCTTCTGCTTTTCTGTGACCGTTCTCGTCGTGATGATTTCTTCCTTGTAAATAGCTTCGCACTCTTCATACATGCGATCTATTCTCTCTTTCTCAGCTCGGCGACGGCTGTTTTCCTTTCTTCGTAGCTCCGTTTCGACTCGAATAGCTCTTTCAAGAGCTTCCTCCGCCTCTCTACGTCGGCGATCTTCGTCGGCGCGACGTTCACGCTCAGCCTTGTCGATGTCATGGTAGACTTCATTCGGCAAAGTTTCACGATTCCGGGGTGGTGCACGCTTAGCGACCATTTCTCTTGTAACTGTTGTGGTCGTTCTTGTTGCGCCGTCAACCGCAGCAGTGACGGACGTGGTCACAGATTGTGCCACTTCGCCAACAGAAATCGCCGCTTGAGCAACCTGCTTTGGAGCTCGCTCAAGCAAGTGAATGAAAAGGTACACAATGAAAGCAATCACAGCGCCAATGATACTTGCGTATTCCATGTTCACCACGTACGTGTAGAACGTGCCATTTCCAGAAAAAGCACCAGCTTGAATCAAATATGACATCCCGGAGAGGAGGGACAAAAAGTTTGGCGCTGCGGCAACAGTGATGGCAATCATGGCACGCGGATTCACTCCATTGAAGAACCAGTACGGTCCATTCGGATCACGAGTCTGCATGGCTTTACGAGATAACTTACCACCGCGCATGAGCCAGTAGTCACACAAGATGACACCAAGAACTGGGGACACGAGTAAAGAGCCAACGCCAATAATCCAAGACGCTGCAGCAACAGTTTGCTCCCACATCAGGGACGCCGGAGCAAATAGACCAACGGCCACAGTCGTAATAATCGCCGCTTGCTTGGAAGTGATCGTCGTCTTCGAAAACGGAAGCTTGAACTCTTGCAAGTATTCTTGAGGACCGACGATGTTGGATGCGCTGTTGGTCACGAGCGAAGCGACGGCGAGCGACGCGAACATGATCGGTGGCGGTGCTTTAGCCATAGCGGAAGCTATGATAGCGAAGATGCCGGATAACATCGGAAGCCAGAAAAACTGCCCGATTGGCGCCGTTTTCGAGCCCTTGATCCGCGCAGTGTAGTCGGGATAGACGCTCGCAAGAGTTACCCAAACACCAACCATCAGCCAAGCGTGCTTCCAAAATTCAGCCGCCAGATAGCTTGGCATTCCCGCAGCGAGCGTCGCACTCAACGTACTTTGAGGAATTCCTTGGCGCACGGCCCACGCCACAAAACCCGCAGCGATAGCCAGCACAGCCTGCCCAGAACCGATTAAGCGTGTCGCCGGGACTGTGCGAAGAGAAAGCGCGAGCTGGACGACCCAGAACATCGCGTACGCAGCTCCTCGGACGAGCACGTCGCTTTCAATACTCATTGCAATAGAAGTTGATTTGAATAAACCAAACACAGCCTCACCACCAACCAAAGTTTGAACGGCGTACAACAAGAATCCGAGCACGGCGCGTCCGAAATCAGCAAACTCTGCCCCCCAAATCCCAAAGCTCGATCTCGCCAAAATGGGCATGTTCAATCCATACTTCGCCGCAGGGTAGCCAATTGCACTGACAAAAGGCATCGCCATCAGCGTCCCCAACAGCGTAGCCCCACCGAGCTCGTACCACAACAACGGCGCCAAAGTGTGCAAGTTCCAACGCACAAAGCCATACGGCACGGAATACATCACCGCGCTCAACGCCAACGCCGCCCAAAGCGACAATTCGCGTCCATGCTTAATCGCATTCTCATCCGTCGTGGGCGGAATGATCAAATCCTCATCCCCAGCCGCAACTTCAAACGCCTCATCATCCGCGTCTTCGTCCGCCGCGTCCGATCGATCGTCACGATATCCCAACTTAATCGCCCGCACCACCGTCGTCCCACGCACACACACCCCTCCACCGCGCGCAACGCACACTCCATCAATACCACCACTCCTCTTCATCGTCTGGCATCGAACAACCCTCACCGCGCGTCGCGATACCCCCGATCGTCGCGACGCATTCGCTGCATTCACCACGCAATCCACGCGCTGTGCTCGCGAATTCACCGACGAATTCACCGACGACGCGCGCGTCACCGCGCCCGGCATCGCCGCAGGCGTCATCATCATCGATGCCGCGCTGCGCATCGCTCGACTCGATGCCCGCGTGCGCGCTTGTGGCGCATTCGCGATCGCAATTCGCACATTTGGAATCCAATTTCGCCATCAAGGGGCGCACTGCACCAGCGCCTTAGGGCTCCACGCCGCACTGTTCGCCGCGAGCTCACGCGCACGATGTTCGCGACGACGACGACGACGGCGATGACGATGACGATGACGACGACGACGATGCGAATGATGGATTCGCCCCGCGGTGCGTCGCCCCGACGCACCGCGGTCGTCGTTCGCGCGGCTGCGGGCGCCAAGACTGGGCCGTACGAGGCGAGGAATGAATTCGTGATCCGGGACACGGCGGATGCGGGCGTTCGAGCGCGATTCGAGGGAGAGATGGCGAAGCGTGAAGCTTTGGCGAAGACGCTTGGGTGTGAGTCGTGTGGGTTGAAGAAGATTTCGGCGAATGAGTATGCGTTTGAGCAGCGATGGGGGAGCAAGGAGGCGTACGAGGCGTACATGAATCATCCAGAGCGCAGACGGAGTCATTTGACGGTTGGGGTGTGGCAACGATTGCCGAAGGATAAGTGGAGCGTGCCGGATAATTTTACGCCGGTGACGAAGGCGTAGTTGGTGGTGGTGATGAATGATAGCGCGCTGATTTGTAAATTTGGATGTTCTTCGCGTGAAAACAAACCACGTCTTTGTATCGTGTGATGAACAATTTTGTTTCTTGTGCTAATCGACTAAGCGTGCGCGTGTGTTTCGAGTAAAATCTCGTCTTCTTCGTCATGCGATCTACCGTGTTTATAGGGCACCAATTTTACCCTTGTAGAGATTGATGAAGACCTCGGGGTCCCACATCGGCGAGCCATTCGCACCCGTGGCGTGCGCGCCTAGCGAGGACATGGCGGCGTCGATGGAATCTGGATCGACACTCGTCGCGGCATCTGGAGACAACAACAGTGCAGTCAAACCAGTGAGAATGAATATAGGCGCCGTCACAGCGCAGAACAGCACGACGTAGATGACGGATACGTATTCTTGTCTCGAAAGCACCCCAGACGTATCGCCCATTTGTCTCGAAAAGCTTTGCCACTCGAGCTCGATGAGAACATCCAAAAACCACTTGCCTTCGATTTGTCCAGGCGGGCACAACGTGTTGTAGAACATATTCGTCGCCGTCTCTTCCGCGACTTGCTCCCATTCACGCTCAATCTCTTCTGGAGATTCAAAGTACGACTCGTCTTCGCTCTGGCTTCCCGGCGCGGGGTCGGTGCGAAAATCGACTCTGTCCTCTCGACTGACAATCATACCATCGCGATTGACCCTATACGTCGTGCGACCAAAAATCTCAAACCCCACATCACTGTCATCGCTTTCTCCTCGCGCTTTCGTGGCGACGATATCGCCTACATCGACCGAGCCTTCGTCCAACCGCCGAACCGCGCCCTCGTGCATCGAATCCAACAGCACGTTGCTAATCTTCTTCCCAAACTTCGCCCCATCCCACCGCGCGGTCCACTGAATCAACAACACCCCAGGCTCAACACACGAAGCACGGCGCGTCTCAAACCTAAATCTCTTCAACGAATCCTTCGTCGTCGACGCAAAGTGCGTCATCAACTCGCCGTACTCGCGCGCCCCGCGCACCGCCCACACATCGTTGTCGTACTCAGCATTCGCCGACAACATCTCCGTCATCGCCGCGAACGGCTCAGCATCGAACCCAGCGCGAAGCGCATTCGTCGTCGCCGTCATGCGATCCAACGCCGACGGCATCGCCGCCGACGACCCGCTCGATTCCGCCGATGCCGATGACTCGGTGCGCGCCCCATCGTCGCCGCTCGCGGCGCGCACGACGCGCCGCGTCCGCGCCGTCCGCGCCGTCGTCCGCACACGACGCGGCGACGAACGCGCGGCGCGCGATGGTGCGCCCCTGGTCGCCGTCATCGCCTCCACGCGCGTCGCCATCGCGCGCGCGCCGCGCAAGGCA
>Ga0222714_10001794_pt1 | contig 23840 bp, 22 predicted proteins | sample C33_3DmetaG_FD_165048 | JGI IMG/M metagenome (GOLD analysis project Ga0222714, IMG submission 165048) | Estuarine water microbial communities from San Francisco Bay, California, United States - C33_3D | ecosystem: Environmental > Aquatic > Marine > Unclassified | place: USA: California...
TGGACGAGTCGACCGGGATCCCGCTCGCGGGGCGGCGGGTCTCCATCGGTGACCCGCTATTTCCGCGGGTGGAGCCGGCCTGGGCGGCACGTAGCGAATCGTGAGGCGCCGGGGTGCACCGGGGGCATGAAAAAGTCGCCCCCCCCCCGGCTTGACTTCCATTTCCAGGGCCCCGTAGCTTACCGATTCCCATCCGTCGAAAGGTCCGCTGGGGCTTTCGGCGTTCATCAGAAAGACCCCCCATGAACGGGGCCGCCCTGGGCGGCTGTGCCACGTTCACGGAGAACAAGGCGGACCTATGGCCGGAGACAGGTGGACCTTCCTCGTCGTGCGGGGAGAGGACAGCCCGGTCCAGCAATATACGCTGTCGACGAAGACGCTGCGGATCCTCGCCGGCGTCGCGGGCGGTGCGGCCGTCGTCGTCCTGGCCGGAGGCCTCTTCATCGGCGCCCACGCCACGGCCCGTCTCAAGGCCTTCAACCTCGAGGCTCGCAACGAGGCGCTCGAGTCGGAGCTTTCCGAGTTCCAGACGCGGCTTCGCGAGCTGGAGTCGACGCTCGACCGAGTGGCCTCCAACGACGCCCATTTCCGCAGCATCGCCGGACTGGACGTCATCGATGCCGAGGTCCTCGAGGCTGGTGTCGGCGGCCCTGGACTCGGGATCCCGGCGGCCTCGCCGCTCTGGGCGGTGGACTCGACCACCACCAAGGCGGTGTTCGCGACGGGCTACGACCTCAGCGCGCTCGAGCGTCGGGCGCGCCTCCTGGCCGAAAGCCTCGAGGAGGCGACGGACTCCGCCCTCGCGCATCGCGAGCTGCTGGAGTCCACCCCCTCGATCCTGCCGACCCGCGGCTGGCTCACCAGCCGTTTCTCGCAGTCGAGGATGCACCCGGTGCACAACCGCCCCCTCCCGCACGAGGGGATCGACGTCTCGGCGTCGGTCGGGACGCCCATCTTCGCCGCGGCCAAGGGCCGGGTGATCCGCTCGGGATGGGTCGTGGGGTACGGCCTGACCATCGAGATCGACCACGGGTTCGGTTTCACCACCCTGTATGGGCACGCATCGAAGCTCATCGCCCAGGTGGGTGACGAGGTGACCCGGGGCGACGTCATCGCCCAGGTGGGGAGAACCGGCATCACGACCGCCCCGAACCTCCACTACGAGGTCAAGGTGAACGGCGTGGCGCAGGACCCGTCCCGCTTCGTGCTTCCCGACTTCATCCGGAACTGATCGAGCCGGTGCCCCCCGGGGTACCCATCGCCGGACGCGGTTGCTCGCGATTTTCCGGCCGACTAACTTTGGCCGCTATCACATTAATGCGTTCGACACCAACGGAGTCCGAGCCATGAGAAGGTCCCTCCCGTTCGCCCTCAGCCTCCTGCTCGTAGCCGCGGCCTGCGGTCCGGCCGAGGTCGTGGTGACGATGGAGATCGACGTTCCCAACCCCGACGGAGAAGGCATGGTTCAGCGCCAGCTCTCCGACATCGAGGTGCAGATCATCCCGTTCGACCGCGATGCGGTCTTCGATTCGATGACCGCGGCGTACGGGACACCCGAGCCCGCGGTTCCGCAGGAGCTCATCGACGCGCGCACCGAGGTTCAGTCAGCCCAGGAAGCCTGGGATGCCGCGAACCGTCGCTGGGCGACGATCCGGGACACGCTCCAGAAACTCAACGACGCCATGGAGCCGCTGGCCCGCGGTGAGGCTCGCTACGTGGCGCTCTTCCGCGAGTGGCAGGACTGGGACAGCCAGTACGGTGCCGCGGAGCGCGAAGTCGAGCGCACCTTCGCTGTGTTCGACGAGCTCCAGCAGGGTACGATCCGCGCCTCGGATTCCGTACGCATCCTCAGGGACAACTGGGCGGACGAAGTGTTCTCGGAAATCGGGACCGTCTTCTCCCTCAAGGAGCGCGCCTCGGCGCTCGACTGGGTCGTCGACACGACGGACGCGAGCGGCGTCGCCCGCGGCAACCTCATGGTGAAGCCGGGCAGCTACTGGGTCCACGCCCGCTACGAGCTCCCCTACACCGAGCTCTACTGGAACGTCCCGATCACGGTCGAGGGCGGTGAGCCGCTGACGGTCACGCTCACGCGTGCCAACGCGCAGGAGCGCATCAAGCTCTAGGCTCCACCCCGACACCGCAGTCTTCGGGCCGCCCGGGCGCGCAGGTCGCGTCCGGGCGGCTTCCTTTTGGCCCCATGTTCCGTATTGTGGTGGGATCCTCGTCCCCTCTCGTGACCCGGCGATGACGCAGAGCCGCAGCCCCACCTTCAACATCGACGCCGACCGGATCGGCTGGGTCACCTTCGACGACCCGGAGCGCTCGCTGAACGTGCTGACGGAGCCCGTCATGCTCCGATTCGGTGAAGTGCTGGACGAAGCCCGCGCGGCGGCTGGGGAGGCGCGCCTCCTCGCGCTGATCATCCGCGGCAAGGCCGATTCCTTCATCGCGGGCGCGGACGTCGCCGCCATCGCCGGGATCGAGGACCCCACGGAGGCGGAAAAGCAGATCACGGTCGGCCAGAGCATCTACGGCGACCTCGCCGCCCTGCCAGTCCCCACGGTGGCGGCGGTGCATGGGGTCTGTATGGGCGGTGGAGTGGAGATGTCGCTCGCGTGCGACTACCGCGTCCTCTCCGACGGCCCGAAGACGGTCATGAGCCTCCCCGAGGTCCAGCTCGGCATCCTTCCGGCGTGGGGTGGTACGACCCGTCTGCCACGGCTCATCGGACTTCAGGGAGCACTCGACCTGATCCTCACGGGGAAGCGGGTGGACGCACGGCGGGCGAAACGGATCGGGCTCGCGTCCGAAGTGCTCCCCGCGGGAGGCTTCCACGACGCCGTACGCGCCTTCACGCTCGGCGTGGTGCGCCACGGGAAGAGCCCCGCCCCGCCCCGGCGCAAGCTGGTGACCCGCGCGCTGGACGAGACGCGTCCCGGGCGCCGCATCGTGCTGACCATGGCCCGCCGAAAGGTGATGGCGACCACCGGCGGGCATTACCCGGCGCCGCTTCGCATTCTCGACCTGCTCCACGACCACCTGGGAGGGAGCGTCGAAGACAGCCTCGCGGCGGAAGCCCGTTCCGGCGCCGAACTGGTGGTCGGACCCGTGTGCAAGAACCTGATCCACGTGTTCCACATGCGGGAGGCGGCCCGCAAGGGCACGGGCATTCCGGCCGCACCCGACCGCGAGCGAGCCACCGCTCGCCCCGTGCAGACGCTCGGCGTCCTCGGCGCAGGCGTCATGGGCGGCGGCATCGGGCAGCTCGCGGCGTCCCGGGGCATCCGGGTCTACATGAAGGACGTCCGGCACGAGGCCGTCACCGGTGGACTCCGGCACGCACGCTCCCTCTTCGACGGGGCGGTCTCGAAACGGCGGATGACGAAGCGCGAGGCGGTGCAGGCCCAGGAGCGTATTTCCGGCGGTCTGGAGTATCACGGACTCTCCGGGGCCGACCTGGTCGTCGAGGCGATCGTCGAGAGGATGGACGTGAAGAAGACCGTCCTGCGCGAGACCGAGGGCCACGTGTCCTCCGCGTGCGTCCTCGCCACGAACACCTCGTCGCTCTCCGTGGCCGAGATGGCCGAGGCGCTCGAACGTCCCGAGCGCTTCTGCGGCATGCACTTCTTCAATCCGGTGCACCGGATGCCTCTCGTGGAAGTCATCCGCGGTCCGCGCACCTCGGACGAGACGATCGCGACCGTCTACCGGCTCTCCGTGGAACTGGGCAAGGTCCCGGTGGTGGTCGGCGACGGCCCGGGCTTTCTGGTCAATCGCATTCTGGGCCCGTACCTGAACGAAGCGGGGTTCCTCCTGACGGACTTCGGATCGGTCGCGGTAATCGACCGTGTGGCCAGGGAGTTCGGCATGCCGATGGGCCCCCTGCGGCTCATCGACGAGGTGGGCATCGACGTCTCGGGCCACGCGGGAGCATCGCTGCACGCGGCGCTGGGCGAGAGGCTCGCACCGTCGCCGGTCCTGAAGGCGCTCGCGGAGACTGGACGCCTGGGCCGCAAGGGCGGGCTCGGCTTTTACCGTTACGAGAAGGGCATCGAGAAGGGCGTCGATCCGGACGTATACGCGTCGTTCGGGCTCACAGCGCCGTCTTCGGAGACGGCGGCTTCGGAAGAGACCGTCAGCGAGATCAGGCGTCGGCTCGTGGTCGCCATGGTGAACGAGGCCGCGCGCATTCTCGACGACGGCATCGTCGGCGCGGCCCGGGACGTGGACCTCGCCATGATCATGGGCACGGGCTTCCCGCCGTTCCGGGGAGGGCTTTTGCGCTTCGCGGACACCCTCCACCCCCGCGGCGTTCTCGACCACGTGCATGCCCTTCATGACCGGTACGGCGACCGCTTCGCGCCGGCCCCCCTGCTCCTTCGACTGGCCGAATCGGATCGCTCCTTCTACGCAGCCTTTCCCGGCTCCGCTGGCGCGCGTTGAAGCCTCGTTTCGTGGGCGTCGTCCCCGCCGCGGGCGCCTCACGGCGGATGGGCACGCCCAAGGCCATGCTCACCCTCGAGGGCCGCACCTTCGTGAAGCGCGTCGTGCACGCCCTCGGTGAAGGCGGCTGCGCCACCGTGCACGTCGTGGTCGCAAAGGGTGACGACGTCACGGCCGCCGAGGCCGAACGCAGCGGGGCCCGGGTACTCAGGAATCCCTCCCCGGGAGAGGGACCCATCACGTCGCTTCGGATGGTGCTCCAGGCGCTGGAACCGGACGTCGACGGGGTCGCATGGCTCCCGCTCGATCACCCGCTGGTGACGCCGGACGTCGTGCGCACCATTCTCGAAGCTGCCGCCGACGGGGGCGTGCCGTTGACGATTCCGGTACACGGCCGGAAGCGGGGGCATCCAGCCGTCTTCGCCCGGACGCTCTTCGCCGAGCTTCTCGACCCCGGCCTCGAGGGCGGAGCGCGGACGGTGGTGCACCGGCATCTCCACGAGGCACGGCTGGTCGGAATCGACGACCCCGGCGTGATCGAGGATATCGACACACCCGAGGCGTACCGGCGCATTCGTTCGTCCCTGGCGCCGGGGGGCGCAGGATGACCGCGTTAGGCGCCGCCCAAGCGGCGGAACTCCTCATCCGGACGGCCGAAACGGGCGGTACGGCCGCGGCCGTCACACTCGTCGGCGGGCCGGCGACGGCGCGCCTGGGAGCGCGCCTCGTCCGCGTCCGTGACGGGAGCGGTGACCGAAGGGTAGGTGCGCTCGGCTCCGAACCCCTCGACCGGGCCGCGCTCGCCTGTCTGGACGACGCGATTGGCGATCCCCGGGCCCAGGACGGCATCCGCACCATCCACGTCACCGGGGTCGAGCCCTCGACCTCCGAGCCGTACGAACTCTACCTGGAGCTCCGGCGCCCGCTCCGCGAGCTGGTCGTCGTGGGCGCGGGGCACATCGCACAGCCCATGGCCCACCTCGGAGCGCTCCTCGGGTACCGGGTCCTCGTTCTCGACGATCGTCCCGACTTCGCGACGCGCGAGCGCTTTCCCGACGCGCACCGGCTCGTGCGTACGGACTTTTCGGACCCCTTCGCCGCCGTGACCCTCCACGAACGATCGTACCTCCTGCTCGTCACCCGTGGGCACAAGTACGACTACGAGTGCCTGGTGCGGGCCCTTCGCACGGATCCGCCCCCGGCGTACGTCGGTATGATCGGGAGCCGCCGCCGGGTGCGGGCGACGTACGTTCAGCTGCTCGAGGAAGGCTTCGGGCAGGAGGACCTCGCGCGGATTCACGCGCCGGTCGGTCTCGACATCGGGGCCGAGACACCGGAGGAGATCGCGGTGGCGGTGGCGGCGCAGCTCGTGCTCCTCGACCGGGGCGGCTCGGGCTCGTCACTCCGCGACGTCGAGCGAGTGGCTGAGCGCTTCTTCTCCAGCGATGCCCACGTGCCGGAAGCAGACCGAGACGATACCCGATGACCCACGAAGACGACCGCTCCCTCGCCGAGGCGCTCGCCGAGGCACGACGCGCAGGCCGGACGTGCGCGCTGGCAACGATCGTCGCGACCCGCGGCTCCACGCCTCGAAAGGTGGGGGCGCGCATGCTCGTGGATCCTGCCGTGGGGCTCGTCGGCACGGTGGGCGGTGGCTGCGGCGAGGCAGAGGTCATCGAATCAGCGCGAAGGGTCATCGAGACGGGAGCGGCGGAACGCGTCCGAGTCGACCTGACCGAAGACTTCACGACATGGAGTCCGGCCGTATGCGGCGGCGTGATGGACGTGTTCGTGGAACGGGTGTCGGACCCCTCGCTCGCGCAGTCGGCATCGCCGGGGGAGCCCGAAGCGTGACCGCGGCCTCACGGGTCGCGATCCACTACCGTCGCCCTCCAGACCGGCTCCGGATCTACGACCAGCGCATCGTGGTCGAGCGCGACGACGTGATCGTCACGCTGTCCGAGCCGCTCGATCTCGAAGCGCCGATGACCGTCGACGGCGCCGTGATGCTCGAGCGCGGCTCACTCGCCGTCTGGTTCACCTTCCCGGGCGTGTGGCACGACATCGGCCGGTTCCACCGCGCGGATGGGTCCTACACCGGGCTGTACGCCAACATCCTCACGCCGCCGGTGATGGACGGCCCCGTCTGGCAAACCACGGACCTCTATCTCGACGTCTGGTGGCCGGTGCAGGGTCCGGCCCGGCTGCTCGACGAGGACGAGCTGGATCAGGCGCTGGCCGCCCGGCACATCGATACCACGACGGCCGATCGGGCACGAGAGGAAGCGGACAGGATCCTCGACCTCGTGGCCGGCGGTGCCTGGCCGCCCGCCGTCGTGACGGAGTGGACGCTCGAGCGCGCGCTCGCCCGGCTCGGTGGACCGACCTAGTCGCCCTTCACGCAGGCGGAGACGAGTCGGTCGAAATCCACGTGGATGCGCCGGAGCACCTCGGGATCTTCGCGCAGGCAGTCGATGAGGCGCTCGTACGCTTCGAGTGACGCCGCAGGAATCTCGACAGTCTCGTGATGGTAGTCGCCTTCGTCCACGAACAGAAGCCGCACCTTCATCATGTCGTCGCTCATCGGGCGCCTCCGCGGACGCGGCCCACCTCGGGGAGTGATGCGAAGAAAATCAGCGTGATCAAGATCGCCGAGATCACGCAGTACTGACACCAGGCGTGGATCACGAACGCCTCGAGATAGGTCAGCCACGCAGAGAAGAGGACGCCACCCCCGGAGCCGGCGAGCAGGAGCGTGCCGACGAGCCGGGAATCGCGGTGCGCCGGCTGAAGCCCCAGGAGCGCCAACGCGACGAGCACCGCGTATCCGACCACGCCGATCGTCGACACGGGCACCGGTCCGATGTAGGCGTATTCGCTCGATTGCACGGTGGCGCAGTCGCCGATGCCGCACTGAATCGGCCCGGTCAGCCCCGCGTTGTGCGCCCAGAGAAAGAGCGCGACGAAGAAGCCGACGAGGGCCAGGACCGCGACCACCATCCGGTTGCCGTGCGGCGCACCGCGCCCCTGACCGACGTCATCGACCGCCGGGTCGTTGGAGATACCCGTCACGCGCCCAGTCAGCGATCGCCCGGCGCCAGCATCGTCTGCACGGCGTCGTTGAGGCTCTGGAAGTCGTAGTTGTTCAGGCGGCGCGTCTGCCCGTTCGCGTTGATGAAGATCGTGGGCGTGCCGCTGACGCCCATCCGCGTCCCGAGCTCCATGTTGGCCGTGACAACGTCTGCATACTCGTCGCTGTTCAGGCACGCCGTGAACGAGCCTTCGTTCACACCGACCTCCGCGCTGTAGTCCTCGAACGCACTGGCCGGCATGGACGCCGTCGCCCAGCGGGACTGGTTCCGGAAGAGTACCTCGTGGTACTCCCAGAACTTGCCTTCGTCCGCGGCGCACCGTGCGGCCCGAGCGGCCAGGAAGGCGTTCGGGTGGATCGAGATGAGCGGGAAGTCGTAGAACACGAATTTCACCTGACCGGACGCGACCAGCGTGGCCTCGATCTGGGGTTTGACCGAGAGGGCAAACGATCCGCAGCCGGGGCACTGGTAGTCTCCGAACTCCACGAGCGTGACCGGTGCGGCGTCGTCCCCTTTCGTGATCCCCTGGGCCAGCGCGATCAACTCCGCGTCGTCCGCGAAGTCGAGCGTGATCGGCGCCGAGACGGCGCTGCCGAACATGCTCGAGCTCACCCGGAAGCCGACCACGCCGATGCCGATGACCGCGACCGCGGCGAAGATGTAGTAGAACTTCTTCATGTCGCCCTCGGCCGCGCGGGCCTGGCGCCGTTCCTCACCTCTGGACACGTGTCACTCCGTTCATGCGGACCCGCTCACGCGAATCCTGATTTGGGCAGACCGCGCTCGTGCGGCGGACCGGGCCTGCAGTGGTTCGCCCGGCAGGGGAAGATGTTTCCGCGATCCATGCGGATCAAGCGATGACCGCACGATCCCGGCACGAACGAAACGACGGCATGCCGTCAGGCTTCCCCGAGGAGGAGCTCCAGCACGTGCTCCGTCTCGACCAGACTCTCCAGCACATGGTCGGGCTCCGACGCGGCGAGTTCCGCGGTCGTGAACGTCCCGGTCGCGACCGCGAGCGTGCGCGTTCCGCCGGCCTTCCCGCACGCCACGTCACGCGGCGTGTCGCCAACCACGATCGCGGCGCCGGCGGTCACGACGTCACCCCAGAGGGACCGTGCGCGGCCGACGGCGATGGCGGGAAGCTCGTCCCGTTCCTCGTGATCCGATCCGTAGCTGCCGAAGGCGAAGTGCTCCAAGAGCCCACCGGAAGCGAGCTTCAGGCGCGCTCCGCCGGCGATGTTTCCGGTCAGAAGCCCCACGCCCACGTCGGCGAAATCCTGGAGCGCGCTCAGGAGCTCCGGAACGCCGGGGAGGACCGTCACCGGGTCGCCCGGCAGGCGCTCCTCGAGGTAGGTCAGGTAGCGCTCCCAGAGCCTGCCGAAGCCGAGATCGATCTCCCCTGGCTCCAGCCCCACGCCGAGCAGGAGCTCACGGGCGATCTGCGGATCGGTCTTTCCGGCGAAGCTGACGTGCTCGAAGGCACCGGGCGTCCCGTAGATCTCCCTCACGGCGTCGACGAACGCGTGCTTGGCCGGACCGCCCCAAAGGAGCGTACCGTCGATGTCGAACAGGACGATCCGGCGCATCGGAGTCTCCTCAGACGACGCGCAGGGGTGCCACGGGGCACTCCCCGCACGACGAGGGCGTCTCCAGGTTGCCGCCGCTGATCACGACAGCGACGCGCTTACCCGCCGCCTTCACGCGCCCCGACAGGAGCGCGGCCGTGGTCGCCGCACCACTCCATTCGACCACCAGCTTCTGCCGGTGCACGAGCATTTCGGCCGCACGCAGGATCGAATCGTCCGAGACCGTCACGACGTCGTCCATGAGCGCGCGCGCGTGCTCGAAGGTGAGGTCGCCGGCGATCACGGGCCTGAGTCCGTCGGCGATGGTGCTCACCTCGGGAAGCAGCGTCGGAGCACCGTGGTCGAGTGCGGAGCGCATCGACGCGGCGCCCTCCGGCTCGACGCCGATGACCCTGGCCGAGGGCAGCATGCGCTTTACGGCCGCGGCGATGCCACTGGCCAGCCCGCCTCCCCCGATGGGGGCCAGCACGAGGTCGACGTCGGGCCACGCCCTGACGATCTCGAGCCCCACGGTTCCCTGCCCCGCGATGATATGCCGGTGATCGAAGGGCGGAACCATCACCAGGCGCTCCGCCTTCGCGATCGCTTCGGCGCGGACCTTCCGTTCGAGCGACGTCGTTCCTTCGAACACCACCTCGGCACCGAGCCTCTGCGCACCGTCGCGCTTGACCTTCGGCGCGTCTGTGGGCATCACGACCACGACGCGTACCCCGCGCAGGCGCCCGGCGAGTGCCACGGCCTGGGCGTGATTGCCGGAAGAGTACGTGATGATTCCGGCGGCGACCTGATCGTCGGAAAGCTGGGAGACGAAGTTGAACGCCCCACGGAGCTTGAACGATCCGGCGCGCTGGAGGTTCTCGCACTTGAGATGGACCTGCGCGCCGACCACGTCGGAAACGGCGTCCGCGGGGATGAGGGGCGTGGGCACGATGATGCCCGCGAGGCGGCGCGACGCCGCCTCGATCTCGGTCAGCCCGACGAGGCCCTCGCCCTGGACGACCTCGCTCATTCCTCTTCCGAGTCCGCTAGGTCTTGTCCGTCGCTCGCCTCGACGTCCTCGTCACCGTTCGTCTCATCGACGATGACGCGGGCCACGTCGACCACCGCATCCCCCTTGTCGAGGTTCATGAGTTTGACACCCTGCGTGGCCCGTCCGATCACCCGGATCTCCGACACACGCTGGCGGTTCACCACCCCGTTGCGGGTGATCATCATCAGCTGCTCGTCATCCGAAACCGCGCGAACTGTCACGACCTCGCCGGTCTTCTCCGAGACCTTCAGGTTGATGACGCCGGACCCGCCCCGCTTCTGCAGTCGGTATTCACCGAGGGGCGTGCGCTTACCGAGTCCATTCTCGGACACGACCAGGATGGTGGAAGCCTCGGGTGCCACGACCATGCCCACCACCTCGTCGCCCTTGCGCAGGCGCAGGCCGCGGACGCCGCCCGTGGCCCTGCCCATCGCCCTGACGTCCTCTTCCCTGAAGCGGATGGCCATGCCCTTCCGGCTGGCGATTAGGATTTCGTCGTCGCCCGACGTGATCCGGACATCGATGAGCTCGTCACCCTCGGCAACGTTGATCGCATTGAGGCCCACCGAACGGATGTTCCCGTACGCGGAGAGCGCGGTCTTCTTCACGACGCCCTGGCGGGTGCCGAAGATCAGGAACCGGTCGTCGGCGAAGTCGCGAACCGGCACCACCGCGGCGACCTGCTCATCACCCTGGAGGTTGAGCAGGTTCACGATCGGCTTCCCGCGCGAAATCCGGCTCCCGACGGGGATCTCCCACACCTTGATCCAGTAACACTGGCCCTGGCGCGTGAAGATCATCAGGTAGTCGTGGGTCGAGGCGACGAAGAGGTGTTCGACCCAGTCCTCCTCCTTCGTCTCCATGCCGCGAAGGCCACGGCCGCCGCGGCGCTGAGCGCGGTACGTGTCCACGGGGAGGCGCTTCACGTACCCCTGGCGGGACACGGTCACCACCATGTCCTCCTCGACGATGAGGTCCTCCACGTTGAAGGCGCCGACCGCGTGCGTGATCTCCGTCCGACGCGGGTCGCCGTACTTCTGGGCGACCTCCGCGAGCTCGTCCTTTAGGATGCCCATCCGGACCTCCTCGGAGCCCAGGATGCGGCGGAGCTCGGCGATCAGCGTACGCACCTCCGCGAGCTCCTCCTCGAGCTTGTCGATCTCGAGGCCGGTCAGGCGCGCGAGTCGCATGTCGAGGATCGCCTTCGCCTGGCGCTCGGAAAGCTCGAACGAGTCCTGGAGCTGCTGCGACGCCGTCTCGGTGTCCGACGACCCGCGGATGATCCGGATGACCTCGTCGATGTTGTCGACGGCGATCTTCAGACCCTCGAGGATGTGCTCCCGCTCGAGGGCGCGGGCGAGGTCGTACTCGCTGCGGCGCACGATGACCACGAGGCGATGCCGGATGAAGTGCTCCAGCATCTCGCGCAGCGACATCACCTTCGGCTCGCCGTCGACCAGGGCCAGGAGGATCGTCCCGAACGTCGACTGCATCTGCGTGTGCTTGTACAGACGATTCAGCACGATCTCAGGCACCGCGTCGCGCTTGAGCTCGATGACGATCCGCATGCCCTCGCGATCGGACTCGTCCCGCATGTCGCGGATGTCCGTGAGCTTCTTGTCGCGGACGAGCTGGGCGATCTGCTCGATCAGGCGCGACTTGTTCACCATGAAGGGGATCTCGGTGACGACGATCCGCTCGGAGTTGGCGTCCACCTGCTCGATCCCCGCACGGGCCCGCATGACCACGCGGCCACGTCCCGTCCGGTAGGCGTCGCGGATGCCCTCGCGGCCGCACACGAAACCGCCCGTGGGGAAGTCCGGCCCCTGGACGATGGTCTCGAGCTCCTCCTGTGGGAGATCGGGATTGTCGATCAGGGCCGTCGTCGCCGCCACGATCTCGCGAAGGTTGTGCGGCGGGATGTTGGTCGCCATGCCGACCGCGATCCCCGAGGAGCCGTTGATCAGCAGATTCGGAACGCGGGCCGGGAGGACGGTCGGCTCCTGCCGGCTGCCGTCGAAGTTGTCGGCGTACCGGACGGTCTCCTTGTCGATGTCCGCCAGGAGCTCCGTCGCGATGGGCATGAGCCGCGCTTCGGTGTACCGATACGCCGCGGCGGAGTCACCGTCCACCGATCCGAAGTTGCCCTGGCCGTCGACGAGCGGGTAGCGCAGGGAGAAGCTCTGCACCATTCGGACCATCGAGTCGTAGACCGCCGAGTCGCCATGCGGGTGGTACTTGCCCAGTACGTCACCGACCACCGTCGCGCTCTTCTTGTACGCGCGTCCCGGGCTCAGCCCGGCCTCGCTCATCGCGTAGAGGATCCTGCGGTGCACAGGCTTGAGGCCGTCGCGGACGTCCGGCAGGGCCCGCTGGACGATGACGCTCATCGAGTAGTCGATGAACGACTCCCGCATTTCGTCTTCGAGAAGGCGCGCCAGCACCGTCTGACCACCACCACCGCCGCCGAGCTCGAGCTCGTCACTCATACACGCGCACTTCCTGTCGTGGCTGGGAGCCGGACGCCCGCGCGCCGATCAGCGCGCTGAAGGTGGGCGAACACGGTACTCCGGCAGGGGTTCCCGGGGGGCTCGACCGCGCCACCCGGACAGGCTTTTCATAACCAGAAAAAATAACCCGGCAACGACCCAACTCCAAGCCGCGAAAAGCCTTTTCCCACAACGGTTTTCAGGCGACCGCGACGAAGTCGCTCACCTCCCGGAAACCACCCGCGCGCAGGACCCCTCGAATCCGCTCCCGTGCGCCCTTCTGCCCCACCGCCGCGAGGTGCAGCGGTCCCCGGTATCCGAGGGCCTGCCCAGGGTCCACGACCGGCGCACCGTGAATGGTCTGGCCAAGCTTCCGCGGGTCCAGCTCGACGAAGGCCGCAACCCGCGTCCCGGCGGCCCGCAGAGCCTTCGAGAAGGCCTTCCCGATGGGGCCCGAGCCCCAGACCACGCAGGCCCGGTCGTTCGTGAGGAGGCTGCGGCGGAGATGGTGCACCTTGCAGCTCAGGAAGGCTTCACGCGCGTACGCCGCGGACGTACGGGACAGTCGGTCCGGTCGCTCGCGCCATCGGTGCAGGACGTCCGGCACCTTCCCCAGACGTTGCCCGGCCCGCCACAGGCGAAGCACCAGATCGTAGTCCTCCGGCCACCCGGCATCGCGGTATCCGCCCACAGCGTCGACCGCCTCCGCCCGCAGGAAGAACGTCGGGTGTGCCAGCGGGCACTCGACGAAGAGCGCGGCCTCGATGGCATCCGGTGCGACCGTACGGTTCAGCCAGGCCTCGTACCGCCGCGCGCCCGCGCGGACGGCTTCGTCGGGAAAGTAGCGGACCCCGCAGCCGCAGCCGGCCAGGGTGGTGTCCGTCTGCAGCAGCTCCAGCTGGCGGGCGAAACGCTGCTCGTGCGCCACGTCGTCGGCGTCCATGCGTGCCAGGTATGGACCCGAAGCCGCCGCCCGGGCCCGCTCGAGTGCCGCCACGATTCCTGCCGGCGCCTGCCGAAGAACGCGAACGCGACCGTCCCTGGACGCCCACGCGTCGAGCCGCTCGGCCGACCCGTCGGTCGAACCGTCGTCGACGGCCACCACCTCGAGGTCGCGGACGGTCTGGGCGAGTATGGACGCGACCGCCTGGTCCAGGTACTCCGCGTCGTCCCTGACGGGCAACAGGACGCTGACCACCGGCGCCCCCCGGCCGGGCGTCGTCACCGGCGCACGGGGACGACCGCGCCTACCCGGCACGCGAGGCCGCGTCTCGAAGGGCTTCGGCGAGGTAGCGGCCCGTCGCGCTCTCCGGGATGCTCGCAATCGTCTCGGGTGGCCCCATGCCCACGACCTGCCCTCCCCGAACGCCCGCGCCGGGTCCGAGGTCGACGACCCAGTCCGCCACGCGAATGACATCGAGATTGTGCTCGATGACCAGGACGGTGTTTCCCGCGTCCACCAGGCGGCCCAGAACCTCCACGAGCTTGCGCACATCCTCGCCGGCGAGCCCCGTGGTCGGCTCGTCCAGGATGTAGAGCTTCCTCCCCTTCTTGCCCGAAACCCGTGCCAGCTCCCGGGCGATCTTGAGACGCTGCGACTCCCCACCCGACAGCGTCGTCGCCGGCTGGCCGAGTCGCAGGTATCCGAGCCCCACCTGCTGGAGCTGCCAGAGCGTCTTTCCGAGCTTCCGATGCCGGATGAAGAATCGGATCGCTTCGTCCACCGTGAGGTCGAGGACCTCGGCGATCGTCTTGCCGCGGACCTTCACGTCGAGGATCTCGCGGCGGTATCTGCGTCCCCCGCAGGTGTCGCACGGCACGTAGACGTCCGCCATGAAGATCATCTCCACCTCGACGGCGCCGGCGCCCTTGCACGCCTCGCAGCGGCCTCCTTCGACGTTGAAGCTGAAGTGGCCCGGCCCGTACCCTCGCTCCCGCGCGACCGGCGTCTCGGCGAAGAGCTTCCGAACGTCGTCCCACGCCTTGATGTAGGTGACGGGATTCGAGCGCGGGGTCCGACCGATGGGGCTCTGGTCGACCAGCACCACCTCGTCGATGTGCGTAAGCCCCCTGAGCTCGTCGTACTCTCCCACGACCTCGCCCAGGTGCTCCTTCGCGCTCGTCTCGCCCGAGCCGAGCTCGCGCTCCGCGGCCCGGTACAGGACGTCGTGCACGAGGGTCGACTTGCCCGAGCCGGACACCCCGGACACGACGGTCATGGCGCCCAGCGGGATCTCGACGTCAACGCCGTCCAGGTTGTGCTGCCGCGCGCCCCGCAGCTCCAGCGTCGGGCCGTCGAGCGAGCGCGGACGTCCGGGCGACGTGATGGGCGAGCGCCCCGAGAGGTAGCGGCCCGTGACGGTATCCTCGGCCTCGAGCTCCCCCGGCGTGCCCTCGAAGACGACCCGGCCGCCGTGCTCGCCCGATGCCGGTCCCAGCTCGACCACGTGGTCGGCCGTGCGAATGGCCTGCGCGTCGTGCTCGACGACCACGACCGTGTTGCCGGCGGCGCGCAGCCGCCGGAGCAGGTCGAGCAGAGCTCCTGTGTCCTTCGGATGCAGACCGACGGTGGGCTCGTCGAGCACGTAGAGCGTGTCGACCAGCGCCGAGCCGAGCGAGTTCGCGAGATTGATCCTCTGCGCCTCACCGCCTGAGAGCGTACGCATCTGCCGGCTGAGCGACAGATACCCGAGCCCGACGTCCACCAGGAAGCCGACGCGAGCGCGCAGCTCGCGCAGGATCGTTTCGGCGATCTGCTCCTCCATCGGCGAGAGTGCCAGACCCTCGATCCACGGCCTGAGCTCGTCGAGCGGGAGGTCCGAGACGTTCGCGATCGTGCGGTCGCCGACACGCACGTGGAGCGCCTGCGCGCGAATCCGCGCGCCGCCGCACTCCCGGCACGTCTTCGGCGACTGGTACTGACGGAGGAAGACGCGGATGTACTGCTTGTACCGCTTGCTCTCCTTGGACACGAGGAAGGGTACGACGCCCTTGAAGCCCTTCGTGCCGTACATCACCGCGTCGCGGAAGTCGTCGGGAAGGTCCTTCCACGCCTTTCGGGTCGAAACGCCGCGATCCTTCGCGAACGCGGCGAGTCGGTCACGCTCCTTCCGGTACCGGGGCTTCGTCCACGGATCGACCGCGCCCTCGGCGAGCGACCGGACCTCGTTCGGCACGATCAGCTCCGGATCGTAATCGAGCGTGGCACCGAATCCCGTGCACAGGGGGCAGGTACCGTAGGGATTGTTGAAGGAGAAGAGCTGCGGCGACGGATCGAGGAAGCCGACGTCCGGGTGGTCGGGACAGCGGAAGTGCTCGGTGAAGAGGAGGCGCCCCACCCCGTCCTCCAGCGGCTCCTGGAGGACCACGATGGCCTCGCCGTCGCCCTCGACGAAGCACGTCCCCAGCGAGTCGGCGAGGCGCTCGGTCTGCTGCGGGTCGACCTTGAGCCGGTCGACCACCACGAGAAGCTCACGAGCCGCGGTAACGTCCCTGCCCAGCCCCTCGGGGGTGTCCGCTTCGGGCCCGGACAGATCCACCCCCTCGCCGTCGACGCGAAGACGTACGAATCCCAGCGCGCGCAGATTGGACACCACCGTCTCATGGGTGATCTCCTCGCTCCTCGGAAGCGGGAAGCCCACCTGGATGCGTGTGCCGTGCGGGAGACGGACGACGCGGTCGACGGCCGAGCTCACGGTGTCCGGCCGGACGTGCCGTCCGCATTCCGGACAGTGCGTGCGCCCCACGCGGGACCACAGCAGGCGCATGTAGTCGTAGACCTCGGTCGCGGTACCCACGGTGGAGCGTGACGACTTCGTGGGATTCTTCTGCTCGATGGCGACGGCCGGCGAGATCCCCTCGACGGAGTCCACGTCGGGCTTCTCCATGCGCTCCAGGAACTGCTTCGCGTACGTCGAGAGGGACTCGACGTACCTGCGCTGGCCCTCCGCGAAAAGGGTATCGAGTGCGAGCGAACTCTTCCCCGATCCCGAAGGCCCGGTAATGACCGTCAGACTACGCCGGGGCAGGTCGAGGTCGATGCCCTTCAGGTTGTGCTGCCGGGCGCCGCGGATCCGGATCGGGTCGTTCATGCAGGGATGATACAACGAGCGGCCGGAAGCTGAACGGGGTGCCCCGGCCGGGGCGGCTGGGTGCGGAACGACCGGCGCCCGGGCCAGCCCGGTGCGCACCGGGCTGGACGCGACCGCGTGCCCTCGCGAGTGTGTCGAACGCGGCGGACGAGCCGCTGCCCATCCTCCACGTCCGAACGCCTCGCGGCCCTCGGACCCCGCGGCCGGCGTACGAAATGGCGGAAGGCATCCACGAAGAAGACGCCCTGGGCAAGGCCTACGACGCCCGTCTGATGCGGCGTCTGCTTCGGTACCTCAGGCCGTACCGCGTTCACGTGGCGCTGGCGCTCGTGATTCTGCTCCTCGGCTCTGCGCTCGCCGTGGTCGGTCCGTGGATTACGCAGCTCGTCATCGACCGGGCCATCCCCGATTCGGACACCCGCCTGCTGACGATCCTCGTCTCCGCCTTCGTCGTGGCGCTCGTCCTGGAGTTTCTGCTCGAGTACGCGCAGGAGCTGGTCACGACGTGGCTGGGCCAGTCGATCATGTTCGACCTCCGCGCGGAGATCTTCGACAAGCTCCAGCGCCTCGACCTCCGGTTCTACGACCGGAACCCGATCGGGCGCCTCATGACCCGCATCACCAACGACGTCGAGACGCTCAACACCCTCTTCAGTTCCGGCGTCGTGACGGTCTTCGGAGACCTGTTCACGCTCGGCTTCATCGTGGCGGCCATGCTGAGCATGAGCTGGCGGCTGGCGCTGGTCGCCTTCTCGATCCTGCCTCTCGTCTTCCTGGCCGCGTTCCTTTTCCGCGCGCGCATCCGCGTCGCGTATCGCGACATCCGGGTGCGCATCGCCCGCATCAACGCGTTCCTTCAGGAGCGCATCACGGGCGTCCGGGTCGTCCAGCTCTTCAACCGGGAGAAAGCCGACGCCGCGAGGCTCGCCGAGCTTACGGAGGACCACCTCCAGGCGCACCTGCGCTCCATCACCTACTACGCGCTCTTCTTCCCCGTCATCGAGTTCTTCACGGCCCTCGCCCTCGCGCTGATCATCTGGTACGGGGGCGGACGCATGCTCGAAGGCACGGTCAGCGTCGGCGTCATCGCGGCCTTCCTGCAGTACGCCCGGAGATTCTTCCGCCCCATCCAGGATCTCTCCGAAAAGTACAACCTGCTTCAGGCGGCCATGGCGTCGTCCGAGCGCGTTTTCCAGCTCCTCGACGAGGAGATCCGCGTGGTGGACCCTGCGCAGCCGCGCACTCTGCCCCCGGACGGTCAGGGCAGCATCGTCTTCGAGAATGTCTGGTTCGCCTACGGGAGCGACGTGCACCCGGGGGCGGCGGAACGCCGAAGCGTCGACGCGACGGGCGCCGAGCCCGACTGGGTGCTCCGCGACGTGAGCTTTCGCGTGGCACCGGGAGAGAAGCTCGCGATCGTCGGTCACACGGGCGCCGGCAAGACGACACTCATCAACCTCCTCACGCGATTCTACGACGTGCAGCGGGGCCGGATCCTTCTGGACGGCGTCCCGATCACCGACGTCGCACTGGCCGAGCTACGCTCGCGGATCGGACTCGTGCTGCAGGACGTCTTCCTCTTCAGCCAGGACGTCGAGTACAACATCCGCCTCGGCTCGTCCGAAATTCCGGAAGAGCGCATTCGTGACGCGGCCGAGCGGATCGGAGCCGCCGAATTCATCGAGCGGCTGGAGGGAGGGTACCGCCAGCCGCTGGGTGAGCGGGGCGCCTCGCTCTCGGTGGGTGAGCGGCAGCTGGTGAGCTTCGCCCGCGCCCTCGCCTTCGACCCTGCGATCCTCGTGCTCGACGAGGCGACGAGCTCGGTCGACTCGGACTTCGAGGCCAGGATCGAGGCGGCGACCGACCAGCTGCTCGCCGGCCGCACCTCGCTGGTCATCGCGCACCGCCTCTCCACGGTGCAGAACGCCGATCGGATCCTCGTGATGCACCACGGTCGGGTTCACGAGGAGGGGACCCACGAGGAACTCCTGGAACGCGGCGGACTCTACGCTCGTCTGCACAAGCTCCAGTTCACTTCGGCAGGCGTATCGCCGAAGGGGTGAGTCCGGTCCCCACGGTGTCGGGCCGGTTCACGACGGTGGAGTCGATGGCCGCAACCGAATCGATCACCAGCTGTCGACGCGACGCCGGTGTCAGAACCCCGGCCACGCGAATGAGCGGCTCTTCCTCGAATCCGCCCACCGGCTCGATGGCCGAGATCGTGTAGCGGCTGGAAGGATTCCAGAGCACCCACTCCTGGACACCGGCGTCGTACGTGGCCTCGATCTGCGCTCTCACCTCGGCCTGACCGTAGGGCGGCTTGCCGAGTGAGAAGTCCTGGAGCCACGGCCTCGTGAGACCCGCGCCTTGGACCCGCTCCGACCGCCGAAGCGCGTCGCGAAGTGCCGCGCCCACAACCTCGTACGGATGCGCGTTGGGCTCCGTGTAGCCGAAGCTCCCCTCCCAGTAGTGGCTGGGATACACCATGGGCAGCGCCGCGTCGACCACATCGATGAAGGACTCCCACACCTGTCCAATGCCGACGTCACCTCGGAACGTCGTCGTGACACCGAAGACGTCGGCGGTGGACCGCACCGGAAGATCGGCGAGCTCGTCTCGCGCGTAGGCCAGGAAGCCACGCACCGCCTCGACGCGCTCCCGTCCGTCGCTTCCCGGGAAGACGGCGCGCGCCATGTCCGATTCCGGCGCGTCCGGAAAGCGGATGTAGTCCCACTGGATCTCGGGGAAGCCCATCTCGGCGACCTCCCGGGCGATCTGAACGTGGTAGCTCCACACGTCGGGTGCGAAGAGGTTCAGCCAGACGGTCTCCTTGCTGTCGACCCAGACGCCACCCGCCCTGTCCTGCACCGCCAGCTCCGGCCGCGCCGCGGCGAGAAGTGGATCCTTGACCACCACGATGCGCGCGATCGGGTAGACCCCCTCCGTCTCGAGCCGGTCCAGCAGGGCCCCGAGGTCGCGGATGCGCCGCTCCCCAGTCGCTCCGATCTCGCGCGCCATCGGGACGGCGGTCGTGTGGCTCAGGTACCCCGTCGCGTCCTTGATGTCGATGACGAATGCGTTGATCTCGGTCTCGCGGGCCACCGTGATGAGCTCCTCGAGACGGCGCGTCGAACCCGCGGCCCAGGCGTTCAGATAGAGTCCGCGGATGTGTTCGGGGCGGGCGAACCGTGCGTCCGCGAAGTCGGCCCGCTCGGTCCGCCGCGGGTGGATCATCGGCCCCGCGGCCGCCATGTCCATGACGGGGCGCGACGGACCCGTCGGGTCCGTCGCGCCCGTGTCGGCCGGCAGCGCAGCGCCGTCGCCGTCGGACGGATCCCCGACGCCGGACGCTGCGGGACCCTCGGGAGCGGGTCGTGAACCGTCGGCCACCGCGGACGAGTCCTCTGCTTGGACGGGCGGTGCCGGCGAGCATCCGGCGAGGAGGGAGATGCACAGCCCGAGCGGCAGCAGTCTCGGGAACGACAGGGCGTCGGCGAAGATCGCGATGCGAGGAATCACGGACGTTCCGGTCAGTAGGCAGCCAGCGAGGGATCGACCTCCGCACGCCATCCGAGCACGCCCCCGTGCAGGTTCAGCACGCGTTCGTACCCGTGATGGGCGAGGATCGAGCACGCCCACGCGCTGCGCGACCCGCTCCGGCAGTAGACGACGATCTCGGACCCGGGATCCAGCTCGGTGAACCGCTGGGGGAAGTCTCCGGTCGGGATCCTCACCTGACCGTGGTCGGGCAGATCGGCGATCTGCGCCTCGAAGGGCTCGCGTACGTCCACGAGCACGAGGGGGTCGCCACGGTCCAGCCGCTCCTTGAGGTCCGCGGCGCCGATCTCGGGTACGGAGGGTGCATTCGTCATCTGGTTCCGCTGCGTGCTCCGGCACGCCCGATGGTTTCGAGGAGGATGTCGGCGGAGCGCTCCGCTGCGCCGAGGTGCGCAACAATATACTCCCGGGCCACCCGTCCGATGCGTTTCCGCTCCTCGTGGTCGGAGAGCCACCCGGAAACGATCTCCGCGAAATCGCCGGAATCCGTCGCGACCCTCGCGCCCCCGGAGGCGACCAACTCGCCGGCGGCGCGGGCGTTCCGGTGCTTCGGGCCGAACACGACCGGCGTACCCGCGGCCGCGGGCTCGAGCACCGAGTGCAGGCCGGCGTCGTGGAAGCCTCCGCCCACGAACGACACGTCGCCGATGCCGTACAGGTGGGCCAGCACCCCCACCCGGTCGACCACGACGGCGTCGACGTCGTCCGCCGTGCCGCTCGCCTCGACCTCGGCCAGCCGCGCCGCGCTCCAGCCCATCCCTCGGAGCGAGGCCAGCAGAGCGCCCACGTGCCGGTCGTCGGGCTCGTGCGGCGCGATCAGCACACGGAGCGACGGCAGCCGGCGTCGCGCCTCGACCAGGCCGGGGAGCAGCACGGCCTCGTCGGCCGGCCACGTCGAGCCGGCCACCACGGTCGGGCGCGTCCTGGCCCGGAACGGGGCGAGATACCGCGCGCCGGGGTCCGCGCTCCCGAAGCGGCGCGCCGCGGAGTCGATGCCCGGGTCCCCCGTGATCCGGATGGCCTCTCCGCGGACCCCGAGCCGAGCAAGGCGTGCGGCGTCCTCCTCCGTGTTGGCGCACGCCACGGCAAGCCGCCCCCAGGTGGACCGCAGCAGCGTTCGGGCCGGCCACCGCATGCGGCCGGCTCCCTCCGGGACGGTCGCCCCGACGATGGCCACCGGCACCCCCGCCTCGTCCGCGGTGGCGGCCAGAACGGGCCACACCTCCGTCTTGGTGAAGGCGAGCAGATCGGGGCGCAGTGCCTCGAGAGCGGCTCGGCTCGGACCCCGCAGGTCCCAGGGCAGATACGTCGCGACGTCGGCGTCCATGCGACGGGCGAGGTCCTCCGCGGAGGGGGAAAAGAAGGTGTAGACGATCTGGATCTCGGGCCGCCGCTCGAGCACCGCGCGGATCACGGCCTGGGCCTGAAGGCCCTCGCCGACGCTGGGCGCATGGAACCAGAGGAGGGGCCGCTCGGGGTCACGCAGCGTCCGCCCCCAGCTTCGGAGCAGCCCGTGCGCGTGTCGACGACCGGCGATCCCGCGGGCGAGCTTGGAGTCACCCGCGGAGAGCAGCGGAGACACGGCCCGCACGCCCCCCACAGCCAGTCGGTAGGCGAGGAAGATCACCGGCACTCCGGCGGCGTCAGAAGGGGGTACCCGTGCACGTCATGGGGTGGACGATAGGTCCACACGGGAGCCGTCGGTAGATTCCCGGCATGCACTACCAGGTCACGGTACGTTACGGGGGGGCGCGACAGCGCTACCACACCCTTGTCGTCGAGGCCGACGACGCGACGACTGCGCTGCGCGCCGCGGCGGACGCGGTGCCCGCCGATCTCGCGCCCCACGTGGACCTCGTCGAGCTTCGGATCGCCGTCCATCCGGACAGCCGGACGTACATGGACGACCCGACCGCACCATGATCCCGGAGGGCCGGACCTCCACGACCCCGGCGAGAGGCCGATCGGGGGCGACCCGCGCATGAAGAAGACGCTCGGGCGCCTCGGACTCGGGCTCACGGCCCTCGTCATGGCGACCACCTGGGTCGCCTGCTCGCCGGTGTACGTGGTCAAGGCGGGCATCGCCGAGGCGCGCATCCTCCGCGCCCGGCGGCCGATCCACGAAGTGCTCGCCGACACGACCGTCGACGCGGACACGCGCGCCAAGCTCTCGTGGGTCTTGGAGGCGCGCCGCTTCGCCGCGAACGACCTGGGCATCGCGGTGGGCGAGTCGTACACCATGTACACCGAGCTCGACCGCGACACGCTGGCTCTGATCGTCACCGCCGCACACCAGGACCGGCTGGTGCCCAAGACGTGGTGGTTTCCCATCGTCGGGACCGTGCCCTACAAGGGGCACTTCTCGCTCGAAAGCGCGCTGAGGGAAGAGGCCGGCCTCGCGGAGAAGGGATTCGACACGTACGTGCTCCCGACGGCCGCGTTCAGCACCCTCGGATGGTTCAACGACCCGATCCTCTCCACCGCCCTGCAGACGGACGACGTAGAGGTCGTGACGACGGTCCTCCACGAGCTTTCGCACCAGCACCTCTTCGTGCCGGGCCGGGTGGGATTCAACGAGAGTTTCGCCACCTTCGTCGGACGCGTGGGCGCGGCCCGATTCTTCTGCACCCGCGCCGGCGGCGGCCCCGACTCGGTGAAGTGCGCCCGGGCCCTCGCACGCTGGCGGGACTTTCAGCGCTTCAGCGGCTACCTGGACGGCTTCGTCGCCGAACTGGAGACGCTCTACGGCGACGCGAGTCTGACCCGGGAAGACAAGATCGCGGGACGCGAACGGATCTTCGACGAGGCACTTGCGCGCTTCGACGCGCTGGTGGCCCCGGAGCTCGAGGAGTTCACCTTCGCCGGCTTCCGCGATACGCCGCTGAATAACGCCACCCTGCTCTCGCGGATCCGGTACTACAACCGCTTGGCCGACTTCGACGCCTTCCTCCAGTCGCACGAGGGCGACCTCGTCGCAGCCCTGGCGGACCTCAAGGCCCGAGCCGGAAGCGTCGACGACCCCTTCGAACTGCTGCCCGGCGACGCGCCTACGCCGGGATCGTGATCTCCCGGGTCACCTGACCGTTCGCCGGGGTGGAATGGATGTTGGTCCGCCCCACGGAGGTCTCGGCCCACACGCCGTCGTCGTCGGACCCCTCCTGTCGCAGCGTCACGTAATCCCCGGCCATGAAGCGCCTTGTGAAGCGGGTATCCCGGACCTCGATGCGGGTCAGCCACTTCACGTTGGCCACCCCGTACCAGCCCGGCGCGATGAGACGTGACGGGCGCCCCGCCGCCCGTGAGGCCGGTGGGAAGTTCCGACACTTCCGACTCGCTCGCACGCGAGAATCGTATCTCCATGACGGCCGCCTCCGATCGGGTACGCGGGGAGCGTGCATCCGAGTCGACGCGTGAGACAAGCGAGCGGCCTCACACCGCGCTATGATTGCCGGATCCGAACCCCGGAGGAACCATGCGCCCGTCCGAACCGTCTCCGAGCCCCGACGCGGGCGTCTCCCTCGCCCCGGTCCTGGCTCTTCTCGTCC
>Ga0222714_10001796_pt1 | contig 23805 bp, 18 predicted proteins | sample C33_3DmetaG_FD_165048 | JGI IMG/M metagenome (GOLD analysis project Ga0222714, IMG submission 165048) | Estuarine water microbial communities from San Francisco Bay, California, United States - C33_3D | ecosystem: Environmental > Aquatic > Marine > Unclassified | place: USA: California...
GGCAGGTCGACCTCGCTCATCCCGAGCGGAGTGACCCGCTGGCCCCAGCGTACGATATGAGCAGACCAGGTGAGTCCTGCGCCGAAGCCGGTCAGCAGCAGGGTAGCACCGGGTTTGATGCGACCCTCCTCCAGAGATTCCACCAATGCTACGGGCACGGTGGCCGCGGACATGTTGCCGTAGCGCTGCACGTTAACGAAGCAGCGCGACAGGTCGATGCCGCTGCGTTTAACCACGGCCTCGATAATGCGCAGGTTTGCCTGATGGGGTACCACAAGGTCGACGTCTGCAGGCGAAAGGCCGCACTTCTGGAGCACGGTCTCGCAGGCACGGCTCATGCCAATGACTGCGCGCTTGAAGATTTCCTGACCTTCGAAGATCCACTGGGAGTCGCCCAGGTGCCAGCCCTTGTTCGCGTAGCGCTGCCCCATCCCGTGGACCTGCAGGATCTCGCGAACGTCACCGTCGCAGCCGAGGCGGTCGGCGAGTACGCCCTCGTCAGCCTCGGTTGCCTGCAGGACCACCGCGGCGCAGCCATCGCCGAACAGGATCGCCACCCCGCGGTCGTGCCAGTCCATCAGGGGTGAAATCAACTCACCGCCGATGACCAGCGCGTTGCGGACCGTGCCTGCGCGGATCATGCCGCTGGCGGTGGTCATGCCGTACAGGAAGCTGGTGCAGGCGGTGTTGACGTCCATGGCTCCGGCATTCAATGCGCCCAGCCGCTTCTGCAGGCCGGAAGCCATGTTGGGCACCTGCTCATCCATGCTGCAGGTGCCAAAGACAATCAGGTCGACTTCTTCTGCCGCCAGGCCGGCGCAGGCAAGGGCACGAGAGGCGGCGACGTAAGCCAGCTCACCGAGCGACACATGAGAGATTCGACGCTCGGCAATCCCGGTTCGGGAACGAATCCATTCGTCGTCAGTCTCGAGGAAGGTGCCGAGGTCTGCATTCGTGAGCACGGCAGGTGGCATGCACTTGCCCCAGCCCGTAATGGTGGCCCTGATCATCGAGGCATTATAGGCTTCACCCATCCCGGATACAGGAGGTTCCCGTGAAACGACCGACGGGCTGGCTGGCCCTTGCATTACTGACTTCCGTCAACCCGGCCCCAACCGCCGCGCGGACCGACGAGGTGCTCTCGAAGGTGGTCGCCGGTGAGTCCGATCGCATGGCCCTACGCTTCGTGAAGCCCGCCGACTGAGTTGGTGCCGACTTCGGGTACCATCGGAGGAGGATGACCAAGACTTCGGTACTGGTAGTCGACGATCACCCTGTGGTCCGGGACGGCCTCTGCTTCCTGCTGGAGAGCCAGCCAGATTTTCACGTGATCGGCGAGGTGGCTTTGGCTTCGGAGGTGGCCACGGCCGTCGGCCGCCTGGCACCTGATATCCTCTTGCTGGACCTCAACCTGCAAGGCCGTGACCATGTCGATCTGGTTCGGCAGCTCACTGAACGGTTTCCGGACCTGCGCATCCTGGTGCTGTCCATGCACTCGGAAGAGGTCTATGCCTCCCGCATGTTGCAACTTGGCGCTGCCGGGTATGTCATGAAACAGGAGGAGCCTACCGTCTTCCTGCGTGCCCTGCGCCAGGTCGCGGGGGGAGGCAGTTACCTCAGTGATGCCGTGACCGAACGAAGACAGCTGGCTGGCGATGCGACCAAAGGCCTGACCTCGCGTGAGACGGAAGTGTTGCGGCTCATCGCGCGAGGTCTGGAGACCGGCGAGATTGCCGCTCATCTCGGCCTGCGGCTCAAGACGGTGGAAACCCACCGGCGAAACATGCGGGAAAAGCTAGGTCTGTCATCATCAGTCGAACTCGTTCGTTATGCGGTCAGTTGGGCTTCTCAAACTGCCGAGGGCTTCGAATGAGCGCCAGGAAGGCACGGCACAAGCGTTACGTCGCCTCTGTCCGGGAGCTTGCGCTGGACGCAGTCCTCGACTTCGAGCCTATGGCTATCTGGAGATGGGATCCCACCAGTGATGTGCTCGAACGGGTGGGTCAGCCATCACGTCCGCTTTTCCCCGACTCGGGTGACTTCACTCTTGACTGGTGGTTGGAGCGGGTCACTTTCCCGCCGCCCGCAGAGATTCGACGGGCCTTTGCGACGGTCATCGATAGTGCCGAGCCGATGATGCTCGAGGTCGAGGTGCTGGACGCCGCTGGAAGCCTGCGCACGTTGCATTCATCCTTGACTCGGGACGACTCTAATCCGGATCGTGGGCCCTGCGTGCTGGGCGTGACCCGTGATCTATCGACCCAGCGCGGTCTCGAGCGCGACAAGTACGGGGCGGACCTGCGGCTCAAAGCTTCAATAGAGGCCGCACCCTATGGAGTGGGGATAGTGGAGGCCGATTACATCTGTAGTGCCATGAACCTTTCTGGCGCGGAATTGCTCGGGATCGCGGAACCGAGCCATTTCATTGGTCGGGATGCTCGACTGAATCTCCAGCCCGAGGATGTCCCGGAGTACGAACGCCACGTCCGCAGGATCCTGGCGGGCGCGACGGAATCGATCGAACTGAAGTCAGGCACGGGACGCTACCTCGAGGTCACCGCCTCGCCTTTGCCCGGGCCGGACGGTCGGCCCCAGGCAGTATTTTCGATCTTCCGCGACCTGTCTGCCCGTAAGGACCTGGCAGAGCAGGTGATTTCGGCGACCGGACGCGAACAGGCCCGTATTGCCCGCGATCTGCATGACGGCCTGGGTCAGGAACTGGCCGGCATCGCCCTGATCCTGGAGGGGCTGCGTACCCGGCCCCCGTCGAGCCCGGAGGCCTTGCGTCAAGACCTCACCGACGTGCTGGCCATGGTACGCAGCACGATGGGTGAACTGCGTTCGATCGCCGCAGGACTTTCGCCGGCGGCGCTGGAGCGTGGCGGACTGGCTGGCGCCGCCCGCTCGATGCTCGATCGCCTGGCCGGACAGGGCAGTATGACCCTCGACTCGTTCGTGCGCCTCAGGGCTGAGCCACCCCCTGAAGTCGCCGGTGAGTTGTTCAGGATCCTGCAGGAGGCCATCACGAATGCTATTCGTCACTCCGGGGGGACACGGATCAGGGTCGAGCTGGCCGGTGACGACAAACGCCTGCGGCTACTGGTGGCCGATGATGGAGTAGGCCTGTTGCCCACAGCGGAGCGGTCTGGGGGAATGGGCCTTAGGGTGATGCGCTACCGTTCCCAGCTTATCGGCGCTTCGCTGCGCCTGGGGCCCGTAATGCCCCGCGGGACCGAGCTGTCGGTGACCTGGTCGGCTGAACGTCATCGGATTCCGGCGTGAGCGTCCGGCCTGTAGCGGGGCGCAGGATCCTGGTGGTCGACGACCATCCCATCGTTCGCCAGGGCCTGCGGCGCTTGATCAACGCCCATTCTGGACTAGAGGTCTGTGGTGAGGCCTCTACGCCGCGGGAGGCGCGGCAGGCGGTCAAGGTACTCGATCCCGATGCAGTGATCGTCGACCTGTCCTTGTCGGAGGGTGACGGCATCGGACTGGTGCGCGAGTTGCAGGCTCACTACCCGAAGCTGCCCCTGGTGGTGCTGTCCATGCATGATGAGTCGGTCTATGCACCGCGCCTTCTGGCCATGGGGGCCAGTGCCTACGTAGCCAAGGACGCAGCGGGAGATCACCTGATTCAGGTTCTGCTCGACGTACTGGCTAATTCGACCTCTGTGACCCAGCGGCCCTGTGAGCCGAGACGGTTCCCTGAGGCTTCATTACTGGAGGAGCTGTCTGGTCGGGAGTTGCAGGTGTTGCAGCTGATTGGCGAGGGACGCTCATCGAGGCAGGTCGCCAAGCTCTTGCACGTTAGCGTCAAGACCGTGGAGGCTCACCGCCAGCGCATCAAGCGCAAGCTCGCACTGCGCAGCAACGCGCAGCTGATCCAGTTCGCCGTCACTAAAGCTGACCAGCCCTGAGGCAACCGATGGAGTCGCTTGGTGTTGCCGGCCAGTTGGCGGAGAGTCTGCTGACATGGTTCGACCGGCACGGCCGCCACGATCTGCCTTGGCAGGCAGATCCAACCCCCTACCGGGTCTGGATCTCCGAAGTCATGCTGCAACAGACACAGGTGGCAACCGTTGTTCCTTTCTATGGGCGTTTCATCGCGAGATTTCCCGACTTGCGTTCGCTCGCTGAAGGACCGTTGGACGAGGTGCTGCACCTGTGGTCAGGGCTTGGCTATTACGCACGGGCACGCAACCTGCATCGAGCTGCGCAAGTGCTATTGGCGGAACACGGGGGTGAATTTCCGAACCAGCTTGACCAGCTGAAAGCCCTGCCCGGCATCGGGCGCTCAACGGCTGGCGCTATCCTGGCGCTATCCCGAGGGGAGCGGCACGCCATCCTCGATGGCAACGTCCGTCGGGTACTTGCACGTTGCTTCGGGGTGGAGGGCTGGCCGGGCGAGCGCGCAGTAGAGTCAAAACTCTGGAGCCTTGCCGAGGCCTGTACCCCCGAGGCGCGCGTGGGCGCCTACACCCAAGCCATTATGGACCTGGGTGCCACCCTCTGCACCCGTGTGCGGCCTGCTTGTGAAGAGTGTCCATTGCGGGAGGTCTGCGTCGCCAGGGCCACCTCGCGCCAGTCGGATCTGCCATCACCGCGGCCGCGCCGCCGCCGCCGCCTCCGAACAACGATCATGCTTCTGCTGCAGTCGCCCGACGGCTCCTGCTGGCTGGAAGCGCGGCCTCAGCGCGGAGTGTGGGGCGGACTGCACGGCTTTCCCCAGTTCGACTCCGGGGAACACCTGGAGGCATGGCTGGCGGAAAGAGGCATTGTCCCGATGGGAGCGCCCGAGCGACTACCCGGACTCAGGCACGCCTTTACCCACTTCGACCTCGACATCCTCCCGGTTCGCCTTAAGCTTGCCGCCGCCGGGATCCGCGTGGCCGACTCGGGGGGGCTCTGGTATAACAGGAAAGAGCCTGCCCGCGTCGGGTTGGCAGCGCCGGTGACCGAACTGTTGCGGCGTCTCGAACAACAGGACATTCCATGAACCGCACCGTCAACTGCGTGATCCTCAAGCGGGAGGCCGAGGGGCTCAAGCGAGTGCCGTGGCCCGGTGAACTGGGTCAGCGGATCTATGAGAACGTTTCCCAGGAGGCCTGGCAGCGCTGGCTGGAACACCAGACCATGCTCATCAACGAGTATCGCCTCAATGCGCTGGACCCGAAGGCGCGCAGCTTCCTGACCGGCGAGATGGAGAAGTTCTTCTTCGGCGGCGGGTCGAAGAAGCCTCAGGAGTTTGTCACCCCGGAGTGATGCGCTCAGCTGCTACGCAACTTCATCAGCAGCTGCCCTCGGCCGTCCCTGACCGAGTACTCGAAGCCGGTGAGCAGGTTTTTCAGCAGCATGCGGCTGAGCTCATCCTCCTCGCCGGCGCCTTCCAGCGGATTACCGAGAGAGCCTTCGATATCGGCTTGTACGGTCACGGCGCCGCTGGCCTCGGAGTAGTCGACGGTCAGCGCAGCGCTGGCATCTGCGTGCAGCGATGACCGTATCAGTTGCAGGAATTCCTCGGCCAGCAGCTGCAGGTCATGACGGGTCTGTCGCGGTATGACGTGCTTCTCGCAGAAGGTGTCGATGCCGCCGTGGATGGCATAGAGATCAAAGTCCGGCGAGTTCACGCTGCAGCGATAGCTGCGGATCCGCTGGATGAAGGCCCGGGTCTTTTCCCGCTGTGGGTTGTCGAAGATCTGTGCTGGAGGGCCCTCCTCGTAGATCAGGCCCTCGTCCATGTAGAACACGCGGTTGGAGACGTCCCGGGCAAAGTCCATTTCGTGGGTGACGATGGCCATGGTCATGCCCTCGCTCGCCAGCCGCCGGATTACGGCCAGCACCTCGCTGATCATGGTCGGATCGAGCGCTGAGGTCGGCTCATCGAACAGGATGATTTCGGGATCCATGGCCAGGCAGCGGGCGATCGCCACCCGCTGTTTCTGCCCGCCGGAGAGCTCGTCCGGGAACTGGTGGGCCTTTTCACCCAGGCCTACCAGGCGCAGCAGCTCCATGGCCTTGGTCTCGGCCTCCGCCTGGCTGATCCCCTTCAGCTTGATAGGTGCCAGCGTCAGGTTCTCGAGCACCGACAGGTGGGCAAACAGGTTGAAGGACTGGAACACCATGTTCATCCGCTGCCGGATGGCCGGCACATCGGCCCCGGGGGCGAGGACATCGATGCCGTCAATGGTGATAGCGCCGGAAGTCGGCTGCTCGAGTAAGTTCAGGCAGCGCAGCAGCGTGCTCTTGCCGGTACCGGAGGGCCCGATGATGGAGACGACCTCGCCCTTGCGGATCTCGGCGTTGATGTCCTTGAGGACGGTCAGGTTGCCGTAGACCTTTGACAGATGCTCGATGGTAATCATGCGCTCACCGCCTTGCGCCGCCTGCGCTTGGGATCTGTTTGCCGCTCGACATACTCAAGGGCCTGAATGAGGACCCAGGCGATCACGAAGTAAAGAATAGCTACCATCACCAGCGGGAAGAAGGCGTCGAAGGTCCGGCTGCGAATGATGTCGCTGGCCTTGGTCAGGTCCTGCACGGCGATATAGCCGACGATGGAGGTCATTTTTACCAGCGAGATGAATTCTCCCTTGTAGACCGGCAGGATCCTCTGCACGGTTTGCGGCAGAATCACGTAAAGGAATGTCTTCACCTTTGAGAAGCCCATGGCGATGCCGGCCTCCCACTGGCCGCGATCAATGCCCTGGATGCCGGAGCGGTAGATCTCGGCGACGTAGGCGGCGAAGTTCATGCCGAAGGCCACCACCGCAACGAACACTGGGCTGATGTCGACGGAAGCAAATACCACGTAGAAGATCAGCATCAGCAGCACCAGCACGGGCGTGCCGCGCAGCACCGCGATGTAGGAACGGGCCGGCCATTCCAGCCAGCGGCTGGGCGACATCCGCATGCCGCAGACCAGCGCCCCCAACAGCGTGCCGAACAGCGTGGACAGCACCGAGATGATCACCGTCGTCTGGAGCCCGTCCCAGATCAGGAGATAACGCTTCTCGCGCAGCAGGTTGCTCTCGACACTGGCCTTGATGCCATCGAGCCAGGAAGGCTCTGCCGATGGAGCGGGCGCCGGGTCTCCCGCCGCCTCCGCAGTCGTCGCCAGACGCGAGGAGAGGACGATGGCCAGTGACTGAGCCTCATAATAGGGATCGGAGAACAGGATGTTCTGCTTGCGTTCTTCGGTGATGAACATGCAACCAAGGCCTAGGTCGGCCTTGCCGCCAACCGTGGCAGCGATCACGGCGCTCCACTCCATGTTGAGCAGTTCCAGTTCCCGCCCCAGGAAGTGGGCAAAGCGTTCAGCCAACTCCATGTCAAAGCCAACCAGGCGGCCATCACGCACCGCGACAAACGGCAGTCCGAAGTCGTTGGTGGCCACAACCAGCTTGCCCTGGCGCGGAATGTCGGGCAGCTTCGGCATGACGGTGTCTTTGCCCTTGATCCAGCGTTCGATCATGTCGTCGTAGGTGCCGTCGGCCCGGATGCCGGCCAGGAACTCGTTGAAGCGGTCGCGAAGTTCAGCCGCGCCCTTGCTGAAACCGGCCCCGGCCTCGCTGACGAACAGTGGTTCGCCGAGGATGGAAAAACCCGGTTGTTGGCTCAGGATCTCGCGGAGCGGATCCGCATCCAGAAACCCGGCATCCACCTTGCCGTCATGCACCGCAAGTACCATGTCCGCGGCCGACCTGTACTGCAGGACTTCACTGTCCGGGAAGGTCCTGATTGCAAAACCTTCATGCGCGGAACCCAGCATGACGCCGATACGCCGCCCGTGGAGATCCGCGGTGGAGGACAGCATGTCTCCGGAGGGAGTGCTGGCGTGCCCCAGCCTGGTTTTCAGGGCGAAGATCCGGGTATCGGTGGAGTAATAGGGGTCGGAGAAATCAATCCGCTCCTTGCGCTCTTCCGTGATGAACATCGAGGTCGCAAGCATGTCCACCTTTCCGGTCGAAAGTGCCGCGATCAGTGAGGCAAACTGCATATGGGAAAATTGCGCCCGCTTGCCCTGCGAGGCCGCGAAACGACGGGCAAGTTCGATGTCGAACCCGGCAAACTCACCATTGAATACCGCACCGAACGGATAGCCGCCAGCGCTGGTACCGACGGTGATTACCCCACCGTCGCCTTCCGCCGGGAGCGGCGGCATCGCGCGCTCACGGCGCTTGAACCAGCGCGCGATCATCTCGTCATACGTTCCGTTGGCCCGGATCGTGGACAGGAAGGCGTTGAACGCGTCCCGAAGGGCGGTATTTTCCTTGCTGAATCCGGCCGCGACCTCCGAGGCAAACAGCGGTTGCGGCAAAACGCCAACCAGCGGGTTGGGCGCCGCGACCTCCATGACGAAGTCACGGTCCGCCACCGCCAGGTCGACCCGATCGGTGGTCAGTCCGAGCACCAGGTCCGCGCCGTGGTCAAACTGCAGGATCTCGGCGGTCGGATAGTGCTTGCGGAGATACACGTCCTGGGCGGAACCCAGCACCACGCCGACCCGCTTGCCTGGTATGTCGTCCGGGGAAGTCAGCCTACCGGAGGGCGCCGGCAGCTGGGGAGGGGTTGCCATCCGCTCCTTCAGGGCGAAGACGCGGATCTCGGTGCTGTAGTAAGGCTTCGAGAAATCGATGCGTTCCTTGCGCTCCGGCGTGATGAACATGCCGGTTGCCAGCATGTCGACCTTGCCCGCTGCTTGCGCCGCCACCAGCGCCCCAAACTCCAGGTGCACGAACCGGGCCCGCTTGCCCTGTGAGGCCGCAAAGCGACGGGCCAGTTCGATGTCAAACCCGGCAAATTCGCCATCCTGGATGGCGCCATAGGGGAAGCCGAAGGCGGCCGTGCCCACGTCTATGACGTCGCCAGTGCCCTCCTTCGGTAAGGACGGCATGGCTTTTTCCTTGAGCCGAAACCAGCGGTTTACCATGTCATCATAGGTACCATCTGCTCGGATACCGGCCAGGAAGGCATCGAAGGCGTCGCGCAGTTCAGGGTTGTCCTTGTTGAACCCGGCACCCACGTCCATCGAGAACAGCGCCTTATCCAGCATCGCAAGCCGGGCGTTATCAGCCAGGATTTCGCCTAGGAAATCCTTGTCGGCCACGCCCATGTCGACGCGCCCGCTCTCGACCGCGACTACCAGGTCAGAAGCCGTGTTGTATTGCAGGACCTCGGCCGTCGGATAGTTCTTGCGGACATAGACGTCCTGTACGGAGCCGAGCATGGCCGCGACGCGGCTGCCTGCGAGGTCATCGTTGGAGCGTATCTTTCCCTGATCGGCCACCGCGTCGGCGGGCATCGCACCCGACTCTGCGTTGGCTCGCCGCACCAGCATGACCTGGGCATTATCGTAGTAAGAATTGGTGAAGCTGACGGCCTTGGCGCGCTCCTCCGTCGCCGTCATGCCGGTAACGATCATGTCGATCTTGCCCGACTGGAGCGCGGGGATGAGGGCCGCAAAGCGCATGTTGGAGAATTCCACGGGGCGGTTCAGGGCTACCCCGATACGGCGGGCCAGCTCGCCATCGTGGCCAGTCACGCGACCCTGACCGTCGACGAAGCTGAACGGCTCCCGTGTGGCCGCCACGCCAATGACCAGCGGCTCTCCTTCGCTGGGCGGTTCGTTGGCAGGCTCGTCATAGGGCCCTGGCGTAGTCTTGAACCAGCGCGCCTGCATCGACTCGAGCGTGCCGTCCGCCTTCAGCGCGCGGATCAAGGCATTGAGTTGCTCAAGCAGTTGCTCTGAATCCTTGCGCACCGCAATTGCGGTATTTTCGAACTGCAGCGGTTCCTCAACCAAGGCCAGCACGGGGTTGTTGCGCGCGACGAGGGCGGCCGTAGGGCGCCCAGTCACCATCGCATCGAGCTGACCCGCCAGCAGGGCACTGACCGCGTCCATGGGGTCGTCAAAGCTCTTGATATCCGCATCCGGGAACCGCTCCTTGGTGCCGGCTTCGCCGGTGGAACCGGTGATCACGCCGATGCTCGCTTCGCTCGCGTCATCCAGGCGGCGGATATCGAGGGTCGTCTTGGTGTCGCAGCCCGCGAGGCCAAACAGAACCATGCTGCATGCGGCCAGCCTGAGGTAGGTTGTCATCTAATTCCCCCGCGGAGGGTCGCATCCTTCAGGATGGAGGAGCGCACCTATCTGCCGGCAGAATAGCCGAAATCGATGGCGTAGTCCGCGCCCGTGATGGCTGCGGCAGCGGGCTGGCACAGGAAGTAGACGACCTCCGCGACTTCCTCCGGGCGGACGAAACGCGCGGCCTTGCCCTGAGGATATTTGGCCAACAGGGCCGCCTTGTAGCCAGCCGGGTCACCGCCACCGTAGCGCTCGGCCTGGAAGTCCAGCATGGGGGTATCGGTGTCGGCGGGGCTGACCGTGTTGACCCGCACCCCATCCGGGGCGAGGTCGAGGGCCAGCGCGCGGGTGAAGTTGGTCAACGCGCCCTTGGAGGCGCAGTAGGCGGCGGCGCCAATGTTGCCCTGGCGACCGGCATCGCTGGAGAGGTTCACGATGCAGCCGCGGGTGGCGCGAAGCGCTGGAATCGTCGCGGCGCACATGAAGAAAGCCGCCTTCAGGTTGACGTCCATGAGCAGGTCGAAATCGGCCTCGCTGAAGGTTTCCACCGGGCCTTCGCGCCAGACGCCAGCGGCATTGACCAAGGCATCCAGCCTGCCACAGCGAGCCATGGTTTCGGCGAATACGCCATGGCAGGCAGCGGGGTGGCGCAGGTCGGCCGGGGTGGTGGCCGCCAGCGTCACCTCGTGGGACAGAGCCGAGAGCAGGCCGTCGTCCAGGTCGGTGGCCGAGACCCGCCATCCTCCGGTGGCAAAGCGCGCCGCAATGGCCCGACCCATGCCGCCACCCGCGCCCGTTAAGAGCACCACGGGAGACTCATTCATGCGCGAGCCTCGATCACGGAGTTACCGCCATCGATGACCCAGCACTGGCCCGTCACGTAGGCAGCCGCCGGCGAGCACAGGAAGGCGATCACGGAGGCGACTTCCTCCGGAGTGCCCGAGCGTCCGGCAGGGCTGGCTCGGCCGGCACGGGCCTCGGCTGCCGTCTGGGCGGCCGTGGCGATCCAGCCCGGCGCAACGGCGTTCACGGTGACCCCGCGCGCCGCGACCTCCAGTGCCAGGGCGCGGGTCAGGCCCACCATGCCGGCCTTGGCTGCAGCGTATGCAGCATCCCCGGGCATGGCGGAGACCGGCCCTGCGGTGGAGGCGACGTTGACGATCCGTCCGTAGCCCCGCCCAGCCATCCCTGCCACGAAGGCCCGGCTGACCAGGAACGCGCTGGTCAGGTTGCGCTCGATGGAGACCTGCCACTGGGCCAGCGGCATGGTGGCCACCGGGCCCGACTCGTCCAGTTCTCCCTGTACCGCCATGCCAGCGTTGTTGACCAGGACATCGACCTGGCCGAGACGCTCGGTCAGGCTGGCCAACTCGGCCACCGTCGACTCGCTGGTCAGGTCGCCCTCGAAGCCGGTCACGGCGAACCCCAGTTCCTGCAGCTCCCGTACCCGTTGGTGGATGCGGGAGGTCAGGCCGGTGATCAGCAGGGCATGTCCGGCGAGACCCAGTTGCACAGCCGTGGCATACCCGATACCCGTTTCGCTGCCGGCTCCGGTGACGATGGCGAGTGGCGCCGGCGTTTGCTTGGACATGGCGGGACTAGCCTAGCGCAGCCTCGAGGCATTGGCAGCCTTTGCGAGTAAAATGTTCTGATGAGTTCAGCGGGGCACAACGAGATCGACCGCACCCGGCCAGTAAGGCTCGGCATCCTGGATGCGGTACCGGCCCGCTATATGCTCCCTGGCGAAAGAACCGATCCGGAAAAGTTCATCAACCTGTTCCGGGCGGTTAATGCCCGAATCGATTTTCAGGTGTTTGAGCCGACCCGTCTTCACTACCCGGACAGGCTGGAGGAGTGTGATGCCTACCTCCTGACCGGCAGCCCCTGCAGTGCCTACGAGCCCCTGAACTGGATCCCGCCACTCGAGGCGTTCGTGCGCCAGGCCTACGGTGCGGGCGTGCCGCTGGTCGGAATTTGCTTCGGGCACCAGCTCATCGCGCAGGCCCTGGGAGGCAAGGTGGAGAAGGCCGCATCCGGGTGGGTGCTGGGGATGCACGAGTTTGGAATCGTCGGGTCCCGGCCGTGGATGTCGGACGCTGCCGGGAGCCATGCCCTGCATTTCATCAACCAGGATCAGGTGGTGCGCATGCCACCAGGTGTAGAGCTCTACGCCAGTTCAAGCGACTGTCCGGTCGTGATGTACGGCGTGGAGGGGCGCCTCCTTTGCCTGCAGGGTCATCCCGAGCAGGCGGAATCCTCGATGCGCGCCTTCACGGCCAAGCTGCAGGACCTCGACCTCATCGACGAGCAGCAGGCCCGCACGGCGCTGGCCTCAATGCAGGGCAGGCGTCCCGACGCGGAACGCGTCGGACGCTGGATCAGCGCGTTTCTGGGCGCGGGCTGATCGACGGGCCTGTCAGCCGCGTCGCTGGACCAGCAGTCCGGGTGCCAGCAGCACAGCGGAGAGCAGGAACAGCGCTACCGACACGCCGTTGACCAGATCGTAACCGCCGACCCCTAACAGGCTGGCTGCGATGAAGGGACCCACTGCATAACCCACGAACTGCATGGAGACGCCGTGGACTACCAGGCGGCCGCGGGCGTCGAAGGCAGCCATCATCGCGAGCAGGTAGGGCACGCAGAGATTCCACAGCAGGTTGAAGCCGCCGACTGCGAGCCAGTACCCCGTAGCACCGACTTCGCCCAGGAGCAGATAGATGCTGGCCGCGCCACCCAGGACCCCGACCGCCAGCGGGGCTGCCCGGCCGTAGCGCAACTCCAGGACGACTGGCAGGAACGCTCCGGCAATACCGAGGAACTGGGAGAAAGTCAGGGCATTGGCCACTTCCTGTTCCCCCATCCCTGCCTCGAGCCCGACCAGGAACAGGTAAGCCCAGACCACGCCCACGGCAGTGTTGTAGACCAGCACTCCTGCCAGCGCCGACAGCCGGGTCGAGATGGGGAAGGACGAGGCTTGCGCCGCTGCAGCCGCTGTCGAATTAGATGAGGCGGGCAGGGGCCCGACGAACAGGAAGCCTGTGGCACAGAACAGGGCGAAAAACACCAGTACCCCGCTCATGCCGATGGTGGCAAAGGCCCAGGGCATGGCCAACAGACCGAATGCGCCGTAGGTCAGGACCCACACCACGATGTAGCCGAAATTGCGATCCGGCCTGGCGGTCAGTCCCATCATGGTGAAGGTCAGGGACACCAGGCCACCGGAGCCCAGGCCCGTCAGGAAGCGGAGCACGCCGAGGGTGGCGAAGTCGTGTTGGCCGATCGAGGCCAGATTACCGACCACGCAGAGGGCCAGGCATGCCCGAAGGACGCCGCGCCAGTTCAGGCGCGATGCCAGCAGGCTCATCAGGACGGTGGTGCCGGCGATCCCGAACATCTCGTACGACGCGATCAAGCCGGCCTGTTCCTCGGTCATTCCAAGGTAGGCGACCAAACCTTGCACGAAACCGGGTTGGAGGATGAATACGCAGGGGCCGATGACGGCCAGGTACACGATGGCTGAAATCGAACGCGTGGAATTGATGTCATTCATCGAAACCGCTCCCGAGTAATCAATAGCCGCTTACCCAGTCTGGCAACACAACGCTATTTTCATTTGCGTAGCGCTCCCAGTAGGCCTTCAGTTCAGCGAGTTTGTCCGGGTGTTCCGCGGCGAGGTCACGGGACTCGGCCAGGTCCTCGGCCAGGTTGTATAGCTGCCACTCTCCGGTCCCGAAGGGCGGCGGCATGTGAACGAGCTTCCAGTCGCCGAGTCGCACGCCCCGCTTGCCGAGGAGTTCATCAGCGTGCAATCGCTTCCGCCAGTCGACCTGCGGCTCTTGATGCTGCAGTAATGGCAGGGCGGAGATGCCGGTCATTGGCTCCACCTCACGTTCCCTGTGCCGATTGCCCGGATGGGCGACTCCCGCAAGCTCAAGGATTGTAGGGGCTAGGTCCTTGACCAGCACCAGCGCGTCCTCGACCCTGGGCTTGCCGAAACGGCCTGCACCGTAAACGAAAGCCGCCGACCGAACGCCACCCTCGGTCGGGAAGGCCTTGTACAGGCCCAGGGCAGGTGACGAGGTGCGGGCCCAGTTGGGCCCATAAAACGTGTAGGAGCCCGGGCGTCCCATGTTTTGCAGACTGAAATCGTGGGACTCGTCCAGCACCTTGCGGATCGCGGGAAAGGCATCGGCTGGCCAGGTATCGTCATAGTCGTGTCCTTCCGCGCCGTTGTCGGAGAGAAATATGATCACGGTGTCGTCGAGCCGGCCGGTGGTACGCAGATGCTCCACCAGCCGCCCCACGTGGCGATCGATCTCCCAGATCATTGCGGCATAGATCTCCATGGCCCGAGCCTCGACCTTGCGGCTCGCTGGGTCGAGATCGGCCCAGGCTCGACCCTTGGGTGCGCGAGCAGCAAGTACCGCGTCCTGCGGGACGAGACCCAGCGCCTTCTGTCTGGCTAGGCGCTCTTCGGCGATCGCGTCGTAGCCCACGTCGTAGCGTCCGGCAAAGCGGGCGATGGATGCGTCCGGGGCCTGTAGTGGCCAGTGCGGTGCGGAGAAGGCCAGGTAGGCGAAGAAGGGTTGCTCATGATCGCTGTCGAGGTACTGGATCATGCGGTCGACGAAATACTGCGAGGAATACTCGAAATCCTCCGGTAGCGTGCTGACGAGCCGATCGTCGTCCCGGTACTTCGCCTTGGCCTTCGGGTCTGGCGAATAGGCCGGCCTCATGTCGGCAAAGTGACTGGCATTGGTCAGCATGGCAAAGGCCCGGTCGAAACCGCGGGCCGCGGGACCGTGCGGCTCCTCGATCCCGAGATGCCACTTGCCGGTCATATAGGTCCGGTAACCGGATTCCCTCAGTAGTGTGGGCAGCGTGACCACGCGGTCATTCAGGTAGCCCTCATAGCCCGGCTGGTTGCGCTGATTGGGTGCCAACTCCTCTTCGAGGTTCCCAAGGCCCGCCTTGTGCGCATCGACCCCGGTCAGCAGCATCGCCCGGGTGGGTGAGCAGGCCGGTGCGGTGATGAAACGGCTCAGCCGGACGCCCGCTTGCGCCAGCGCGTCGAGGTTGGTCGTCGGGATCTCTCCGCCGAAGCTGCCGAGATCGGCGTGGCCCATGTCGTCCACCACGATCAAAAGCACGTTCGGGCGGTCGCGGTTTGCAGCTGCCGGCATGGTCGTCGATCCGAACAGGACCAGGCCGCCCACGATCAGGGCCAGGGTGCGATTGATCATCTCGGCAACTCCCCGCGTTTGTTATGCTCGATACGATCCATGGGCAGCCAAAATTACCTCAAGCTGGCGCTGGATGCTTACCAGAAACGGTCTTTTCAGCAGGCAGAGCACTGGCTGAGCGAGGCCTTGCGGGTCTCCCCCGACAGCCCCGAGCTGCATGCATGGCAATGTGAGGTGCTGCGCAGCCAGGGACGCCTGCAGGACGCCCAGCTGGCCGCGGGCAGGGCCCTGCGGCTGGATCCGGATCATGCCGATGCCCTGTACAACCTCGCCGTCGTGTTGCTGGCTGCCGGTCGTGAAGTCGACGCGCTGGCCCGACTGGAGGCATTGGTTGCCGCCCACCCGGCCCATGCCCCCGGGCTGCACAACCTCGGTGTGCTGCTCGAGCGCAGGGGCCAGGCGCGCCGCGCCCTGGCCTGCTACGAGGCCGCCATTGCCACCGGGCGTGCTGTGCCCGCCACGCAGGCAAGCCTGGCGGCCCTGCTGGTCGAATTGGGCGATCACGATCGGGCCAGGCAACTGTATGCGGCCCGCCTGACGAATAACCCGGATGACGTGGAGGCGCATTTCGCCTATTCACGGCTGACCCGTTACCAGCCTGGGATGGAGCAGCTGGCTTCACTGGAGGCGCTTGCTGCGAAGAGGGACTTGCTGCCCTGGCAGGCCGCTGCCAAGGTGGGTTTTGCCTTGGGCAAGGCGCGACAGGATGTAGGCGAACATCAGGCCGCCCTGCAAGCCTTCGTGAGTGCCAACGATCTCCACTACCGTCATAGGCCCTACGCAGAAGGGGCCAATCACGCGCTGCTGGAGGACGTGATGCAGACTATCAACGCCTCGCTGCTTGCGCGCCTGACTGTCGACGAGAAGTCAGCGTTGCGTCCAGTGTTCATCCTCGGCATGCCGCGTAGCGGGTCCACTCTGCTCGAGCAGATGCTGCTTGCCCATGGCGATTTTGCCAGCGGAGGCGAGCTGAAACATCTCAAGGCCGTCATCCAGTCGCATCTTGTTCGGGATAGGGGCACGATCGGTCGAGCCGCCGGCGTCTGGACTGGCCAGGATTTCAGGGCCGCGGCGAGCGACTATATAGGCCGGCTTGCTGGCCACGGCTACGGCAAGTCACTGGTGATCGACAAGATGCCGGGCAACTTCGCTTTTATCGGGCTTATCGCGGCGTTGTTTCCCAATGCCATCATCCTGCACACGATCCGGCATCCGCTGGCCGTGATGTGGTCGGCCTACAGCACTCACTTCGCTGACGGGCTTCACTACACCTACGAGATAGGCACCCTGGCCCGCTTTCATAGCCGGTACCGGCAGGTCATGGGCCACTGGGAGCAGGTGCTGCCGAGGGGGCGGATCATTCCCGTGGTGTACGAGAAATTGGTGGCCGAACCCGAGTTAGTGCTGCGAGGACTCATGGAGCGACTGGGCCTGCCCTGGCGGCCTACGATGTTGGAGTTTCACCGAGGCAGCCACCCGGTCAGGACGGCCAGCGTCGCCCAGGTCCGGCAGCCCCTGCACGGGGCTGCGGTGGACCTGTGGCGCCACTACGAGCACTTTCTGGCCCCTTACGCGAGGGGGGCGGGTCTCGCCTAGAAATTCACCTCCAGCGTCACGCCGCTCGTCCGCGGCGGCGCGTAGAAGGTGGTCGCGCCGAGGATTCCAAGGTCGAGCGAGTAGGCCTTGTAGGTTTCATCGAAGACGTTCTTGCTCCAGGCCGAGATCGACCAGTTGCCGCTGTGCCAGGTCAGCTTGACGTTCGAGACGTTGTAGGACTCCTGCAGGGTGCCAGGACCGTTGGTCACCTCCAGGAACTGGTCGTCGTAGTAGGCGCCATCGAACTGCAGGACCAGCTCGTTACCGCCGACGGGCTGCGTGTAACGCAGCAGGTAGTTGGCCGAGAAATTCGGCGCATTCGGCAGTTCTGCATTGATAATCGGTGTGGAGCCGGCGTTTACCTCGTCGACCTCCGAGTCCTCGAAGGTCAGGCCGAGCGCCACGTCCCAGCGGTCGGAGGGCTTCAGGAACAGTTCGAGTTCGCCCCCAAAGGCCTTGACGTCCGAGTTCCCCACCTGCGGGTTCGGCGAAACGTCATCGGGGGGGATCGCCACGAAATTCTGGTAGTCCTGATAATCGTAGTAGAACACCGTCGCGTTCAGCCGGATGGCATCACTGATGTCTGACTTGACGCCCACCTCAAAGGAGTTGAGGACCTCTTCCTTGTGGGTAAATTTGTCCGGCGAGACGTTGGAAGACAGGGTCCAGTTGCCGCCCTTGATGCCCCGGTTCCAGGAGATGAAGCCCTGGGTCGATTCGCTGAACTGCTTCTTCAGGGACAGCCGTGCTGCATAGTCGTCGTAGTTGATCTGGTCGTCATCGAACACGTTCAGGATGGTGGCTGCCCCGGCCAGGGGGCTGTTGGCCGTAGCGGCATACGCGATCGGCGTGGGATCCTGGTCAGAGCTGAAGAAGGCCGTCCAGTTGAGTTTCTTCGAGTCGTCGGACCAGCGCAGGCCGGCCGTCAGCGTCAGTGAATCCGACAGGCTGTAGTCGACTTGGCCGAACACGGAATAATTCCTGACCTCGAGGTCGGTAAAGCGGTCCGATCGCCCGTCGAAGGGATTGCCGTCCCCGACGACCGGCGCGTCGATGATGCCCGCATCGGCGAGCGCGAAGGACAAGCCGATGTTGGGGGCGCCGATGGTCAATCCCAGGCCATCGAACTGGTAGTCCATGTAGTAAGCGCCGACCTGCCACTGAACGGCCCCTGAGGTGCCGGACAGCCTGAGTTCCTGGGTGAACTGCTTGACCTTGGCATCCTGGCCGAAGACCACGATCGGCACCGGGAAGGCATCGCCGTCCTCAAGGTACTGCTTGTCCATGTCCAGGTAACTGGTGATGGACACCAGTTCGTTGCCGCCCTCCAGCGACGCGTCAAAACGGGCCGTGGCAGCCACGATCTCGCGATCGAGGTAGCCGCGTGTATCGTTCTGGTGCAGGTGGACGTCGCCAGAGACGACGCCGGGCAGGGTAATGGCCCGGCCGGATTCGTCGACCGGGCAGAAGCTGCTGGCGTCAAATTCGCAGTTCTCGAAAACGTAACCTCCGGTCGGCACGTCATCGTCCTTGCTGTAGCGGACGATGAAGTTGCCCTGCACCGAATCGGAGAAATCGACCTGCAGGCTGCCGCGCAGGCTGTAGCCATCGGCGCCACCGATGGCGCGGGTATCTACGGGGGGAATGCTCTTGTCGCCCTTGATGTAGCCATCGGCCGTTTCCTGGCGGAAGGCAAGGCGGCCCCGGACGTTGTCCGACAGTCCACCCCCCACGGCGCCCTCGACGCTCAAGCGACTGTAGGAACCGGCATTGATGCGCAGGTAGCCGTTCAATTCGTCCTCATTGGCGCCACGGCTGATGTAGTGAATAAGGCCGCCGGTGGCATTACGGCCGAACAGCGTGCCCTGCGGTCCGCGCAGGACCTCCACCCGCTCGATGTCGAACAGCTGGCCGCTGATGGCGTTGATGCTGGCGATGTAGGCGTCGTCCTGATACACCGCAACTGGTGCCTCCAGGTTGTCAACGAAGTTGTTTTGGGAGACTCCGCGCAGGTTGAAAATCGTCAGCTGAGGGGACCAGGTATTCAGCTGCAGCGCCGGCACCTGCTGGGTGATGTCGGTCATGTCGCTGAGCCCGAGTTCCGCGATCTGCTCGCCGCCGAGGGCCGAGACCGAAATAGGCACTGCCTGGATGGATTCTTCGCGCTTGGTGGCGGTGACGATGATTTCGTCCAGCAGCTGGGCGCTGGCGAGGGATGGGCCCGCGCCGAGCGCAACCGCGACGGCGAGGCTGATGGCATTGTGGCGTGTTCTCATGGTCCCGAACTCCTGGTTGACAGTGCTTGCGGGCGCGCGGCGCGCACCTACCCACAGAACTTCGATTGTGGGGGATCCGGCAAGCCCGGCTTGGCATTTCAGGACAAACTGACGGCTCGCTTACTCGTCCAAGCGAGACTGGTAATGCCTGGCGCCTTCACCCTTGGCAGCGCGCTTGCCGCGATGTTCCCAGTCCCCCCCCATGGCGGTCGAGACCACTTCCTCGGATTCGCTCGGCTGTGCACCCACGTCGTCGCGGATGGGGATCGGGCCCTCCACGATCCGGTTGGACAGCGTGCCCAGTCCCTCCACTTCCACCTCGACCAGGTCGCCGGGTTGTACCGGTCGACTGTTGGCAGGAGTGCCAGACAGCAATACGTCGCCTGGAACGAGGGTGATGGTGCGGGCGATGTCCGCCACCAGGTAGTGCATGTCCCATTCCATATTGTTGGTGTTGTCGTCCTGGGCCAGCCTGCCATTGACCCAGGTCCGGATCTGCTTGCCCCGGAAGTCCCAGCCTTCCACGAGCCCTGGACCGACCGGGCAGAGTGTGTCCGAGCCCTTGACCCGCAGCATCGAGCCGGCGTCCGTATCGCGAAAGTCATGCAGCCCGTAGTCGTTGGCGATGCTGTAGCCGGCGATGTAGTCACCGGCTTCCGCGGGACTGACATTGCGGCAGTGCCGGCCGATGACGATCGCAATTTCGCCCTCGTAGTTCAGCCACTTGCACCGTTGCGGCCTGACTACGGCGCCGCGGTGGGTGTTGAGCGCGGTGATCGGCTTGTGGAAATAGGTGGGTGCCGGGGGCAGCCGGGTGATGAACTCGTCGACCCGACTGTGGTAGTTGAGGTGCACGCAGATGATCTTGGTGGGGGCCACCGGCGGCAGATGGATGGCGTCGTCGACGCCGATCGATCGCCCATCCCGAGTGAGCAGTACCTCGCCGTCCCGTTGGGCGAGAATCGGGTAGCCGTCCAGCAAGATCTTGCGGTACTCAGTGGTCATCGGGATATCCTCGGGCAGTAGGTGCGCCATGATGATGGGGCTGATGGGCAGGCTCGAGACTTGGCAAATCTGGACAACCTGCCCGGCCGGGCTGCCCGCACCCCTGGCTCACGGCACAATGGCGGCTCGGCTACCAAGGGTATCACCATGTCTGGTTTCTACTATCCCCGCACTCCTTCCGGCCGCTCGGCAATTCTCCCGCCCGTGCCCTGGCATTACTCGGGCGAGCTGATCACCCTCGAGTACCGTACTCGGGTCGAGGCGGTCCGCGAACTGCTGCCTCCCGAACTCGACCTGGCTGACGAAGACCCTGGTGCTGTGGCGGTCATCTGGGCGGATTGGCAAAGCTGTGCGGATGACTCCGCACAGATCGTCGACCCGGTCCGCGGCCAGTACAAGGAGATGTTCGTGGTGGTCCGCTGCAAATGGCGTGGCGTCACCTATTCCCGTTGCGTGTTCATCTGGGTCGACAAGGAATTTGCAGTGATCCGTGGCCAGCATCAGGGTTATCCCAAGAAACTGGCCTCGATTCAGATGAGTCGACCGGCCTACGTTGGGAGGGGCGGTCCGCGCCTCGAGCCGGGTGGTACCTTCGGCGCGACCCTGGCCGCCTTCGACCGGCGCCTCGCCGAGGCGCGGTTCACCGTCTCTGGGCCTGCAGAGCGCCCCGGCTTCGTGAACGGCCATCCCATGATCCATCACCGTTGGTATCCGGCCATCGAGACCAACGGCACTGACAGCCTGACCGAGATGGTGACCATGCGCGGCTTCGACGTCGAGCTGGGTCGATGTTTCACCGGGGATTTTGACCTCCGGTATTTTGAATCGCCGGTGGAAGAGTTGCCGCTCATCGCGCCGCTGGAAAAAATCGCCGGCTACTGGCATGAGGTGGGGGTGTCGTGGAAGGAAGGCCAGACCCTGTTTCGGCGCAGCCTGCCCGACGTCGGCTGAAGGTCAGCTTCGGCAGGAGCCCTCGAGGATCTGCAGCGTCTTCAGGTCCGAATGGAACTCGAGGGCGTAGTCCCCGCCCTCGCGCCCCAGCCCACTGATACCGATGCCGCCAAACGGAGCGGTCAGGTCCCGAACCAGGAAAGTGTTGACCCATACCGTGCCGGCCCGGATGGCACGTCCGACCCGCTCGGCCCGCGCTGCGTTGCCCGTGTACACGATGCCCGACAAGCCGTAGGGCGTCGAATTGGCCAGCGCCACGCCCTCTGCCTCATCCTCGAAGGTCTGGAAAGTCAGAACCGGCCCAAAGACCTCGTTCTGCACCACCTCGGACTGGTTGCTGCGCGGCAGGATCAAGGTGGGCTCGTACCAGAGTCCACCCTCACGGTACACGCGTCCACCTCGGGCGACCACGTCACCGGCTGCCCGGGCACGTTCCACGAAGCCCGCTACCCGCTCGAGGTGATCCGGATGGATCATCGGCGATATCGTCGTGCCAGGCTCACGGCTGTCGCCAAGAACGTGGGCGTCGGTAAAGGCGTTGAACAGCCGCAGGAATTCATCCCGCACCGAGGACTCGACGATCAGGCGCGTGCCAGCCATGCAGACCTGCCCGCTGTCGTCATATTGACCTGCCGCCTTGCGGGCCGCAGCCTCGAGGTCGGCATCGGCAAATACCAACAGACAGGACTTGCCGCCCAGTTCTGCCGTAAAGGGCACGATGTTGGCCGCAGCCGAGGCGCCGATGCGGCGAGCGGTCGGCACCGAGCCGGTAAAGGAGATGCGTCGAACCCGTGGATCGGCGACCAGGGCGGCACCGACTTCTGCGCCAATCCCCTGCACGATATTGACGACCCCCGGCGGCATGTCGCTCTCGGCTACCAGGTCTGCGAGCAGCGACGCCGAAAGAGGCGACCACTCAGCCGGCTTCAATACGACGGAGTTGCCGGCTGCGAGTGCCGGGGCGCACTTCCAGGTGGAGAGCATGAACGGTGCGTTCCACGGCGTGATGATGACCGCCGGTCCGGCGGGCATGCGGATCACCCGGTTGGCGGTGCCCTTCGAGGACCAGACGCGCTCCTCGTGAGCCGCAGCAATGTCGGCGTAATTGCGAAAGTTGAGTGCGCCGCGAGGAATGACCCTGGCGCGCAGGCTCTCCAGCAGCATCGCCATGTCCATGCACTCTACGGTGGCGATGTCGTCCTTGTTGGCGTCGATGAGGTCGGCGAGACGATTCAGGTGAACCGCACGTCCTCGGGGGCCCAGGGCTGCCCAGCCCGGAAAGGCGGCCGCGGCTGCCCCGACGGCTGCCTCGGCCGTGGCGGCATTGCCGCGGGCGACGTCGGCTAGCTTGAGGTTCCAGTCCAGCGGCGATCGCACCTCGAAACGCCCATCGGAATCGACCCGTCGCCCGTCAATGAAGTGCTCACCAGAGACCTGGACCCCGGCAACGTCGAAGCTCCGTGCCACGGACTCTCCTACAGGTAGGGTGCGTAATAATCGAAGATGGCGCCCGCGTCCTTGCCCCGCACCTCCTCGATTTCCGCACGTTTCAGCGCGACGAAATTCTCCACCAAGAGGCGGCCGATGGCATCAGTCAACGCTGCATCGCGCTCGAGGTGGTCAAGCGACTCGCCCAGCGATTCCGCGATGTGGCGGTCCGTGCCGACGTTCTCCAGCCCGTCCTGGGTTTCCGGTGGCGGCAGGTCATAACCGTTGAGGTAGCCCAGCCGGGCGGCCTGCAGGACCGCTGCCACCACCACATAGGGACTGCCCGCGCAGTCAGGAGTGCGGTGCTCGATGCGCGCCGCCTCGCCGTCCTCCGCCGACACCCGTACCGCTACGCTGCGATGGTCATGACCCCAGTTGGCCCAGTAACCGCACAGGCTGGCAGGTTTCAGTCGATCGTAGGAGTTCACGGTCGGCGCAATCAGGGCCCCGAGTGCCTCATGGTGGTGGATGAGCCCGGCAATACAGCCGGAGACGAGCTTGGAAAGCTTGCCCGGCGCGGTTCCGCCCGCCATGGCGTTCCTGCCCTCGTTGTCCCTGAAGCTCAGGTTCACGTGCAGGCCCGTTCCACTCTTCTTGGGGAACGGCTTGGGCAGGAAGGACAGCAGGTAGCCGCGGCGATAGAGAATTTCGCGAGCCATGGTCCTGAACAGGAAAAAGTCGTCACAGGCCTTGAGCGCGTCCGCGTAGGCCAGGGTCAACTCAAACTGGGGTGAGTCGTACTCGGCATTGATTGACTCAATCGGCAGGCCACAGCGGTGTGCGGCAGCCCAGAGGTCATCGATCAACCCCGCTGGATCCACGAACGGTCCTGTGCCGTACACGAAGGCGCCCGGCGTATCGTAGGGCACCCATTTGCCCTCGGCTCCCCTCTGAAAGATGTAGGCCTCTCCTTCCATGCCTACCATCGGCTCCAGGCCCAGCTTGCGCCAGTCCTCGATGGCACGCTTCAGGGCGCCGCGACCACAGAGACCGGCTGGCTGGCCATGGAATTCGAGGTCGGCCAGTGCCACCCTGGTGTTCAGTTCCCAGCCCGGACGCAGGTTGTCAGGGTCGAAGACGGCCTCGATATCCGGCAACCCTTCCAGCAAGCCGGCACCGGGTGCCGGAACCAGTTCCTTGCTGTAGGTGACCGCGTAGGTCC
>Ga0222714_10001797_pt1 | contig 23787 bp, 14 predicted proteins | sample C33_3DmetaG_FD_165048 | JGI IMG/M metagenome (GOLD analysis project Ga0222714, IMG submission 165048) | Estuarine water microbial communities from San Francisco Bay, California, United States - C33_3D | ecosystem: Environmental > Aquatic > Marine > Unclassified | place: USA: California...
ATGGATGATATTCTTTCTAATGTTAATTTAAGTAGAAAAGATATCTCTTTAGATGCTATGGTTAAGAATACTCCTAAATTAGATAAAGCATTTTTATCCAATGATACTCAAGAATTTATTAAAAATTATCAAGAAGCATTTAAACCAGAAAACCTTTCTAAATTTAATAAAGCAGTTAATACTATTATTTCTCAAGTTAAAGATTATCTCGATGTCGTTGAAAAAGAAGTAAAAAGAAAACAGGTCAAGGAACTTGTTAGAGAAGAACTTGGCAACAGATATAATTTCTTTGACAAAGTTCAAAAAAATTCTCAAGGTATTGCTACAGTTATTGAATACTTTGTTGAAAAAACTGATGCTTTTAATGTTAACAAACAATATAACGACGACGTTCTTCTTAATAAAAAAGATGATGATTATAAAAATAGACCAGCTTTATTAAAAGTATATGATCTTTTTAAAGAAACTTTTGGCGAAGAAATTACTGGTAAAGTTAACCCTTTCGAAGAATCTGAAGTTGACGAAAATGGTGTTCTAAAAACCACACCTGGTAAATCTTTGTCAGCTTTATCCTATGAAAGATTATTGACTTTAGACACAGATGAATTGTTTGAAATGTTAGGAAAACAAATTTTGACCGGCAAACCTGGAGGTTTTGCTCTTTCTGGTAAAAATATAAATAAGGCTGATTTTGAATTATTCAAAAAGAATAACAATGGTTCAAAACTTCAAAACTATATCGAACAATTAAAACAAAGAGATGATAATCTTCTTGGTAAAATTAATAGTGAAGAACGTCGATACTCCTTACTTACCAAATTTTCTAATGGTTACGAAAACATTTTTAGTTCTATTATTTCTGGTCTCGATAAATCTATTCAAGATATTATATTAAACGAAGCCGCTACTCCTTTTTTAAGGAACTTAGGGTTATCAGATGCCCAATTTAAAGCTAGGGTAAATGATAGAGGTTTAAAATTAGATAATAACAACTTCCTAAAAGCTTTAAAAGGTATTATAAACGAAAGTTCTTTTGGAACAACCTTCCACTATACCGCTTTTTATGGACAAGTAAACCAAGCTGATTATAACTTTAAATATGATATGGCTGACGGAAGTAGTGACTACATTGGTGCTAATGAAATTGGAATGACGGCTAAACAATATGAAAATGCTACTGGTATGTCTATTGAAAATGCAAGAGCTTTGTTTAAAGTACAAGAGGGTGGATCTATTTACCTTAACGTTCAAAGACATCCACTTGATAAACCTGGAAGTATTGCCTCCTTGAAAGTAAGAATCCTTGCTGATACAAAAGAAAACTCAAGGATATCCTTCCTTATGAATCCTGACACTTTGTTTGCCGTTTTAGCCGGTGACGTTGACGGAGACTACATTTCTATTTTAACACCAACAAAAGGTAGTGTTGAATTTAATTCTCGCCTTTTCAAATATTTAAGAAAAGGAAATGATCTTTTGGTCAGAAGTATCTTTGGCCTTGAAAATCCAAAAAGTATTGCAAATGATGATGTTCTTAAATTAACCATAAAGTATAGTGCAGAAATTTCTAAAAATTTAAAACAAGATAGACTTGATATTCAAAACAATAAATTCTCTTATGAAGAATTAAAACAAAAAAGAAGCGAACAAATTAAAGAACTTATTTCCAATAGTCCTTTAGTCAATGGTAAAGACATCGATAAGATTGTTAAAGATATTCTAAAATCAACTTGGTTAGAAGAATATGACCTGAATGTTTTCTTTGTTGGTGCTGGTAAATTTTATTATACGCCAAACGTTTATGACCAATCTGATGAAAACCGTATTGCATTTAAAGCATTATCTTTTGCCAGAACAAGAAACTTTGGAGCGCAAGCAATTGCCGATACTGCCCCTGGTTACTATGCTAATTTAAAAAATAGAATTGCAGAAAACTTTAAAGATAAAAATGTTAATTTTGTTTTAAATTATTCTGTAGCTGGGGTTACCGAAGAAACACAAGAATTTATAGCTGCTAATTTACCTCAATTCAAACAAAAACTTGTTCAAGAAATTACTAATGCTTATAACAGAAAAGAATTATTCATAGATGAAAATGACTTTAATATTCTCATAAAAGAAGTTGGTAATGAAAATGCTTCAGTAGTTGATATTCTTTCTTATATGACTAAGTTAGATGCACTTAATATTGAGTCCAAGGAATTTGCTTTGGAATACGGAAACTCTTATAAATCATTCCTTGATCTTGACAGAGAAATTTTAACTGAAAGAGAAAACTATAACATTGGTGTTTTAAGAGAATACGGTAAATCCTTAGGTATTGATAATGTAGAAAACGTTTTTGATCTTTCAATTTTACAAAATAATCTTTATGAAAAACTTGCTGATTATTCTAAGGGAAACTTCTGGGCTTCATCTGGATCTTCTGCTGGAAGAAAGCAAGATCTTCTAAGAGGATTACAAAAACTTGAAAATCTTACAAAAGAAAATACTGAAGATGAAGTTGATTCTTCAATTCGTTATCACGAAACTGTTGCTGGCATAACAGATGAAGAAGGTTTCAGAGCAGACTTCCATGTTAATGTAATGGTGGTTTTTGATAAAGAAACATTTAAAGATTCTTTACCAATAAAGGCCCAAGACATTTATCTTTATAATGAAGATACTTTAGATAGCTTAGTTTCTTACAAAGCCGTTAAGTATTCTGTTAATGCAGTTGATTCAAAAGTTGCCAAAGTCTTACTTGATTATCAAAATAAAGAATTAAAAAATGCTATTCGTTTAGAAAATAATGAAGTCATACCAGCTGGTTATATTATTAAAAATGTTATTCAACTTAAAGATGGAAGCTTTGAAATTCTAACAGTTAAGAAAACTGATTTCGAACCAGGAACAAAGTTCATCGTTCCAGGAACAAAAAACTTTAAATCAACTTTAGGTGGTGCTATAAGAGTTGGTACTTCTTTAAATGATACTATTAAAAATAATAACTTAGACGTTGACTTCGTCTATAGTTCTGATGGTATTAAATATAATAACTTTACTCCATTAGTTGGTAAATTCTTTGATAATAAAAATGTTGTTTATTACAACAATTTAAACCAAGTAACGACTAATGCAGAGGAAGCATCTTATGCAATCTTCAAAGAAGTTCCAATGCAAGCTACGCAAATTGGGTTTGATTCTAGAAGGAAGTCTAACTCTGTTGATGATATTATATTATCTACAAGCAAGAGAAATATTTTTGGTAACGTTTTGTTTGGTAATACATTTATTAATGTCGACCCCAAAGATCCTACCAAAATAACATTTGATTCATCTAAAATTAGTAAAGGTGCTAAAGCGCTTGATGTTTTAAATCAACCAACATTAATTGGTAACAACGCCGCTTATCTCCATGGTTCTCTATTAAATCTTTTAGCTTTAAAATATTCAAAGTTAAGTCCCGAAGAAATTACATTAAAGTTTGCTTCTTATGCTAAGGAATTTGATCTAGCCTCAATAGATTCAATTCGAAACTTCTGGTTCTTGATCGATAAATATTATGATGGTTCAATTGAAAACCTTTACTCACAAGCTAATGATATGGAAAAGATTATTCTTTCCGATAACCTTTACTCTAATTTCTTTGATTCCGAAAACGGTCGAATCATTAAGTCTATTGAAGATATCAAAGGTTTATCGAAGAACGAAGGCTTTAAGAGAGAAGTTGGTGGTTACAATTCTGTTGATGGTCAATTTAGACCTGCTGGTAAAAACGAAAGACTCGTAGCAAGACGTCTTGAAAATACAATGTTTAATGACAAATACAAAGGTTCTATTGTTTTTAACAATACCTTTGGTTATATGTCTAACCTTGAATATATTAACTATTTAATTAATGCTCACAACATGTCAAATAAAAACAAACCAGGATATAGACCTATTGCGTTTATTAAATCTGCAGATGCAGTCGATGCCTCTTTATTAAATATCCTTAATGTTGGTATGGGTATCGGTTCGTCTTTATATGATGGATTCGAATCTGTTAACTTACGCGATGCCTTAATAGAAGTTGATCCGCAAAATTATGGATCATCCTTTATTGACCAGAAAACTGGTGATATCATGGCTGGTATTATTCAACAGGTATCAACTAAGAATTTTTATCCATCTGAATTTAGTGAAAAGAGAAAGCCAAATGACTTCCAAAATGTTATCACAAACTTTACGGATGTGATGGGTTCTACAAATAGAGAATATGACAGCGTTACAAATCAATATAAATTTTCTGGTTTAAAGAGCTTAAGCAATATTAATACTAATAAAAATACATCTACTAATTCTACTTTACGTCAATCAGAAGTTAGGGCTCTTAAGTATCTTCTCAACTCTTCAGCCAAAGCTGAAAACATTAATGAACGTGCAGCATTATTTGGATTTAATAAAAAAGTATTTGCTCCATTATCTATTACTGGCATAGCTGTTAATGAAAATGACAACAGATTAAGTCTTGGTTATGATACTCAATTTATCGAGTCATCTGTTTCAACTATCGAAAATGATATTAAAGAGAAACTAAACTCAAGAAGATTTTTAGACCTATTTGATTTTAAATCCGAAAACATTAAAGATGCTATTACCGCAAGTCCAAAATATAATGAACTCACAGCTAAAGCTTTGGCCTTTGATATCAAGAATAGAAACAAAAACTTTGATGAAGTTATGGCTGCAAAACCTTCTATGATTGAAAGTCCTGAAGCTCAAAATATTTGGAGCAGCCTTTTTGCTGAAGAAGTTCCATCTGATAATCCTTACATTAAGTTCAAACAAAAATTATCTTATGATATTAATAATGAAAAGATCACCACTGTATTCGAAGAAGATGTATTAAGATCTGGTTTGTTTAAGATTGTTAATAAAGATGGTGGCTTAAGTATTGAAGTAGAACGAGCTGTTAGAGATTATCTTATTGAACCTAAAGTTTTATTGCATACATTCTCACAACCCTTAAAAGAACTCTATGACTTTGCAGGTTCTTTAGGGGCGCTCAATAAATTAAATACTTATGCTGCTTCTAAATATTACGTTTATGCTATTCAAAAGATTGATAAGCTTTTAAGTTCTGCAGATCTGAAAGATGCTGAAAAGTCGAAGCTTACTATTTTAAAAGAAACTTATTCCGCAGATTTTAATGAATTAAAAACTGGATTTGATAAGCCAGAACAATTTATGGAAAACTTTGAAAAGAACTATCCACAAGTTGTTACTCAATTTAATGACGTTAACCAATACCTTGGTCAACAATTTAGACAATACTCTGTTATGACAGATGAAGTTTCAGATAACCTATTCTTCTTATTAAAACCAACTATGCGTAAGAAAGTTATGGCCGAAGAAAAGTTATTCATGAGACTTTCCATGTTTACTCCAAACAATGAATCAGAATATGAAAAGGTCGATCTTGCTACTTACAACTACTTCGATGATACACATAAAAAGTTATCTATCTTAAGTAAACAAGCAGCTGTTGTTAGACTATCTACGAAATTAAAAGACCTTGGTTTAATGGCCAACGTTCCTGTTAAGAATCACTTAATGAATATTATCCGTAAAGAAGTCTTAGATAATGCCATGAACTTTGAAGTTAGGGGCGGTCGAGCAATGCAACTTATCGAAGATACTAATGACTTTATTTCTGAAGTTGACAGCTTTATCTTTGGTAACTATGGATTAAGAAAACTTGGACCAGAAGTCAAAGACTCCATTACCTTTGGTAAAATTGGCCAAGGTTTATATAATGCTTACGAAATCTTAGAAAGATTTATTGCAGAAAAAGCTGATGGTAATTCAAGAGAACAAGCTTTTGTAAATCTTAGAAATGCAATTCCTGGTTCAGATGAAGCCAAGAAGTTTAACAATATTCTAAAACTCTACGATTATCAAAACCAAGTTCTTATTGCTTTGACTTCTAAGATTGACAAAGATATATTGAATGCAATGTATACTTCATTAAAAGCTGAAGCCGACCGTAATGGTACTGTTCTAACAGACCGATTTGGTAGAAAACTTTCTGAAGATCCACGTGATTATAAGATGCTTTACGATGGCTCAACTGAAGCCGTAAAACACATTGTTAAGTTTGCTAATTACTCTGGTGGATTTGAAAAGAATATTATCATTGACGCTCTAAATGGAGATGTCTTCTTTGCAAACAAATCACTTGCCGAATCTCTAGACAAGAATTTCTTTACTCAAAAGATGCCCAATAAGATATTGGAAACAGTAGCTAAGTTAAATGCTTTAACTTCAAAGTTGATTATGTCAAATCCATTTAGATATCTTGATCGATTGATTGGCTTCACCGCTTATGACGTTGCAACATTAGGAAGCTTTGAACCCAAAACATTCTTAAAACTCGGTCCTGCTATTAATCAGATCAGTGCTTTCTTACAAAGTAAGTTCAATGTAATGAGTCCAGAACTAAAAGAATTCTTAACTGAATCTGGAATTGATCCTAAGTCTTCTGACTTCGGTCAAATTTTTGCTGGTTTTAGTTCAGAAGGTTTCCTCGATAAAGTCATTGACCCAATTGCCAAACCATTAGGAAAAGGATTTAATGTCCAAAATATTGTAGGGCGTTTCTCTTACTGGTTAGCAGTAAAAGAAAATCTTGATACTAATAAGCCTATAAATTATGGACCTGCCTATAATGTTAAAGATGCTGTAAAATCTCTTGAGGCTAAAGTAGATGACAATGGTGAAGTTCTTGTTTCTAAGAATGGAAGACAAGCCTATTTCTTAATGTCTGAAATTCTTGGTGCTCCAGGTGACTTCCCAATCTTGGCTAGAAAACTAAAAGGTTTAGCTATGTTTACTACATTCCCATTAGCTGCCGCTCGTTTTGCAAGAGGCATCTTAGGTTCCGGCTATACAGCTATAAAAGATATGTTAACTGGTGACAACGCTAATATGTCGTTAAGATGGTTAACTTCTACAAGCTTAGGTGTTGCCGGTTTGTTTGCAGTACCTTGGTTAATCTTTGAATTATGGGGTCAAGCAATGGGTCTTTCCGAAGAAGAAAAGGAAGAATGGAAAGAAGAACAAGGTTTACCAGAGTTTATTAGAACTATCTATACTGGTTCTCCTGTCGTCAATAAATTTAATACATTTAATCAATATGTCTTGTTAGACTCGATGACAATCAAACCTTTCCGTGATACTCTGGAAGAAGGCGGTTCTTTCTTTGATGGTGCAACTCGTTGGTTCTTAGATAATATCGCATCACGTGGTCCTTCACCTTTAAAACTTACAGCTGAAGTGTTGGGTGGTTTTGATTCATTTGGTGGTACCATAACCGATACTTCAAACCAATATTCTATGTGGGAAAATCTACAAAGAAAACTTGGTGGATATTTCTTGGGTGGTTCAGGAGCTAACGCTCTTACAAATTATCTAAATAAAGATTTGCCTTACATGAATCAAACATTCGCAGAAGCTTTTGTTCATGGATTTAGAGTTGTTGTAGATGCAGAAATGGGAAATACAACTGCATTTAAGAATGATATTAAAAATTATTATAGAGCGAATTCAATCATTCAATCTGCGAGATTTGCAAATCCACAAGATATTAACTATACTACTTCATCCTTTAACACAGAAGAATATAGTGATTTAAAGTCTGAACTTGGTAGAGCTTTTAGAAGAAAAGCCAGACCTTCAGTCATCTATGGTATGATCTTAGATGCATTAAACTCTGGTGTTGGAATGGCAGAAGTAAGAAGTGCTTTAAGAAATAATAGTCTCGAATATAAATTATCACAAGTACCTAACTTAAATACATTCTATACAAATTTAACTGAATCAGAATATAAAACAATCAATGATGCAATTGCTTACGAAAGACAAACCTATCCATTCTTAGATGATCTAATTATGGAAATCAACAATGCTTATAGTCAAAACAATGGTAACTCTAGATACTCACCAAGAGTTTATATCCCTAGAGTTTACTCACCAAGAAATTATAAAACCAACTATGCTAATAACTATGCTTCCTTTGTAAGAAACTCTCGCTATAATGATTTATTTAAAATCTATGCTCCAGCTTCCTCTTATAGATCATCTTGGTATACGATTAATAAAATCGATGAAAGTGAAAATGATTAATGGCAAACACAATTATTGTTACTCCTAATTATAAACCGCATCAAAAACAATTGATGTTACATAACGCTCCTGTTAGTTACGATGATCTTTGGATTATTTTATACGGTGGCGCTCGTGGATCTGGAAAATCTGCAGGTGCACTAGCTGATGCTTTTATGTTTGCTCAATCCTATCCTGGTGCAAAGATTGGTATTTTCCGTGAAAGTCTTGACGCTGTTAAACAATCATTCCTAGATAAACTACCTAACTTATTTCCACAATTTGCACAAGGAGTACAGTTATATGATTATAAAGAAAAGTCTTCTTCTTGGTATCCTAGTCGGTCTATTGTTTTTCCTAACGGCAGTTATATTACACTTCAACGCGTAGCATCATATGCAGAAGCTAGGGAAAAACAAGGTTGGGAATTTCACTACTTAATCGTAGACGAAGTAACCAAGCACGAAGAACGTACGATTGACTATATGTTAACCATGGTTCGTTCTGCTACGGTTATGAATAAGTATACTGGTAAACCTATTAAAATTCCTACAAAAGTTGTCTTTGGCTGTAACCCTGGTGGTATTGGTCATACGTGGGTTAAAGAACGCTTTATTGATCCAACCGTTGTAAAGTATGATGAACATTACACGCCAATACAAACCAAGGATAAAGCAGAAGAAATCGTAAGTCCTAAAGATGGTAAGGTAATTCGAAGGTATGTTCGTTTTATTCCCGCATCATATAAAGATAATCCTTTCTTAAACGAATCATATGTTGCTAACTTAATGGCTTTGCCTGACCATCAAAAGCAAATGGATATGTATGGAAACTGGAACGTTGTAGCTGGTAAGGTTTTCGATTTAAAAGCCGAACAACGTATCGAACCTAGACTTATTCAAAGAGACCTCAACAACCTTACAGATAGTATCGAAATAATTATTTCAATTGACTGGGGTTTTCAACCATCGTATCACTGTGCATTATGGCACGCTATATTACCCGATCAAAGAGTTGTTACCTTTAAAGAGCTTTATGGTCAAAAGTTAGTCTTTGAAGATTTTGTTAAAGAAATCGCTAAAGAATCTGAAGGTCTTGAAATATCCGCTACTTGTCTACCTCATGATATGTTTAGACAAGGAGATCGTTATAGGGATGATAAAGGCAAAATTATTGGTGAAACTAAATCTGATGTCTTTGAAGCCGCTGGTCTGAATCCAATCTCTGTTGAATCGGGTAAGGGTAAGGTTCAAATGCGCTATGATAAAATTCATTCAGCTATGACTTTAAGAAATCCAGATGGTGTTTATAAATTCAAGGTTTCCCAATCTTGTTCTAATTTAATAGACGAACTTGATAAAGCTGTCTATGATGATGTTGATCCAACACAGTTAGCTAGAGCAAGTAAAGATCATGCTTTAGATGCTTACGGTTTATTTCTAATTTATTATTCTGACGATGTAGAACCAATTGGTTTAGAGGGTGTAAAGATTGATAACAGAAGTCATTTACAAAGATTACTTGAAGAAGATGAAGCTGAGCTTGAACGAAAGGAAGAAGAAGAATTAGAAATGTCTGTTGATAATATGTTTGATTTATAATATAATAAAGAAAGAGGTATATACATATGTTCAAAATTAAGTTTGCCAAAGACGTTCCTGCTAGAGTTGAAAGAGTTATTTTGGGTGCGCCGAGTTATACAACTCCCGACCTAGTTTTCACTACAGAATTTAGTCGTGATATAATTATTTCAATGAATTCTTCTGTTTTGAAGACAGCTCTTTTAAACAGTAAAGAATTACTTGAATCTTACTTAGGTGTAAAAGTCACCGAAGTAAGTGCTGTTCCTGAGAAGAAGCCGATCAAAAAGAGTGTTAAAGAATCAAAACCTAAAGGAGAATCTAAATTAGAATGGAAATAATTATTCTTAGTATAGCCCTGATTGCACTAGCAATAACCTCCATCATCGTCCTAGCTATTGTTATTTACAATCAAATGTTAATGGTTAATGAAATAAATAAACGTTTATTATTACTTGCTAAAGAATCTCAAGAAAAAGAAAGACTTACGATGGCCGAATTAGAATCATGGATTAGATCCTCTGGTAATGCTGATGCACAAACTGAAGTAAAAGAACCAAAGAGTGATGAATCTTTCGATCCTTTTAATTACGATCAACCTGAAGAAAAACCAACTCAAGAAGAATAAATGGAGTGAACTGTGGCTAAACCTTTAAGATCCATTACAACATACATTCGTAACTTTGTTGATGATAGTACAACTCATCTACGTCCTTTTGTTGCACAAGGAAAATATAACAATGAATTTATTAAAGGTAGACAGAATAAAAAAATAAATAACAAAACTCTTACAATTGAAGATAAACAAGTTGATCCTTCTATCTATACAGAAAAGAAAATCTTCAATAGAATCCTTCCTATTTATCTTACACGTTATGGTATCCTTACACAGAACATGCCTATACCTGGTATGAAACCTGTTTCGAATTCTGCAAAAGAAATTGAAAATTCTAGAAAGGTAAATAACTTTATTAATAAGTTCATTACTGTTTCTAATTTTAAAGACAAATATAATCTTGCTGTTAAGCATGCTGATGTATACGGTCTTGAATGGTTCAAGACAGGTATTGATTGGTCTGACGGTGATGAAATTGCTCAAGTTGATATTGAAACAGGTAGTGGGGAAAAGGGCCATATTACAATTAAAGAAGGTAAAGTTTTCATTTTACCTGTACCAATGCACGAAGTATTTATTAACAACTGGCACGTTGAATCTATGGATGAAGTTAACGAACTTGTTCATCGCAGACCATTTCCGTTGGAGTACATTAAAAAACGCTGGGGTTTTGATGCTCAAAAAGAAGACATCACTGAGTTTAATCTACCCACATATCCTAAATATTCGGACATTGGATACCTAGCATCAACTGATATTGAGTATGCTTACATTTATGAATATTATAAAAAGCCAGATGCAATGTACCCAAAGGGTAGGTATATTATTATTTGCAACGAAAAGGTGCTTTGGGACGATGTTCTTCCATTTGTAAATGGTGCTAACGGACAAAGAAAAATTCCTTTTGACTTTGTAGCTTTGCAAACTGTACCTCATCATACGGTTGGTGTAACTGTCTATCAACAAATTATTCCTATTCAAGAAACGTATAACGCTGTCAAGAACCGTTATCTTGAATATGTCAACCATATTGCTATTGGTCAAATGTATTATTGGGAAGGTTCACTTATCAATAAGAATAGCTTTTCCACAAAACCTGGTAAACTAATTGGTTTAAAAAGAAATGCTCGTCAACCTGTTGCTGTTCAAAAAGATAAACTTTCTGCTGAATTTATTAATTATCTTAGAACTTTAGAAGATGATATGCTAGTAGCTGCTGGGTTATCTCAGATCACAGCCTACGGTGCAAGCCGTGGAAATTTAAGAACCGACGGTGTCGTTGACAAAATGTCGGAATCTGATGAGAATAAACTTGTCAACGCTATAGATAACCTTTCTGAAACACTTATTAAAGTATTTAAGAAGGTTGTTTACTTAGAACAAGATCGTGAAGAGGTCTTGTTTGAAAAACTTAAGGTTGCTAAAGCCGATACAAAGGCTTATCAATATAGTCTAAAAGGCATCTATGCCGAGAACATCTCTATTGTTAACAGGGAATTCCTGATGCAAAGTGATCAAACTATCGACAAGAAGATGCAACAGGCTATGGGGCTAGGAATGTTCGCCCCGAACTCTGGTATGTCTTACATATCCAAGTTAGAAGTCTTGAATTCAATGAGGGCTACGTATCTTCAAGATACATTAGATCCTTTAGAAAGAGCGACTCATGACTTGGTTGATGAAGAAAATATCAAGATGTTGCATAAAATGGAAATTCCAACTGTTGAGAAATTCCATAATCATGCACAGCACTTAGTCGAGCATAACTTATTCCGAATCTCTCCGGCAGTAAGAAAGCTTGAAGAAGAGCATCCAGAACACTATAAGCAATTAATGGATGCGTTAGCTATGCATATAGAGCAACATGAAAAGTTAGCAAGCGAACAATCACAGTCGCAACAAATGACGCAGGCAAATTTACAAGCAGCCAAGAATGCAATGAAACAGCGGTAACGCCAAGATCATTAAAGCAAAACAGCTCTAGGAGGTAATTTATGCCAACTGAGAAGAATGTAGAAGAATTAGAAAAGCAACTAGAAGCTTTAAAAAAAGATCTAGAAAAGAGAGAAAAACAAGTGAAGGATCAAAATAGCTACATCACTGAACTTGAAGCAAGACGCGCTCAAGTGAGCAATGCGCAGCCTCAAGCAAGTGCTCCAGCTGTAGATCCAAGTGTACAAGCCTATATCGAACGTAAGATGCGAGACGATACTATTGCGGAAGCAACTGTTGAAATTCTTAAGAGTTTTAAAAAAGAAGAATTTGATGCTGTGTTTCCAGACTTGTTAGCCTTCTTAAAGGTTAATATGAAGAAAAGCAATACGACTACCGGGTTCGTTGTTGATGCGTTTGATCTATTGTACGCAAGAGCTTTAAAGAATAAAGAACATGCAATCCATAAGATTGGCAAGAGCGGTACTCCTACCGAAACACCGGTCGCACAAACAAATGGAAAAGTAATGTCTTCGGTTCAAGAGCAAACATTAAAAAACACACCGCCTATTATTAGTCCTAAAGACGGTACACCTTCAAGTGTTCCTGAAACTGGACAACAAGTTAAAAATACAAAAGATGCATTTAGTGCATTAAAATCTAAGTTTAATGGAGCTGGCGGCAATAAGTTCCAATAAACCTGAACTGTTTCTGTAGGAGGAAACATATATGGCATACACACCAAGCGCTGTTACGTCAGGCTTAGCAATGGGCAATGGCGGCTTTAGCAGCAAAAACGTAATTGAAGATTTCTTAAAATTAGAATATCAAGAAGGTCTTCGCAACGAATTCTCAGTCATGGAAGCTTTAATTAATAAGCTATCCAAAGACACTATCTCTGGCAAAAAGAAATACAAAGCGTTTGCTTTAGGTATTACCGACAACGTTCGCGCAATGGGCGCATCTGCAGACCGTTACGAATTAGGCTTTGATCAATTCTTTAACAAGGGTGTTGAAACCGTTGAAGCAGAATTTGATACCGTTAAGTTAATGGCAACCTTTGCTGTTACTGACGAAGCAATTTTAAAAGGTACTGGCGATGGTTCTTTATTAGACGTCGTCAAAGACTCATTAGACCGCATGCAAATGAACATTAAGCATACGTTACAACGTTTCACTTATGGTTCTAAAGCTGGTTTAATCGGCGCCATCACTGCTACAGTCGATGGTACTAACTATCTTGCCTTATCCACGATTACCGGATCGGGTACTGGACCTGCATATGCTCGTGGTCAAGAACATAATACGTTCTATGCCAACGCTGGTGCAATCAAAGTTCTTAAATTTAAAATGGGTAACTCCCACTCAGTATTACCAGGCATGGGTTTAATGATCGAACAAACGGTCGCAACCCCAGCTCAAGGTGCTACTGCTTATGAATTCCGTTGGATCGGACGTATTTGGCAAAAGTCAAACGTTGGTATCCATGATGAAGTTGTTATCTTTATTGCTGACAAACTTCTCCGTAGAGCTATCACTAACCCATCTGGTACACGTGTAGTTGGCGCATGGGCGGATTACTTTGCTTCAATCGCTAGCGTTACTGGTTTACAAGCTGGTATCAAAGTATACTCAAGACAAATCGTTGATGATGGTGTTGTCCAACCAGAATATACTGGTTTACACAACATCTTAGTTGACCAATCAGAACCAATCTTCGGTGTTGATCGTGAAGTATTTGCTTCATTAAAGAACACCCAATTAAACTTAGGTGGAACTCAATACCTTACCGAAGAAGTCTTACGCGATATGGCTGATCACATTATGTTGACTTCTCCTGAAGCAACTGGTGTCAACCTTGTTGCATCAACCCACCGGATTATCTCCTCGGTTGAACGCGCTTTATATCAATTCAAACAATACTCGCTCGATTCAGCGGGTGCTGGTTTCCAATTAGGTGGCCGTGCAGACATTAAGTTTGACAACTTCACGTTGGTCAAAGATAAATATGCTCGCGACAATAACGTCTATATGTTAGACACCACCAAAATTGGTGAATTAGTCCGTCGTGATTTCACCTGGATTACCAATGGTGAAAAAGAAGGCGTCTTACAACGCCGTCCTGGTACCGAACTTTATGAAGGTATCATGAACAAGTATGCTGACATGTACTTAGATGCATGGAGAGCGCATGCTATTATCTTAAATGCCAAGACCCCAGGAGTTGGCGAAGCTGTCACTTGGGATCAAGGTGTCCAAGAAGTTAAAGTTGTTAATACGGTTGCTCAACCAGTCTTTACTGACGAAATTCCAGCCGGTAACTAATACTTACCTTTAACTAAAGAAAGAGCCTGCTATTCACTTAGCGGGCTTTTTTTGTTATAATGTATTTATGAATTACAAAGATGTTTTAAGATTTCAACCTGAGCTAAGATTCACAAACATTTATGATATTTCAGACCGTATGTTAAAATTAACTAACGGAGATTTGTTTATTGCTTATAACGTTATAAGAGGTACACACGAAATGCACTCCGTTGAAAACTTCAAGATAAACTCAATATCTTTCAACGTTTCTATTCCTTTAGAAATGCTTAATGGTTTTCTAGTCAATGATTATAAAGCAAATAATTTAAAGATGTTTGTCTATGATGTACAAAACCGAAGAAACAAAACCAACTATCGTTTGGAAAAAGCCGAAGAAGATCGTTTAAAAGATAACACATCTTTATTAGTTGTTGAAAGGACATTAGGTACAAAATTATGAAACTTAAAACTTTATATGATCGCGTTGTTGAAACTACAGGTTTAGATATTCTTACTATTGGTTCTTTACAAACAGCTATTTCAAACTGTATGGCCGACCTTACATCAAGAGGCTACAGACTTTTTAAAGAAATTAGCTTTACAAATATTGCACAAACAGATGTTATCGTTAATGAAGTTGGATATATTGAAATTAAGATACCAGTTTCTCAAGTTCGAAAAGTTTTATATACTAAAATCTTTCTTCCACAATATGGTATTGTAGCCAAAAGATATTCTCTGAGTAATCCAAACGTCCAAAAGAACTGGTACAATAATCGTTTTAGAAGTTGGATTGGTAGTCACAGAGCTATTTTTTATATTAAAGATGACAGGCTTATTATTGAATACGATCTTGAATTAGGCGCAATTGTTGATTTTAAATTTGGATATTATTCTAAACTTATGGCGCCAACTATTACAGAATCATTAAGCGACGAACAAAATCTTGCTAATGTTGATATTGATATTCGCGAAGAGTTTGAAGATGCCTTAGTATTTTATGCGGCTTACTTTTATTATTCAAGGTTTGTTAAAGATACCGAAAAGATTCAGATGTATTTAAATAATTATAAATATTATGTAGAGGATATTACTCACGAGCTAGCCTACGAAGATGAGTTCTTTGAAGAAGATTCAATTGTTCATGTAGAGGAATAAACATGCCAGCAGTAATAAAGAAATACCCGTTATATGTATCTGACGAACCAGTAACGTATAGACAGTTTAATGGCGGTATTAACTTAGATCCTAGTAATGAACACCTTAACCCCAATGAATTAAGAGATGCTTTAAATGTTCATTATCTTTCCGGTGGTATAGTAAAAAGAAAAGGCGCTAAGATTTTAAGCACTATAATTTCTGAAGAAGATATTAAGAACGTTCAAGGTATTTCATTGTTTACAACAAAGATGACTTATCTTATTTTAGCTGCTGATGGAAAACTTTTCTATGGCATCTATTCTCCAAATTCTGAAATTAGTCTCACAAGACTTCCTATTAAATTTTCAACATACAAAAAATCCATAGTCCATGATCCATTAAATCTTACTGTTGGTTTGGAAAGATATCAATCAAACAATCTACCTAATACTGTCTTACATAATGGGTATGTAGTGGAAGAAAACGATAGTCTCAAGTATATTGGAGATTTTAATTTACTTCCTGAAAATTTTATTATCGAATTAAATAACTACTTTCTTTATGATAAACAATACTATCAATACATAGGTAGTAATTTAAATTCATTTGCTACTATATCTTTCGTTAAACCAGACTCATCTGCTGTTTGGTTACTAAAAGATACTGGTACCTTAACAAATCTTATTGGAGAATCACAACTTAATAATATTATTACATGGTCTTCTAGCTTTTTAAAATACTTTAAAGGTCAACTTGTTAAGTATGGAAACTCATATTATGAATGTGTTGTTGAACACTTCGTGAGAAACATAAATGTTGCTGAAGATCCACACTTCAGACCCTTTAACGAAATTAATGAAACCTTAATATTCCAAAATCTAAAACCAGTTGAAGCTGCTACTTTTAATAATGTTTTATACATGGCAACTGGTACAAGAATTGTAAATATTTATCCTGATACTAATGGTAAATTAATTGCTTATGTTATATCACCAAAGCTTTTAAACAACATTGTACAAACTCAAATAGGAAATAATCACCTTTCTCCATATCCAGAATTTGCCTTGCAAACAGAAACAGACCAAGCGATTACTTCTATTGGTGCATTGATACCAGAATATTCTATTGTTAACGGAAGCGCTTCTTTTATATTAAGACCCATTATGACCTTAGCTTCAAATGAAGATATTGATGAATATTATTTTAGATGGGAAAAATTAGTTAATAATCAATGGCGAACTATTGTTAGATTTGAAGATAACTTTTATACCACTAAAACTTTAGTTGATGGTATTTATGTAGACTCGGTTTATAAAGTAGATTATTCTACATTAACAGTAAATGACGCAATGGCTTATAAATACCGTGTATCCTTTGCTAAAAGTTTTGAAGTAGATGAATCTCCCACTGAAACTACTGATGTTACTTATGTCTCAGAAGAATTAACAAATATCAACGGTGAAAAAATCGTAGATTTTAAAATAAACAAAATTGATGGTTCATTTTTTGGACAAGCTGCTAGTGTAATATATGATCTAAATTTACAACCAGATGCTTTATTTAAAACTATTCATACCTGTACAAAAGTTCATGCTGATGGAAATAAGTTTTGTTTCTATGACGATGCAATGAACTCTGGAGAATGGTTTAAGACCGTCATTAATAATCCAAATTATATTACCCTTAGAGGTGGTTTATCTTTTAAGACAAACAAAAACGAAGCTTTGGTTAAGGTTGTAGCCTTTTCTGGATTTATTATTGCTTTCGCTAATAGTTCATCTGTGGGTGGTTCCATTCATTTAATAAAAGGAAACGGTGATGATGTTGAAACCGACCAGTACTATTCACCATATAGAAGAGTCACTATATCTCCAAATGTTTCTTGTGATAACCCCAGAACTGTTCAAGTCGCAGAAAACCTTTTAATATTTAAACATTACAATACAATTTATTACATACAAGCTGGTGAACTTGATCAAGATAAAGTCAACCTTTATTCTGCAAATGACAAAGTAAAGTTTGAAAGTAGAAATGTAAAAATTCCTTGGGAAGATAATAACTGTATTAGTGAAATTACTGATGACTATTATGCAATTATGTGGCATGAAAAAAATATAGTTGAACCAGATGGTACTGTTACTAATCTTTATCCTGCAACCAGGTTAAAAATGTACTTTAAGCTTGGCTATCGACAAGATAATAAAGTTTATTACCCTTGGCTTAAAGATGAATCAGATGTTTTTAATTCTGAATTCCTGTTCTATGTTAATAACAATCCTATTTATCTTTATAATAATACCTTAGTTGGTATGAACGATCTTTACTATAAAGACTTTAATACGGTTTATCCTGTTTCTATAAGACTTAAATCTTATGATCTTGAAAAACCAAAGATGTATAAACTTCTAGACAATACCACATTCTTTTATAATAGAAATCACTCTTCTGATATTGATATGGAAGTTGAAGGATTTAACGAAGCAGGTCATAAAATCCTAGAGTGGAAAAACAAACCACTTGTTCAAGACAAAAAGACTTTAAAAGTTGGAGATAAATTTTCTAGTAATGTTCAGAAATTAGATACCCCGATCATAGAAAGTAAAGTGGTTAACTCTACTTATAAGTTTCCATTTTTACTTATTGAACTCTTAATAACTAGTACATCTGAAAATGAATTTACTTTTTCAAGTGTAACCTTTAACTACACCACAGTTGATATTCCAGATCAAAATCCTTATGGTCTTTATAAAGATGTTGTTCGTAAAGGAGACGATTTTAGAGTTACTACAAAAGATTCTACTTTATTAGAAAGTGTTAAGCAACACCATGAATCTACAACACTCAGGGTTTTCATTAGTAAGGATGAGCCAATAGGTATAAATACCGGCGATCTGTGGTATGATATAGAGTGACGAGGAGATAAAGATGGCAATACAAAAATTTAAATTTGGTCAAGAAATTACAAGTTCGAAGCTTAACGAAATCGTTACGTTTTTAAACAATCTAGAAACTTTTTTAGGTAATGCTCAATATTGGAACAATAATGTTGATGCTAAAATGACTGCATTTCAAAACCAATTAACTTCTATTGTTTCTCAGATTAATAATGTTTTATCAACAGCTGAAAACTTTACTTCTTTATTAGCTGTCTTTGTTGATCTAAAAGCTAAATACGAAACATTAATTGCTAATAACTCTCAAGTTCTAATTGAAACATTGTTCAGTCCTGCTAATATGAGTATTGATGCTAATGGATTAATTACTCTTAACGGTGTTAATACTGGTGTTATTATACAAGGGGCTGCTGGTCCAGCTGGTGCTCCTGGTGCTGCAGGAACTAATGGAACTAATGGTTTGAATGGTAAAACTATTCTTACCGGATCTTCAAATCCAACCTCAAATCAAGGTGTTGATGGTGATATCTTTATTCAAACTGCCACATTTAACTTGTATCTAAAAGCTAATGGAACCTGGTCTTTATTAACTAGTCTCATTGGTCAGGCTGGTCCAACCGGTCCATCTGGTGCATCAAGCCTAATTGACTTTAGATATAAAACCAATATTACTGACACACCATATTTAGTACCGAATGGTTCTACTAAATTCTTAGAATTTAAAACTTATCTTAGTTCTTTAACTAATGATGAACGTGATGCTTTGCCATGGAAAACAATTCAAATTCGTAATGATGGTTGGTATCCAATTATTGAATCGCAACCTAATGGCGAAATATTGCTTTCCTGGTCAAATAGCGAACCTTCTCAAATAAACCCTGTTAATATAAGAGGTGCACAAGGACCTAAAGGTGATCCAACTAATTTCATTATCAAAGGTAAAAAAGATAACACAGGTGCTTTACCAAATCCTGGAACTGCTGGTGAAGCTTGGTTTGTAGGCGCTTCTACTCCTTATACCATTTATTTATGGGACACTGCAACTACAACTTGGATTAACGTTGGAACATTACAAGGTGCTACCGGACCAGCACCAACATTAACCTTTGGTAATACCGTCACAGGTAACGCCGGGACAAACGCTTCTTTAGCTACAACAAATCCAACCGAAGGAACTTATAATTTAACATTTACTATACCAAGAGGAGATCCTGGAACGAGAGGTAATCGTGTATTTAACGTTCAAGATACTGTAGATTTACCTGCAGCTAATCCGTGGGTCGTGGGTCAAATATCTACAACTTTAATTATTGGTGATACTTTTTTGGTCACCAACACCGGATCTATTCAACAAGTTGTTGCTACAAGTCCATTCACTCTTGGGGAAATATTTACTTTACCAATTACTTCTGAGTTGATTTATAGAGCTAAAGCAATCGAAACTATTTCAAAAGGTGACGTTGTTCAATTTGTCGGTGTTCAAGGTGGTTATAAACTGATTGCAAAAGCAAGTCAGACTCAAAGAACACAAAACGGTTATACGGTTTTAAGTTGCAATGCTGATCCAGACTTAATCATGGGCGTTGCTTATGAAACTGTAAATACCAATAGTTTCGTTGATGTCTATGACTTCGGACAAATTCCACAAATAGATGGTGTTTTAAACTATATTGCTGGTTTAACAGCTGGTGATAAGCTTTGGTTTGATGCTGCTGGTAACACACCTGGAAGACTCACTAAAGTTGAACCAACAGGAACAACACAAGCAAGAGTTTTAGTGGGCGCTTATTTAGGAGCACCTCAGCATATTCTTCAAGTAAGATTGGGAGAAAGTAAGTTTATTCAAGATGTTCCTGGTTTACAAGAAGCATTGGATAGCAAAGCCGCTTCTGCACACACACATACTATTGCTAACGTAACAAACTTGCAAACAACTTTAGATGGCAAAGCGGCCACTTCACACACTCACGCTGTATCAGATGTAACAAATTTACAAGCCGCTTTAGATCTTAAAGCTAACCTCGCTTCACCAACTTTTTCTGGAACAGTCGGTGGATTAAAGACTCTTTTATGGTCTGGTAACCAATTAGTAGAAGAAAATAGTGTTACTATTATTTTTAACTCAAGCATTACATTAGGAAACAATCAAAGATTTTACATTGTTTGGGGGAACGAAAACAATAACGTTTTTTACGAATCATATTTTACACTTGGGTCATTAGTTGGAACATCAGGACCTTCTCTTTATTTAAATAGTCAAGGATGGAATAATACCTCCTCAAGACTTGAATTTTATAGTACAAGAATTATACCAGATTATACTGTTGGTGGTTTGGTTGAAGGCCTTAGATTTTCAGACTCAAAACGTTGGCACCTTGATGGTTCTTTCGCAAACTCTGATGATGTTGTTACTAGTTCTACATATATAAAAGCTATTTACAGACTTAATTATTAGGAGGAATTATGCTTATTTTTAAATATCAAAAAGGCCTTACATACGATAACACAATTATAAAATCGGCTTCTCAAAACATTAAATTAAATTCTGATGTGAAAGCAGAATTTATTTTTAACTTAAAGTTAACTAACGGACTTATATATTCAAAACCATTTGAAAGAGAAGGTGAAGTATATAAAGCTAAACTCACTTTAACTAAAGATATTCTTCCTTTCCTCAAAGGCAGTAAAGCTTTTCTTACAGTTACTGATGCTTCTTTTTCACAATCTACTAATTTAGTTGAATTAATTTTTGATTTAAATCTTATAAATCTTTCGCTTAAACATGAAGTTGGAAACGAAATTAAAGAACTATATGATAAGTTAATCAAAGTTGAATCAGAAATTGGTCGCCTTATTAATAATGGCGCCCTAAAAAATATTGGCGTAACAAACCCGAAAGATATTAAAGTTGGCATGATTCCTGTAGCTACACATACCGGAGAATTTGTTGCAGCTTTTCCATTTGCTGATATTGTAAAGCAGATAAATGGAATTTCTGCAGTAAATGAATCAATTGCTTTATATCTAAAGAACATCCCATATGACGAAAGTGGTAAGTCGGCTTTTGAGGTGATACAATTATTATTAGAAGTTGTAAAGAATCAATCATTAGCTATCCAATCTATTCTTAAAACCCAAGAAAAGATTATTAATGAAATCGAACAACTTGAATTAGAATTTGCAGAACATAAAAACACTGCATTATTCTAGGAGGAATTATGGAATCAATACAAGAATTATTAGCTAGTTTATTTGGAGGAGACGTGTCCTTCTTTAGTTCACTTTGGGATATTATCCAAGGTTTTTTACTTGTAGGTGGCGGTATTGTTGCAATGATCTATAGGTCTAGAGATACCGTCTCTAGGGCAATTGCCAAAGTAAAATCTGGAGAAGTTGATAAACTTACGACAGAAATAGTTAATGTGAAAAAAGGCGTTGAAGTAGAAGTCAAAGAACTAAAAGAAGTTGTTACCTATATGGCTGATATATTAGTTACATTATCATTGGCATCTCCTGTATTACTCGATAAAGCCAAGCAACAAATTGCTGGTTATGCTCAAGAAATTAAGAAGATTAGTCACATTGAATTAGAACCAATGACTGCCAAGATTATTGAAGCCATTAACAAGTCAGCTGAACCTAAAGTTGTATTAGCAAAAGCAGAAGCCATAATTGAACAAAAAGCAGAAGCTATTAAACAAGAAGTAAAAGCAACCGAAGCTAGCGTCACTGATATTATTAATTCTATTAAATTATAAAGGTGTTTATGAATAACATGATATCACATAAACGCCAAAGGTTTTGGTTAAGATTGTTATTCATCGGTATAGCTTACTTATTACCCCTCATTATAATGGGTTTTAAGTTTGATTTTTTAACGTTTAAAGAAGCCGAGGTAAAAATCTCAGGGCTATTCCTTATCGTTGCTGTAATGCTCTTATTTCAATTTAGAAAAGAAGTCCAGACTTGGATTGAATCTTGGGAATTTAGTTTATTAAAGGTTGTATTACTTGGAATAGCCAAGGTCTGGGCCTTTATCCTTGCCATGGTAATCATTGCCTTAGCGCGTTATGGAATTGATAATATAGAATTTATTGTTGGCTGGGTATCCGTCCCACAGATTGTAGCTTATTTATTTATTAAACCCTTTGCAGAAAAAGCAGACTATCTTGTTAAGAAAGAGATTAGAAAGTCAGAAATTAAAGAGGCTTTACAAGAAGATAGAGCTGCTGTACAATAGTATTGAGGTAAAATAGAATGATAAAATTCTACAAAAGAACCCAATACTTTATTCTTTACGCAATATCTTTAGTCTTAATCGGGGTAACGTCTTTAATTGATAAAGACTCTGGTATTAATTTTGGCAACTTACAAAGTTACACATGGTACGTTGATCAGATTATAACTTCCTTTGCTATTATCACAACAGTAACTGCAACAGTCTACATGATAGTAGATAATTTTAAATCTAACGATAAAGAATATATTAAATTAGAAAACGATATTAAAGAATTTGCTGATAAAGAATATGTCCCCACTTTATTTGCTAGGTTTTTAGAATACGTAAACCCCAAGCGTAAACGTTTACAACACGAACATAATGTAAAAAAGAAACTATTTGAATTAGATCGTAAAGTAAAAGACAAAGACTTGTTTATTTGGAATAGCGGTACTGACGAGCAAAAGAGAAAAAACTTTTACTGCCGTAAACGCTTGAAATATGAAACAAGACTTACAGAACAATGGATGATTAATAATCTTAATTCTCTTAACGTTCCTTTTGATAAACTTACTTCAGCTCTAGTATTAGGCGGCTATTACGCCAAAGAAGATAATGCATCTCCAAATGAATTCATTACGAAAGATACTGAAACAAAAATTGTAAGGGATAAATTTCCGGCTTTAATCCTCGGTATTGCTATAACATCTGTTTCATCGTCAATACTTGTTACTTTAATATTTAATGACGCGGCTTTACTTTCGGTTATTACGAAGTTTTTTGTTTTGTTATTTCAGGTGTATAATAGTATTAAGTACGCTAATGACTGGAACCAAAAAATTACTCTTAAAGATATACGGTTCAGGAAAGCAGTTACCCAAGAATTCAAAGTCTGGTTAAAACAACAAGCCCAGGCAGAAAACAAGGTGGTGCAATAACATGCCATTTACTACAGAAGAACTAGCATTACTT
>Ga0222714_10001798_pt1 | contig 23778 bp, 17 predicted proteins | sample C33_3DmetaG_FD_165048 | JGI IMG/M metagenome (GOLD analysis project Ga0222714, IMG submission 165048) | Estuarine water microbial communities from San Francisco Bay, California, United States - C33_3D | ecosystem: Environmental > Aquatic > Marine > Unclassified | place: USA: California...
AGTTAAAACCTGGTGGCGTCATCGATCGAATCGACCCCCGCGCCCGCGTCGTCCATCCACGCCGTCGGTCGTCGACGACACACACGCACGCCTCGCCTCGCCGTCACCCGACGACGATGATTGCCCAAACCAACGCCGTGATTTCCGCCAAGTCCACCTACGCCGCCGGTGCGCGCATCCAAAAGTCGCGCGCGACCAAGGTACGCACGACGCGATCGATCGACGCGCGCGCGAGGGATACGCGGGGCCAAGATACGCACGATGGATGATTGTGTGGGGTTTGAAGACGCGCTTGGCGTACTGACGGTGGTGTGTGATGCGTTCGCATTCGATGTAGGTTGCTAAGCGTAACGTTGCGGTGCGCGCGGACTGGTCCCTCGGCTCGACCGAGAACGTGGTACGTGTGTAACGATTCGATCGACCACGCGATCGATGGTGGTTCAAAGAGATGACGCGCGGACGCGTCGTCGTGATTGTCGTCGTCGTTGGTGTTGTGTGTGTGTGTGTGTGTGTGTGTGTGTGAGGGGATCGTTGTGCGTGCGTTCTGTGTGTGCATGCGTTGATACTGACGTGTGACCCGTTGTTTTCGTCAACTGGCTAGATTGTGTGCGCGAATACGTTTGCCATCATGGGCGCGATGCGATTCGGCTTGATGCCGTCGGTGAAGAAGAACTACAACGGTGCTTCCTCGTACGGTATGGTTGAACAAGCGTCGACGAAGAACATTGGTTCTCGTGATCCGGCTGGTTTCACCGCCGTTGATGTTTTGGCTGCGGGTTCTTTCGCCACCATCATCTCCGCGGGTGAAATCTTGGCGGGTCAAGTGCCGTACTAAACGCGCGCGCGCGCCACGCGGCTTAACCGCGATAGCCAGCATACGCGTTTACAGTACAATCACAAAAACACGACACCACTTGTAATGACGAAGAGAGGAGTGCCCTATCTATATTTTTTACGCGTCATGTCGTCGCTTTGCCAAGCCGCGGTTCGCCTCTCGTAGCCAGGCCATATCGCAATCAGGTGGGGCGACATTCGCGCGCGATCGACCACGCACCGCGGACACCCATGCGTGACCACCAACGCGTATTTTACTAACATAAAGTTCTATCACGCAGGAGGGAGACAGGGGTTCTTATGTTGATAAAAAGTTAAAAATAAAAATAAGAGGCTTAAAAAACATAAAGTATGAATTCCCAGTACACCCCAATCGATGAGCCGTATAGCAATGCGCCGTATGTCCGAATTTTCCACGACACTCGCGTGCAAAATTGTTGCTCGTAAGTTGCATGAAATTTATGGGTGACATGTCACCGCACGTGCGTTTCTTTGAAAATCAGGTTTCGACCAGGCTAAGGTGTCGGGAACGATGACGATGCGTGGATTATTCCGTGCTCGACTGACGGTCATCGTCACGTTCACCGCCGACGCTACAGAAAACACAACAACAACAAAAAACTTTCCGATTGAAAGCCCTAGTCACAATGGGAGGTTGAGCAGAAATGTCCCCTTTACGTTGTTCACTTTCACATTCAAACTTCCCCGTCAAAAGTTACGGGTAGAAATTATTGGGCGCCGAGGTAACTTCTTAGAAAGTCCTTCGTGTGTTGCGCGCCGCGAACCTTATCGGTGCCGAGCGCCGCCTTGGTCGATTAATACCTCTTCGTCTCCGCCGCTTTCGCAGCTGTGTACGCACGCCCACCCGAGAGATTGGCTTGGTACGTGTACGCGGGCGCGGACGACGTCGACGTCAACGTCGATCCGCGCGCGCGCGCGCGAAAACAAGGTCGTGGACGATGGTCGTTTCATGCTCGATCGAGGGCGTTCCATGTCTCGCTGTTCGTCGCGCGCGGGCGAAAGTGAATGTAAATCTAGGCACCCCCGACGACGCGACGGGGCACGCGGCCGCGCGCGTCCTCGGGCGTGATATTCTCCAACATATAACATATTGAACACGGTATAAAACTATGATTGGTTACATAAATGTATTTACTTTTTCTCGGACCCTTGACCCATACTTAACTCAAAAGAAGGCTATAAAAAGTACCCAGTACCGGGGTCGAACCGATGACCTTGGCGTATCGAATAGTGAACCGATGACCTTGGCGTTATTAGCACCACGCTCTAACCAACTGAGCTAACCGGGCGTGCAGAATCACGTAGTGTGTGCGAACACGCGCTATGTGACCTCTTTCGATAGTCACGAATCGTATAAGTCGTGTGGAGGATGCCCGTGACGATGTCACCTGGCAAAAGTTATGGGTATATATTAATGGACCCGAATCGCGTCGCGTCGCGAGTCATCAATCTCGTCTCGCCCGAAACCGCGGCCGCACACGCCGCCGCGCCCGTTCCATCGCGCGGCGTGCGCATACGTCGACATGCGGAGCATCATCGCCGTCATACTCGTCGTCGCGCTCTCGCGCGACGCGCTCGCGGCGACGAACACGTACGTGACGCAATACGATTCGTCGTCGTGGTACGCATCGCGATGCACGTGCGCGGATGGATTCGGGGACGCGCTCGACGCCGACGCGGTGTGCGCGGCGACGACGATGCCGACAGGGGATGCGCAGAAGCACTGCGCGTATGCTCGCGCGCAGCAGGGCGCGTCGCGGAAGTGGTTTCGCGTCGGGCGAGGGGCGGATTATCGCGGACGCGCGGTGTCGCGCGCGGCGAGCGGACGCCCGTGCGCGACGTGGAGGCACGATAAGACTGCGCACGTGTTCGGCGCCGCGAGTCCGCACGGGTTCGATCGAGGGATGGGTGATAATGCGCTCGGGCGCGGGCACGCGGAGTGTCGAAATCCGAGTCATGAGTTTGCGTATGGGTTGTGGTGCTTTGTGGATGAGGCGAATGACGCGTGGGAGTATTGCGACGACGGCGCGGTGGGACATTGCGATAGGGATAGGGAACAGTTGCTTGATGTGCACTGTGCTGATGGTGATTCTTCTGCGTCGTCGTTCTGTGAGCGCATGCGTGAGATGACGAGGAATGAAGAGTCGGTGTGCGCGGCGTCGCCGTACGCGTTTTACGACAACTTAGCCGAGTTGATTCGCGAACGCGAGCCGACGTCGAGTCTTCTCGAGCGACGGCGCAACAATACGACTATGACGTTGCCTCAAATTACTTCAAAGTTTGCGGCGTCATTGGCGGAGATTGTGGGTTTGACCACGCCGTGCGCGGCGATGTCGTCGTCGTCGTCGGCGCATCAGCATCAGATGTGTCCTGAACTCGTCGCCGAAGCAATCTTCGCGGCGATACCGCAGCCGACGCACGACATAGACGCCATGGCACAAAACATCAAGCGCATACCGATAGCAAATATTATCAATCGCCGGCAGATCAACGCACACGATGTGTCGGAGGATTTATTGGCGCGAGTGTCGGATTTCCTCGTCGAGCGTCTCCCTGAGGCGGCGTTTGCCTCTGTCGTCTCCGTGGGTGTGCCTGGAATAAATCACCCTTATCACGGCGATGACAATTATGCGTGGCACGCGCATAACGTTCGAGATATCGCGCGATTATTTGACGTCGCCGTGCTTCAAGAGCAACGCGTGTCGTGCGCAGCGGCAGAGTACAGAATTCCACTGTGCGTCTTTTACGCCGTCACGACGTCTCTACAATTTTGCGCGGCGAACGCCATGGCGGAATACGTCGCCGATGTCGGCCCAAATGGATTATATCTCGGTCCGACGTTCGAGTACACAGAAAAAATGAACCGCGCGTTGTGGTCGTACGACAAGAATCGCGACCTCGCGCGTTTCATAGCGCGACGGTACCCCGAAAGCCTTCGCGCGTTTAACCGCGCCGCGTGTCATTTGAAGCGCGGTGACGACAACTTTGTACTCGAAATCGGGAGTAAGTGTCCTGAATTTGCCAAGCGATGGTCCGCTCAGGCGAGCGTGTATGAAAAGTTAATCACCGCGTTTGACGGGTTGCTTCTGGATGAAGATACAGACGACAATCACGACCGCTGGATCGACGACTGCTCAAGGTACGACGTCGAAGCGATGGATTTCGACGTCGTCGACACGGAATTCGACGAAGAGAGCGACGAATACATCGAGATGATGCGAAGTAAGCTGAAACCAAAGTATAAAGAGATTTTCATATCCACCAGGGAGTTTTCCACGCTTCTCGTGAGGACTGGCGTCTTCGGCGCGCTCTTGGTGATTGGGTTGTCGCGCATCGCTCGCGCACTCAATCGTGACGATGAACTTTCCGACAGTGGTGACGGCATAGACGACATCTATGGCGACGATGACATGATGTATTTTGGCGACTCAAACAACAACGCGTCCAACAGCGGGGAGGCGGCGTCACACATGATGAGACGCTCGCTCTACTACAAGGATGACCCCTCGTCGGCGTACGACACGCGTGTCGGACGTTTCGTACGCATGAAGCATCGCGGGTATAAAATCCTCGAAGAAATCGGTCGCGGTGGTAACGGTGTGGTGTACTTGGCGTCGGTAGACTCCGCTGAAAACAACAGGAACGCGAACAGCAAAGACAACACCAGCAACGCCGCCGCAGTCGCGGTGAAGGAACCACACAACAAGTACAAGGCGAAGCTCGAAATCAGCGTGCTGGAAAACATACCAAAGAGCGACTACTTGTGCGAATATCTAGGCGCAGTGGTCGACCCGAACACGCGCACGTGGATGATGATGTTTGAGCTCTGTCAGCACGGATCGTTGCGCGCGTGTTTGCAGGCGGGCACGTACCCGCGCGACGGCGAGACGATTTTCAACGCCCTCGCGATGATGATGAGCGGCGTCGATCATATTCACGCGTCAAAAACGGCGCATCGCGATATTAAAATGGAAAACTTTCTAATTGCGTGCGATTGTTGTGAGACATTCAATGGCGCGCGTTTACAAGGGCGATGTCGTCAAGCGCATACGATAAAAATTTCAGACCTTGGATTAGCCAAGTGCGGGGATATGATGTACGATACGAGCGCGCAATTCACCGGGACGCTGTGCTACGTTGCGCCCGAACGGTTATCTATTCTTCCCGGACAAGTTAATCCAGAGACGTACGAGTTGGCTGACTTGTATGGCTTTGGATTGGCGGCGTGGGAAATTTTGTACTACGCCGCGTTTGGCGCGTCCAAAAGCATATTGGATGTCATTTTTAGCGACGAGAACGAGCGACGCACGTTATCTGACGCGCAGATGATGATTATAATCTCCACGGGTGGTATGAAACCGACAATGTCGCACATCGAGTCGCCGCGCATTCGCGATTGGCTCGAGCGATGCGTCGCGTTTGATCCTCGCGATAGATTTGAGTCACTCACCGCAGCGCGTCGCGCTCTTCAAGGTCTTCGCTCAGAATTCATTCGTCTCTTCCGTGAGTAGCGGCAAGAGGAGCAGTAAAATAATAGCAGTAAAGTATAGCAGGCGTAGCGATTGTAGTATTATATTGGCAAGTAAGAAAGTCATTGATTGATAGATTCATTCATTCATTCACAACGCGCTGTGGTGGTTCATGATTATTTACCACCAACTACTTTTTCTTCGCTCCCGAAACGTTGAACTTGAAAAAGACAATCAAGCCATCCTCCATGACGTACTCCTTGCCTTGTTGCTTGTACTTGCCCGCCGCCTTGACGGCTTGCTCGCTCCCAAGTTCCTTCAAGTCATCAAATGACATCACTTCAGCGCAAATAAACCCGCGCTCGAAATCCGTGTGAATCGCCCCGGCGGCTTGCGGCGCCTTGTAACCTTTTCTGATGCACCACGCCTTGACTTCATCCGGACCGGCGGTAAAAAAGTAAATCAAGTGCACGGCGCTAAATGCCGTGGTGATAATCTTTGGTAACGCAGTCGTCACACCGTTATCCTTTTGCCATTGCTCTTTATCGGCGTCGTCGACGTTTTGCAATTCGCTTTCGACTTCGGCGGAGAATGGAATGATGGTGCCGCCGCCGTGCGCCTTGACCCACTCGTGGATTTTCACCAAGAATTTATTCTTTTTGCGTTCATAATCCTTGCGACTTAAATTCACCAAGTAAATCACCGGCTTGGCGGTCAACAACTGGTACTTGTTCAAGTACATCACGTCGTTACTCGTCCACTGCTCCATGCCGTGTCTGATTTCCTTGCCCTCCTCGAGCCAGGCGACAATCTTCAACACCGAATCCAACTCGAGCTTGGTTTCCTTTTGCGCCATGGCGTTCGCCGAGCGCGACATTTCCTTTTCCAACTTCTCCTTAATCCCAGTCATGTATTCCAAATCCTTAATACGCAACTCTGAGGTGATAATTTCAATATCCTCCACCGGATCCACGCGATCTTCGACGTGAATCACGTCGGCATCCTCAAAGCAACGCATCACGTGCATGATGCCATCCACCGCCTTGATGTGCGATAAAAACGCATTTCCTAGCCCCGCACCGCTCGAAGCCCCTTTTACTAAACCAGCAATGTCCACGACTTCCAAAAACGGTTGCACCACGCTCTTAGGCTTGTGCATGTCGACCAAGTAATCAAAGCGCGCGTCGGGCACGTTGACGCGCGTCGAGTTGGGTTCAATCGTGCAAAATGGAAAGTTCTCCGCGGGAATCGAGCAGTTGGTCAACGCGTTGTACAGCGTACTTTTACCTACGTTGGGCATACCGACGATGCCAACCTGTGTGTGCGCGTACGTTACGATACGCTCGCGTCAGTCGACGCTCAGGTGTCGTGGATTGACTGTGATTCATGCACGATGATCATCATCCGTGGTTTTTGCACGAAACGACGCACGGGCGACGCACCTTTAAGTTTGACGAGAATCTTCCGAGCGCCCATGGTCCGAGGACTTCTTCCTCGACGACTTTCTTCGGCGGCATCGCGCGTGTTGTCGCGTGCGGCGAGGCCAGGTGTGAGGGTCGCGGAGACCCTGATGAGGGATCAAGCCGTCGGCTGACCGTCGCGCGAGCGGAATACTAAATAATGTTCTATTAAAACTACAACAACTATGCGTGCGTCTATGGTGTATCAAATTCTTTGGCGAATGTTTTCGAAATGTGGTGCAACACGTCGGAGGCTTGGAGACCGCGGCCGTGCTCGCGGAACGCGGAGCGAACGGAGGCTCGAGTGACGAAACACGCGCTCGCGCACGCGGATATGAAGAGCTCTCGGCACCTTTCGTAGCTTTCATCGTCCCACTCGGCATAAGGCTCCATTAAACTACTTCTCCATGCATGACCGAATGACCAGCCGAGAAATGTGGCTAATATACCGGCTAAAATGTCGCCTTGACCGCCGCAGCGCTTGGGCGCGCTCGCGCCGACATCGAGGGCGATAAATTCGGAACTCGCGCGCGAACTATATTTCACGTGGTTCAGAAACAACCAATCGGTCTTACCCTTGAGCAAAAAGTGCATCGGAGCGAATTCTTTTAGAGCCTTCCCGACGACCTCTTCGCGGAACGCGTCGTCCTCGAGGTCTATCTCGTTAATGGTCACGATGCGACGACGCTTCTTGGCGCTCTCGGCGCGCTCCCGCCCGTCGGCGAGGCGATGGCCCTCTTGAATTAATCTAAAAAGTTCCATCTTATTCGGCGTGGCGATGTCCCAAATAAACGATGGTTTTAAGTCTTTTTCATCTAAGTCACCATCGGGAAAAAAATCATCGTCTTCGCCCTTATATCTTTCAGGTTTGGGAACGACTGAAATGAACTTTTGTTTCCTCTCCAGCTGCTTCGCGACGCTCCACCGGCGCGTCCCCGCGTACGCCTCGCCTTTCCAAAAAAATTTCAACGCATCGGCGTCGTACACCACGGGATAGTGGTTCCTGTGGTCGTGACTCCTGGATATGAGATCCTTCCAGACGTCTAACCCGTGATCGCTCTCGCCTAGCCCCGGACCGACGACGACGGCGTCGAGGCGACTGAACCACTGCGTCCACATCTTGTGTGCATCAACGCTCGTAACCTCTTTGCTTTCGTCCCACGCGTCGTGCACGATGACGTCAGGCGAATACGACTTCAACACGGGCGCGCATTGCGTGCTCGTGAACGCGTGCACGAGGTCGGCGCCCGCGCGCGCGGCGCTCACGGCGGCGTAATGCGGTGCGCCCGAGTAGAGTCGCGAACCGCCAACGATGGCGATTTTGCCCCCGTGCGAGCCCTTGTACGCGTCGTGCCCGAGCGCGGGCACGACGTGCTGCTTGAACTCTAACAGATACCGCTCCATGGCGCCCTCGTCGCGTCGGCGCGGCGTGGATGACGCGCCGTGGTGTGACGTTGGATCGATGCGCAGCACGCAGCCTCACAGTGGCGCCGGCCCATGGCGTCGCCGTCGCCGACGTACGTGCACGAGCGATGGCCAGGGAACGAGACGTTCTTCTGTAACGGCGCCGTCGTCGCCGGTCCGCGTCCGCGCGCGGCGTTCGCGACGGCGGCGTTGATTACGTTGCCCGCGGTGGCGCACAACGTCTGGGTGGCACCGCTCGTGCGCGCGAGGTACGGCCTCTGGATCGCCGTCATCAGCGCCCTCGCGCCGGTGTTTTGCGTGTACTGGTTATTCAGAACCGCGTTCACCGACCCGGGGATTTTACCGCGGCTGAAACGCGCGGTGGCGGGCGGGGAGAGCCACAGAGGGAAGACAAAGGATGTGACAGTCGCGTCGACTGGGCGGCTGGCGCGCGTTCGATGGAACGATACCTGCGGGTATTACCAGCCTCCGCGCGCACATCACTGCTCTGTGACGAATGATTGCATAGAACGCTTCGATCATCATTGTCCGTGGACCGGGGCGACGATTGGGTTGAGGAATTATAGGGCGTTTTTGACGTTTGTGACGAGCTCGACGTGCTACGCGGCATTCGCGACGACGACGAGTGCGTTGCATATTCATGAGCGCGTGCGACAAGGACATGGAATCGGTCAAGCCATGGAGCGTTCGGGTGTGGCAATTACCGTGTTTCTCATCGCCGTGTTTGGGTTCGCGTTCGTTGGTGCGTTGAGTTGTTTTCACGCGTATTTAGTTTCGACGAATCAGACGACGTACGAGAGCTTCCGAGACGCGTATTCGTGGAGCGCGAATCCGTACAACACAGGGAGCGTGTTTAGAAATTGTATAGAAGTGTGGTGTGCGCGCATACCGCCACCAAAAGTGCGTTTTAATGCGCGAGTAGAAGATGACACGTCGGCGGAGGATTTCGCAAGGGACATCGCGAGACGCGACGCCGAAGCCGAAGCCGAAGCCGAAGCCAAAGTCAAAGCCGAACGAAAAGATGGCGAGTTTGAACTCGCAGAAATCGTCTGATGGCGTTTATTAGAAGCGCTATCGAATCAACTAGTCATGGGAATATCGACACACAGTATTTATTGTATAACGTAGCCGACTCTGCTCCTCACTCGTGGGCGCTGCGCGGGAACGGGACACATGCCGCCGAAATCGCGCAAACGCGCTCGGCGGCTCGGCATCGTCGCCGCAGTTCTCGCCTTTGTCGTCATCGCCTACGTGTCCTCGTCGCAATACGAAGACGTACACGTCAACGAAGGCGCGGCGTTTGAAGTTGAAGAGAAGATTACAACCAACAACGTCGAGAGTCCATCAACGTCGCTTGTTCACCACGACGACGACTCGCATCGAGCGGCAGATGACGCAGACGTCGTTCCCGACACCACTACCGTCGACAACGACGCACGGCGTGACGCGGTAGACACCGGCATCGCGAAGATGCCCGTGGCGAGCTCGAGCTCGAGCTCGAGCTCGAGCTCGAGCAAACCAATGACGCCGTCGGAGCGTCGTCGGTCGCTCAAACTCAGCGGTTTCGTCCCGCTCGAGCATTTCGAGGCGAATGGAGACGTAGTAAAGTGGGGGGCAGATCATATTGTCGCCGACGCCGCGGCTTGCCACGACGCGTGCGTGGCGTTGAAGGATAAAGGGTGCAACGCGTGGGTGTTTTGCCCGAGCAAAGGCGGGTGCGGCTCGCAAAAGTATAAATGTTGTTGGTTGAAAAAGCAGACGAGGCCGTGGACGTTACTCGGTGGACGTGGCGCACACGTACCATGGACGAGTGGAGGGATTTACGAACAAGATGATCCGACCGGAGGCGATCCAGATCCATCCAGGAAGTTTCACGTGGTGTTGACGACGAATAACGCCGTGTATCAAGCGTGGCAAGCGCGGGTGATGTATTATCACTATAAGAAGCAAAAGGCGTTGCAAGGTCCGAATGGCCAAATGGGCGGGTTCACGCGTATCTTACACGACTCTAGTGATGGATTAGAGGATGAAATACCCACGTGCCGTGTGGATAGATTGCAAGACGAGATGGGGTTCGTTGTCTTGTCTCGGCCGTGGGCGTTTGAGCAATTCTTTGCCAAGTGCCCTGAGATAGAGGAGGATTACATTTTGATGGCCGAACCCGATCATTTGTACATCAAACCCATGCCGAATTTGATGCGTGGGAACAATCCAGCGGCTTTTCCATTCTTCTACATCGTGCCGCACGGTCAGCCAGACATCTTGCGACGCTTTCTCCCAGGCATCACCGACGAGGAAATGTTTGACATCGACCCCATCGGGAGCTCGCCCACGTTCATTCACAAGAACGACTTAAAACGGCTCGCACCAGTATGGAATAACATGTCCGTGGCGTTACAAAGCGACCCGCCCGCGAAAAAGGCGTGGGGATGGGTGATCGAAATGTATGGGTACACGCTCGCCGCGTACAAGATGGGCATCGCGCACGACTTGCGTCCGCAGCTTCAATCCCAACCACCGTGGGACACCGAAATCGGAGATTTTCTATCCATACACTTCACGTACGGCATGGACTACGATGCAAGTGGTAAGGCAACGCCAGGGAAGGTGGGTGAGTGGAGATTTGATAAGCGTTCGTATTCGCACACGTACCCGCCAAAGCATTTGCCGGCGCCGCCCGCCGGAATGAAAAATGATCTCGTCCGCGTGCTCATCGACGCCATCAACGAAGCGAGCGCGTCTTTACCGAATTGGGGAATGTACGGTGGAAATAACATCACCGGCACGTTTCATTAGCGTTGTCTTTGTAGCGAGGGATGTGTATTAGAAGCGTAGAGAAGCGAAGAGCCACATAACGAGTCCGCACTACGTGACGCGCCCACACCCGCGCACGCACGCGTCGAACACTCCGCGCGCCTTCACACCCATCGCCATGTTTGCCGCCGCGCGTGCGACCACCGCGCCGGCTTTGGCGCCGTCGCCGTCGGCGTCTCACCGTCGTCGTCTCGGTGCCGGGACACAAAGATCGCCCACAGCGCCGACCCATCGCGCGTCGCGCACGCGCGCGCGCGCAGCCAAGCCCTCAGCGTCGGCGCTCGACACGCTTCTCGGAGCTACGATCATCGCCCCTGGTGGCGACGCCGCGGTGAAGGACTCGGTGCAAAAGTACTATGGGGAAACGCTCGCGACGTCGAGCGACTTGAAGACGTCGGCGTGCTGCACGCCGGCGAATCAGATCCCGAAAGCCGTGCGCGACGCCTTGCGCGAGGTTCCTGATGAAGTCAAGGCCAAGTACTACGGGTGTGGTAGCCCAACGCCGGTTGGTATCGAAGGGTTGCGGGTTTTGGATTTAGGAAGCGGGAGCGGACGGGACTGCTACGTCGCGGCGCGACTGGTTGGCGAAACCGGGAGCGTGTTAGGTATCGACATGACCGATGGCCAGCTCGCCGTGGCGCGCAAGTACGCCGAAGAATACTGCACGACGACGCTTGGGTACGCTTCGCCGAACATGCAATTTGAAAAGGGTACGATTGAGGATTTACGCGCGGCGGGCGTGGACGACGCGAGTGTGGATTTGATAATCTCAAACTGCGTGATTAATCTCAGCCCTGACAAGGCTGCGGTGTTGAGCGAAGCTTACCGCGTGCTCGCGAATGGTGGAGAGTTTTACTTTTCTGATGTGTACTGTGACCGTCGATTGCCCGATGCTTTGCGCTCGCAAGAAGTGCTCCTCGGTGAGTGCTTGGGCGGCGCCATGTACATCGAAGACTTTAAGCGCTTGTGCGTCGCTACGGGTTTTACCGATCCGCGCGTGCTCGCCGGTCACGAAATCGAAGTTCAAGATCCAGAACTCGCTGAATTACTTGGCGAAGCGAAATTCTACTCCTTGACCTACCGCTTATTCAAGCTCCCACCCGGCCGTCTCGAGACGCTTTGCGAAGACTACGGCCAATTCGCCTATTACAACGGCACCTTAGAAGGCTCACCCAACGCCTACTCATTAGATGACCATCACAGGTTCGAAAAGAACAAACCCATGCTCGTGTGCGGTAACACTGCGAGCATGGTGGGCGAAACGTGGCTCGGAAAGCACTTCACAGTCGTCGGCGATCGAGACGTGCACTACGGCTTGTTCGATTGCGGCCCGTCTCCCGTCGCGAGCTCCGCGTCCTCCGCCCCAGCCGCTGGTGCGTGCTGCTGAATCCACCGCACATCCTCACACCCACATTCTTTTACTTTTCAAAAGCATTGAAATCACACGCATTCACGCATTTTCACGTGCCTTGACGCCTCCAATCGTTCCCGCGACGCGCGTTCGCCCATGGATAGGACACCGCGCCAGCGGATGACGTCACACTTGCGCCCGCGCGACGATGTCACTCGCGCGTGCGACGTCGCACGCGCACGCGTGTGCATCGGGACGTCACCGCGCGCCCGCGCCCGCGCGTGCGAGCCGCTCGACGCGCCGCACAGCGCGAGCGCCGGCGACAGTCGTCGTCGCGGCGGCTCGCGGTGAGCCGCCGGGACAAAAGGATTCGACACTTAAACCGCCCGCAGTGCCGTCAAAGACGCTCGCCGCGGCGCTGTCGAGCGTGCAGGCGGTGCGAAATGGTAGCCGCGATGCCTTCGACGCGCTCGATAGGCGGTGCGTGGCGGAGGCGTTGAAGGCGTTGGTGGCGAGCGACGAGGCTGGGACCGTCGAGGGCGGAGGCGACGCGAATAGCGGTGGTGTTGCGGGCGGCGTGAGTGCGAGTAGTGGTGGTGATGGTGCGCGAAGTGTGGATTATGTTGCGTTGAAACAGCGCGTGCGAAAGGCGTGCGCGTTGATCCGCGAGATTGAGTCGGTGTGCTTGGAGCGGGGGTGCGCGAACGCGGTGAGCGCCGAGGCGTTGGAAGCCGTCGCTCGCGCGGGATGCTCGATACGGAATGACCCTGCGGTGACGCTGGCGGTGGTGAAGGCGTTTTATACGATTGCCCGGAAGGGAAAAGGTGCGACGAGCGCGGTGCACGCGAGCGTGAGGACGTATACGGATGTTATCGCGGCGTTGAGTCGGTGTTGCGCCGAGGCGAGGTCGACGGGGGCGCTTCGATCGACGCCATCACCCGTTGAAGTATGGCTGATGCTTCGAGCTACGCCTCTAAGATTAGATAGTGCGGCGTACGCCGCAGGTGTCGGCGCGTACGTTGCTGAGGGACGATTGGAAGAGGCGGAGAAGGTTTTACGCGAGATGACGGCGGATGGCGTGCGCGCTGGTCCGAGATTGTTCAACACGCTCATCACCGGTTACGGGCGAGAGAAAAATTTACGCGGGGTGGAGGCGAGCTCGATGGCCATGCGCACCCTAGGCGTGGCCCCAAATCAAGCCACGTGGGGTGCAAAGGTGTACGCTTACGTCGCGTGCGAACGCTTGGATTTGGCGCTCGACGCGTTAGAGCAGGGCGTGCGCTTCAGTCCTCGCACCGAACGGCGCCCTGGAGTCCAAGCGTACACGGCTTTAGTTCAAGGATTAGCGCGCGCTGGTCGTGTGGGCGAGGCGGATGAGATTTTACGCCGCATGTCTCGAGATGGTGTCAAGCCCAACGTGTACACGTACTCGACGCTCATCGATGGCTTTATGCAAAGCGCGCAAGTCGGCTTGGCGGAAACCGCGTTGAAGGAGATGAAACGCGCGCAAATCATGCCGAATGTGGTGACATATAATTCAATCTTAAAAGGTGTCGTGCGCCGAATGCGAGCAGGCACGCGTGTTCCCGAGGATGATTTACTCACCCAAGCTCGACGTGTTTTTGACCGCATGCGGGACGACGGCGTGGCGCCAGACTTGGTGACGTACAACACGTTAATTGACGCGTGCATCGACGCCCAAGAGCCCGCAGAGGCATGGAATGTGCTACGCGAAATCTCGCAGTCCGGGTTGAAACCCGATGTGGTGACGTACACGACATTGTTAAAGTACTTCGTGCAAGTCGGGGACAACTCCGCCACGCAATGGGTCATCGCAGAAATGGACACCGACCCGCTCATGGTACAAGATGTGGGCGTATACAACTGCTTAATTAATGCTTATGCGCGACAAGGGGACATGTGCCGCGCCAATGAAGCCTTACGCGCGATGGAGGAGAAGAAAATTGCGCCGAATATCGCCACGTATGGGTCACTCCTTGAAGGCTACGTGCGCGTAGGCAACGCGCGCGAAGCCATTAAAGTATACGATCTGTGTACAAAATCGAAAGATTTGAGCCCCGATGCGCGTATGCGTAAATCTCTTATCTATGGCTGTGGCTTGCACGGATTGTCTGACGTCGCAGATTGCATCATTGCGGATTTGCAAGCGACGGGAGAAGAGGGCGCGAGAGAGGCGCGCACATTGCGCTTCGTCTTGAAGGCATCCATGGAAGCCAAGGCGGATGAAATAGATGGCCGCGTCGACCGCTCGCGCATGCGGAAGAATAAAAAGTCAACGTCGCGTACGGTGCGTGACTCAGCTGCGAGGACCACGTCACTTGAGCGCGCTGTTGCGACGCCGCAAGACGCGACTTTGACGGCGTTTGACGAGCCGTGTCCGGCAGAGGCTGTCGAGTTCAACCGCGGGTTAGAAATGTGGAAGTACTGGCTTGGATTACCAAACAATTATTACGCCGCGACTGCGGCGGGCACAGAAGCGACGGGATCGCCCACTGAGCCAACTTTAGAAAATTCATAACATCGCGTTGCGCTGGAGCTATTTTTATATTTATACTGTACAAGAATTCCTACGGCACCTATGCACGAACGACATCTAATCTACTACCCCATCGGTGCACCGAGTCCGTAGGCGACGAAGGACGCGATAAAGGACGCCGCGAGATGCACGCAAAAGAAATGCGCGCGAACGGTTCTCGCATACACGCGGTGTCTCGTCCAAAAAGCCTTGGCGTCTACAGCCTCGGGGACATTCGGCACATCGCGGAGTTCTAAATAAAACGCACTCTCGTTTACGATGAACACAGCAGCCACAAATGACATACCGACCCACCAAATTCGGCCAAAACGCGTGGGAACGGTGGTACTTAAATATGTGCCGTAGATTAAGCACGCGAGCACCGCCAAATAATCGATGACCCGCCGCGCCGAGCTCCAACGCGGCTCACGCCAGTGCACGACGCTTGTGGCGATGAGAACGCACCCTAAAATCGCAAATGTCACCGCACGTGCGTCTTTGGCGGCTCGACCGAGGGATATGGTGATTGGAACGGCGGGCGCCGCGCTGCTCCATACGAGCGGTCGCGCGAGCGCGGGTGGAAAGACATAGTCAACGTTGAAGTCTTCGTCGTCTACTTTCGCCGGCGTCTTTGTTTGTGATGCGACTGCGTATTCCATGTCACCATCGTCGAATGTGCATTCGTGCAGCGCGCTATCGGACTTGGCTTTCGCGCGTCGATGGCTCATAATGAAGCTAGGACGCGGCGCTATTCTCGTCCTCAACGTTAACGGAGCATCGCTCGCGCGAGAACAACCCACATGGACTCATCCACGCGTAACACACTCTGAGATTCCACGACATGGTTGTGGTGCGTGCGACCAAACGCATCCACGGCGATAATGGCTTGACGAGCGCGCTCGGTGCCGATGTCGACGGTTTCGGCGCGAAACAATCGAGCGACTTCGCCAAACATCACCAATACGTTCTCCGTCTTCGCGCGCGTGGCGATGTTCGTCAACACGTCACCACCATCATCACCATTGCTCCCGCGAGTTGTTCCCAACGTATTACCGTCGCCTGCGATGTCTCGCGGCCACGGCGCCAGCGTGTCATCCACGACGACGACCAACGCGTACTTTTCGAGCTCGCTCGCGAGCTCGCCTCGCGCGAGCGTGCGCGTGACGTACGGCCAACACCCCATGTGCGCTTTCGCCTCGTCTGGTGACACCACATCGGCGATGGTGTGACCACCACCACCATCATCAACACCATGCCTATCATCACCATCGCCATCGTCGTCGCGTTTCGTTCGTTTCGGCCGCACCGTCACCCGCGTCCCCGCCGGAATCGCCCGTTTCGCGTTCGTCACGCGATACCTTACCCCACGCCCACAATCCACAACCGTCGTCGAAGGTCGACCATCACCACTAAACCCATCATCGTTCACGACACCTTCGCAATACATCGCTCGCATCGCATCCTTATCTCTCGTCGCGTTCGCGGCTAACGCTCCGCCCGACGCTCCGCCCAACAACTTTAAATCTTCATGCGCACCCACACACGACTGACGCAGCGCGCGTGGACACGCCACCGCATCGCAAATTCGCGCAAAAAAATCACGCGCGCGCGTCGGCGCGCTCACCTCACGCACACCGCGATCAAAACCTCGTCGTTTCACATCACCATCATCATCATCATCATCATCAATGCGACGGCTATCGAACACGAGCACGTCATCAACCCCAAACGCATCGCACGCCCGCGCGCAAGACACCGCGCGAACCGTCGCCGATCGCGCGCTGTGCTCGCGCGCGAGCTCGGCGCTATCGATCGCCACGCACAGTCCCATGTTATGTGCCCGCCGACAACTGACGTGGCAGCACATCGCGATGCACTTTTTCGCGCCAACCAATCGTCGCATGGCATGAATGATGTGTACACGTACACACACAGACGACGCGCACAGACACACGCAGACGCACGTACACATATATCATATATGCACATGCATGCACGCGCGTCGACGCCCACCCATCGTCGTCGTCGTCGTCGTCGACAGCTCACCATTTCCAAACTTTCTTCTTCTTCTCTCAGGGATAAGAGACCAAATCGACCAATCACAACCAGGCGGCGAGTCCCTCAACCGAAAAAATCTTTGAAAGAAGCAAGGGAGGGGTCGATCGACCAATCACGACCAGAAGGATGTCCCCGAAACGCCGCCATGGATCGGTGTCGCGCGCATTCCGACGGCAGACGACGACGGACGACGTCGCGCGCGTGGAACCGCGCCGAGGTACATATATATTTATAGTATATATTTGCGACCGGTCGTCGTCGCGCGACCGTCGACGGCCGTGGTCGCGCGACCGAAGAAGAATTGTGCGTCGTCGATTTGATTGCATTTGATTGCATTTGATTGCGATTGCGTTTTCGTGCGATATGTCGGCGGCGATCGAGCGGATGTTTGATCGATGGGTGCAGGAGGCGTCGGTGGTGGTGCCTGGTGGTGCGAATGCGTCGTCGGTGTCGGTGATGTCGCACGATGCGGCGCGATTGGCGGAGAAGATTGCGCTCGCGACGCCAAAGGAGGCGGCGTTATCGCCGACGTCGGTGGAGGGTACGATTGTGCACGCGTTACGCGCGCTTGGGGATGCGGAGAAGTTGCGGATGGAGAAAAAGTATGTGGAATCGATTGAGGGGTATGGTCGCGCGTTGGCGCGTAACGCTGAGGCGTGGATGAACGCGGGGGATGAGTTGAGCGCGTTGGTGGCGTCGCAGTGTGGATTGGTGACGACGACGAGTTCGTCGTCGTCGAGTTCGGTTGATGAAAAGTCTAAATCGTCGTCATCTTCTTCTCCATCGAATGCGGTGTCGCATGCGGGGAAACGCGGGAGGACGTGTTCGGTGGCGGCGTATCGCGCGTGTTCGGCGACGGCGTTGAGCGGACGCGCGTTGTCGAAGATGGCACTCGGATCGTGGTCGGAGGCGATCCGAGACTGTGAAGCGGCGATAGATGCTGCACCGGATTACGCGTTGGTGCACGAGCGGTTCGCGGAGGTGTTGACGGCGACGGAGGCGGCGGGGGATTTGGCGCGGGCGTACGCGGACAACGCGCGCGCGTTGCGAGAGTTGCTCGACGAGACAGCGCAGACAAGCGCCGCGGCGGGGATGAAGAGACCGGCATCGTTTGAAGGCGATTCAGCGGATGAATCTTCGGTGGCGCTCGCGACAAGTAGAGCGCTCGCGAAAACCATGGCGGCGGGAGAGTGGGTGCACGCGCGGCGCATGGCGTTGTACGGCGGCGGCGTCATGTTCGCCTCCACCGATAGCGACGACGTCGAGCGCATGTACGAGGATAGAGTTCTGTTTCTCGAGCGTGCAAAAGTCATTTTCATGCGCAAATACGCCGAGATCCGAGCGGCAACGGCGACGTCGTCGGCGTCGGCAAAGACCACAGTGGATGCCAACCTCGCGTCGTGGCTCGACAACGCGTTTGCGCTCGCCGGGTTTGACGACATGAGCGCGTATGAGCGTGCAAATGTGTGTCTGTCGATTGGAAACATTTTCAGCTGGGTCGGCGATTTCTCTGGAGCCGCAGAGTTGTTTTCCTGTGGCATTCAAGTCGTCGTCAACAGCCAAGACGATTCAGCCGCGCTCGACGAACTCGAGCCAATTTTGGAACACAACCGAGCGCTGTGTCAACTTCGCGCGGGTAATTTTGCCAAAGCGCAGAAGAACGTGCGTAAACTCATGCGAGGGGAAAAGTGTAAGGAGTTTGCGTGTGGGTTCCTTCGCATCGCCGAGGTGGCGTGCGTTCGCGAAGAGTGGGACATGGCTGAGCAAAGTTACCGCATCGCCAGTCGGTTTGGCGCCGAGTTACAAGTGCGACACAAAATCGTGCTCACACAACGTGCAGCCTTGGAAAACAAACCAGCCCTGGTAGATGTTGAACAATTAGAGGAGTTGGATAAAATCCAGGATGGCAAAGAGGCTGAGTTCGCTGAGACGCCTCGATTCGCCAACGGCGGCGAGGCGGCGTCGGCGTTCAGCAAACCTCCGTCATTCAGAAAGCAAAATTCCCTCACCGATGTCGACGACGACCCACTCTTGTTCGCAGAGGCAACCCAAGAGTTGCTCGATGAATTAGAAAACGGCGATGGGTGCGGAACGCCAGACTCGCAGAGCTCCGCTGAGGCGTCCAAGCTCTTCTCTGGTGGCGGCGCTCGCTCGCTCAAGCTCAGCGACGTCATGGCGGATTTGGCGGGCGCCAGTTCCCCACGCAGGGGTCTTCGCAAACGTAAGGCTCGCGATGAAGCGTGTTCTTGCGCTGAAATGTTCAATTATTTCGGATGGGGTTCGATGGATGCCTCCGAAGCCAGGGCAAATTCTGTCGAGGATGAAGTGTTTCTCGCGACGTTGCTCACCGATGTCGACGACGACGCCATGCAGGTGGACGCCCAGATGGACGCCGAAACCTCGAAATAAACGCGCGCTGCACTGTAGCGCTACATGTACCCTATATTTCTTCTTTTTCTCATAATTGTAAGTATATTTACAACAGTAATCACGCATTATCATCGTCGCGCTACCGGTACTGGCTACTCGTGCTATACTACTAATGTACCGACGTCGGTCCGTGTCAAGACTCTCTCGACGAACGTAATCCTTCTAGTGCATCACGAACGCGCACGGCGCCTCGCTCAGCATCAACGCCGTACACGATCTCATCTCGTAACGTCGTTTCGAATTCTCTCCGGAGCTCGTGGAGCAGAGGAAGTAACGCGCAATACCGCCTGCGGCGTTCGCTTTCAGAAATTCCAGCCGAAGTTTCTCCATCAATCGTCCAATGTATCGCAGGCATTGGTGCGTTTTCTATTGGTATTTCTCGCCGCATTGTCACCGGCGTGGACGTGGACGTGGACGTGGACGGCGCGGTGTCTTGCGGCGTTCTCTCTGAGAGAGCCTTTGTCCCGCCGACGCTTCGCTTGCACGTGGGACACAACGATGAGCGCTGAAACCATCGATCTATGCACTCAGCATGATACGCGTGCGCACAAAGCAAGATGGCTTCGTCTTCACCGCACTCGATCGTCGCGAGACATATCGCGCACGGCGCGTCGGAGCCGTCGAAGCCACGCGTGCGGCGGTTGACGTTGGCGAGGTCCTCCGCCGTGGCTGCCCTGCGCGCGGACGGCGATGCGTTTGACGACCACGCCGCGAGCCACGCGTCGAAGTCGAGGTTTTGTATGCTTATGAGTTCCGCCATGGGCGTGATCGATCGCGCGGCGTGGGGCACTGGGGAGATTTCGCTGCGAGGCGCAAAACTAGTTACATGTTTATCTGCTATTACGGTGCGCGTGTTTTACTTGGCTGCATCCATGGAGCCTCCTGACGCGCGCAATCGACGCATTTTGATTGAATAGAGCGCGAAGAGCGCGACGGCGGTGGCGATGGTGCCGCACACGTACTTCCATCCCATGGGCTTTGGGTACACGATGAGCGAGAGCGCCAACGAGAACATCTTCCGCAAGGTTTTGATCACCTCGGTGTTCGTCGCGCCATAATGGCGAAGACATAACAGGATACACGTTACACTGATGTACCCAAACGCCGCCGCCATGCAAATGCTCGCTAAAACCAAAGGCTCGGACAAGACGTGCGCGAGCGCGATGAAGAGCTCGCCCGACATGAAGAGCCCAAAAGCTAAAAACAAGCTTCCGATGGCGTTGACGTAAAACACCACCTCACAATGCGAAATCGGTTGCGGCAGACTGAAAAAACGCCGTTCCTCAAAGTTTCCCGCCGTGCTTTCCATGAATAGCGCGATGACAATGTATGTGATTCCGCGCCAGTCAAACGTCGGAAACGAGTCGACGTCGCCCATGGTGAACATCGTCACCCCGAGCACGAGCAAAGAGCACGCGAGGTAGTCCGCCAAACCGTAACGTCGACCGTGCATGAATGTTCCCACAATCATCGTTGGGATAATTTTCGAACATTTCGCGACGATTCTCGTCGTGTAGTTGATGTATCCCAACGCCGCGTTCGTCAAGTACATCGACCCGCTCGTCATCATACTCAACACCGCATAATCAATCAATTTCCCTCGTCGCGTACCGACATCACCATTACTAAACCTTTCCGCTTGCGCCAATAGACAATACACCGAGCACGTACACAACGACACCACACCTCCATACTTGAAATCTTTCGTCGCGTGACGAAACACTCCTTCCTGCATCGTCGTAAACCCCAAATACGCAAACAACGCCCCCGACGCCAACGCTATGAGTAATTTCCCTTCCGATAGCTTCACTTCACACCCCCATACGCGTAATACATTCAACTTCTTCAACGTCCCGGGCGAAATCAACTCTCTATCCTTCGCGTCGCCGCGCTCGACGTCTCTCCCATCCCCGCGTTCGACATCCGCGTACATCCCTCCATCGCTCGACGTCGACGTCGAACTCATCGTGCGCCGAGAAAACATCCCTATCGAACCACCACCACCCGCGCTCTGGTCGTAATTCATCAACCCACCCCCGAACGAACTCACCGAAGGCAAACTCGACATGGTGTCCCGCGGCTGATTTCCCGCGTGCCCCATCATCATCGCCATCACCCCGCGCGCGCGCGCCCCGGGCGCGCCCGACCCCGCGTGATCGTCGCGCGCGATCCACGCCGACGGCGCGCCGCCCTGCGCGCCGCCGTCGCGCGACATGCCGCGCGTCGACGAGTGTCCACCGCACAGCGACCTCCGCGCGCGTTGGGCCTTTTGTTCGAAAGCGCGCGTCGCGCGAATCGATCGATGCGCGCTGGGTTCGCGCGCGCGAACGCATCGATCGCGCGCGCTTTGGGCGATCGCGCGCGGTGCTTTGGGCGCACAGCACCAAAAAGGCGTTTTTTTTTGGGTGGTGGTGCGACGATGAAAAAACGCACGGCGTTACGGCGTCACGACGTCGTCAGTGTGCGACGACGACGACGTTTGACGACGACGACGAGATTGGGGCGATATGACTGAGATTGATCCGTGGTATAATCGCGTGAAAGGCCCGTTCCCTGAAAAGTATGGATGCGTGGGCGTGAAGGAGGATGGCGGAGGCTCCATGCGCGGTCGAGGCACGGTGGGGCCGATGAAGATTCACCGCGCGGTGTTCAATCGCGACGAGGACGCGGTGCGGGCGATTATTGCGTCGGGTGAAGGCGATGTGAATGAGGTTGATGGTGCTGGAGTGACGCCAATCATGTGCGCCGCCTACGAAGGGTGGGCGCGTGGGATTGATGTGTTATGCGAGCTCGGCGCCAAGGTGAACGCGAGTAATAACGCCGGGGACACGGCGTATATGTGGGCGGAGACCATGGCGAATGATGACGTGATTGAGCGATTGAAGCATCATGGTGTGGATATTAATTACGTTGGACAAGTCATCGTTCCCGAGCACATTCCAAAGGTGCGAGAATTTTATGATTCTGAGGAGGGGCAGAAGCACCCAAAGCCGAGCGAGGAATACTTGGAGTATCAACGCGAACAAGACGCAGTCATGCAAAAAGCCACCGACGAAGCGTTATTAATTTAACCGTTGCAAAGCCCAGGGTGCATGGAAGAAACCAAGCTGCTACCGCCGCCGGCGCTGGCGATAGGGGATAATGTTATCTTCATCTTTTTATTTTCATCTTGATTTGATTATTACTCGGCGCGGACAAACGCGGCTACGCCGCTTCAGCTTGTAAATCGAGCGCCTTCTTTACCATAGCGTCGTTATACGTGCCGCGAATTAAACCTTCAATATACGGCTTCCATAATCGCGCTCGAGCGTTGACGAACCAGTCACCAACTTGCCTGGACGTCAGACCGGTTTGGCGCGCCAACTCCAACTTTTCTTCGCGCGTCGGGATCGGTTTCAATCGAGTGTCTGTAGGATAAAAGTGATCCCAAAGCCACGCGGCGAGTATTTTACGTGCATGCTTGGTATGTCTACCTGCCGCGTCCGATTCTGAACCCGTCGTCGTCGTCGTCGTCGTCGTCTCTGATGATACTTCTGAAGCCGCCTTTGTCGTCGTCGAAGCGCTCGACGTCGACGATTTGGGTGCTGCGTCTTTTGCAATCGAAGTCACGTGCTTGAACGATGCATCAAACGTATCAAGTAATTGCACGCGGGCGGTTTCAAAACGGCGTCGAACGATCTCGCCAGCATCCGGAAAGTTCAAACACAAATGATGAATGCTGTCCTTCTTTGTCGTCGCTTGGGTGGTTCGGCGCTCGATGTCGCGCGCGCGCTCATCAAAAGTTCGAAACTCAGCAACAAACATATCGCGCAACATGGTCAATCGATTAATACGAGTTTTGTTCATCGTTGCTCTGTGTTTTCTCAAGTATGCGTTGACGCGAGAGCGCACATATGCGATTGTTTTCGCGGCGTCTCGCGCTTCGCGTCTCTTCGTCTCCCGCGCGTCTTCATCTTCAGCAACAGAGAGCGTGTTATCATCATTCGAGCTCAGCATGTCGCGCAATACGCTCGTAATGTGTGATTTTACCGCTCGCGTCGCCTGCGCGTGCGTTGACGCGCACGAAGACGCACTCCGCGGCGGAGTCCACTCCTCGACGCCTTCGCCCGCGCCGTCGCGACAATACGCGTCAAACGCGTTCAACACATCATCCCACGTCGCATCATCAATCACGTCCACACCAGCGCAATCAACGCTATCGACGATACCACACACATCATGCACGCATCTCCCGACATCGCCAGCGTCGCCACCAACCTTTGCGTCGTCATCGTTCCCATCCGCGAGTAACAACTCCAAACCATCCATGGCGCTCTCTTTCTCTCTCTCTCTCTCTCTCTCTCTCTCTCTCTCTCTCTCGCGCGCGCGCGCGCGATATCG